>Ga0181612_154975_pt1 | contig 10575 bp, 11 predicted proteins | sample HoacroProtozoa21_FD_119630 | JGI IMG/M metagenome (GOLD analysis project Ga0181612, IMG submission 119630) | Hoatzin crop microbial communities from Cojedes, Venezuel. Combined Assembly of Gp0051906, Gp0051904, Gp0051908
AAATCATTCGTGAGACTCTTCCTAAGGATATTTTAATTATTATTCTTACGGCATATGATTATCAGAATATTGAAGAAGATGCTTTATTAGCTGGAGTTGATGGCTTTATGTCGAAACCATTCTTCATTCAGTCTTTTCGAAAAGCGGTTAGTGAGGTTGAGCGTTATCAAGTTAATAAGAATGAAGAAGAAAATGACTTTAATATAAAAGGCTTAAATATTTTGGCGGCTGAGGACAATGATTTGAATGCGGAATTACTTCAAGAAATCATGAAGCTTAATGGTGTAAATGTCAATGTAAAAGAAAATGGAGCTGAGTTAATTAAGGAATTCTTAGATAAACCACCTCATACTTATGACTTAATTCTGATGGATATTCAGATGCCGATTATGGATGGATATGAGGCGACGAAAGCTTTGCGTGATTTAGCTAATAGCTTAGATGATGAAGTGAGATGTAAAGAGTGTTCTAGTATTCCAATTATTGCGATGACCGCTAATGCGTTTGTGGATGATATCCAACATGCCTTTAGTGTGGGAATGAATGCACATATTGCTAAACCATTAGACATGAAGAAGCTAAAAAAAGTTATTCATGACTATATGAAGGGGTGAAAACTCCTTCTTTTTAGATTATATTAATTGACTAATATTAATTTATTGAGTAAAGTTAGAATAAACTAACCGGAGGAATTATGGATAATGTATTAGTTGGAATAATTATCCCCTTTCTAGGAACGTGTTTAGGAAGTGGATGTGTATATTTATTAAAGAATAATATTAAAGATAAGACGCAAAAGATATTAATTGGCTTTGCGAGTGGTGTAATGCTTGCGGCGTCGATTTGGAGTCTATTAATACCATCAATTGATAGTAGTAAAAATATAATTGAAGTCTTAGTAGGGTTCTGGTTAGGTATTTTATTACTCTTAGGAATTGATAATCTGGTGCCACACTTGCATAAGTTTAGCAATGAAGTAGAAGGTCTTCAAAAGAAGAAGTTAAAGAAGACGACAATGATGTTATTGGCAGTAACGATTCATAATATTCCTGAGGGAATGGCGGTTGGGGTTGTATATGCAGGTTACCTTCAGAATAATGTTGGTATTAGTTTGAGTGGTGCTGTAGCTCTGGCTTTAGGCATTGCCTTACAAAATTTTCCGGAAGGTGCGATTATATCACTTCCTTTAAAGAGTGAAGGAATGAATAAGACACAAGCTTTTGTCTATGGCTGTTTATCGGGAATAGTTGAGCCAATAGCTGCGGTACTAACCATTTTATTTTCTAAGTTGATAATTTCTTTTCTTCCGGTGTTGTTGGCCTTAGCGGCCGGGGCAATGATATATGTCATTGTGGAAGAGTTGATACCTGAAATGATGAATGGTGAACACTCCAATGTAGCGGTTATTGCCTTTGGAATTGGTTTTAGTTTGATGATGTGTTTAGATGTTTTGTTGGGGTAAAGTAGTATGAATGAAGTAGAAGATAGTATGTTACAGACTTTATATGCTAGATATAAAGAATCAATGAAGAAGAATCATTTAATCTATGATGAAAAGGCTATTGAAATTGTCAATAGTCTTAGCTATGACTATAACTTAGCGGATAAAGATAGTGTCATGAGTAGTGGCGTTATCGCACGTACTTTATTATTAGATGAAATGGTAAAGGATTATTTGGATAAACATCCACATACGATTGTAATTAATCTGGCATGTGGTTTAGATATGCGTTGCTATCGCATGAAATTTGATAGATGGTATAACATTGATTTAAAAGATGTAATTGATATTCGTGGTAAGTATGTTCAAGAAACAGATAAGATAAAGATGCTTGCATATTCCGCGATGGATGAAACATGGTGTAAGTATATTAAACAAAATGATGAAGATGTTTTGGTTATTGTGGAAGGTTTAAGTATGTATCTCAATGAAAAGGATGTTAAGAAGATACTTAAGAATATTAGTAGTAACTATAACGCTACGGTTTTCTTTGAAATACTCAATCCGATGTTTGTGAATAAAAGAGTTGAAAAGAGTATTAAAGCTAACTTTACGTATGGATGTAAGAATGGTTTAGGATTGGTTGATTTAGACAATAATATGAAATTTATAAAAGACTATAGTCTAAGTGAAAAGATGGTTGAAATAAATAAAATATATAAAGTCTTAAATAAGATTCCATTTATTTATAACCTATCAAATAAGATTAGTGTTCTAACTTGTGAGCATCATTAACCATAAAATAAGAAATATATCTATACTGAATATAGGAGGTAATATTATGAATAGAATTAATAATATTGCGCTTGATCATCAACCTAAAGATGGTCTTACGATTTCGATTAAAAGTAATCTATCCAAAGTAATGTATTTTTCCCTTGGTAAAGAAACGGATATATCGCCGGAAAGATATGACCATCCATTTATCTATCTAGGTATAGATGGTGAAGGAACGTTTATTGTGGATGATTCAGAATATACTATTCATAAGAATGAAGGAATATTCGTTAACAGTGGTTCATTATGTGGGGTCAGAAGTAGTAAGGGATTTGTATATGGTGAAATATCACTAGGAAAGGATATAAAGATTAATAAGATTGTGAAGAGTGGAGAAGTATTTAATCTAGTAAACTTATTAGATTATGAAAAGGATAGTATCGTAAATGTTGATATTGCGTCTAATGATAAGATGAAATATGTCTTAATGGCATTTGATGAAGGAACAGGTTTAACACCACATCGTGCGCCTGGTGACGCTTTAGTCTTTGCCTTAGAAGGAAAAGCTATTATTGGCTATGAAGGTGAAGACTATGAAATTGAAGCTGGTCAGACTTTTAAGTTTGATAAGAATGGCTTACATAGTGTAACCGCTAAGGGTAAGTTTAAGATGGCTCTATTAATTGTGAAAGAATGATAGCGAATACATATAAATATAAAGACTATAACTTTGTAATTGTTGTTGATGGTGATACCTTAGTTGAATTATATGTGTCTGATACTTGTGATTATCCATTAGGGAGTAATAAGACTATTGAAATAGTAAAGAAGTGGTTAGATGAATACTTTAATGGAAATAATCCTAAATTAGATACTATTAAAATGGAATTGAAGGGTACACCTTTTCAAAAGAAGGTGTGTTCTTATCTATTAGAAATACCATATGGTACAAGTGTATCTTATAGTGATATAGCTAAAAAATTTAATGAAAGAATGAGTAGTCAAGCTATTGGACAAGCCGTTGGTCGAAATCCGATATGTATTTTAGTACCATGTCATAGAGTCCTTGGTAAACATAATTTAGGTGGATATGGCTTTGGTATTGAATTAAAGAAAGAATTATTAAGAATTGAACATCTCTTATGAGATGTTTTTTCAATATTATAAGATTGTATGTTGATTTATTTTAGATAACTGCGATAATAATGTTAGCGTTTACATTTTAGGAGATTAATTATGGAAAAGTATATTATGGCGATAGATCAAGGCACTACATCATCACGTGCCATTCTTTTTGACCATGACAGTAATATTATTGCCAGTGCCCAAAAAGAATTTACGCAAATTTTTAGACAACCAGGATGGGTTGAACATGACGCAAATGAAATATGGTTATCTGTCTTAGCGGTTATGGCCGAATGTGTCTTAAAGGCTAAAGTAGATCCTGGACAAGTATGTGGTATTGGTATTACCAATCAACGCGAAACCACTGTTATTTGGGATAAAGAAACGAGTCTACCTGTGTGTCATGCGGTAGTTTGGCAATCACGTCAAACGATGGATATTTGCGATGAATTAAAAGAAAAGGGATATGATGATATCTTTAGAGAAAAAACGGGTTTAAGAATCGATCCATACTTTTCAGCAACGAAGATTAGATGGATGTTAGATCATATTGAAAATGGACAAGAGCGTGCGGAAAGAGGCGAACTATTAGCAGGTACGATTGATAGTTGGTTAGTATGGTGTTTAAGTGGTGGTAAAGTCCATGTGACAGATTATACTAATGCTTCAAGAACGCTTCTTTATAATATTTATGAAAAGAAGTGGGATGAAGAATTATGTAAGATTCTTAATATTCCAATGGTTATGTTACCGGAAGTAAAGGACAGTTCTTGTGTATATGCTAAGACCGCTCCATATCATTTCTTTGGTCATGAAGTCCCAATTGCGGGTATTGCTGGTGACCAACAAGCAGCTTTATTTGGACAAGGATGTTTTAAAGAAGGAATGGCTAAGAATACATATGGAACCGGTTGTTTCTTATTGATGAATACGGGTAATACTCCGAAAAGAAGTGACCATGGTTTACTAACAACGATTGCCTGTGGTTTGAATGGGGAGATTACTTATGCTTTAGAGGGTTCTATCTTTGTGGCAGGTAGTGCTATTCAGTGGTTAAGGGATCAGATGAAATTCTTTGATAATAGTAGTATGTCAGAAGAGATGGCAAAGCGCGCGGATGATAATAGTGGTGTAATTGTAGTACCATCATTTGTAGGACTTGGTGCTCCATATTGGGATGATAGGTGTCGAGGCGCTATCTTTGGCTTGACGCGTGGCACAAGTCAAGAAGATATCACGAAAGCTACTTTAGACTCCCTTGCTTATCAAACGCGTGATGTCTTAGATGCGATGGTTGAAGATTCAGGGGTCGATATTAAACGATTAAGAGTAGATGGTGGTGCAAGTAATAATAATTATTTAATGCAATTCCAAGCTAATTTATTGCAGTGTGAGATAGATCGTCCTTGTATTACGGAGACAACCGCTTTAGGTGCAGCACGTTTAGCAGGATTAGCTGTTGGTTATTGGAAGAGTATTGAAGAATTTAACGTAGAGGATAGTTTAACAACTTATAAGCCAAATATTGATAAAGTCGAAAGTGATAAGAAATATGATAGATGGTTAAAAGCGGTTAATGCGACGCGCCAATTTTAGAAAAAAGATTGAAAAATAATAAAAAAAATTGTATATTATAAACGTAATTAAACAAGGAGTGCGAAAGCACTCCTTGCTTTATGTTTATATCTAGGAGTTATATGGATAAATTAGAAGAACTAAAAAGTTTATTTCAGCCAGTCTTCGATGAATGTGAAGTAAAGCTTTATGATTTAAAGTGGATTGGTGGACGTGATTGCACGTTAGAAGTCGCAATCATGAAGAAGGATGGATCAATGGATCTAGATACTTGTGCAGCCGTTAGTGAAAAGCTTGGTGAAGTATTAGATAACAATGATTTAATCAATGAAGAGTATACCCTTGAAGTATGTAGCCCAGGTGCGGAAAGAGAAATCAGAGACTTGGATGAATTAGATACGATGAGTGGTAGCTATGTATTTGTTCGTTTAAAAGAACCATTTAAGAAAATGATGGAATTCACTGGTGAAATCTTATCAGTAGTTGATGGTGAAATAACACTTGAATATCGTGATAAGGCAGCTAAGAGAAAGGCTGTATTCACTAAGGATAATATTGATTTTATTAGACTAGCAGTTAAGTTATAGGAGAATAAAGATGAAGTTAGAGTATAAGAAGCTTGTTAAGGCGTTAAATGCAATTGAGGAAGATCGTAATATTCCGGAAGAAGTTGTTATTGAAGCTCTTAAGGAAGCTATGGCTAAGGCTTATAAGAAGGCCGCTGAATTATCTGATATTGATGTCGTTGCGGAATTAAATCAGAAGAGTCATACAATTGACTTATATCAGAGATATACAGTCGTTGAAGAAGTTGAAGATGATGAATTGGAAATTTCTTTAGAAGATGCTAAGGAATTAGATAGTAGTGCCGAAATTGGTAGTGTTATCTCCCGTCCTGTTAACATTGAAGTTGCTGATATGTCTAGAGCTGCAGCAACACTTGCTAAGAATGTTATGCGTCAGAAGATTAGAGAAGCTGAAAAGGTTGCTATCTTTGAAGAATATGTTAATCAGTTAGATGAATTAGTACTTGGTACAGTAGAGTCTGTTAAGGAAAAGTTTACTCTAGTTAACTTGGGTAAGACAGTCGCAATGTTACCAAAGAGTGCGCAAATTCCTGGTGAAAGATATAGAGAAGGTGAACAGATTAGAGTTGTTATTACGGAAGTTAATAAGGATACTAAGGGTTCACAGGTTCTTGTTAGTAGAGCGGATTCTTTATTAGTTAAGCGTTTATTTGAACGTGAAGTTCCAGAAATCTTCAGTGGTGATATTGAAATCAAGAGTATTGCTCGTGATGCTGGTGAGCGTACAAAGATGGCAGTATTAAGTCATAATCCTGATGTTGATCCAATTGGTGCTTGTATTGGTCCTCGTGGTCAACGTGTTAGTGAAGTTATCAATGAACTTCATGGTGAAAAGATTGATATCTTCCAGTGGAGTGAAGATGTTACAGAATTAGTTAAGAATGCTTTGGCTCCTGCTGAAATTATTGCGGTTGTTCCAAGTAATGATAAGAGCTTACTTGTTATCGTTGATGAAAATCAGTTGAGCTTAGCTATTGGTAAGCGTGGTAAGAATGCGCGTTTAGCTGTTAAGTTAACTAACCATAAGATTGATATTAAAACTCGTGCTGAACTTGAAGAAATGGGCATGGATTATGATGAATTAATGGCTAAGGCTGAAGAATATCGTGCTTCATTCAATACTAATAAGAGTGTTAATGAAGACGCTGATAAGGTTGCTCGTGAAGCTGAAGAAAGAAGAATTGCGGCTGCTGATAAGTTAGCTGCTGCTAAGGCTGCTGAAGCTGAATTAATGGAAAATGAAGATATTATTCCTGATGAAATGATGGATACTGTTTCTGATCAGATTCAAACAGAAATGGCTGTTGATGTTGTTGAAGAAGCTGAACAGTTAGCTCAGGAAGAAAATGAAGTAGTTAGTGAAGAAGTTGTTGAAGAAAAGGTAGAAGACGACGAAGAAGATATGAACAAGGCATCTAAACACGCTAATCTAGAAGAAATGGCTGCTAAGAATACTTATGTATCTGCATTTGAAAAGTTAGCTGATACATCTAAGCCAAAGCAGGATAAGCCTAAGAAGAAAAAGAAGAAGAGTGAAGAAGGCGACTACAAGGTTAAGAATAAGGATCTTGAAAAGCAGATTAAGGCTGAATTAGTCAATAAGGCTGCTGCTCCAATCTATACGGAAGAAGAACTTGCGGAAATCGAAGAAATGCAAGAAAGAGAAGAAGAAAGTCAGTATGATATCGATTACGATGAATACGAAGACTACTACAATGATGAGGATAATCATTAATAATGGCTAAAAAAATACCGATGCGTAAATGCGTAGCAACGCAGGAACAATTACCTAAGAAAGAATTACTTAGAATTGTACGTACTCCTGAAGGAGAAGTTAAAGTAGATTTAACCGGTAAGTTAAATGGTCATGGAGCATATCTTAAAAAGTCAAAAGAAGCCTTTGACATCGCAAAGAAAAAAGGCTCATTAAAAAGAGCTTTAGAAGTAGATATTCCGGAATCATTCTGGGATGAACTATATAGTCTATTAGGATAGAGAAAATTAAGCAGAAAGTTGGTGATGAATTTATAAAATTTGGGAAGATCGAAAGATCTTAAAGAGAAGGAGGATTTTAAATGGCACAAAAGCGTAAGAATAATAATGGTAAGAAAAACCATAACAACAAAAATCAGAAGAATAATTTTGATGCAAAAGCAATGGCTCAGAAGGCAGCTGAAATTCATGAAATTACCTTTACCGATGGCATTACTGTTAGTGAATTAGCGGAAAAGATTTGCCGTCAGCCTAGTGATATCATTAAGACTTTATTCATGGAAGGTAAGATGGTTACGATGAATTCAGCTCTTGATGATGAAACAGTTGAACTTGTTTGTATCAGTTATGATATTGAAGCTACAAAGGTCAAGGAAAGAGAAGAAGACTCTCTTGAAATTGATGAAGTAGATGATCCAGATATGTTAGAGGAAAGACCTCCAATCGTTACGATTATGGGTCACGTTGACCATGGTAAGACAACTCTATTGGATACTATTCGTAAGAGTAAGGTTGCGGCTGGTGAAGCCGGTGGTATTACTCAGGCGATTGGTGCTTATCAGATTGCAATTAATGGTCGTAAGATTACTTTCTTAGATACACCTGGTCACGAAGCATTTACAGCGATGCGTGCTCGTGGTGCGAGTGTTACTGATATTGCGGTTATCGTTGTTGCAGCAGATGATGGTGTTATGCCTCAGACAAGAGAAGCAGTAGACCATGCTAAGGCTGCTGGGGTTCCAATTATCGTTGCTGTTAATAAGATGGATAAGCCAGATGCTAATCCAGATCACGTCATGACTGAAATGAGTGATTTAGGAGTTATGCCAGAAGAATGGGGTGGCGATACTATTTTCGTACCTACTTCGGCTAAGAAGGGTATGGGTATTGAAGATCTATTAGAAACTATCTTAACAGTAGCTGATGTTAAGGAATTAAAGGCAAATCCAAAGCGTATTGCGACGGGTTCTGTTATCGAAGCTAAGCTTGATAAGGGTCGTGGACCAGTTGCAACATTACTTGTTCAAAATGGTACATTACACCATGGTGAACCAGTTGTTGTTGGTACATGTTTCGGTAAAGTAAGAAAGATGACGGATGAAGATGGTAATGAGTTAAAGAGTGCTGGTCCTAGTGCTCCAGTTGAAATCATTGGTTTAAATGATGTTCCAGCTGCTGGTGATTTATTCCGTGCATATGATAATGAAAAGGAAGCTCGTGCGGTTGCTGATCGTCGTAAGCGTCGTAAGATTGAAGCAGATAGACGTCAGACAAGTGCTATGACACTTGAAGATATGTCTAGTAAGATTGAATCTGGTGAATTAAAGGAAATTCCAATTATCATTAAGGCTGATGTTCAGGGTTCGGCTGAAGCTGTTAAGTCTTCAATGGAAAAACTTGAAGTTGGTGATGTTAAGATTAATGTTATCCATGCGACAGCTGGTGCTATTACGGAATCTGATATTATGTTAGCTGATGCTTCAAATGCGATGATTATTGGTTTCAATGTTAGACCTGATTCTAATATTCGTAAGAAGGCTGAAGAAACTGGTGTTGAAATTCGTCTACATAACATTATCTATAAGGCTACAGAAGAAATGGAAAATGCTATGAAGGGTCTATTAGAACCAGTTTATGAAGAAGTCACAATTGGTGAAGCAGAAGTTAGAGAGACTTATAAGGTATCTAAGGTTGGTACAATCGCTGGTTGTATGGTTACAGATGGACATGTTTCTAGTGTTGCAAGTGTAAGACTAATCAGAGAAGGTATTGTTATCTATACTGGTAAGTTAGGTTCTCTAAAGAGATTTAAGGATGATGCCAAGGAAGTACAGAGTGGTTATGAATGTGGTATCACAATTCAGAACTTCAACGATATTAAGGTTGGAGACACAATGGAATTCTTTGAATCACAGGAAGTTCCGGTAGAATAATATGGCAAATATTGTTAAACAAAGAAGATTAGAAGCTATTATCCGTAAAGATTTATCTGAGATTATACAGTTTAATATTAAGGATCCTGATGTTGGTTTCGTTACGATTACTGATGTTAAGGTTTCTAATGATCATAGTTATGCAACGATTTATGTTGTATTCTTAGGTAAAGAAGCTCGTGCTCAAGCTGGTTTAAAGGCTTTGAATCGTGCAAAAGGATTTATTCGTAGTGAATTAGCACAGATGTTATCAATTAGAAGATGTCCAGAATTGACATTCGTTCTTGATGAAGCTGAACAAAAGGCTCGTCGTATTGATGACATTATTGCCCAAATTCATGAAGAAGAAAATAGTAATAACCAAGAAGAAGAGTAATCTCTTCTTCTTTTTTTTATATCTATTATTTTAGACACTAATAGGTTATAGAGTTTAAATGATAATTTAGACATGTTATAAATAGGTTGCGATGATAATTTACCTCTCTTATCGCGGATATAGAAACCTATTATTTATTTCTTTGGGGGAAGATAGATGAAATTCATCTATCTTTTTTTTAGCTTTTTTTAAAATCTTACGAATAAATAATTAGAAGGGTAGGTGTAAATATGAGACAGATTACAGTAACGATGAATCAGTTAGAAAACTGTGCAATGCGAATGGATGAAGATAATCAAGCATACATTCGTTCCTATGAACAATTATTTGAAGCAATTGAGAGTATGAGTAATGCGTGGCAAGGTGTTGATAATAATGCTTTTGTGAGTAAGATTACAAGCTATGCTAGTGACTTTAAACAAATGTCACTACTATGTAGTGAATACAGTGAATTCTTAAAGAATACGGCACGTAGTTACCGCAGTACGCAAGAAGAATTAGCTAATCAAGCAGGATTATTATGAAAGGAGTAATTATGAGTGATATTAAAATTAGTTTAAATGAAGTAAGTGATACAGCTAATAGAATTAGAAATCTAAATGATACGATGTTGTCATTATTAAATGATATGAAAAAAGAAATGAATCTTTTAAATGGTGATTGGATGAGTGATGGTGCTGAAGAAATTAGAGCACATTTTCAATTATTTTCCCAACGCTTTGATGAACAATATGAACAAATTAATGCTTATGCTAAATTCTTGGACCT
>Ga0181612_161927_pt1 | contig 10575 bp, 7 predicted proteins | sample HoacroProtozoa21_FD_119630 | JGI IMG/M metagenome (GOLD analysis project Ga0181612, IMG submission 119630) | Hoatzin crop microbial communities from Cojedes, Venezuel. Combined Assembly of Gp0051906, Gp0051904, Gp0051908
AGAAGGCATTCAGTAGCTCTGCCTTCTCTGCATCCTCCGTCACCAGGACACCTGCCTCATTCAGCAGCGGCCCCACATTGTCCCTAGCCTTCCTTTTGCCAGCTTCTAATCTATGGTTGAATGGATAACTCAGTTTTCATTAAAGAAACTAATTTCAGCAACTGTTTGGCACCTGAAGTGAAGCTTTATACACAGTAGTGTTAATCTTGATTGAATCAGTTTCGTCTTCAGACCTTAAACTGATATTCAGCCTTTCATATCTGCATCACTTCAGTGATCTATTGGTTTGTAGCACACAACATTCAAAATGGGCCGTTCCTGTAGATTACAACAAAGCATGATTAACTATTATTCTTCTAATTTATTCTATATCATTTGCTTTGTCTACGAGAAAACATCAGTCCATAGTGCACCAGTTCATTACATTGTCTTTGTAATAGTAAGGTAGTAACCCCTTCTTGCTCTTTTCAAAAATTCATGCTGCATTTTTCATCAAAAGACTATGAATTCTGGCTTCATAAAATTAGCTGAAGCATATTTTTTCAGTACCTTTAGGATGTCGTATCAGCACTTACACTTTAGCTTGTGAATCTAACTTGTCTTTGATGGCCATTCACTGGAACATTTAGTACAATCTTATTAATGTTTTCTTTGATTATGGTTTCCCCCAGACATCCTATCTTACTTTACTAGGAGTTTCTTACCCCATTCCTCCCCACCCCATCTCGTGTAAGGGAACATGTTTATTAATTATATTTTTCCCATGTGAATTCAGAAAGACTGTGTAACTACATAGTGACCTGACTGCAGCACAGTGGGATCAAAAGCAGCATTCCTTTATTTTTCTATACTACTCCTGTTCTTTTCACCATTTGAAGTCATTGGCAATATTTGGTTTTCTTTAATCTTTTTGTTTGGTTTGTATTTTTTAATCAAAAGTTGATCTCTCTTTACTAGTCTCTATGATGCTAAAATATTTACCAATACCTACATTTCTAATGGAGATGGCAATGACTTGTTAGTTCTTTGTTTCAGAAAAACGAGGATCTTCCGTCTTCTGTTTTATTCTAGCACCATCTGTAGACTGCAAAGTAACACAGCCATTTAAAATGTGCATAAATACCTCCAGATACAGTGTACTAATGAACTGTAAAAGTTAACCTGGAGAACATCCAAGAGAACAACCTTTCACAAAGCTCATGCTGAGGTGTCTACCTGGCCAAACAGCAGGAACGTATGGAAAGATACATATAACCTCAACTGCAGTTCCATTATCTACAGTTGTTTCTGCAAAACTGAGTTTATCTCCGACTGATCTCACATTACAATAGTCTTTTCTAAGCTCTGACAAGTATTGTACAGAGGTGCTTAGAGAAGAAGATTCTGCTGAAGATCTGCTTCTCTCAGATTCTAAAATCCTGAGCTGGGTGAGAGCTGTCTTCGTGCTCATTTGGCCGTCCATCAAGTTTTTCTGCAGCTCTTTGGTTCAGCACTGCAGGCAATTGAATCATTTTGGAATATTTTATTTAGAAGGGAAGAGCAGTTTTGGAGAATGGGTGATGAATGTCTTAAAGTGAGTCACTTCACCAACTCCTTCAATCAAAGTTCTTGTGGTGAAAAAGTGAAGAATAGTAGACCCATATTCACATAGATTTCTTAGGGTGACTTCACATCCCTTTCCAGACACAACTCAGACTAAAACCAACAATAAAACATAGAGTTCTGACTTCAAGATAAAAAATGTTAACATAGTGATTTTCCCTTTATACACAGTTACACTTCTAAAATAGCCACCTGAGTGCCTAACTTTCAAAACCCCTGATATTAGTCTCACATAGAGCACATCATTCTCTAATGAAGTTATATCTAATAGAAGGTAGAGAACCCTTCTTTTCAGAAGATTGTTTTTCAGTGTAATAGAATTGCTACAATTAGATGGTTTAGCTTATACATTCAGCTGTTCTAGACTAGTTAGTAGGGAGTTTTGTTTGCATTTTTCTGTAACTAGGTCCGTCTTTAAAAACACAGTAAAAAAGTAAAATTAAAATATTACCAAAATTCAGGCTAATAGTATGGATTTTTCTTTACTTTTTAGGTTCTTACAAATCTCTTATGCTAACACATTGTGCATTCTATGCCTGTGTGTATACACATTGTTGTTTATGGACATAAGATCAATTTAGTGGCTATCACCCTTCCTTTGTTATATCTACCTGAATAGATTCATTAAAATTTATATATTAGTACTATACAAAAACAGTCCAATATGGAAATTATGCAGCATATTTTCAATTGCGCTGTATAAACAAAAATGGCTTACTTAAGTTGCTTGAAGATAAAGAAGTTTAAAAAGTCACAAGAAATACCTTATCCCAAAAGCTGATAATTTGTAAGTGCTGTAATGAGAAATTACAGTAAATTTCACATACATATGAAATAACAGAGTTGTTATGAAGAATTATTAGCTGGGGTAAACCACCACTTTAGGGCAATTTTTCATTTCTGCCATTGTGCCAGATCAAACTAGAGGGATTATGGCTTTATTTTTTTTGTTACAGAATTGAAAGAAGTCAAACCAATTTGATTCAAGCAGAAAGCTGGTATCTGCATTCACGTATTGTATAGATTTTTCCCTAAATAATTATTTCAATTAGATGTGATATTGATTTGCATGTTTAGGATTAGGATTCGGGTTGAGCAAAAGACAAAGCCTAGAGGTGCCGTTGTAGTGAGGATGGAATTGGGTGGACAAAGACAAGCTAGGGCAGCAAAGAGATCTGTGCTGAGAGGAACATTGTGGTGTGGGCCAGAGGTGGGGGTCTTAGTCCCAGATGGAAGTGGAAATTAGGGTTAGGTTTGAGCAAAAGAGAAAGCCTAGAGGTGCTGTTGGAGTGGGGCTGGAATTTGTCATGGGGTGAGGGAATGAGGAAAGCAAATGTTATTCCTGTTTTCTGTCATCATGCCTATCTTCTAGAAGGGCAAGAAGGAGGACCTGGAGAACTACAGATCAGTCAGCCTCAACTTAATCCCTGGGAAAACTATTTAGCAGTTAGTCCTTGAAACTATTTCTAGGCCCAAGAAGGACATGAAAGTCCTTCAGAAGTAGTTAGCATGGATTCATGAAGGGCAAGTCATGTTTGTCTGACTCATTAAACTTCTCTGTTGGAATGACTGACTTGGTAGATGAGGGGAGAGATACTGAGAAGCTGTCTGGACACAGTCCTGGGCAACCTGCTGTAGGTGACACAGCTTGAGCAGGGAGATTGGGCCAGATGACCTCCAGAGGTCCCTTCCAACCTCAGCCATTCTGTGATTCTGTTATTCTGTGATTCACAATAAATGTGCTTGGGTTTTTTTTTTCAAATATAGGATGAATTTGAAGTATATAAGATAGCATAATGATTTTATTTTAAAAAAACTTATTAACATGTTTTTATAACTTATTCACACATTTTTTTAGATACAAAGACTGGCCACTTCTCTAGAAATCTGACAATTTATATTTGTCATTTAATTACAAAACTTTTCTCTAAAAACAGAATGTGAAACCTTTGAATTTTTTTGTTTAAAGTCAGTGTAGGTTTGTTGGGGTTTTTCTACTACAAACTCTCATGTGCACGTGAATGCATTAGAAATTAATTCTAAACAGAAAAACACTTTGTTGTATAGTTGCAGGAACATTGTTTTTCTCAAATATATATTGGGCTTTCAGATTTTGCAGTACAGAGGAACCACTGAATATGCTGCTATTATTTCAATGCCATGGGGATGTACCTAGAGGGATATCAATACAAAGGTAATAAAATTCTGCTGCCTTTAGCTAACCTGTGCTTCTTGAAGAAAGCTTCCAGATATATACGTACATATAAGATAGCATGCTGAAAATAAAACATTGGAGTTTTTAGTATAAAAAATGTAAAAGTATGGAGTTTTAAACAGGAAAAAAGAGTGAGCAGTCATCACAGATGAGTGACTTATTTAGCTGTTTACTTGAAATACTTATAGAAGACATTGCAGAAAGAAAGTAACTTGTTTTTAATGTTACAGGTAACAAAAATGTAACTGTACGAAGAGGATGACAGTTTATATCTTTATATTTATTTAATTTTCCTGTAGACTCTGGTCTCTAGAAAAAAACAAGCATGTCTTCTAAAACAGTAAATAGATGTAAAAACACTTACTTTTGAGTGTCTGATGAAGTTAGGGCTCAAAAAAGTCTGTCTGACAGGGCACAATATAATATATTAGAAAACAAATTTTGTAGAGACCCTTCAAAGTAATACGGATTTATTTTAACACAATTTTAACTCATTTATTGTTTTATTTTTACTAGTCTTCCTGTGCAAAAGGCCCAGTCCTGGATTAGGGGCTACCTGGCAAATGAGGTCTGCTATCTGTCTCTTCCCATGAGGATTTGCTACAGTGTTCTATTATTGCTAAATCCTATTACTCGTATAGGCAGCCAAGGAAGAAAACCGAACCTATTCTTTAAACACTATTTAAGAAGAATGTAATTGAAACTAATGGATGAAATGTGTACTACACTGGTGAGTTGCTGAGAAATAGCTCTAGACATGGCTCGTGCTATCTGTCCTGGCTGTGTTTCCTGAATCCATCTCAACTGATTGAGTCACGTAGGAGGAATGATGTTTACATTGCATAGGCAGGTGCTAATTATAGTCAAATAGAGAAAAATCAAAATATTTTATTTTAAAATATCACATTTGGTCAAGTCAAACTGTTATGAGAAAGATGCTTTTAAATATTTCTGCTGACTTTTTGTATACACTTTGTTGTGGGATTCAGAAAGACGAGAGAATCTTTTGTAGCTTATCTTTGCAGTTTTTTCTGTGACGATGGAAGAAAACTGAATGTGGATACCATGTGGAAGTTTTCTGAGATATAAAACTGATGGCTATTTAAGCAAAGTGAAGCTGTGAGCCATTCACACTACACAGTTCTGTAAGTTCACAAAGTAAATTATATGCTTCTTAAAGGTGGTTCAGAGCACCTGATTTGCTAACGCTGCATTGCCCCCCTAGGTACTTAGTAAAAAGGGACTTTAAAACTTGTATTTTCAAGAAAATATTCTAAAGGCATCAATCTTTTAAAAGCCGGAAGAAAAGAAAATAGAAATTATAGAGGCTATTGACAAAAATACACAAACCAGAACAGTGGTTTAAAAGTATACAAAAAAATAGATTCAAATTGATGGTGATTTCGATTGGAAGTTGAGAAAATTCCATTTTCAGGCTCTGACAAAAAGAATTCTGTGTCGGCCCGTTATGGATATTTTGAAGCTTCCAAGATTTTGATGATAATTCTCTGAGTAGACTAGTCATTAGTATAGACTTAGAATTGGGGTTTTACCAGGTTATTAGTATTTTTTAGGTCAAAATCAGGAAAGTGGCGTATTAGAGCTGCTGTTACTCTAGTCAAAGAGCTTCCTGTTAGAGGAAATCCCCATAGGATGATTCTTTGGCTATGGACCTGCTTTGTAAAAGTAGAGTGGCAAAAAGTAGACACAGACAGCGTTAAGACTGGGTCTTTAAATTATTTGGTGGTTCAAATGGAAGTTCATCTGTGAACATTTACACTTCAATCTGCGGTCAGACAGCTTCTCAGATTACGCACTGGAAGACAAACAGTACTATAGTGTGACCTGGGGTCTGGGAAGGAGTTGATCATAAGGGCCACAATGACAAGTTTTCTTTTCTTTGCTACTTGTTCTCCCTTGACACACCTGTCCAATTATGAAAGAAACAAAGGTTTCCGTTATTTTGCCCAGCCATTGAATGTAAGTTATTATTCAGCAATTTTAGGTCACTGATTGCTGTTTTCACAGCCTGGTTATTTACTGATGCACTCAGAGAACCATTCCTTAATTATGTCAGCAAGTACTTGTACTAATTTTGACTTTTCTAGATTAAAACCTTCTTGAGTTTTTAATGTTTTGGATTGTTTTTTTTAAATTTAAGAGCCTGAATTTCATACTGCTTTTCCTTAAACAATACAGATCTGTATTTAAGGGTAAATTTTCTGGGAAATTATTTAAATGTTTAGGCACATTTCTTCAACAGCACATTCATCCACAAGCAGCATCTTCGGTTTCAGAAAAATAACGGCTGGTGGAAGATGCAAGGCAACTATGCGAAGCAACTTACTGTCTTTTGCTAAGCTTCATGCATCTGGCATGACAGCACTGACAACGAAATGCCAAGTTAGTTGGCAAATCCTAGAGCCAAGATATGTCACCTGAAATTCATCTGTTCTACTATTTAGAAATGACTGCTTGCCAGCTGAGATTTTCACTGGTAGAAAAACAACAAAAACCACCCAAAACCATTCTTCACACTAAAATGTCAAGGTTCTTAAATGTTCTGTTCAGTGAATCCCAGACCCACTTTCTTTCTCACAATTTGGTCTTTAAATTAGAAAGGAGATGAACAAAGAGGATCATGGCATTGATTAAAACATATGCATACAGAAACACAGTTATAGAAGGGTGAATAACTTAAAAATCAGACCTTAGAAGTTTCTTGTTTGCCAGGGAGACAATTCAGTCTACCATGGATGAGTTACCTTATACAGAATCCTACTGGCAGCAAGAAGAAAGGGATAAGGAATAAAAGAAACAGAAATAACAAAAAAAATAATCCAGATTAATGTAAAGTCAGGGGAAAAAATGATACAAGTATCAAAGAAATACAGAATTTAGCACATGTATTGAGGTAGAAAGGTGTGAAGCAAAACAAAGTTACTGTCAGGGGAGCATCATGACCTTGCCTCAATTAGGAGTGGAGTAACTGAATATAATGAGTGATGAGGAAGGTGAATAAGAACTGAGTGCGATGAGCCTTGGTGCATTCAGTGGATTGACAAGTGACAGGAGAACAATGCCTGAAACTGCTGGAAAGGTGTAGCGTGATAAGAATGTGGGCTGAAAAAATTTGTGGCCCATGCCAACGTCTGGTTGTAAAAAGCCACTGTAATAAGGACTGGATGGAAATGTTACAGAGACATCCAGCACTGCATAAAAGTAAAGGACTGTGGTGGAACTGAGCCACCTCTGGGAGCCCAAGCGAGAGGTCGTTTCAGGGACAGGTTTACGCTCAGCAGCACACACGCACTTGCACGCGTTGTTGCAGTTAGCTGCAACCTGCTCCTATTGCCACTCCAGTGAGCTGGCACAGTCCAACCTGAGGGAAATTTTATCCAACAAGTCTCAGTGTTGGACTGCTAATTGGAAGAGCAAAAGTGAAAAAAAAAAGAGGGGGGTCAAGATAAACACAATTTAAAAACTGAAGGTAAGAGAGAAAAATAAAGAAGTCATGCAGTCACTCATCACGTCCCACCAGCAGATGGATGCCCAGTCAGTCTCTGAGCAATGGCTACTTGGGACAGACTACCTCCCCAGTGTTTATTGCTGAGCAAGATATTGTGTGGTATGGAATAGCCCTTTGGTCAACTGAGATCAGCTGTCCCAGCTATGTCCTCTTCTAGCCTTTTGACCACCCCTAACCTACTTGCTGCGAGGGCTGAGTGGGGAAAAAGAGAAGACCTTGATGCTGTGCAAATATTGTTCAACAACAGCTAAAACACTGGTGTGTTTTCAACGCTGTTATAGTCACAGATCTAAAACGCAGCACCATACAAGCCACTATAAAGAAAATTAACTCCATCCCAGACAGAGCCAGTACATTCCCCCATCCTGTGATAGTTGCTTGATAAAGCAGAGAGGTTCCTAATTAAACACAAGGAGAGTTAAGACTTTTTGATTGTACCTACAGGTATATCATCAGGAAAAGAAAGGCAATTAAAAATGTGGTTCAGTACTAAATGGGGCAGGGTAACTTTGGTGACTAGAAAAAAAAAGATCATTACGTTTGTATTTGAAGAATAATGATCGAGGGAACTACACGAAGTTTTCGTGAAAGCTATTTCCAGACACAAAAGAGGGTGACCGGGACCAGCCAGTTTGCGCTTACCACAGACAAATAATCTTTAACCAAGCTGATTGTCATCTGTGACCAGTTCCATCCCTGTGTGCGACCAGGTGATGTTGTTTACTTTGACTTTAACAAGGTATTCAGAAGAGTTTCCCATAGCATTCTTGTTGCCAGACTAAAGGGACATGAAATGGATGAGTAGACTGTAAGATGTTTGGAAAACTGTCTTAACATCACCTCAGAAAGTAGCGTACAGTATTTTGAATCCTCACTGGCAACTGTTAAAAACAGTGTTCCTCAGGACTTGACACCGGTGCTTGGTATTATTTAACAATCATCAAAGGGACCTGCAAGATGGGAGAGAATATCCCCTCAGTATATTTGCCAGTGGTAACAAACCAAAGCAGGGAGAGCAGCTGATAAGCTGAAGGGCAGCATTTGCTACCAGATGGACTCAACAAGCTAGAGGAATGAGCCCATGGAACCTCATGGGCTACGATAGAAACAAATGCAAAGTCCTGCTTGCGGGACTGACTCCCTGCATCAGTGCAGGTGAGGGACACAGTGGCTGAGGTGCAACTCTGCCAAATATGGCTTGTGTGGCCTGAGTAACTTGGATCAATTTTGATGTTATCCCTGTTTTGTGCAGGAAGCTGGACTAGATGACCTCCAGAGGACCCCTCCAGCCTAAGATTTTCATAGAATCATAGAATTTTCTCTGATTCTATTCTATTGTTTCTGAGCTTTAGACAGGCTTACACCAAATCTTCTCTTAAATGTATTCTGAGGATGACTTAGAAGGAAACTGTATGGCATTCTGTTAAAAATCAAACAGTAAAATGCAAAGATCAGAAGAACAAAATGACACAGTTCAGAAATCTACAAAAGATGGCAATGTATCAAAATGTGTTTGGCTGTGGGTGGATGCTTTTGAAACAGTGGGCCTACAATCATACAAAATTTTCCTGACATCAGAAATTACAATAAAGGTGCAAGTATCTTCAGGTAGAGAAGGTGTTTTGGTTTCGGCTGCCGCCGGCAAAAAAAGCGCCACGGAGCCCCCCCCCCCCAGGCCAGGACGGCCACCAGGACCCCCTGACGTGTGTGGCCAGCAACCAGGATGGCAGTTTGATCATGACAGGCTCTGTGGACTGTCACGCCAAGCTGGTCAACTCTGCCATGGGCAAGGTGGGTGCGTGCTGGGGGGAGGCAGAGCCAGCAGCCCCGGGGGATGGGGAAGCGGCCTCCCAAGCCCCTCTCCTGGGCCAGAGGGGTGTCCCCAGGTGCTTCGGGGCTGTGGTGGCCACCGACGGCCAGCAGGAGGCGCCCTTGGCCAACACATAGTTGCTTCTCCTGGCTGTCGGTGGGACCCGTAGCTGGTCCCGCTGGGCTCACGGAAGGACGTTTGCCCCTTGTTTGCACCGAAGAGCTGAGGTTTTGGTGCCAGGCCTTGGTGTCATAGAATCATTAAGGTTGGAAAAGACCTCTAAGATCATCAAGTCCAACCATCAACCCAACACCACCATGCGTCTACATGTCCAGAGGGTGTAGGCTTGATCCTGGGTGAGGAAGGGGACCTCAGTGCGACTGGGGATCCCCTTCCCCTCTCCTTCAGCACTCTTTGGTCTCCCTTCCCCCAGGTGGTGTGCGTGTTCAAGATGGAGAGCACGGCCCCCAAGGCCCCCACTGGCGAGGGCGAGGAGGCCGAGTCCAACTCGGTGGAGTCATTGGGCTTCTGTAATGTGTGAGTGTGGGGACACATGGTGCTGGCGGGGGGACACACACGACACAGCCCCTTGTCCATGCCAGATCTTACAGGGTTAATGTTTGTTACTAACAGACCTGTTTCCATCCCTTGCGGTCATCTGCTGTGTTCTTCTCATGCCTGTCCTCCCCAGCTGGCTGTGAGAATCCCGGGTCACTTGGGTGTGACACAGAGGACAAGGGACACTGGCTGTTTGTTCCTCCCCCCCCAACCCACTGTGTTTTTGGGCTAGCCTGATGGGCTGTTGTTTGGCCAGGATACCCTCCAGACAGGGCTGCTTGGGATCTTTCCTACCAGGACGTTGTCTTCTCCCTTGTGAACCTCGGGCCCCTTGCTGGCTCTTGCTGTCCAGTTGGTTTCATGAACCAAGGTGTCTCATGGCTTCAGTCATTTGGTTGTTCCTCATCTTCTCAGTGTGCTTTGCCTTCAACCATGGTCCTTCACACGCTTCCATCTCTGCTTCCCCCAGGCCGATGTAACGCCTGTTCCCCTCTCTGCAGGATGCCGCTGGCCGCTGTGGGCTACCTTGATGGCACGCTGGCTATCTATGATCTCTCCACACAGAGCTTGAGGCATAAGTGCCAACACGAGGTACTGCCCTGCCCCCTCCCCATGGGCCTGGGGGGCATATCTGGGCCCATCCAAGACCTCCCTTGGAGCCCAGGGGCTTTCCTCGGGCCAGTTTCCTGTTTGTGCTTCTCCCTCAGCCCCTTGGGCTTCCCTAAAAGCAGCCGCAGTCCCTGCAGCGAGGATGTGCCCCAGAGCTGGGCCATGGGGCTGGCTCTCCTGTCTGTGGGGACAGCAACAGCACTGGGGGGAGCAGTCACTTGCCGGGCCTCCCCAAGAGCTGAGCCTGCTGCC
>Ga0181612_113886_pt1 | contig 10574 bp, 5 predicted proteins | sample HoacroProtozoa21_FD_119630 | JGI IMG/M metagenome (GOLD analysis project Ga0181612, IMG submission 119630) | Hoatzin crop microbial communities from Cojedes, Venezuel. Combined Assembly of Gp0051906, Gp0051904, Gp0051908
AAGGAGAAAAGCAAGAGTGTCTAAGACATTGTATGTTAAAGAGTTAAGAGGAAGGGAGGAGAAATAAGGAAGTAGTGGTTGAAACAATCTGCTTTTAAGCATACAAAAAGTTAAAAAAGACTTGATAACATTTTAAACAGAGCGTATAAACAACACAGAAGAGCTCCAGACTGGGTGGGTTTTTTTCTGGGGGGCAGGGGTGTTGAGAACTAGTGGAAACTATAATGGGAACTTCAGAAATGCACTTTTAGCCAAAGAACAAATTCAGGTTTCTCACCTACCCCGACTGAATTATGAAGTGAAGGGACTATTTCTAATAATGAGAAGACAGGTTGGTTTCCAAACCCTTTCAGTGTAGGATAGCACCATTTTTTCTACCCAGTTATTTCATTTGAGATCTATTAGATCAAAAATATATAAAACAGAGAAAATGCAGTAAAGTACTTCACCTTGGGGGTTTCCACTAAGGACAACTGGATGGTCAGTGTCAAAGAGACAAATGAAAACTGATGTACAAAGAACATTTACGTACTCTATAATTCTGATCTGAGAACGCTATGCTGGCTTTTTAAAAATTGCACTATGTTTGGCTGTCTCTCCACTGGGGAAATACTCCAGTCATTCGTCATCATTGATAGTAGTGATTCAGCAGCAGTACAATCTTTGCAGCCCTAACATAGGAAAAAGAGTTCTAATGCTAAAGTCACTGTGTCTTGCAGATGTGTGTTCAAAAAAGTGCTGTCATTTGCCACTGTCTGTAGGGCATTGCCAAAATCTGTGGCACCGTGTTTCACCAGTGTGAGTGGTCATGGAAAAGAACTTAGATTAGAGAAGGTTTGGGATTAATTTATTTCATAAGTGAAATAAATGTAAATAAAATTAACATAAAATAAATAAATAGATAAAATTGAAGATATTTCATCCTGATCTTCAGAGCTGTTTGATAGTTTAACTGCTGCAAGCTTGACTTTCTGCTTCTATGTAATCCCATATAACACTTGTGCATGAAGCAGTAAGACAGCACATAACAGTCTGTAAGATTTTTATTTACAAATATCACTGTGAGTTGTCTATCTTCACTGCCTATGGTGGCTACACATCAAGAGAATTAAGCTTCGGCTCAGATCTCGAAAAAGGAAATAAGCACCCACAAGACAGTCTCTACAGCACATTTCTCCTCCTCCAGAGGAGAGCACCGAGGCATTAATGTTGACACAGAAAGCACAGACGGAATCTATTTCAGGGGAGGCTTTGGTGTTTGTCTTTTTCCCAGAAGGAAGTAAAAGGGCACAACAGCACTGGTCTGCAGAAATGGAAGGCGAGCGTCAGGACTGTGTACCACTGTGGGGATAATATGCAGCAAGATGCTGAGCCAGGCAATGCTTTCTATGAGCCAGTCAAAGCTGTTAACAGAAATAGCATAGGCTGCTTGGACTTAAAAGTGAAAGATGCTGGGTTTTCAGTAGACCTTCTTACCTGACAAATTAGGTTTGTGAGTGGGTGTGTGGCCTCTTCTGCAGGGGAAGGATGTGATATGGGAGAATTCAGAAGGGAATGTGGGGGTCCTGGGTGAGTGTCAGCCAGGACAGGCACCAAACACTTCCACTTGTTCACTTTAACATTAATCTAGAAGCAAGAATATGAACAAAACCCTCGCAACTACCAAGCCCAGCTGCTGTTCAGCTTTCTTTTTGAAAAAGATCTTTGGTCTCTGTTCATAGGTCTGTATTTCCCCTCTCTCCCTCAATAAAAGTGAACGTGTTGGTTAATTCTAGCCAAATTTGATAAAGGGTGCATGTCCCAAGATTAACTAAGTTTCTGTGCATTGCATAAAAATATTTGGCCAATGGGATGAAAGCCTGAGATTCAGACATTTATAATTCCACCCAATGTTTTTAGTTCCTTTCCCTGATTTCTGCAGCTGCATATGGTTTTCTGTGTGTCATGGCCATAAAAACTCAGGAGAAGGTTGTAGACATGTGCAATGGCAATAATGACAATCTTCACTATGTAGTAATCCATTGTAAGTCACAGAATTGTAGGAAGAAAATAGGCTAGTGTTTTCTACTGCCCACAGAACCACTGGAGAGCTTGTGGGTGTCATCTCCCCTTTTGGGAGAGTGTCACTGTGAGTCTCATGCTAATTGCTCAAAATGCCTGTCACCCATCCTTTTTTCAGCCTGGGACAAAAGCAATAAAATTGCAGCTCAGAATAAATGACAGAGTATTTAATGTGGTTACCAAAACCAGTCTCCAAATCCTACCCCAAATCCTGCTTGACTCAACACATGACAGATCCAATTTATGAATGGGCCAAGACCCAGTCAATACATTTCCATTGAAGGGAATAGGAAGCGAGAACATTTAGCATTCAGCTCTCTTGGGCCCACAGCTGGACACAAAAATGTCTTTGGTATAGAAGTGTGACTTAATTTCTAATGCCTGTCACCCTTTGATTCTGGCCAGTGCTTTGTGAACATACCTCTGCTTATTCATTTGTTTTTTTCAGATTTACTAGAAAAGTTTAAGCTGCTGATATACGGAAGGTGAGAACTCTTTTTTTTGCTGAGGGAGGTGGGGGTAGAAGAGCTTTTACAGTTAAGCTTAGGTTACAGCTCAGTCTGAATCATGAAATTTTTGGGAATGGCAAGCTACAACTCCATGTTATTTACTTCAAACATGAGGAAGTCAAATTCCAGGTGCCCCCATGCTCTTTAGATATAGGCAAAGATGTTTCTGAGCACCTGTTCTTCCTTCTATGCTCATGACTACACTAGTCCCAGGGACAAGTTAGAGCAGCCAGAAGAGTAGGCACAACCAAAGGAGCCGATATTTTTGTAGTATAGTTTGTCTCTGCTCTCCTACTGCTAACTGGTAGAGAAGTAATCTTTCCACATGCTGGTGTTCCCTGTACAACAAAGAGATCCCCAGGCACTACTGTGAGAGACTTCAAAGTTCATTTTTGCAGTACTGCAGCAGCAAAAACTGGGAGGTGCCAAGAATCCACCCCACTCAGTGTAACCATTTTCAAGCTGAGGGTAGACCATCCATCTGTGTTACTGATGTCCAGATCAGTTATGATCTCTGCCTCTCCTGTGTGGGGGTAATCATGTACTCGTGTAAGAAAGCCCACAATCATTGACAGGAATAGACATGTGAGGTGAGCAAACCTACCAGCTTGCTACAACAGGTAAAACTGCGCCGTGTCCTATTAATTTCTCTGAGAAGTGTTGGTGGAAAACTTTTAATTTAAAACGCTGAAGAAAATCTTTCAGAAGTATATATGATTTAAAATCTCAAACATTTAACATATGTTGAACTTGAAACATCTCAGTGATGAGTTTGTCAAGCTTTTTTATCCACCAAGACCAGATTTTAAGGTTATGTATCTAAACAGTAGGGAACTGCTGAGATCACGAAAACCAGACACCTAGCAGGAAACTTCATTCTTCATCCTCTTAGAGGTGTTAACGATACCCTTATGTCCCTCAGGACAAATGTATGACTGAGAAGGCACATCTTCATGTGAAAGAGTGGTCCCCAGATATTTTATTTGACAAGAATGTACAGATTTAGGTCCCAAACTGGGCTGATAAAGAGATGTTCTATGCAATGTGCAAAGCAGTGTTTAGTTCAGCTTGAGGGCTTGGTCTTGCTTCTGTTTAACTCAGTCTCACATTGTTGTACTAGCAGCCAACTTCTGTTAGCTGCAATCATGGATAAGCTGCAAACTTTTTTGACTAACTATGTATTGCTATTGACCACAACAGCTCTGATCAGTGTACTGATTATTTAAGCACTATTCAACTGAGATCATCAGCTTCACAGAGACCTGGGACTGAGGGGAGGGGAAGGTGTCCCTTATGAAAATGTTTTGTCTTTTCCTTCCTTGTCAAAATACTCAAAATGCTCATATACCTCAGGAAGGTTACTTCTCTAGCAGCCTGGGCAAATAAACGGCTGAAGAGCCTGCGAGACAGAATTTCATCAGCAGGTTCCCTTGGTTGCTTTGCAGTTTAGTGATCCTATTAGTGAAAAGCTGTAAGTGACAAAGCTGAAGAGAGCAAATCAACCCAGCTGCCAAGAAAATTTACAAGTCAGCTGGCTGGAAAATGGACACATTTAAGCCTGCTTATTACCATTTGGTGTTTGTTGGAACCAGTGCCCTCCCAGTAATTTTCCAAATGCAAAATATCCCATCAGAAATATTTAGACTTTTTTGTCCTCATTGTTCAATGAGTGACAACATGCATGATGTACAGTGCACTGTTCATATTCTTGTCCTCAATACGAAATAAATAATTCATTTGTGGAAATTTTTGTGGCATCCAGTGTTGCGGCATCAAAGTGCTTCAAAAAGACCTGCAAATTTCTTCTTTGCAGCCTTCCTCTAATACGAAAATTAATTACGAAAAATATGGGGTTACGATTTTAACCCCATATTACAAAGAGGTAAGTGAGGAGTGGAGGCCCTGAGTTGCCTAGGACCTGATTTCTAAGAGCATTTGGCATTACATAAAATGTTACCGTTTCAAAGCCACATTTCTATCAATCAACTATATCTAGATCTGTGAGTACTCAATACTTCCACAAGTCAGAACCAGGTGTCTTTTAATAAGCATTTGAAAATGAGGAACTCAGAATTGATGCCTGTTTCTGAAAGCTTAACCCCTTGAGGCCAGATCTGAAACAGGATTTCAGGCTCTGCAAGATGAGCATCACGTGGGTGGAAGGATTAAGGCACCCAGGCAGACTTAGGTGTCTCGGAATGGGATCTGAAATAGGCAGCAAAATGATGAGGAGCAGTATGGAGTCAGCACTCTTCACATGCCCCACACATAGGTCATCTGGAGGAGACTATGGATGAGCCTTGGAAACATGAAAACATGGATAAAAGAACCTTACTGAGTCTCACAGAATATCCTCTCTCTCATTGGAAAGCTACTGGGAGACCTGAGCCTTGAACCTCTTTGTGAAGGTTCCTTTTGTGAAAATTACCTGTTGCCTTTTCTTTCTGGGGGCTGAATATAATTTGCCACGGTCTTTCAAGATGGTTGATAAACAAGAAACACTTCCTTTCCCTGTCTAAATGATAGATTAGTGGTTAAGGTCAGGAACTAGACGCCTCAAGTTGCCTTCCAAGTCTGACCATGGGACTTACTATCTGAGCAGGAGATTGTTTTAACCACAGAACTGCTAGGTACTGCTCATATTTCACATCAAAGATGCGCAAAAAAAAATTATAGATATAGCAACTCAGTGAAAGACAATAATGACATGCAGGAGGGCAAGCAATTCTCTAGCCTAGTGACAGGGGCAGTCATCAACTGTAAGGCAGAGGACATGGCCTGGTATCATCTAGTCTTTAGATTGGTCTTTGGGGTTGTCCAGTGACTATTTAATGTGAAATAGTGTTTTTGAAGACGAGACTAGAGATGAGGTCTTTTGCCTTCTGGCTGAATGATATTTCAGGCACCTGCTCCTCTTTTGCCCAATGACCACTGCTTGCTCTTCCAGCTTCAACTGGCTGGATGCAAATCAGCCCAGACTGTGGTAGCTAGCATACTGTCCATCTAGCAAGGAAGGAGGTGGATAAGTCTTTAAATGCTTTCCAAAGACAGTGTTGAATGTGCATGTTCTTTCTCCTAGGACAGTGCTCTAGAGGAGGAGTTACACTATTTCCTACCCCTTGATTGTATTTGTAAAGAAAGTACTTGTATTTCTAAAGAAGAAGCAGTCTTCTGATGTGCTTTAAGCATGCTCCTTACTGGCACTAGGCCAGCTCTCTAAGTCTTGTCAAAATCCAATTGCTCTATAACTGCAAATGGATATCTACTCTATGCCTGTCCCTAAGTATCTTAAGTACTTCTATCTTAAGTACTGCTATCTTATGTTGTTAGAAGCAACAACTAGGATATAATTCCTCAGCAGCAGGAGGCTGTATGAGAATTGTCCGCACTTGGAGCTGAAGCTCTGAAGTTCCACCCCAGCTCCATTTCAAGCATTCTCATGTATCCTTTTCTTGTGGAAGATTCCTTTTCTCAGCATCACACAAGAATTTCAGGCAGAATCAGTAGCAGAATCTTATTTCCCAAGACATCACTCAGTCACTAAAATCACAAGGCTGTATTGCCTTTTCCTGTAGTCCTACCTCTCAGTCAACATGCATGCTCCAGCAGCAAGTAGATGAAAGCTGATACTGTCTCCCTGTGAATGGGATGTTGATTGATTTTTTTGGGCTGAAGTATTCTTCTGTAATATTTACGCTTAGGAGACTGAGGACTATACCGCACGCACAAGGGACATGTTACTAGATGAAAGGTATGTCAATACTAATAAATTAAAATACTGTTCGAACCTGGGCTCAGACCATGATATTCAGTTCCTTGGGCTGCTACTGTTCCAGCAAAGTTTTGTTTCATACCAGCTAAAGATCCCTCAAACAAGTCTGGGTCCCACACAACCATCTTGTGTAGTTTAGGAATTATCATAGACCAAAGATCATTCCCAAAAAGAAGCGTGGATGTAGCCATCATGTTTCAGAGGCTGAGAACAGTTATTTCAGGTGTGTCAAATAGTTAAAGACCAGGGTATGACTGGTCCTGGAAAATTGATGTAGTGCAAAATTACTGTTGGGTAAACACGTATTTTCTGTCTAGACCACTAGAGGGTGCAGACAAACCTACTTTGCCTTGAAGATTTATTTTTAGATTACTAAGACCTGGATATTTCAGATTTTTCTCGAGAGTGTTTGAGGAAAATAGCTGAAAGGATCACGCCTTTCTGTCCTCTGCAAACCCACTTACATCATCTGTAGCATGTAACCCAAAGTCTGTCTTTCTCCCATTAACCGCTGCTCAGACACTGCCCTCTGTACTCATCTACCTTGATTTCCTACTACCAGTTTTCTTCTTCCCTTTTTTTTTCTTTTCCTCACCATTTCTGTTCCTGCTCATCCACTGTTTCCTATCTTACTTCTCACCAACCCCTGTGCTCCAGGAAGATTTCCCTTTGATCCCTGCACTGCTTGACTGTCACAAGATGAAGTAACAAGAGTACGAAAGGCTTATTCTCTCAGCTTTCAGCTGCAGAACTATTGTAGCCCAGAAGTGGGATCTACTCAGTGTACCCAGGATCTTGGGAGAATAGAATTTCACTTGAGCATGATTTAGAGAGTCTCAAAGACCAATCACAGTTTTGAGAAGTTGTGGAAGGGGGAAAAAAAGAAAGAAAAAGTCTTTACAAGATTATTCCTTTCTTTGTGCTTGTTCACCTACTCAAAGCAGAGGCTTGTGTTCCTGAGTATTCCCTTATTGCCTCAGCAGTTGTCTCATACGGCTAAACACTGTGTGTAACATCCTGCCAAAGAAAAGGCAAAACTTTTCATCTTAAATGTTGATCAGACTTACAGGCAGCTCCCTAAGGAATTCGTCTCGCTGTGGTCACTGCTGATGTTTCCGTGCTGTGGCAGATCAGATTTCCTCTATGAGTAAGAGCTGTAGAAAGGACCAGAGAAAAAATCTTTTAAGAATCAGTTGTTAGAAAAAAAATAATTTCAAAAGGAGCACATCTAAAGATAATGCCGAACAGTGACAAGAACTGATAACACTGCCTCGCATAGCTTTAAAACGCAGTTCACTAGCTCTAAAATGTACCTGTGCAGGATTACTAAGATGTGCAATATCCACATCTGAAGGTGAAGAGAAGACAGAAGAGTACATACTGTATGGTGACTTGATATTTTCCCTTCTTATTTTTGCAGAGCTGAATCAGGTGCAGTGTATCTGGTAGTAAGGAACCCTAGATGCTTCATCATGACCATACTGGTGCGTAATTTCTGTTGTTATTTCAAGACTAATCAGCAGTTGGGAGAATGAGGATGTGAGGGTAAAATTATTTTCAATTCAGCAGCTGCTGAGCCAAAATTCTTCATGCAGTGCTATGAAAATGTGACGAAAATTTGCAGCTCTTGATGAACAAGTTTGTAGATGCCTTGCCCGAGCCTGAACAGCTCTTGGGCCCTCATCAGTCTGTACGTAAAAAGGCAGAATCTCTCTGTTACAATATCAATGAGAGCTAAAATCCAGTACTTAAAAAAATTGAGCTGTTGCATGAAGCATGTACAGATCTATCTCTCTCTTTCTCTAATTATTTAGCTTTAGTTAAATACTCAACAGCACTGAAAACTAAGACTACCAATAGAAAATTTCAGAAAGGAGGGAATGCTTCTGATCAAAAAAATAAAAGAGACCAGGTCAAACTGACATTACCAGATTCAAAGGATGTAGAAAATGAACCCTGTGGGATATTTCTCATTGATTAGCACCTAAATTTAGACAAAAATTGGATTATATTACCCATTTTAAACCTATTTTAAAATAACAATGCTAACTCTTGGGCGAATAGTCCCTCTCAGGTTTCCTGTGTATAAATAGTAACCCCAGGAGGAACACCAACCTGACCCTCCAATTTGAGAGCTGGCAGTAAGGGTAAACTATCCCAAACAACAGTCCCAAAGACATTTACTTATAAAATGATCTCATTTCATCCAGGATTTGTTGAGGCAGTAGTCAAGGGTCAAATGCTCCCATTCTATAAAGTCATTTTTCGGAGGAGAGCTCCATTTTCAAGCTCATTTTGCACACTGTGAAAAGCATGAGAACAGTGTCAATAAATATGCCTGATATGAAATACATCCTTTTGACCATTTGGAGGCTTTGCAAACATTAGTTTTCAGCCGTGAAGTCCCCTGGATTTCTTCTTCAAAACAACTTTTTATCTGGAAACTATGCAAATATGAAGTAAAGTTGTTAGGTGACAATACATGTGCAAAACGTCACCATGTCTTTTAGGCACATTGAGAAACAGTCTTGGCGTCGCTTCATTTTTGAGCAGCACAGAGGGAGCCCACCACAGGCTAACTTCTTGAGGTTGGGTTGTGGGCTGCTGGGTTTCTCCTCTCTAGCCATTCGACCAGAACACAGCAGTTACTGGGCAAGACCACATTTACCATACAAGGAATGGCTTTTCTAGGGTTTGTTTCTTTCCCATCCTAATATGCCGCTACATATAACATACACCTCCCTCTGACAGAGAGCCGAGGAATACAGCCTTTTCCCACACCAAACAGAGGTACTCACGCCAAAAGAGAGCACTGAGAGCAAACATTTTAAATCACCTAAGATGGCCTTTTCTGCACCTATAGTCATCAGTGGGAAGAAAATTGTCTGCACAGGCAGATGCATCTGAGTTGAATCCAAACCCACTTTGAAAGACAGAAGGTGAATACACATTTCCAATAAACGTACCTGAAGGGACACTAAAAACTGAAGGCAGAAGCAGTAGTTAAGCTGCTGGTTGGTGACAGGGGAGTCCTGGATTCAGTTTTATCTTCCCGCACAAAGGGGAAGAGCTTGAGCTGTGCCTATGCAGTAATCGGGATATGTGACTGCAGGATGGGTAGGTGCACCTCAGCCAGCTTTCATCTTGCAAGCTGTTGCATAGGCTGCAAGTATTTAGCAGCGAAGGCCATACAGAGCTGTGAGGAACAGAAAATTGCTTAGCATCGACACTCAAACTGCGAAGACTAAGGCTGATGCAAATGCTTCTACCCATGCCGTAGCCTGCATCCTAGCAGAACGGTGACACGCTCTCTGGCTGTATCTAAACTCACCTGCAGCTGTTTGCAAGGGAAGACCTGGGATCCTTGATCAGATCACTTGCAATGGGGAGCTGTGAAAACCAGGGCACAAGTCTGACATCAACTGGGGTTCATTCAAGTTCACTATCTGGAGATGACAGTGACAAAACTTTTATGGCTTATAGAGTCTTTTAAGAGTGAAATTCATTACAGAGGTCCAAATGCTACGATAGTAGCAATCTCAGAAGTAGGGTGGAGGTGATTTAGGAATCAAGTCCAAATGTTGATGTGACTTACGTGTCTCAATTGAACGAACACTTTTGAAAGCTCTAGCTAGATTCTTCTGACCACTATGTATAAAATCCAGAAAGTGTTTACACCAAACACCGAGCACAGTCAAGGAGCCAATGTCCAAACATTAAAACTGGTTACAGGCAAAGACTTAAAAAAAAACAAATGCCAAAACCCTGAATCTCCAGTGTATGACTTCACCCAGGGATTCTCACGACACACACAATTTCACTTTCTGTAGGGTGATGTGGTGACAGCACATTATTACAATAACTGTCCTACAGATGGCTATTTTATGCTTGTTTCTGAACTATTAAAAAAACCTTCACGCAAATAGTCTCTCTCCCTGTCTATTAAGAGACAACAAATGCAGTATGCAAGAGTGCACTGCGTTATGAGACTTCCTTCTGGTGCCCGTCTGTCTGAGTTCAGCTTTTATGCATCAAAACACCCTGATGAAATTATATTGTTTTATGATATGGTTCCACAGTCACTTCTGTGTGTATGTTTGGTTGCTGCAAGCGTCAGGACCAGTCTCAGGATGACTACAATACGTGAGTCTGCAATAGCTAAAGATAGATATCAGGTCCAGATTTACAAATAAAACAGGTCCAAAATTATCTGGAGGTTTTTTTTGTCCCAC
>Ga0181612_123512_pt1 | contig 10574 bp, 7 predicted proteins | sample HoacroProtozoa21_FD_119630 | JGI IMG/M metagenome (GOLD analysis project Ga0181612, IMG submission 119630) | Hoatzin crop microbial communities from Cojedes, Venezuel. Combined Assembly of Gp0051906, Gp0051904, Gp0051908
CCCGCCGCCAGCCCCGACCTTCCCCTCAGGGTCCGCTCCCCGCCTTGGGGCCCCCGCCGTCCCCTCAGAGCGGGGCAGCCCCGAGCGACCCAGCGTTCCTCAGCGCCGGGGTCAGACCCGTGTGCGTGTCCCCCCCGGACCCCCCGGTCAGGGCTCGGGGGGGCCCAGAGAGCCTCCCGTGCCAGGGATGGGGGGGAGCAGGCCCGGTGAGGGGCTCCCGGCGGGGGGCCGGCTGCGGTCGGGGGACGGTTCGGGCCCGGACCGGCCTGCAGCGGCCGCAGCTCGGGAGGAGACGTTTCCTGAGCCAAAACTGTGTTGTCTTAGAAAAGCTTAACGCACACACACACATATAAAAAAAGAAAAAATCGTCTGGAGAAAATTCAAGGAAATGCTTTGATTTTATTAAAGGTGCATTGCAAATAGCCGCGTGCTTCAGGGACGAGAGGAAGAGAGCAGCCACCGCGACCGCTTACGGCTCGCCTTTTTTTTTAATTACCCCGCTCTCTGCGTTCTTATTTATTTATGTTTTTGTGTTTTGCCCTTGCCGCTGGGTCTTGGCAGACGTTGATACCGGCAAACGGCGAACCTCGCAGGCCCTCCTCGTGCGTGACCCGAGCGGGCTCTGCGGTGCTCGACGCCAGGGCCTCGGAGCGCTCCTCCGCTCAGGCCGGGCTCTCAACACACCCGTCTGGGCTCTAAACAGATACACCCGTCTCCCCGTGGCGTTGGCCGGCGGGGGGTCACCGGCCGCAGGGTCCGAGGAGGGAAGCCACACCGGGCGTAGACCACAAGCATCTGTTTGTCGTTGTTGGAGCCAGAGGGGGGAAAAGAAATTCCTCTGGGTTTCGAGCTTTGAGAGCGAAGGGAACAGTTGGCGAGGTGAAATTGTTGGGGGGGGGGGTTAAGGCAGTATTAATGAGCAACTGGAACAAATTCGCGACGGAGTAGCAGAGGCAAGAGGAAGGAGCGAGCGGCCAAAGGGTCCGAGGTGATCGTAGCCGCACGCAGGCAACTCTCAACCACAGCACGGGTTGTGCAGGATGCAAGAATTCAGAATTCATCAGATTAAAGCTCACCACAACAACAGCCATTTTGTGCCAAAGTTGCTTGTCTGTCTTGGACTTTCACCCCGCTACATTTTTCCCACTAACAGGTCAGTGGGAGAGTTGGAGTGGGTCTGGTGAAAGAAGTGAATGGGGGCTTTCCATGCAGCCTGCTGGCAGCGGCCACTCCATTGTGGCAGGACCACTTACTTCCAGGTTACGCCAGCAAAACCAGAGGGAGAAGGACGAGTAAGATGGCAACAGCGGGTTGTGGTGGGAGGAGAAAGTAAGCGGGAAATGGCAGGAGAAAGCAAGTGAGGAAGGAGGGAACGGGTAGGAGGAGCCAGCAGAGGAGATGGAGAAGGTGAAAATGACTGTGGGTGAGAACAAAAAGAGAGAAAGAAGTACAGGAACAATGCACAGTGAATTTGGGTGATAAATGGGGGAAAAGACTAGGCAGAGAATCTGAGAAGGGCACGTAAATGAAGCGTGAGCAAAAGGGAGGTGTTTTGCCCTGGTTCCTAGGGGATAATGATTCCGTGTCTTGCACCACGGAGTTGGGGTGGAGGCTAGCCCTCTGACTGACTGCGCTCAGGGTGAAGACAGGTAACAGAAAACAGTACAAAGAGAGAAAGGCAGGGCAAGAATCAGGACAGAGAGCAAAGAAAGACTTGGGTTGTGGGTGAAATACAGAAAAACGAGTTGCTGAGGGAAAGGAAAGAGTGAGCATGGAAATCCTTGGGCAAGCCTACAAAGGATAGTTGACACTTAACGTTGGTACAGGATCGTATTTATCCAGAGTACAATTTTCGTCTAAATATTTACTTGCCCCGGTGGAACAGCTGCTATCATCCCATCAGAGACGTTGGCTACCTCCCGTTCAAGACTGTGTACTGCCACCCATCAGCCGTAGTATCATCACGGTTTTCAGGTGAAACTGGTAACAATGGTGATATCATTCCTGGGTGAGGCCGTCGTCCTTGCATCTTCTTTGGTTTTTTTTTTCCCCTGCAAAATCTCTTGTTTTGTTTGCCTCAGTAGTTTAGACTGATTTGTTTGTGGTTTGGAGGGTGGGGGATTATTTTGAGAAGATAGCTATGTCAGTGTTGTGTCAGCCTTGTATGGGGAAGAATTTTGTTCTGGAAAAGGACAATGTTGAGGTGTTTCCTAAAAATGCAGCCATGAGATTGCTGTGGTGTGCTTGGGTATGCATTCCATGACAAGATTTTCGCAGCTGAAAATGCTTTGTTCCTGTTTTACATGTAATTTGTTTGCATTCTTGTGATTTATTTTAATCTGAAGGAATGCAGATTCCTTGCATCTTCATAGATCAAATTGTGATTTGGGGCGAGGGGAATGGGCTTTGGGAGGGCAGGAATGGACACCTGGACATAAACAGGATGGCTCTGTCCCCAATAACAATGTTAAAACTCCTTCTCTTCACAGGTCTGGTTCCCAGGCTACCATTAACATTCAGGTGATGACTTTGTAATTTTGCTTAGAGATCCTTCAGTGGAAAATACAGATATAGTGCTGGTATTTATTTATTATGCATGTGAAAAACAGAGCACAAAAAGGAGTAAGGTACTCATAGGATTCTGCTATAGATTTGCCAGGCTAATGTTACCACTGCCTTTGTAGGAACGCTATCACAGTGCATTATCTATCAGCACCAGGCAAACAAAGCGTTATCACAAGAATACAAAAGTTTGCTTAGTAAAGCAGGTAAATCAACGTGAAAACATCCAAATGATCTTACTAAGTTGTATGTGTCATTAATTCTTTCTTAAAGTGTTTGCACACGTATAGTGTCTGTGTATCTGTGCCCTTGCTCCGATCATTTTGAGCACAAACACTGCTCTTAGCAGCAGCAGTTGCATCTCATGAGGCCAGTACTGTAATTAATGAGACTTGAGGCACAAACACGGAGACAAATTTAAGTTTCTAATATCAGAAATGAAGATCCAGTGTTTGTTAAAAAGGGGGATGAAGGGGTGGCAGTACTTTAAAGCTTCTCAGTCCAACACTGGAAAGGAATTCGCAATGTATTTTTAGAGTGTTATAAAAATCTCTTACATAATGCTGATTAATTCTTAGGTTTTAGGGAAGAGCACTGGGCTTTGTGCATAAGAGTGTTGACCAGCTAAGCCACTGAAAAGGGCTGGTTTGGGTTGGATTTTTTTTTTAACTTCTTGGATACAGAAAGCTGCAATTATTCAATTATTACAGGGTTTTGCTTTTGTTTGGGCGTGTATGAGTATTTTTCTGGAAACTGCGTCTCATTCTTGGAAGTCTTTTATCATTTTAAAACATATGTTATGTTATATCACCCTGTCTGAGATACAGGATAGCTACAAACTGGGTGGGGTTTTTTTCCCTCTCTTAACTGCAGCTAGTTACGTTATGGATTAACGTTAAGAATGTCTGCAGTGAAACATTGCGTGTGTGGCTGTGTAAGACTTACTTGAAAAATGTAACTCATGATTTTCCTCATATACTTACAGTAACATATACACTTACTATACAGTTCTGCCCATTCTGTTGATTTTCAAAATCAACAATTAATCTAACTGGCAGGTTTCACACAGCTCTTAACAAAGGGCTATTCAGGAAATTAAGTCGGTAAATGGTACCCCCTTATTTTAATTCTAGTTATATGTAGTTATCGTTGTGTAGCTGGAAATATTTTTTGGAGAAGATATCATGGCAAAGAGATGCTTTTGTCTGGTCTTTTTCAACAGATACGTGACAAAGGCAGCTTTGAAGCCTTTCTGAAGAATCCTTCTTCATTCTGCAGGATGTTTAATCTTTCCGTAGGAGTTTCTAGCTATGAACCTCATTCTGCAGACTTCCATTCTTGTGCCGTACAGACGAGTAAGAATTGCCTAGGTGAGTGAGATGAGCCCTAAACTGCTACTGGAGAAGGAAGATGGGAGGAATGCATGGGTCACAAGTGCAAAACAAAAAGCTTAATTTGTCCCTCTTTTCCAATGGGGAGGAAATAGAAGTAGTTATAGTTCAGTGGTAGGGAGGGATGATCCTTACGGGTCCCTTCCAACTTGAGATACTCTATGAATTCTGACATTCTAAGTCTCAACAAAAGGCTTACTAGTAACCTGTTTGTCACCCGGGTCTCCTGCCAGGAAGGGGCCTCCCTTTCCCTCCATGATACATTTCATAGATGGTTTTGGAGTTCTCCTGGAAGGAGTCTCCACCTCCAGAGAGAGCCGGTGCTGCTCTGCAGTGTTTGGGTGCCTGAACTCTTTCCTGGTAAGCAGCAGAGCAGCTCACTGAAGGGAGCTGGGGACATCTTCCAGCACAGAGCTGCAGGACAGGGAGAGGCACTGCTGTACTCTGAAACCGGCTGGAGGAATTTGCAGTCTGCTACAATTATTTCTGTAACACAGTCCGCCCTTGCGCTCTCACTCTCATTCTCCCATGAAACCTCAGTTATGGTCCTGTCTTTCCCCTGCACTTTCTTTTTCCAGTGAGAATCACAGTCTCCTCCTGTCTTTGGAGGGGAAGCAAGGATGCTTTGCAGCCTACTGTTACACAGCTCATCCATGAAGAGGCCAGGGAGAATCAGAGTATGTTCAGCTTAGAAATAAAGCTTGGTGAGAATAAAACTTTCATTAGTGTATTGCTCCTGCTGACGATGATATGGTTGCTCCCACATGTGAGTACTCTGGCTTCCAGTTTGTGTACACGTGCAGTTCAGAGTATCGGAAATTATCTGTCACGGGCACACAGTGAGACACAGTGAGAATCTTCGTTCATACAGTGGAAAAAAACCCATGTTTGCAGGTACTGGTTTCCTCCATATTAGCTCTTACGACCTCGTTCTCTGGTGTCTTATGTGGTTTCAGATCTCCCAGATGCTGTTTCCACCGGAGGGGCTTTCACAACCTCTCGCTCGCTCTCACACACACAGACGCTCACGTGCGTGCCTGCTCTGGTGCTGGCTCAGGGTTGAACTCATGTTGCCTCTCATGTAGAAAAGCTCAGATATTTTCTCCCTCTTCCCCCCAGAAACATATTTTCGCTTATAGACCTGGAATTGCTACTTTTTTTCTCAAATTTGGTTGATAATTGGGTAATGGGTTAAAATTATGACTGACGTACCTAAACAACCGCAACATGTGGGATCGCCGTCATTTCTTTGGTTAGCACGGCTAAAACTGGTCGTTCTAAGCTATTTGACTGAAAGTATATGTTACCAGACAGCCCAGTCTCGGGGGGGGGGGGCGTGGGTAAGGAAATAATACGTAACCTCAATTATTAATCATTTGAAGGATAGCTGAAAGTCACCATTGCTGGTTCAGAGATGTGTCATGTCAGGAATGTGATTCTGTGTACTGTATGTGCCAATAACTAGAACAAAAACAGTGTGAAAACTGGGGATATAGGTGGATGTGAGGCTAAATGGGACCCACGATCATACACAGAGCTCCACATGGGCAGGTCTGTCATTGCATGATGTGGGTGCAGGGCTTTGCAGGTAAGGGCTTTACTGCTATGGTGCCTTAGCTGCCACTTTTAGCATTTAGTGCTGTGCTAAAAAAACCCAGACCAGAAATCACATTAGCAGATTCAGAACTGCTGTTAGCAGAATCAAAATTGCTTTTATTTTCAGGGTCACTACACTCAGCAATATGTTGCAGGAAAAGAATGAACCCAGTATGGAGTCGCTGACAATTCCTGAGTTGGTTTGACATATGCAGACTGCTGTCGACTTCAACAGGCTTGTTTAACACATCTATTTCTTTTGGTTTCAGCATTAGTCAAAACGCAGTTTTATGAAGCTATACCAATGATGCTGCCTATCATGGGCTGCAGGCCTGGCATTGCAGGCTTGGGGTTGTGCAGTTGTAACGGCAGAAAGACTTTGGCTTTAGCCAGCAATGAACCATGATTAGGGCAAAGAACCTCTTCAGAACTCTCAACGTTTTTACATTTATTAAATTCTGTTCATAAAAAAAAAAGATTCCCAAGCAAGCAGTAGCACTTAAAGTGAAGATCTGGGAAAATAAATGGCCAAAGCTGTCACACTGTGACAGCTCTGGCAAACCTTTACACAGTTTTATCAAAAACAAACACATGTGATGTTCTATTCTCTGGGTAAGTCTTTACATTAGAAGTTCATACTTAACACAAAAGATGAATAAAATGGTTCTCTTTCCCCACATATTTACTGAGCCCATATTGGTGAATTAAGTATCATCCCAGTGGTGTACTATGTCAGCTGTGCTCTACCAACATATCCAAGCAGTTTTGTGGAACTTAACTTCCTTCTTCGATGTGTATAACACAGGGAAGATGGAGATCATTTCAGCCTGCACTGTGGGCTTAATATTCAAAGGAGCTAATTTCTCTGGATCTCAGGAAACACAGAAAATAAAATATTGTCTGGTGGCTTGCCTTTCTTTTCAACAAGTACGGAATGTGCAGGTGGAGTCTGATAGCCGAGCATTACTTCATTTGCTTTGAAAACATTTGATCTTCTTCTGATTTTTATGAACTATTTGAGGTTTTCGTGTTCAGTTAGGAATAGACATATAGCAAACTGCTAACACTTCACCCTATTTGGGACCTGGGGCCCAGGCAGAGGGTGGTGATGATGAAAAACACTAGCATATACCAAACCAGATTGGACTGATTGTTCAACAGCTGGCCAATAGCAGTGTTAGAAGTAGGAAAGAAAACCACAGCATTATTCATTAATTTGTACTTATATATGTTTTTTTTCTCTTAAACTTCCAAGAGATCACAGATTCGTAAGTGAACAAAACCTTTACAGGAATAGAATCCACGGAACCTTCCCAAAAGTCCCTCAAAATAACAAGGAAAATTGATTAAAAATGCTTGATAGGGTATGTAACCAAGAAAAAAAAAAGGTGAGATAATGTTGCTTTTTTCTCACACAGGCTTCCACTGAAGCAAAAGTAGACGCAGAACTTACTTTGTCGACACCCTTTGGCTTTTCGTGGGTAGCTGGGAGATCTGAGGACCCACAGCAAATTCAGTCCCTGTTACAACTGTGTGTTACAGGCACAGTCGCACCAGAGGGACTGAATTACAACCTTTTCATTCTAGGTTGTCTATAGGTGGTCCTAATGGGGTACGGGCAGTGTCACGGCACCGAGGAAGCACTAGCTTGGGAGCGGAACCCGTTGACTCCAGGTATCTTCTGTGATAACAGTACTGGGCGGCTGTCAAGATGATTTGCTACTTAGGTTCATCTTTGACTCGGTATTTCTCAGTTTGTGTTTTGAATAGGTAAACAGGTAAAAGGCAAGCATACTCTAATGTTAACACGTGAATGTTGTTTTAGAAATTTGTTTTGGGTTTGTGAAGCAGATTGTTTTGTGAGACAGAGCCTTTTACAGAAACCAGACTATTACTTGTATTCTTTGGCATTTCCACTTATGAAAGCTTCTTGTGTTTACATACACACACACACACAAAAGCATGATATTGTTCATATATATTGTTCATCTGGTAAGGAAGAAATAAAAAAAGAAATTGATACCAGTCTGCATATGTGTTCAAAAGCTTAGTGAATTCTGCAAGCTCTGCTGTAGATCAGATTTCATGGAACTGCAATAAAAAAAATCCTTTTTTACCTTGTCTTTGTGTGTTCTGAGGTGGGTTTGTAAGGTTTGAATTACTCAGTAATCACAAAGAAGTCTCCTTTTCATGAGCTTGCAGCTGGGAAATGGACAGTTTAATATTAATGGAAAGAACAAACTCTCCTTCTTTCTTTCCCCTTTCTTCTCCTCACTTCTGCTTCATCATTTTCTTCTCTACGGTCTCTAGCCTGAAATTGCCTTTGTGGAAGTCCACGGTGAACTACAAAGCAACAGTAGAGCCCAATTTTTCAAAATCCTGTTTATCAACTTCAGTGAATGTCATATGACACTAACTTATGAATATTCAAGATGGAAAAATCCGATTCATTGATGTATCTGCAATTATTTATTCAACTCGGAAACTAATATTACATGAATCTGCAGGCTTCCCTTATGACATACTTATGAAATACTCTGCCATCACCATGCCACAGGGAGGCGTGGAAATAATCACTTCTGGCTTCTAAAAGGAGAAAAATATTAAACGTTTATTGAAAATGAATAGTCATAAACGACAGAACTTTAATAGGAGTAAACAGTAGCACAGTGCACCTATGCTGCCTGTACAGCATGAATGTCTTTCGGGATGCCATTAGGGTCGATCATTTAATGACGTATCCAGGAAGGTTCCTGGCTAATACACCTTCCACTGCTGCTCACCTCTAGATCTATTCTGGCTTCACTTTCAAACAAGTTGAACATGAAATTAAGTTTATTGACGAAGCTTAGCACATCACTGGTTTTTAGATTAAAGGGTGCTTATTCATATTCTTTCTCATTTAAGCCAACTGCTGGAAATCCAGTGGGATGAATGAGAGAGGACAACCCCAATGCAGAGTCTCCGGGGACTGCTAGGTCTAAGGCAAACATGAAGTTAATCCTGTTTGGGCTTTCTAGCACAAAGGAACAACTCTTTTCACGCAAAGGGACGTGAGAGCCTGTTGGGAGACTGCAGAAGTCGTGGGACTGGACTGAACCGAGACTTCCAAAAGGTTTCCCGCTTCTCCATTTCTGGATAGAAACTGTATATTTTAATATAAACCTTCGCTGATGACTTCTCTGCTGATTTCTCGAGTTATGCTGCCCATGTCCAAGTCTGTTGGTGTTAATTAGGGAGCTGAACTGAATGAGATCTTCTGACCTCTTGCTTTGGCCTGAGAGATTTTTTTACATGGGCAGAGCGGTTCTCTTCGTTGAAGCCACTTGTTCTCTCCCCAGGTGGCCTATCTGTCCAGTGAAGGGCAGTACCATGGGTCTGTGAGGAGGGTCAAGTCCTGGTCTGAGCAGCTGGAACAGGGAAGGTCACAAAACGAAGTCCCGAACAAGGGAACAGAGATACCTTGGGGCTGTATTAGAAACAGTGGCTTCTCCCATCTGTTCTCTCCTGTTGAGTCCTCCACATGCTTACTGCTGGTAGTCTGGCTGGCATGGTAGCTTCCTAGGTTATCTGAGAGTCGGAAGCCTGAAATTTAAGGTGAAATGTGTTATATAAAATATCTTTCTTTTATTGATTTTCACACCCAAGGTCAAAATTTATAGCCCAGCTTCATGATGCTTACCTGACCAGTGGTAACCTTTTTCCCCTGATGATTTAAAAGTGGGCTTGAGAAGCAGAGATGTTTTAATTTCTTCCGTTTAATTTCCTTTTCATTCTTTTTTTTTTTTTTAATTCTCTTCTGCACTTAAAAAAAAAAAACCCAAGCAGAACAACGAAACAGTCTTCCAGCAGCACGAGATCTGTCTGACTAGTGCATCCCAAGGTATAGTTTTTTAGTAAGGAAGGAAGAGGTGCACTTTTTATACGACTGTTGCTAATATACAAGAGTGCAGGGTAGGAAGGCAGCTCTTGAGAACCTCCTTCCTGCCCTGCAAGGGCATCATGTCCGATTATGACAACTTACTTAATTTCAGACATTGGCAAACGAGCAGGGATGTGGAAGGGCATATATATGAAAGAGGAGGACTTTTTAATCTTGCAAGCTGGCCTCAGGGGTTTTGGTACGGAAACAGACAGGAGTTATATAGAATTCCCAGAATACAGCTGGTGCACCCATAACTGCATTGGCTATAATAGGATTTTTTTACTGTGCTAGGAATGAAATATCAGGCTCTCATTGTTATCTTTCCTTGTGCAGCTGTAAAGAATTTATTTGTGAGTTTTACAATATCCAGAGGTGGTTCCTTTGTACCCTTTCTCAATAAAGTTGAAATGCCAAAAGTTTTTTAGTTTGTTATTACTCTCTTTGCCCAGTACAAAACCCTTGTAGCAATCCTGAGACGAGCACGTCTGTCCTATCGTGAACCTTTTCTGAAAGACACCATTTTAATTTCCCTGCAAAGCTGGTCCTGCTAATTTTTAGCTAGTTTTAGCTAGTTTTAGCTATCCCCAATATCGAGTCTTTTCCAGCATGTTGAGTTCAACAAGCTCATGCCAGACTAGTGAGAAGTTTATTAATGGTTCTGAAAAGCTACCTTATTTTTTCTGTTATTAACAAAAGTCTGAGTCATACCTCTGATTTTAGGCATTCTCTGGTCAGTGTATTTGTGTTGAAATTTTTGTAAGCCTGAAGTGTCCCACCTTAGAATGGAAAAAATGTCGTACATGAATGTGGGGATAAAAATGTTTCACTAGAAAAAGATACCTCAATTGCCCAGAATACTAAAGAATCAGGGAGCCATTTCATTGCTACATACTAGCTTGCTCCCTAGTCTTTTGTTTGTAAGACTACCATTCTTTAAAGAGTTTGGCCCTGATTTCTCTTCTTCTCTTATTCAGGACATGGTTTAGCAGACATGGCGGTGTTGGGTTGACAGTTGGACTTGATGATCTTAGAGTTTTTTTCAAGCAGAAGACGGCATACGATATCGGTCTCGGCATTCCTGCTGAACCGCTCTTCCGATC
>Ga0181612_148389_pt1 | contig 10574 bp, 6 predicted proteins | sample HoacroProtozoa21_FD_119630 | JGI IMG/M metagenome (GOLD analysis project Ga0181612, IMG submission 119630) | Hoatzin crop microbial communities from Cojedes, Venezuel. Combined Assembly of Gp0051906, Gp0051904, Gp0051908
AATCTGCAGTTCCCAATTTCCCCAAATCTGTTATTCTGTCAGCATCAAGAGTTGGGGCCATGCTGGGAGTCCAACCCCGCATTTTTAAAAACTTTTTTTTTTTTTTTTTGACTAGTGGTGGGAGGGGGCCTGCCCTACACAGCGGGATTACTGACTTCGTGTGCAGGACAGCGACAACCCACAGTAACCCTGTGCCTCCTCAGAGCACACAAAAGCAAAACCCCTGCGGACCCCTGGGTTTGCCGCCAGAAGAAGCGAGCCCAAGAGCTGACAAACAAACATCACTGGAATAACCAGTGTTTCTCAGTCCCCATGGCTTTTTCTCCCAAGCACCGGCACAGAGCGCATGTCAGAGGCCAGCCCACTGAAGCCGGGCAGCCTGGGGCTCTGGGCCCGTTTCACAGCCAGCAGAAATCTCCCAAAGATACACTGAGGAACATCCACCAGAAGGGGCTGGCTGTTGATGCCAGCACAACTCTGCAGCACGCGGCCTGCCCTGCCCTCCAGTCCAGAGTGCCTCAGTGAAAAGCGGTGCTGGCTGGATGAGCCATCTGCAGACTTCTGCAAGCAATACCTTAAGTATCCTGTTAACTGATGGGAGATTAGATAGGCGCGTTCTTTCACTCTGTGTACTCTGGAAGCGGATTAGCCCTCTCTGTACAGTTTCACTATTTCCTCACACTGCTTGTGACTCTAGGAATGTTAATAAAGATGTTGATAAAATTTTCTACAGGAGGCTAAATTTCAGTGCAATTCAGTACACTGTTCTGCTTATTAAAAAAAAAAGAAGAAATGCTTCAGTATGGTATGTTAAGATATAATTAGAAATGGAGAACTGTGTGCACAATTATCTCTTTGTGAGGAATTTGTTTTAGAGAAGGGAAAAACCACAGCAAATATTGCTTTTAAAGTTTAAAATTACAAACATAATTTCCATGAACAAAGAACATGCAATCGGCAAAACTATCACCTCAAATATATTAGATTTCACATGAACTTTTTAATTCCATGACAGGATGAAAAGTCTGTATGTAAAAATTAGAAAAAGAGAGAACTCAGCATTTCTAAAATAGTATTCTGATGTGAGCCACCAACAGGAGAAGTGTAATTCAGTGCACAAGTGGAAAGGTTCGGCAACCACAGGCCACAACTGCTGCCATAACAACCATAAAAAACAGCGCATTTTTTTCTCCAACAGGAAAGCAAGACAGTCCCTGCTGCAGACCATTCATTCACAGTGCAAACAGGATTGCCCTCACTCTGTAGCAAGCGCCAAACGTATTCTAAAATGCATTTTGACTAACCATTTCGCTGCAGATTTTTCATTTTAAAGCCTTGTTAATTACAAGATAATTGGTATTAGAGAGCTCTCCATGTATTAAAAGGGTTAAAATAATCTGGCCACATTCTTTATATGCATCATTTTCTTTTCTCTACACAACATATGTATCCTAATCGACATAAACTTTACTGACGTTGAAAATGTCATGGTACAAACACGAATACAGCATTTTCTACAGGACACTTGTTAGTGAAACTTTCCTTATAACGCTGCATTCCTAGTGTGCTTGGCTTATGTGATTTTTGGGTAAATGGCCTTTACAAACAAGATACCTTTCTGCTAACATTTCTATACTTTTTATCCCTGCTTTATTGTCTTTTTTATTTTCTGTGCTCTGAATTACAGCTGTCATATCTTCTACACGAATCTTGCAGTTTCCTGCTTCATCTTCCCTGAATGTATGTTACTTCTCATTCATAGGTTCTATTATATTCTCTCCTGTTTTCACCTGCTTCATGATACAGGACAAGGAGTATCAAGACCATCCCTTTGACAGGGATGTTTCAAGTCATATCACATATCAGGAAGTTGAATTTCATGTATCAGTTAAAAATGGACAAAGGAAAACCTGGAATATGTGTTTAAGTAAGATCATCCACTGTTCAGAACTCCTGAGGAATATCATAGCTATGGAAACAAGTTTTCAATAAAATTATGCTATGTATTTCTCTTGTTTCTGTTAGGAATTTCATTTCTGCAAAGCCAGAAAATCATTTCTGGTACCTTCGACATAAGACACATGTACATTATTTTCAAAGCATGTAACTTCTCTTCTTGCTGAAGAACAGAACTTGGTTTAGCCCTATCTTGCTTGTTTTTCCTCTTGCTCTTCTACCTTATCTGTCTACATGTTATCAGTGTAGAAATATGAACATTCTTGCCTGTTTTCAAAGAAAAATGAGTAACATTTGATCTTTTTCCCCACACTGCAGGCTCAAGGGCCAAGGCATCAGTATCTTCTGAGCCACACATCTGATCCTCTGTCTTCTATTTTGGTATGTAATAACAAATGTATTTAAAACTATTTCACAAAGTTATAAGATATATTTATAGCTCACATTTCATCAAGAAATATTTTTATCACCCCTATGATAATTCATGTTGTATATGGCTCATTAAAACAAACAAACAAAACACTCCCAAAAAACTCTCACCAAAAACCAAAGCTACTTTAAGTCATGAAGATTACTAACTTCAGAGAACTAAAGTCACACTTACAGATACATTTATTTTTTAAAAGCAAATAAATGCAATTCTTGGAAACAAAGATTCCTAGACACTATTCATCTAAAACCAAAGTCAAAATATCTTCATTCATGACCCAACAGAAATTTTAGACAACGTGCTTATCTAAAAGTGAAAACCAAAATTAGAAAGTTCAAATAAATAAGGACATATGTAATATACCTTTAAATATTTTTCTCTCCTGTTACTCTACGAATATTCAGACATACATGTTTCTTAAGCACAAATCAATACACTAACTTACCAATATAAAATAAGCATTCAGAATGCAACATACTCTCTGTCCACAACTGACATATTTCACTTTCTGTAAGAGCTTCAACACCGTAATAGGCTTGGTATTCTAGTTTTGGCAACAGGAATATCGGAGTAAGCTATAAAAACGAAGATACAAGAAAAATTAGCACTTGCTGTCCAGAAAAGTTCCACAACGGAACTACACTTTGTAGTTGATAATCATCATAGTCTCCCGCTAGAGCTGAAGCAACAAAGACCTTTCACAAATTTTTATGTGATGGCTCACATTCTATGAAACCCACAGTACAAAGTTTGGACTACAGAGACTCCACAAAGAGGAAGGTGAAATGGACCAAAAAAACCCAAAACCAAGCCTAGGCAAGCTTTTATAAACAACAAAATTTTGCCACTAACTAATTTTTCCAAGCAGTTAAATTAATTTGAGTTTCATACTCCTGTGCTGTACTGCCCTCTGCAGGAATTTAAGAAACAGACATCATTATATTACTGATCCGGTTATTAGCAGTGGAATCCTGCCATTTCTTCCTCTTCTCAGAATATTACTTGATGCTCGAACCTAATGCTTGGACTCTCATTTGGGATCTGGGGCTCACCTTTGCATGTTAACACTTATAGAGAATATACAAGCCTCTTCTCACTGACAAATCGCAGTTCAAATTTAAGCAGGAATTTTAAAAAATAAATAGTGCTCAGTTTACAATTAACAAACTAAGCAGCTATTCACAGGTATTTATAAGCAGTGGATCACTAGCAGAGATGGTAGTTCTTTAAAATAAGATTCCGTGCACAGAATCTGAGCAAGTAATCAGAGTTACAAAGATCTATTTCCATTTCAACAAAGCATAAACACCTCACACAATGCCTGCCTACCATGTTATTCAGGTATTCTGGGGAGGGAGATACCGCAGCAGATTTGTTGAATGAGTAAGGAGACTCTTGACAAAATAAGCAATTACTGAGGATTCCAGAATAAGCTCTCCTTCTCCTGATGTTACAAGGAATATTTGAATTGCACTTGCATTTAAAGCATTTTATTCCTTAAGACAAACGATTTGCTAAGATGTATACCACAGTCTTTTGAGCAGAATGAATAGGATCTGTTTTTATCTTTAAACGTGTCCTCTGTTGTTCATTCTATCTCCTATTTCTCTGCTTAACTAGACATAATAGCAAGGCTGAATCCTGCTCGAAAGTATTTATGATCATGAACACTCTCGAAGCCTTGGGCCAAAAACCGAATTGCTGCATTAACTTTTAAGAATAGTTCAAACTGACATTAGTTTACATAATTACCCATGCAGCTGTAGTCAGAAAGTCACAGTCACACTTGCTTATTTTCTAATCAAGTTGGTTTAAAGAAATCACAAATTATTCCTCCCTCTCCTCCTACAGGAAATATTTACTTGAGGAAGACACACACTGCAGAGTTACAATTAAATGCACTAATTGTCCGAGTGAAAACACAAATGCCATGAAGGGCTGGGAATCCCAGAGAGCACAACTGTTCAAAAAACCAAAACAAAAAAAGCTTAACAGCAAAATCTGTACCTCTTGGGCTTTTTTCTTTTTATGGTATCGTGGCAATGACTTCACTTTTTGCACACTGCAACGCACAAGCAACAACAGATCATTCAAACTGAATAGCTTATACACCAGGTTGCCATCCTGAGGGGCTTTATACTCTGAAGGGTCTTCTTCAAGCATCTGAAGTTCACTTGGCAGCTTTCCTACAGAAAAATACACGAAACAAAGTGACAAGCTTGCACATTCTTTACTACAGAGCCAACTAGCTTTTTTGTCTTGCAGCAGGTTTTTTGGGGTTTTTTTTGTTTTGTTTTTTTTTTTTTTTTTTTATATTTTAGTAGGATCTGTTTTGTTTCCTAAGACTTCGTGGTGAAAATCATCTCACTAGGCACAAGAAGTCACATCTGTACTAAAAAAGAAAATGAAATTTGGAAAACTTTTAAAGACTACGTTTTTAAATATTCCACGTATTTTATCCTAATCATTACATTTCTTCTATAAACAGAGCTGTGAGCCTCCATTCTGGTACAAATGGAGTTCAAAGGCTGGTTTTTAAGCCACAGTCACTCAACACAAAGGAGACAAAAAATGTTATTATCAATGAATGCCTCTTGAGAGACACCATCCATTTATCAGTTACTGAAAAAACTCCACCGTCAGGTCTGAATGGCAGCATAAACCTCTGTTCCAAACTGAGTTTGCTTCAACTTCAATTTCAACACTAACATACTGAAAGAAACACTTGTTAGATCTCCATGTGCAGCTTTGAGGTAGGTTACCAAACATCCCTGCATGCCTTAGATATTTTTTAACAAAACATTTAAAATAAACAAGAATAAACTCTAACTTGTTTTTTAATTGAAAACTTATCCAGTTCTGGTTTTTGTCCTGCAGACATGTGGAAACACGAGTTAAAACTATAACTACAAATAGGTATTGCTGTAGCACCACAAATAAATACATTTAACATTAAACTTCAAGTTTATGAGCATCTTTGAATAAACATATACTGTGTGAGACACTATCATCCAATAGACCAGAAATAATTTTCTATTAGTAAAATATTTAACTTCGTTCTGGCTTTCTGCAAAAAAAGACATGGATAGAGGTTTATCAGCTTGCTGTAGAACTTTCAATGTGTAGAATTATGCTTTCTGTTCTTTCGCAGTCACATTCCAGATTCTTAAAAATACTGGTTTCATTACCACTATTAAAAAAAAAAAAATCTATTATCAAACACCTGAATTCCATGCTCTGGGCTTTTTAAGCAAAGGAGAAGTCAAGAGTACCATACTGCTCAACTCTTCAAACTGAGGGAGGAGACATCGTCTTTTAGTGACTACTAAAATTCAGCTGGATTGATAAAAATGTAGGAAGTGGTAACACAATTTCAAATAATACAGAATTAGTTGTAAACAGTTTCCATTATAGATTAAGTAATAAATTAAGATTAATTCCTATGTCCTACGTTCCTATGACAGTGAAACATGTTTTCCCACCAAAAAGCATCGATTCATTGCAATCGAATATCTGAGAAAAAGAGTATCTGTCCTGATGCAACCTGCCTGATTTCTTGCCAATTTACCTAATACAACAAAGCGCTGCTTACTACAGTTGTACAGACCTCAGAAGCAACTCAGGCATGTGAGAAAAACCTCAAAGTCCATCGCCCATAGCATCTTCAAGACTTCCAGTTCTTGGTTGAGGTTTGGGTGTAGCATAGGTTCAGTTTGCAGCTAAACGCCTGAAAACTTGGGAGAGGTGGCTTGTAGCGCATCCTCATTAGTCTTCTGGAATAGACTGCAGGGAGCTGAGAAACAGCTACTGAACTATAGGAGTCTCAGAACCCTGACACCCAAATTTCAAGCTGTCTTTCAAGGTTTAATTACATAATTTGATTACATATTTCTTCCACAGGAAATGCAAAATAATTCCATTTTTGATTGACAATAAACTATTTTTGCAGACCAGACCACTCAAATATTTAAATTTCTGAGGAAAAGTAACTAATTTTACTACCAAGTGATTTCTTTCCCTTGCTTAAAAACCTTATTTATAACAACTTTTTGTTTCTCTAAAGTAAAACAGGATTTCACATTCACCTCTGCGGACAAACAGTGCCCAAAATGCTTTTATGGGCACAAGACAGTAATTCTCACACAGAGAAGGTATTGTTAAAAAAACAAAACAAAACAAACCCCCAAATTAAGTCACATCTCTAAATAAGCATAACAGAGGTACTATCAGGAAGCTCTTCAGATGAAGGAGTTAAAATGTTTTTGTTTCAAATTTTACTTCTTGCACAATGAAGACAATCACTTACTCATTGGCACTCCCTGAAAAAGCGAAGTCCAGATATTTCTAGACAAGCCGCTGGGATTTGAGGCAGGGGCTGGCACAGTTTCTGTACTGGAGGTCACCAACGGTTTTGGAGACGGAGGCACATGGGCTGGCGTAGCATTAGAATTATCATAGCTCACCACTGGCTGCTCAGGAGCTTTTTGGGAAGGTGACTTGAGAAGTTCAGTTTGCATTTTCAAAATCTGCCCGACGGGATCAAATTCTTTGGACAGCTTTCTTGTAGGCTTTCTGGAGGCATTTTTTCCCTGATCCATGATATCTGAGCAATCAGTCATGCTTGATAATGGAATCTGGGTGGGGGAAGGCGATTTGGCAGTCTCTGCTGAGGTATGAGAAACAGTGTTTGGCACCGTTGTTTTGCAATAATCAGTGTTTTTACATTCCGTATCAATTATCAAACGCTCTTCATCAGTGTCACTACTGCACCAAGAAGTGCAAGTCTCATTTTTCCGTGCAGAATCAAACTCCTTCTTGTAACTAACAGCATTAGATAGAGTATTTAATTTTGTTTCCTTGTCCAATACTTCTTTGGTGATGACATGCTGTGCTTTGTTCAGTCCTACCTCCTCTGAATTAAAGCTTTTATGACATGAATTTTCTTCAGGGCTGAGGCATAGAATGCCATCTAATGATGGAAGCTGCATGCTGTCACATGCTGAAACTCCTTGCTCAGAAACAGTGGTTTTCCCTTCCTCATCTCCTTTGCTTACAGTGGATGTATTTTTTTCCCCCATTTTTAGGCCATGTGATAGAGATTTAGCAGTGTTGCTAACTGCAGGAAAAGTACTTTCCATTTTAGAAGTTCTTGAGAGCTTGACAGTTGCTCCAAAAGTTTCTAGTTCTGTAACATCATCATCAAAGTCCATCCCTGTGTCATCTGGAAGAGGAATCTTCCTGTACTGGTAGGTATCAGAAGACATCTTAACACAGGGAGGAAAAAACAGTAATATTAAAAAAAACCCCAACAAAACAAACCAAGAAATAGAAAGTGTTAAACACAAATGAGACATTGTCAAATTGAAGACATGAAAAATATTCTACTATCCATATTTTGACTGTTAGGAGAGAGGAGCAATAACTGGGGAAAAAAAAAAAATTCCTGTGTTTAATATGGAATATCTTAAGTCTGAGGAGTTGCAAGGCCTTTCAAAAGAGAAATAAAGTTCATAGAACTTCTCCCACTTACATGAACTGATCAAAAATACATTTTCATGAAGTAAACATTAAAGCTGAGATGCCAATGCAACAGAAGCATTTAAAGCAACTAGACAAACATACAGGCTCCGTAACTCGGCAGCAGAAAAACTACCAACAGGAAACCTAAATTTTCCTTCAGTTTATCACAGAAGAAGTAACTTCGGAACTGCAACACAGGATTTTTGTTTTATTTGTTTGTTTTTAAAGAGAGGTGAAGCTACATACATCCCACTGAAACAGACTGTCCTCAGCTGGTTTGTCCATCGCTACATCAGAAATCGAAACATAAGATGTTTTTGTTGCTAGGAAGTCCACTGGAATTTCATGGAAGATTTGGTTCCTCTCTCTTACTGTCATTTCCTTTCTCAGCAGAGGTGAATCAACATAAACCACTTTAGCTGGTTTGTTACCTTTTCAAGAACGGAAAGAGAATGAGTACATATTGTATCAAAGGAAAAAAGATTACTGTATAATCTAAATAATAAATCTTTCAACTTCCAATTACTGTCAAATCCATTCCACATTTACACTAGGTGAAAAACTATCCCCTCATTCATTAACAAGAGAAATTAGTACGTCCACATACAGAGTGAATTATTAGGATCCTGCATCAGCAATACTCACCACACTAACAGTCAATTATCTTTTAAATGGAGTTCTAACTGGCGAATTTGTAAAGTAAGAATTCAGGATTCATCATTCCTTATACTACATTGTATCATCAGATGTATTCTCTTCCCCCCCCAAAAAATCTCTTTTTGTTCATTTGAGGAATCCCCAAAAATTGTTTTTCCTTTCTATTTTTTCTAAAGTCTCTTTGCCCAAAAGAGACAGCTGCAGTTTATATTTCTGCTGATCAGTAACTAAGTTTGGGCTCTGCTGCCCCACTCTTTTGTTTACACCTTTACATACTTACATATAAATAATCCATAGATTCATCCAAAAATTAACACAAAAGTAACAGTGATACCCTGCCCAGTACAATACAGAAAGCAAAGGCACATAGTGAATGTAATACCCCTGTTAGTAAAAAAAAAATCTGTGGAGGAAAAAAAAAAAAAAGTAATGTAAAAGGGAGAAGGAAGGAGAGCAGAAACCCTTCAATAAACACCACATATTGGCAACATATTCGGAATGACCTTCAAAGTGTTAACTTTGGATCTAAAAATTAAGTTTAAAAACTGTAAAGCTGACACAAAAGGAGTCAGGCATATATTTACAGATAAAGTTACTCAATTTCATGTAGGAAAGAGCAAAAATTTGTAAGAGTTGCAGATATTTGACAGCTTATTTACTAATATCCAGAAGTCTGCTATACGGATTTGTGTGAAATGCACACAACATGGACATTCCAAGACAACCACCATTATAAATACTCATAATGAAAAACTCCCTAGTGTATTAAAAAAAAAAAAGGAGGGGGGGGGAAGGTATACCATTCAGACGAATCAATCAGTTTATGCAAAACATTTTTTATTGCAATTGGGAAAAGTTATCTCCATGGACGTTCATTATTTATTCATTATTCTATGATGTAAATAGGTCCTTTTAATTCCAGAAAATGTTTCCTATTTGTTTTTTCATAAAACCTCAGAATTTCTCTTTTTTAGCTTACTGAAATCAGTTCACTTGATAACTTTTACAGCTTCATGCAGTTGTTTTCTCTCCAAGGAGCAGAGCTTGCCATTTTGAAAAGCAAAAGGACATTTAACTGATTTCCCCCCCCACCATGTGTCCAAATTCAGTGTTAATGGTGATACCTCTAGAGGTTGTTGCTATTCTCAGTAACAAGGTGGAACAAGGTGTAGAAAACTATGAAATGACCTTGCTGTCAGCTGTCCTCCTTGAACACAGAGGACAAACTATAGCAATGGATATTTTTAAAGTTCATTTTTTACAACACCTTCCACTACACTAAACATTTCTCTCTACAACACAAAGGTCTCCGACTCCTTATCAAATGACAGACGAAAACGATTAACTTCAGATTTTTGCCCTTTAAGATGTGTGAACTAAATAAGTCAAATTTTATTACTTTGTTTGATTCCTTAAATTAAAAACATGGAAGTAGTTAAGAGAAACTTTTCTAATAGCTGCATTCTAGAGTGCTACTTCTTCAAAAAAGGTAAAAAACCGGAGCTTATAATTACAATTCAGATTTTCACTAACCTTAGCTTCCTTCTTTTTTTCAATAAAACCAAAATTAAACTATGCTACTATTGTGTGAACTAAACCAGACTACCTTCACCCTTCCCACAGCTGGTTTTACTGACTTTCTAATTTCCTGTTCTTCAGTCTGCTCAGAAAGAATTATGAGAATACACAGAGGTCTTCATGGACAAAAATCTAATTTTTATAACAAAAACATACTGTACCTGCAACAGGGATCATTTTAATGCAAACTGGAATTTCCCATTGTTCCTTGTAGTTTAGTCCATGATTATTCAGTAAAGTAAATAATGATTGATTACTTAAAACAACTTGAGGACAGTATTTCAAAGCAAGCTTTTCTGCATTTGAATCTGAACTAATATCCTAAACAGAAAAGTTAAATTTTAATAGTTTTTTTAAAAGAAATGCACACATAAGTTTAAATTCCTATGAAAAATGCCAAACTTCAAACACGGATGACATGCCCCTCCCCCCG
>Ga0181612_107541_pt1 | contig 10572 bp, 5 predicted proteins | sample HoacroProtozoa21_FD_119630 | JGI IMG/M metagenome (GOLD analysis project Ga0181612, IMG submission 119630) | Hoatzin crop microbial communities from Cojedes, Venezuel. Combined Assembly of Gp0051906, Gp0051904, Gp0051908
CTGAATGGCAGCACAGCCTTCTGGTGTATCCACCACTCCTCCCAGTTTTGTGTCATCAGCAAATATGCTGAAAGTACACTCTGTCCCTTCATCCAGGTCACTGATGAAGAAGTTAAACAAGACTGGTCCCAGTACTGACCCCTGGGGAACCCCGCTAGTTACTGGCCTCCAACTAGACTCTGTGCCACTGATCACAATCTGCTGAGCTCTGCCATTCAGCCAGTTCTCAATCCACCTCACTGTCCACTCATCCAGCCCATGCTTCTGAGCTTCCCTACGAGGATGTTATGGAAGACTGTGCCAAAATCCTTGCTGAAGTCAAGGAAGACAACATCCACTGCTCTCCCCTCATCTATCCAGCTGGCCATGCCATCACAGAAGGCTATCAGATTGGTCAAGCATGATTTTCCCTTGGTGAATCCATGTTGACTACTCCTGATAACCTTCTTTTCCTCCACTTGCTTAGAGACGACATTCAGAATGAGCTGTACCATCATCTCTCCAGGGATGAAGGTGAGGCTAACTGGTCTGTGACTTAGAAACTGGCCTCTGAAACAAACCCTTTTCTAAATAAAGTTGAGGTACATTCATAATACATGCTTGGAAGCATAAAAATCAGTTGGATTTTAGAAAATAATTACCAAGTCCTGACAGACCACCTTACAAGAGGAGAAGGCAGTTACATACAATCTAGTGAGTCTTGTCAGCATTAGAACCTAGTTATCCTGTTTACCAGAAAACAGTTCGCCTCAAGTGGGCCAGACAGTTTTCTGGATGTAGTTCCTGAAAAGGGATGGCACATACTGGCCTGCAGTTGCATTTACACAACATGCAAAGTTGGTACACTAGAGAAACCCTGTAACAATCTTCTCGGGGTAACTTTTGCTCTCCCTTAGCAAGCACTCATTCTCTCCTAGGAAACAATTTTCCTAACACAGGTAAGAATGTTGCCTTTTATTTTCAGAACTGAGAAGCACTTCAACTGAAAAAGAGTAAGTCATTTCTTTAAAATATAAATTAGTGTATTTAGTGTTCATGAGAGCTGCATGTGCTGGCTTGGCCTTGGGTGACTGCCAGGCCCCCACCGAGCTGTTCTCTCACTTCCCCTCCTCAACAAGATGGGTGGGAAAATAAGATGGAAAAGCTTGTGGATCAAGACAAAGATGGTGAGATCACTTACCTTCAACCATCACGGGCAAAAAAAGATTTAACTTGGAGAAAATTAATTTAATTTATTGCCAATTAAAATAGATGTAGGTAGTGAGGAAAAAAAGACAAAATCTAAACCACCTTCTTCCCATCCACTCCCTTCTTCCCTGGTTCAATGTCACTCCTTCACTCCCAAATCCCCTACCTCCTCCCACCAACCCCAGGTGGTGCAGAGGGATGGAGAATGTGGGGTTTTGGTCAGCCCATCACAGCTCCTTTCTTACGCTCCTTCATCCTCACACTTCTCCCTGTCCCAGGGTGGGTCCTTCCACAGGCTGCAGCCCTTCAGGATAAACTTGCTCCAGTGTGGTGGCCTCCATGATCTGCAGTCCCTTTGGCAAGTATCCACCTGCTCCAATGCGGGGTCCTCCACAGGCTGTGGTGTGGATGTCTCCACCATGGCCTACTCCAGGAACTGCAGAGGAAGCTCTGCTCCAGCGCCTGGAGCGCGTCCTCCCCCTCCCTCTCCTCTCACCTCGGTGTCTGCAGGGCTGTTTCTTACTCTCTGATTTTTTCCCTCCTTCTCTGCCTGTGCAGTGTTTTGCTCTTTCATAAACGCGTTTCCCCTGAGGTGCCCCCTGGGTGGCTGCGGGGCTTAGCCGTGCCCTGGGCGGGATCGGTCGGGGCTGGCTGGAACCGGCTGTGTCCGGCCCGGGGCAGTCCTGGCCTCTCCTCCCCTCACAGGGCCGCCCTGCAACACCCACCAGCACCTGGGCTCCTTCACCCGGTAGAGTGTAGTTAAATAGAGAAAATCATGAGTTAGTTCACACGTTGTGTGGGCTGCTGGTGGCTGTAATAGAAGCATTTCATCCTTATCTGTCATCATTCTTCAACTTGACCCCCGTGCTCACAAAATTTGAGAGACAATATTTTTCACCACCTATTTAACCTTTAGCCTCTCAGTTGATAAAACTGACAGGGACGTCAGATGTTAACCGTGGCTATTTCAGAAATGTCATGCTGGGACAGGACCAGCTGGTCCCACAGAAGCCCGCAGGCACCCGCCGGGGAGCACCGAGGCTCACTTGCTGCCATCCTGCCCCCATTTCAGTCACGGAGTGGCTGCCTTCGTCCTCTTCCACATGCCGATCCACCCAGTCATCCAGTGAACCCGGCCTCACTATTTTAAGACACCATTGAGCACACGATGTGGCCATAAATAGAAACATGTCTGAAGACAAATAAATACAAAATAAATTGCTCATTTTAGCTCGTTGCAAAAACTGTAGAAAACAGCTGTCCTTCCGACGTGAAAGTCAAGGCACTTTTTTGCCATTTTTAGCTAGCAGTTCATCTGTTTCCTTTGAATTAAAGAATATTTCTGTACTTCGAAAGCTCTGTAATCTGAATAAATTAGAATCTATTTTGTCATTTTCCAGTATCTTAATAATTTTTGTCTTCTTTATTGATTTCAAATAATGTCCATTTTAATTCAAAATGGAAAGTTCTGTCTAGCTAATAATATTCAAGTTCTCACTTTCTGTAAAAATTTGCCATCCTCTTTGGTTTCTGATGGCAGGAACTGATGAAGTATGCAGTCAGTGATTACACCTGCTGGCGCTGGCTTGCTTGAGGTTTCAGTCTCTGCTTTACCCCGTATCAAACAGCTGTTTCTAATACCACATGAGCACAGCTCTAGCTGGAGATGACTGGGGCACAATAGTGTTCAGGGGAGATATCTGATCTGCTGAGACCTCTGTCAGTATTTTGGGAAGACATTCATAGTTGCCGTTCAAAGATATATCTCTCTACGCAATGTAAGAACACTTTCAGGCCTTTAAAAGCTGGAGAAATTAGTGCTTTAAGGGCTGAAGTATTTGAATATTCAGTTACAAAGATCTCACAGCTCCACTCTGTAGGTATGGCAGTTTATGAAAGCTGAAGCTCTTTGCCACAAAGAGCAACAGAAGGACCATATGCAAATTTAAAAGAAAGCAGTGTGATTTATGACAGGCAAAATACAAGGTACAACATGACAGGGAATTCGAAAGGCAGTACTAGAAGTCATACAAGCAAATATGGATAGAATAGCAGAAGTGAAAGCTCTAAAACAATTCTAGCTTTGCCTAGCCCAAAGGAGCAAGTTACACAATTCAGTTAGAAATCCATGAGAAATGTCCTTGCCTTGGTATCCCACGGCATGTGTTCACTCTACACCTATCATCAACCCAAAGTTGTCCAATTATTTTTAAGCGTCATCTTGACAAAGACTCTGCAGAGGAACATGCACATTCTTCTTTTGTGCTTGCATGAGGTCTGATGAGCACTCTATATGTTTACACTAGTCACAGTTTTTAACATATAGAAGATTAGATGTCCAGGCTTGGGCATCCTACTTCCAGTCAGAACAGCTCTTTTCCTTCTGACTAGGTTAGTGGCTTTTTTAAAGTTATACGAAGTACTAAGTAATTCAGTAAGAAGTTTTGTTTGCAGTCTGTCCAGGAGATGATTCACTCTAGCCCAGGGACAGCAGCATTGTCAACATCAGGTAAGGGCCATCCATAACCCTTTGGGAGAAGTATTAGAATTAGAAATGCATAATGAATTTGTGAATCACACAAAAACCTTGGGGAAGACATTTGAGTCTGAACAAAATGGAAAAAAGAGGGAAATGGCATGAAAGGAACTAATGATTTGTATCATGATTCTCTTTGTTGAAAGTGATACCTAGGATGGAGGCTAATCTTTTCACATAAAGTTAAGGCCCCACTGAACACAAAGCACCCAAACAGACAGCTAAGGAACTAAATGTGTAATTAATATTACAGCATAGAGCACCCATGGCATCACATGCCAGCTTTCTTCTGGTAGTTTTGGAAGAATTGAACAGTTAAATAGTTCAGCTGCTTAGTTATAAAAATCAGTGAAAAATCTGAAGGATTAGATTGGTGACAACCTTTGATGTACCACCAAAAGTGAACACAGTGGATCTGAACAGGAAGGCTGAAAATATAATTAGAGTGACAATTATACATCACCTTGTTAAAATCATATGGGTTTGTAATGGGCAATAATGCTTGTAATATTTCAGCTAAACAGTCAGTAAAACATATCTAATTTATTTGGACTTCAGAAAGCATTTCAAACAACCCATTAAACAAGAAATTATGAAACTATACAGACACAGGGTAAGAGATAATGAACCTCCAAGGTAAGAAACTGGTTAACAAGAAACATTGGAAACAAGATATACTAGAACATGATCAAAAGACTTAGTGCCTTAAATAGCCTTTTTATATACACCCACAAAGTTCTTTTTTATCATACAACAAAGAAAGAAGTGAAAAACTGTATAATCAAAAATTAAGATTAATCCACATTACAAAACTAGGCCAGTAGGCTGCAAATTGTCAAAGAAAGTTTATTTCTGAGGAATTTAACATTGCTAAAACCAGATTGCACTCCTTGTGCAACCTCTTGGAGACTACTTATGAAACTACTTGGGAAAAAAAGAAAGATTTCTACATGGACATGGAAAATCGATCCATGTGAAAGACTGTGACAACGTCTTAATGCCATGCCTTAACAAGGAAGTCTGACTTAGTCACTTCAAACAAATTAATGACTAATATTACACTGGAGTTGGAAGGGAACATACATGGTAAAAATACTAAGTGTCATGGAAAACCCTCTATTAGAGAAGAGACTGAAAGACTAGAAAAGATACATAAAAAAGTGGTTAATAAGGTATTCTGGTTTTACTTACCTCAGCATACTAGAAGGTGTAATTGCGTGGAAAATAATACAAGAAAGTATTTATTTACAAACTGTGTAAATAACCTGTGGAGGGAATTGCCAGATGATATGTAACAGTATAACAGTATTAAAAGCATGTTTATATGGAGTGACCACAGATAAAATCACTTACAAGGGGAATAGCTATTGTGCTTCAGGGCATAACCAAACCAGGAAACAACGGGGCTAGAAAGTTGGTGTTATGGAAATAATACTTATGTCTGCTAAGTGTATCTGGGCTTCCTGCTTCACACATTCATAAGCTTTTGTGATATCATGTTGTATGTTGTCTCACATCGTCAGCCAAAAACTCTGTGTCTGGCTAGGTTTATTGCTTGCTCTGCTCCCAAGTGAAACATTTCTTTTTGTAACTCTTTAGTTTCCTACATTGTTTTAGCAGCTCTAGTGGGCCCTGGAGATCCTACATCCTCCATCTCAGAACACCATCAGAGCTGTACAAAATTGGCCACCTTTATAGAAATTATCTGACTTCACAGGATTCCCGTTTTGTTTCAATTGTTTTTTCTTGTAGTTCAATATGTATTTGCTTTTATTTGGCACTATAAATGTGTCAGTCATGTAACCTCTAACCTTAGTGCATTTTAGCTCCCTGAGCTGTTCTGGGGATTTGAGAGTTTGCGGAGAGCTCAGGACAGCTTTCCACACGCATTCTGCTGGTTATGCAGCCCTGTGCCAACTGAAGATTATCATCCCAGTTGGCCAGGACTGTATGTTGCAGTGAAGTTGAAATCTGAACATCCTTAGATCCATCTAGAACCACCTACCTGGGCTGCTGATGTTAATCGATTAGGTTAGTGTCATTACAAACGGCAAATGGCAAATAAGAGCCAATCTCTGAATCCTTCCCTATTAGACTATGTCCAGACTGGAGCCTCTTGCTTTGCTGTTCTCTTCTCCACAAGTATTAAAGATCTTGATCTGTAGGTAGTGACAAAAAACCGTTCTCAGTGCTGGTACTGGGCTGACCTCAGGTTGCGTGCTCAAGAAGGTGCCTGGAGCCTGGGCAGGCCATAATTAGGGAACTAAAAAAATCATAAATCAACTGCTTTAGAGCTATTTGGTCTTCTCTTGCCTACAATTAGCTGAGAAGTAGCTGCCTGATAACTTGACTTTTTCTTTTTTTTTAAGGTGTTTCGTACCGTATCAGGAGGTGTTGTTCATTTTTGGATCCCAATAAGAAGCCAGACAGACTTTCAAGAAAGACAACTATTTTATTAATATCTCAGAAAAGGTGTACTCAATTACAAAATTTTATGCCCATTCTGATTCTGTCAATGCTGTGACTATACAGCATCTGATGGACCTCTACTCAATGCACGGCACATGGCATATATTCTGTCTGTGGTGAGGTTTGCCAGCATTGCAGCCTTTAGAGGTTTTATCAGGATTTCCTACAAGTAAACAACTCTATTCATCATTTCTGCTGTTGAGTAAAAAGATGTTTATATGAAAACATGCTGCTTCACTTCAAGATAAAGACAAGGACATGCTGGTGGCATCATCACTGATGATCCTATGTGAAGGGATTTCTGCATTACAGTGTAGTCCTAAAGGCCAATATGCAGTCAAGTACACACCTGTGCCTACTCTGGTCCGCTGCTGTGTGGATCAACAACTCCTCATTGTACAATAGTCTTTGGCTAGGATTACTACAGAAGGTACAGTATCTGGGACTGAAAAATCCAAGCAGTCACTTTCACTTCTTGGAAATCCATTAGAGTATTATAGTCCTCATAGATTTATTTATCTTTTTAGGTTCCCTCACCAGAAAGAGGTATTTTGTTTGAAGTCTGAAGAACAGTTACATCTTTTGGTTTATTACACAATCCCCAGCTGACATTCTCCTTCCACAGTAAGACATACAGCTTCTCTGTAAATTCACACTTTTTTATAAATTTTGCTATTATTTTCAGTATGATATCTGAAATTGTAGGTATAGCTAGATGGAATACCATGGCAGTGATCATTCTCTATGGAGGTCCTCTGAGCAATTTTTCCAACACTGCTGAAATGATGCAGGACATGGAAGAGTTCCATATAAACGTGACTTTTTCCTTGTGAGTCTCAGGCTGCAACCAAAGTGATGGTCACGTGCTTCTGATCAGTTTCTCTTTATTCAGAAAATACAAATGCTAAACTTTTGCCAGAGTTATTCAGAACCTTTTAAAATCTCTCCAAAGCCAGAAGTCTTCGGGGTTAGTTTTCTGTCATCTGTGCGTATTGATCATGTATCATCTTTCTCCTCCAAAACAAATAACATGGAAAGAACATGATGGTGACCCTTTTGCATCCACGTACTCTCCTTTTGTCCGTCATTGTATTAAACTAATGATATCTCTTCCCTTGATTAGCATTGTAGAATCATAGGATAACTATGGGTGAAAGAGACTTCAAGAGGTTTCTAGTTCAACCTTTGGTTTAAAGCAGGGTCAGCCGTGAGATCAGGCCAGGTTGTTTAGGGCTTTATCCGGTCAGGTCTTGAAAAACTCCAAGGAAGGAGGCAGCAAGTACTAAGTAGAGAGGGACAGTCCCTTCCCTCAATCTGCTGGCTGTGGTCCCGCTAATACAGCATGGGATGCTCTTGGCCATCACTCCTGCTAGGGGTCACTGCCGGCTCAGGCTCAGCTTGCGGCCCACCAGGATGCACTCTGCAGAGCTGCCCCCCAGCCAGGCGGGCCCCAGCCAGGATCACTGCAGGGAGACTCATTTCATTTGAAGTACGGATCTGAAGTGTTGTTCTTATTGTGGAAAACGGACATTAATGATCTACTGACTCACCATAATAGCATTACCCGTGACACTGAAGCCCACAGAAGTTAATTCATCTCCCCACAGTTCTCCTGCCTGTGAACGCGTATCTTAGTAGTTGCCTCAAAGTACATGGTGATAAATGGATTCCTGTTTTGGTCCAACCATTTCCAAGGGATTTCAGATCAATTTACTGCTGCATCCAGTATAACTTTAATAGCTAACATTCTTCAATAAGTCTAGTATCCTGCACTGAGATATACATTTTTACCACTCACTAACAGGTAAGACATCGATGTCCTTTAATGTTACACTCTATCATTGAAATGAATGCACAAAGCACTATTTTCTTGTCTTTTTTTCTTTCATGTGCAGTAGCAACTTCTCCTGCAATCCACCCTTCCCACCCTTCAGTCAAATTCTGGCACACAGTGTACTGTCACTGTTACTGTTAACCGTGAAGCCTTGCTTGGTGTGAATTAGTAATCTTCTGAAAAATTCTCTTTATAGATAGCTTTCTTTGTATGCAGTGCTATACCTGAAGACCCTTCCAACTGAACATTTGTTAACGACACTCTTAATGCTGCCTTCATTAACACATCTACCTGTTTACCAGATCTGTTTTCACACTCTTGTTTTATCTGATGACTCTTTGTCCACTTGATTACAGCTCTCTCATTCCATTAGTAATGACTGCCTTTACACCTAGTGTTCTTTTAACTGTTGTGGATTATTACTAGCCATGTAGCAGGGATCACATCTTTCAACTGAATTTCCCACTGACACTTTTTGAAGAAAATCTGTAAACTCCTTTACAATTCTCATTTATAGGTCACAATGTTTGGGAAATGATTACGAGTATTCCCTGAACTCATTATTTCTTCAAGAGCAGACCATTTCTATTTGTAGTTATCAAGCTGCATCATTTTTTGTCCATCCAAGGAATTAATATATTTTGCTTTGGTAATTTATTTTACTTCATCGTAGTAATATCTTGTTTCTTTCTCTTTATAAACAGACTGCATGATGTTTATGTAGAGTGGCCTTAAGCATTTTTAATTTTCCTGGTTTTATTTTTTTACTATTGCTTCATTTCTATTCCACAGGCAAAGTTCAATTTTTCCAAAAAAGGCCCTTCGTATAAACTTAAGTCTTTAAAGAATGGTTTTAGGTCAGCTCTAATACTCTCATGGCGCATATGAGAAAAAAAAAAAAGTGGAAAACTATAACAGAAACAACTGAGAGGATTGGTATTTTGGACCTAAATATGGATTCTGTACGCTGTAATGGAAACTAAACTTTTCAGGGGATCCATTGGATATACTAGAAAATCTGGTTGAGTTCTTTTGGTTTCTTGAGCTATTTTATTAAATGAAGACGGATGGCTTTATATTCAAAATAATAAAAGCTTAGGATTCTTCTATATTTAAACAAAGAGAGATCATGTCTCTACCCAGTCCAGGTGTTCCAACCTTTGACTGGTTTCCTGAACCACACGTGTATTTCTGGCTTTCAGCAACCCCACTTGGCTCTGTTTTCATTTAGATATTCCAGCCTAATAACCTTGAGTTCTTGTGCAGAATCGCCAAGCCACCTGTGATCTTGTGATCTTCTGAATAGGGACTTGCCAGGTTTGAATTTTTCCGAGGCTGTTTGTCTAGGGCTTCCATTGCCAGTAGGCTGCACCAATTCAGTTTCTACAATCTTGGCTCTATAGTGTTCTCCTGTCACTGTGATCTTTGTACCTTTTGTAGTCTAAAAAATAACAAAATTCTTCTTATTAGAAAGACTCCCATTGCTTTTCCGTTTAGCTCTTTATAAGGTGTGTGGTTTGTGAGAGCTAAGTCTGGGTTTGATGATCCAGATGATAGAGAAACCTGGGCATTCTTTTTTTAACCTTTGTGGAAACAGGCTGAGACTGTTCCTGCTGCAGGTGATAGTAAATCAAATTGCTGTAGCTTACAGTTGCTTGATCATAGCTTGTAATGTGCAAGGATACAGTCAATGCTAGTACAGCCTGCTCTCATCTCAGGCAACGTTCTCAGTCTCCACCATCCTGTGGCTTGCTCAGCTGCATTCCTCTAAATGGCCTGGAACAAATAGCCTCACTGGAGCTTCCAGATTTGATACACTCTTAATCACAAACTCAGCTATTTGAGGAGTACTTTGTTTATACTGGGAATCCTTTTTTAAAATAAAAAACAAAACAAGCTTCTCATGGATTGTGACTGCCATGGTCCATAGCTAAGAGGCAGCCCTCCTGCTATCTCTCACTCATACCACAATACATGACTCTTTACTGTCGTCCTCTTCTTAAAGGAACTGCACCCAGTCCTAATGCTATGTTGTACATATCTACATTAAAAGAGAAGTGAATATATAGACTGTCTTATCGAGAATTAACAGCAAGAAGTTCTCTGCAAAGACCTGCTGGGGTTCGTCCTCTTTGACTTGCTGACATTTTCCCTGAAACTTTTGTCAGTAGGAGAGATGTTTGTGGAGGTTGTAGGAACAATTACATAGATAAGTGTTAACCTCACTTTATGGGTGTCAAACAGAAGTAATCTCAATTTACACCATTGCTGATAATGGGACAGTTACATCTGTATTTGGACGTTTCATGATGTAACAAATACACAATGAAATTTCACTCTGGTGACGTCAAGGGTAGAACCATATTATTTGTTTTACCAGCAGCAAAACTTCAATCAAAATACCTCTCAGTGCAAGATGAAGAACAGTATTCTTGCATTTGCCAAGTCAGAAATAGTATAAGGATGTCCTTTCAGTATGTGAGTTATGGTGTGTTTGTTATCTAACAAAATTGTCTTTGTATCATGTTTTCACAACAGAGGAAAA
>Ga0181612_124422_pt1 | contig 10572 bp, 3 predicted proteins | sample HoacroProtozoa21_FD_119630 | JGI IMG/M metagenome (GOLD analysis project Ga0181612, IMG submission 119630) | Hoatzin crop microbial communities from Cojedes, Venezuel. Combined Assembly of Gp0051906, Gp0051904, Gp0051908
GCCTGCGCCGCTCCCCGGGAGCGCGTCCCTGGCGCCGGCGGTTGCTGACACTGCGCGGTTTTCCTGCTGAAGCGCGACACCGTGTTTGGTGTTCACTCGGCTGAATAAATCAGAAATTGCCGAGAGGTAACGAACGGGAGCGAGGTGCGCTTTCCCCGCCGGCTGCCGCCGGACAGGCTTGGCTGCCGCCAGCCGCGTCGGGTTTGTCCTCTGTGTCTGCGCGTTTCTTCCCGAGGAGCTGTAAGGCCCACGGCCTCCGTTTTAGTGGGACTGAAATGCCGTAAATGTTTGGGCGCTAAACTCTGTTACTGGCGGTGTTCTGACATCGTCTGCCCGACTGCTGTCCAGGACTGTACAGGGTAGTGTCAGAAGGGATTATTCTACAGTGTATTTTAAATTGCATGTCTACGCATTACTCCACTTACACTTGGAAGTTACATAATGCATTTACCCATTTTTACATTTTTTTTTCTGTGAGAAATAGTGCGCTAAATAAGAAAGAAGAACCTAAGTTAATGTTGCGTGACTCATTGTGATTGAAGAATTGGAGGATGTGTGTGTAGGATCGGTGATATGTTCGTACAGGTCAAATACTCAGTCTTATTCGTGGAATGAACAGAACCTAGGTATCGACTTCCTGTGTTTAAAAAAAGCTAAATAGCTCTTATCTCTGACTTCGTGAAAGATGAATTAAATTTACTTGCAAAGGTTTTTGCCTTTAAGCATTGAAGTTTGTTAATTTGCCTCACGGAAGTTATTTAGCAGAGCTGTCAAAATCACAATCTAGTGCAAAGAATACAAAATTTTTAATGTCCCTATTGCTTATGCAAGTTTTTGGTTTTCATCCTACATTTCCTCTGTTGAAATATTGAACAACACCCCCTTCCTGTTTTGAGTTCTGTTTCCCTCCTTTTGTTTGTTGCATATATTTTATGTGTCTTTTCAGGGTTTTAAATAGGAGTTTCTCTTCCCATGATTAGTAGGCTTCTGTTCCCGTGATTAATAACCTTCTGGTTTGACAGCTAACCCACTAGGTAGAAAATTGTTATGCCCATTCATCAAAAGATGTGCTTTCCCAGAAAACCTCTGGTGAATTAGAAAATATTTGACACAATAATAAGATAATCAAATGAGCAAGCAAGTGTAAAACTACTGAAAATAACTGCTGAAGCTTTTGGAAGAAATTCCGTCTTTGTTTAGTATGCTGAAAAAGCCAGAAGTAGCTGCTGTGATACTAGTAGCACCTCAAAAATATTTATGAAGGTAGAAGTCTGATTAGAAACAGGGAGAAATTTCAAATGAGTGTGTTAAATAAAGGAAATCACTGGAACAAGTTTTTATAAACCAGCTGAGAATTTCCATGGAACTCTTACAGAGTGAATTTGGAAAAGCAGTTATTTTCTATTAGTTTTCAAGTCAGTCATAAGCAGCTTTGAGATGTTGAACTAAGAATTTATAACTATTTATAGCTCTTCTCTCTCACAGCTTAAGGAAGCATATCAGAGGAGTGAGTGAACTGCCAAAGGGATTTACTCCTTGGTGATACAAAGATGGCTAACCAGCTTCAGCTCTTGCCATGGCGTACTGGAGTTGGTTAAGTTGCACCGGGTTCAGGCTGGCCGCAGGGCTGGTGGGCGGGAAGCGGAGGGCAGCGAAGAGGAAGTGTTGCATTCTTACCCAGGCAGGGTCAGGGCAATACATTTGTTAGCTGAGGCCAAAACGACCTTTGCCACAACAGCACATCACTTTAAAATCAGTCTAAAATGGTTCTAATTCAATTGATATCAATCCCTGATATGAACCAATTTAATTTCAAATGCTAAGACCAAAAGCAATCCATGAAAAGACTGCACAGGTCAGGTTTCTTTATGATTTTCATGACTTAGGTAAGATGGCACTGAACATAAATTTGAAATCCAGGCACTTCTCCTCCATCAGAATGCCTCCCTGCACCTTCTGTTCTCTCTGACCTGAAATGTCCAAGCTGAGGCTATGTCCTGCAGGTTGAAGGAAGTGTCAATGATTCAGTAGCAGTTACTTTTTCATTGTCTTTTGGCTTTGGTGGGCAAAGTCGGAAGTTCTGTGAAGTTAAAAGTGTAACTGAAGGAGCAAGGTCACTTTAAGCAGCCCGCAGTTATATTGATGGCACTGGGGGGGCAACCCAGAACCCTGTCTGTGGAAGCAATTAGAGTTAGAAACATATATCAAGAAAGAAAGTTTCTTTCAACCTGTATCAATGCTCAAGTACAATCACAGAGACAGAAGAGCTGTCTCAGCTGCTGGGGGGGGTAACGTAGGCGCAGGGGGTTGGAGCAACTTCAGCTGGCGCTGACGCCAAAAGAAACGCGACGCTCTTTGCAGAGAACATAAATACTTCACCAAAGCATATTACATCATTATGAATGGCATCTATGTAATCTTCAGACAACTGATTTTGCACATTGGGTCTTCACAGCTATCTTTTAAATAGATTTTTGAAGGAATAGGGTTAAAAGAACTTTGTGCGTTTCAGTTATAATCTTACGAAACACCTGTGTAGTTTTCTTATAAAAATGTTCATAGATTGTCACGGCGTAAGTAAAGACAGAAAAAGGGATATGCTACTTACATTGTAGATTTCTTTTTAATTAGGATTCAGACATCTCAAGATAATATAGGTTAGACTTGCAGAAAAATAGACTGGCATTCTATTTGAAATAATATTGGTGTTTAATGATTTTGCTTTGATTATGTATTATAGAAATGATCCTGATATTGCCATCTTGACTGATGTTTAAATGTTTGTTCTGTGATTTTTATTTTCATCCTAGAGCCATTTGGTATATTACATATATCTCTTTTCAGCCCATTCCACACCTACACATCCCAAACATTTAGGAATGATGATGTGTAACTTTTAGGTTAAAGAAAAACCTTTATTCATATTATGTATGAAATTCCCTAAATGTTATTTATATAAAGAAAATGATAAATTATAGGTAGTTTATTATGCCAGAAATAATTCCCACTGAATGCTTAGCTAAAAGATGTCCAGTAAATGTATTCACACGTAACAGTTAACGAAGCTCACTGTTAGGCTTTTCTAACAGTGTTCTGTTTCTCTTCACTTACACAATCTGATATCTGATGTCTATGTCTTTGTCTCCTTAAAGATTGCATGTTTATAATTATTGTCATAGGTCATAAATTAATTCCTTATTGGGTGTGGGAACCTACAAGAGGCTGAATTACCACAAAATAATTGCACCACAGATCTCTTTGCAGACCACTCAAGTTTTAGCTGGTCATTAAATAACCCTTCCTCTACTCTTTCATTGCCTCTAAAGGAATAGAAGGACAAGTGCAGAACTTGTTGAGCGGTCACAGGAAAGTGCAGGCAACACACAGCCATTGTTTTCACAACTTGTTTTGTAAGTGTGATGAAAGTCAGAACTAGCCAATACCCTCATGCTGCAACAGAATCCTGATGGTTTGAAACAGAGAGCAGGTTAGGCAAGAAGTACGCTCCAATGAGTATAAAATATAAAGTACTGTAATGAATATAAAATAGAAGACTAATCATTTATTTTACCCATTCTTTTTTGATAAACTGCTAGCAATACAAGAAAAATATGCATTTCAATTAGCTTACAAATAGAAACAGAAATGGCACACCCTTAAAAAGGCAAATATTGAACTATATTGTAAAAGGTGAAAGCTTTGTAAATTGTTTTTTTTTTCCCCAAATGTATATAGGTTTTAAAAAAGTTACACATCTGTAGGATTCCAGTTATTTAGTTATGTTTGCTTTCCTAAACTAGGCTAAGAAGGAAGTAAGATTGAGTAACTGAGTAGCATAAGAGCAAATTACTGATTCTTGTATTCTTAGTTTTCACTACTGCCAATCACTGAAACCTGTGAAAATTAATACTGCCAAAATTAGTCCTGTGCTAAGGTACCGCCTTGACTTGTGCAGGTTGCAGAAGCCAGGAGTGCAGGAAAGAACAGCCTTGAGGAGTCCCAGGTACGGCTTAGTGAGAAGTCCGGCCAACAGCTGTGAGGCTTTGCAGTACCTCAGCAAGCTCGGCACTGCCTTGTGTCACGTAAACAGCAGGATTTCTTTATTTGGAAGGCTTGTACGTTATTATTGTTGAAGTGATTATCAAGTACTAATCTAGTTAAATTTTTTAAAATAACGTTACTTTGATTTTCTTGGGTTTGTAATGATTTGATTTTGGGTAGTAACTTGCAGTAACGCTACAATATTTTACACCTCAAAGCACACATGTACAGTCTGAAATACAACAATTACAATTCAATGCAGTTTGTTTGTGGTTTGTTTTGGTTTTGGTTTTTTTTACCTCTTTAGGATTGGTAATCAGAAATCTAATTTTATAAACAATAAACAGGAATCATAAGTGATACGGTACTGTCTGGTATGTCCTGTAGTTTGAAAGGAGAGGTACCTGCTGGTGCACCAAAACATGCCAAAGTGAAGCAGAGTACACCAGCAGGTAAACCACAGTCACATTATTAATCACTGCTCAAGCAACAAGATAAACAATTAAAATGATTTGTGAATGTGTAGTTAGCTATTTGGTGTGGCGTTTGTAAGAAAAGCTTTATGAGGAGGAGAACTGACATGATTCACAGTCTGTTTTCTCATCATTTCATGGGAGAAATTATTATAGTGAAAAAATAGTATTCCGCCTAGGTAACAGTCTAAGGTGGCTGAAATGTTTAAGGGATTGACTAGTGATGTCAGTGATGGTATTTCTGCTGCAGCAGAAAAAAAGAATGGCAAATGGGATCTATGACATGATATTTTCTCATTTCCTCTGCTGAATAGTGAACTCTCCCTATATAATAATTTCGTTACAACATGAACATATGTACTTCAAAGTGTTCCTAACCATGTACAGTTTATTACTGTTTGTAGAGATCTTTGAACTTCTTTGGTGAAAAGTTTGACGTTTGTACAAAACATTATTTTGTACTTATAATGTGAATATTAACTGATGTCACTTTCCAAACAACTGCTGGAGTTCTTTTTAAAATGTAAATACATAAAACTTTACTACTGAAAGTCTTCTGAATAGGCTGTGTTAAAGGAAGTACACAGAAAACAGTGTCTGTCAGTATGAAAAGCTTCCTGAAAAGTTTAAAGAGGCTCAGGTAGCTTAATGCGAATATAGTGCACCATGGGAGTGTGCATACCACAAACTGTTTGCTGTTGTGAGATCATTCTTTGCAAAAGATTTATCCTGTGAAGCCAGGTAAGCCGATGAAATAATGTGTCAGGCCCTAATACAGACATCGAGAACCTGCCTGACACAAAGGTGAGTGAAATCAATCATTTGGATAATGCAATAAAAGTCAAACGCATATAAAGATCTCCTATTCAGTCAAAAATATGCAATGAAAATATGAAAAAAATATTAAGAAGAACTTGCATTTGGTTAACAGTCTGGCTGTAGACTAGATTTTCTAGCACCTATAGGTTGTTTTCAATGGGGGAGCAGATTTTTTTATTGTTGGTGGTAGATGGTTGTAAATGACAGTGAAGAGCAAGCATGAAGAATGAAAAGCAAAAGCAACTGCATGAACGGAGCTCACTAGCCGCAAAGTAGAGGTGCCTGGGAGCTATAAAGAGAAGGAAGAGATACAAGTGAAAAGTAAATGAAATGGAATAGTATTCAGTATAACAGGAGATTATCAGGTTATTCACAATGTAGTTTATGTGACAGAGCTTTTGTATTTCTTTCATGTCAAGAGTTCTAAGTTTTTAATCTACCAGTAACACACATAAATGGCTAAAGCAACATTTTTTTCCTGAAGAGGAAATCTCTTTTATCAAATGCCAGCTCAACTAATCTGTCTCCTTGATGATGCTATTTTGCCAGCTGGCTTATTTATAAAATGTTTTTTTTTTCTCATTCTATTTATCTGCCACTTTTGCACATTACAGGAGGTTTCAATCTCCATTGAGTATGAAAAATGTGTTTTATTGAACTATTTGAGAGACAAATACAGATATTTATACAATCATTTCTCAAAAAAAAAAACCGAGGAAACTGTCAGTGGAATGATGTCTAGTTTAATTTGGAAAATGATGTTTTAGAAATGGGCACCAGATGTTTCCTATTTATCATATTTTAGTGAAGACAGCTATTACTTGCTCTTTTTTCCCTTTTTTTTATGTAAACAACAGCTCTGCTAATTCAACCTTATCTCAAAGCTAAGTTGTATTTTCTAAGATTCACCATCACTAAGGGCTGTGCAATCACCGAATTCATGTGTTTTTCTTCCACCTATGTGTATTTATGCTTACCCCACATACAGATATCAAAGAGCAGTATGCTGGGGTTTGCATTTTTAGTATGGTGTTAGAACCACTCAAGATTTACACAATTATTTTCTCCAAAACATTGTGCCGAGCAAACAAAAAGAAGGAGACTTCTTCCTCTCAGTATCTGTCGAGCAACACTTTTTCATTGTGTTACAAGCATCTCCTTGTGAGGATTATTTTAATATGATTTTGAACATGATTTTACTATGGTGCACATGATCTATGCATCTTTTATAAAAAGTAGTCATACTGGTAAAAAGGGGGGTTGAATCACTATCTGGAGGCAATTACCCAATTTCCAAATTAAAGGGGAAGGAGAGGAGTTCAGAACGACATTGGCCTGGTTGCGGTGTTTTGTTTGGTTCACTGCTGATAGTGTAAACAAATGCATCTCTCAATCACAAAAGAGTAGAGGTAAAATAACTCGCTCTGGAACTCGCTGAGTTCCCGCCTGTGGCGTGCAACGAGAGCCCTCGCGTGGCTCTTTCGTGTTCCTAATGCAGCCCACAGAGATGATGCAGAATGTTTTTAACAGGTCTGCAGGCTCAGCTCTGTTACCGCACTGTTGTAACACAAAATATCTTTGGGATTTTATGTATATAAGCTAAAGCATGAAAACTACAAACAATAGCTTCTTTACTATAGTAAACTTCAGGGGTAGTTTTATATTAAAACCCCGAAAGCAAAATCCCAAGAATCAGTTCAAACCCAGCCAGGACTCCCCCATTTTCAGCAAGTCAGAAAAAAAGTCACCTAAGAGCTTCATTGGAAGCTCTTTTCTTCCTTTTCCAAGTCTGTTTAAATTAGCAATGTGATAAATAGGAACACTGAAACCTCTTAAATGCCAGATTACCTGATTGTTAGTAAACTACATCTAATTCAACCTAGCCTGTAAGAAATAAGTACTTGAGCTGTCTGCATTTGATACACTCACTGAACAGGAAGGAATGGAACAAATGAAAGCTCTAAAAGCTTTTATTATTTTGATACCTTGCATACAAAGCTATTTTATATCTGAAAAGTCCTCTAAGTAGAATTATTTAGATTCAGAATTACTGCATTATAAAGGTTTTACAACTCCTTGATCTTTAAATGCAAGTTCTAAATATGCAATTTTACTTGTCAATAATGTTAGAGAACAATTTTTTTTTGCAGTATTTTTGGGGGCAAAAAATATAGAGTCATAGAATCATAGAATGGTAAGGGTTGGAAGGGACCTTACAGATCATCTGATTCCAAGCCCCCTGCCATGAGCAGGGACACCTTCCACTACACCAGGTTGCTCAGAGCTCCATCCAGCCTGGCCTTGAACACTGCCAGGGAGAAGGCAGCCACCACAGCTTCTCTGGGCAACCTGTGCCAGTGTTTCACCACCCGCATGGTGAAGAATTTCTTCCTAATATCTAATCTCAACCTACTCTTTTATTTTGCAGCATCTTTGGTTGAAGTGGTAGCTACAGCTGCTTTTTTCTTTCCATTCTTTCAGTTGGGGTTAGGTTTTCTCTCTGAAAGCGGAAAAGGCCCTCGACGGCAACTCTTCGAGTTCAGCGTCTCTGGCATGTTGCCCTTTATACTCTTTGGCAGGAAAATAGTATAGGATTTTGGGTCACATTTGGAAACCTGGGCACCTGGCTCTTGTTAAGGCAGTGTTTTGACATCAGGTTCATAGGCTGAGGGGTACAGACTTGGCTGCCTCCAGTTAGGTCCCCGAGTGGCCTGAATTCATATTGAGAAAAGATGTCTGGTAAACACTGGGTTCTGGTTGTTGGTCAGGTTCTGCGTGGAAGGACAGAGACCCATGGGATGTGGTCTAAGGTACAATTTCCCAACTGGTTTGTGCTGTCATCTAGCAACAGCTTGATGCAGTTTGCTTCGTCAGGAGAGCTAACATTTTTGACAAAGCTTGGCATTCACTGGTGTTTTTTCATGCCAGTGAGACAGGAGGCAATACAGGACTAGTAATGCTGATGGTCAGGTCACACAACTACCAACGATGATTTCTCCAGGGCCGTGAAGATCTGGCAGGTTTGGAGGAGAAAGCTGTAAGACGCAAATCCCTTTCGGCGTAAGCGGGAAGTGCAATTAGACTGGGCCTGCCACTAAAGACAATAAACCTAATGTTTAGCTCAGGTTGCTTAGTCTAGGAACAAGTTTTTTATGGAGAGGAAAGAGCGACTAGTTTGGCACGCTGGGGTTGACAACGCTGGTCAAACTCTGTCAAGGTTCGGTCTTTCTGTAGGCTGAGGTTGCTTCACTGAGTCATTTGAACTCTGCCAGTTTCCCACGCTGAGAGCAGCACGGTAACATCTGTGAATGTTTTGGGGTATCTTTTTTACTTCTTTTTCTGGTTTGGTTCCTTTTTTGAACGTGTGGTAGTACATATTGGAAACTTATCTCTGTATCATTGAAGAAACCTGTTCCTAATTCGTTTGAACTGTTGATGTCTTTTTCTGGAACACAGACACCTTTTCCTAGAGCTAGAAGCAGCTAAGTTTAGGTACCTGCTTTCTTAGGACCTGACAATGAACCAGCATGGGTTCCTAATTTGAAGACGCATATATTTGTGCCTGAAACTGTAGCTGAATGGTGGTTAACCTCACTTGCAGAGTTCCTTTGTGACTTGGAGTTTCTTGGCATAAGTACATCTTGCAGGGTCAGGTTGAGTCCTGCAAGTTGAGTAAGAGTTTAGAAAGAAAAAGAGACAAATAGGATTTGCTTGCCATTTGAACCTGTACAAAACCAGTGGTGAAGCGCTTGAGCAGCACGCTGGTAGTCTCTTCGCTGCACGGTGCAGCAGCGTGGAAAACAGGCCCTGCTATACGCAGATTTGTAAGCAGTGGCAAATGTCACATGAGATTAAGGGCTCCTGGAAGGACACGCAATTTGTGGTGCTGCTCCCATTCTCCCTCCCGGCCACCCTCAGTTCCCCGCTGGCCTCCCGCCTCCTCTGTAAAACTCCAGCTGAAATGGAGAAACGGGATGGGTGGCAGCGTGCCAAGCTGCCCGGGCGTCAAATGCCGCTTATCGCTCTGTCGGACACCCTGCCGTCCATCCCCGGGGTGGAGACTCGCTTCTTCGTGCACTCTCGTGTAGCTCAAAGAACCAATTCACCCCAGGCAAATTTGTGCAAATATTGATATAGCTGCCTTGGCTTGTACCGGCCTTTTTGAAGGTTGGCTTTTTTGTTTAGGTTGTTTGGCTGGTTATTTGCCACTATCACTGTAACTTTCTTTGACTAGAAGGGTGTGAGGAGAACTGGTTTTTGCTGCTTCTGTCCTAAGGTGCTCTAGGGTGAAGAGCATTTGGCCATGCTAGATTTAAAGCTTTGATCTGAAATCTTACTGCTGTCTGAAAACCAAGAAAGAGGTTTGTCAAAAGATGTTGAAATGATTATTCGTTTCCATTTTGTTGGGTTTAGTTTACGTCTGATTTTGTGACTTTTAACTGAAATTAATTTAACTTTATTCTGAAACTCTTGTCTAAATATGCAATGACCTAATTCATTATCCGTAGTTACATTTTGTCAGTGTTTAGTAAAAAATGCCAGCAGTGATTTTACAATAATTTTTTAAAATTACATTGTCACAGGAAATGTTGATAATGTTGACAGTTTTTCACAGAGAATTTCTGTGCTGATTTAAAGATAATTTTTTAGGAAAAATCTTTTTTTGAAAAACACTGATGTTGAACGCTTGAATTAATTTGCTCCTTTGGCAGTATAACTGATCTAGGTGAATAAGACTGTAATAAGTAGGACAAATTTTGATATTGGTAAGATTTTTGATACTGTCTCATATGATATTTTTTATAAACAGAGGAGGGAAATATGGTCTAGATGAAACTATCACGAGGAGTTGATGCATAACTAATTAAAAAAGAAAAGCTGCATTCAAAAAAGAGTTACCCAAGTTTAGTTATCATACCAGGGAGATACTGCAAGTGAGGTCCCTGAGGTCAGTTCTCTGTCACTTCTATTCACTATTTCCATTAATGAGCTGGACGATGAAGTAGTATTTATAAAACTTGTGCGTGACACCAGGAGTTTGAGGCTCTTTGCAGGACGTGATCAAAATTACAAATTATTTTTTAAAATGGAAGTAATGGTGCAAATCAGTAAAATAGCAGCCAGTAAGATTCGTGCGAAGTAGAGGAAGCAGGCACCAAAGGCAAAAATATAAAATGCCTTTTCAGTTTTATTGCAGGAAAATGTTAAAGGTGATAAGTTCAAATGCAAACTAAATGAA
>Ga0181612_175955_pt1 | contig 10572 bp, 6 predicted proteins | sample HoacroProtozoa21_FD_119630 | JGI IMG/M metagenome (GOLD analysis project Ga0181612, IMG submission 119630) | Hoatzin crop microbial communities from Cojedes, Venezuel. Combined Assembly of Gp0051906, Gp0051904, Gp0051908
ATCACAGTCATAAATATTTTGGGTTGTTCAGATAATGTGGCAGAAGAGCTACAGATTGGGCTTACAAGTTTTTCTTCTACTTTATCCACTGGCATATTTTTCTTTTTCTGCCTCTGATAGTAGCAGTGCAGTATCTCCTCATGCTTCTTATCCTGATTACCTCTGGTAGTGCAGGCTTCAGTGGAGTAAACTCAGCTTGCCTCTTGTACTGAGGTGCTTTCTTCTTTTTTTGGTGCCAAACTGTTCCACCTTGTTTTGCTTCTTAAAAAAGCATGTTTAAAAAGCTAGTTTTTCCCTTTTGATATAGTCTTCTGAAAATCCTGTACTTTAAAAATGGCAGCTTAATATGGATGCTATTGCCAATTGTCATTGCTAAAGATTGTTGCTTCTGCTAATAGCATTCTATCTTTGTCATTTCATTAAAATTATATTACTGCTCTGAAAATAAAAATTACTGCTTTATTCAATTGAAGAGTGACTGGCATGGCACTCCTCTGATCTTTAAAAAGAAATTTTACTTTCATTGTATTTGTGCATTAAATTAAGTGTTCATATCTACAGAATAAACTAAAATCTTATAAATATTACTGTGTTTAATTATCAGTTCAGTATTTGAGTTTTTGCTGTTATGGTTGATGTCTAAGAGTGATTAAATGTGTAATAGAGAACAAAAGGAACATTGATGTGAACAAAGATACTATTAGATAAAGGTAAATTTTATCTTCTGGATGTTTTTATTCTTTTTAAAGTATTTTAATTACTTTTATATTCAGCGTGATTGGGTGGCATTTCCTTTTTTTTCAGTTCAGTTCCTAATTTAGTCTTTCAGAACAACATCTTTTAGCAACAATTTGATCTGTAAAATCTTTCAGTTCTAGTCTCAACTGTATACTTAAAGCAACTATTCTTCACTGGGGTGGCCACAAAAGGGAAATCAGTAAAACAATGTTTGAAGGAATAATCTGCTTGGACATCCTGCATTTTAAATCTGACTTTTTCTTAAATGTCTTGTGGCATAGTACACTTGACTGCACTTAAACTGTAGATTCAGAGTGATGTTACAGATTTTGCTAGTTTTTTAAGCTAATCTATTAGAAGACAACAGAATACGACGCAGAGCATTGTGTGACCTGACTTCTTCATGTGTACCCACATTATGAAAAAAAACAACCTTTTCAGTACAGCACTTGGTGAAACATAGACTTACATAATAAAAGACTGCAAGATGCTTATGGTAAAAGCATATGCAAGTTTTTATATCAGGTCTAGTAACTTGTGGATAATTTTTTTTTTTTTTAGTATTTTGCCATGATTTTAAATTAAGCCTTTCTTATAGTATCTCAGATGCTCCGAATTTATTGATAATTATACTTACCCAGGGTAGTGTAACTAATGTGAGAGATACAATGGCGACTGCATCACATTTAGAAATTTAGACTAGTTTCTTAAACACCTGGAAGTAACTGCAGAAAAATATGTGGTAGTAGTGTACTTAGCCACATCCCATGGGCAGCTGTAAACATTAATGACAGTTAACCTAAGATCGCTTTAAATGTAAAATGGGATTTCTGACCAGGAGACAGGTGGTATGCCATATTCTTTTATAATCGCCCCATAGCATGCTTTATGAACCATCACCAGGCCAGAGAGAAAGAACAGCTCATCCGGGCATGTACACTTCATTTCTTCATCCTCTTTTTTCCTCTTTACAATCATGTTATAGGAAGGAGCCAGGCATTTAACACAGAATGCCTTAATCCTTGAGTTTATGAGCCCTAAGAACGGCAGAAGTATGGTTGATGCTGACATCGTCCCTTATGAAATGGATAAAAATGGTGAGAAAGGAGAGAGAAAATTGCAGAGGAAAATGTTCAGATCTGCTTAAGAGCTTGGGACCATGTGTTCTGAAATACTATGACTTAAAGCTATCATACCTAACAGAAGTCTAGAATGTTGCTGTTATGATTGCTTACATTGGAGGACCAGCATTTCAGTTCGAAGGACGGGGGGCAAGAAGGAGGTAACTGAGGTCAGCTTGTCTTTTCTGTCCTTGCTGTTGGTTTGGCAAATTTTCCTGGAGACTGTAGGGATGTTAAGTACCAGTATTAACTTGTACAGGCTGCCCTTGCTATCTTAGATTTGAGTTGCAAGAGTTTAGACGTTGTATAATAACCAAGTACTACTAGAACAGCAAAATAAAAAGAGGAATGCAAGAAAATAGGATCAGTTTCTATTTTACAAACTCTGGGTGTAGTAAGATGACACAGCGCTGTAACAAGGAATGAAAGTATATGCCTAGCTTTTTTCTAAATATGACAATTAATGGTTTAGTTTACAAATCTGTTATTTTTTGTTATTAACTAATCAACAACAATAAGGTTTAAAAGTTACTTTCATAGGTTTCTAATGTAATAAAATGTTTTAATAATGTTTATCTGTTGGACAGGAAATGTATTAAGGAAATAAATAGAACATGTTTAAGTTCATTTTTTTGTTAGTTCATTCATTTGGGCCTTGATTCTTACTTTTTAGTATAGATATTGTATGAAGCATCCCTCTTTATTTCAGTGGACTTATTCCTGGCATGCATTGCTACAAAAATGTTTGTTTGTAGAGTATCTGCTAGTTAAAATAAATCTAAAACTGAACATGAAAGATGTTGATTTCCAATTCAGTGAATTATAATAAGTTTGGTTTTAATTCTTGAAAAACATATTAAAATTAACTTTTCTCCCATTTGCGTAATGCGTATAACTAAACTTCCTTCCTACTGTGAGACAGTTTCATTTATTGTTATTTGTAAACAGCTTAGTAAAGATGCATAGTGGATTGGTCTAGAAACTCCTTGAACAGTTTCTTTTGAAATAACACTACATACGTTAAGCTCAATTACACATCCAAACAGCCACAGCACACTTTTGGTAATTTATTCATTGATTTAACATAGTACCCAGAAGAGTCATGCCTGCTGTCAATTTTGTAATATATTATGTTTTAAATATACTCATGCTCACCCATGCACGCCATTAAGGTGTGCATAAACCTGTGTTTTTCTCTCTTGACAGCTATAAATGTTTGTTATTATTACACAAAACATATGTTCATGTTGTTTTTGTCTAAATTATTCTATCTGGGGCTATAAAGTTTTAATGTTATTAGTTGCCCTTAGAATTTTAATGTTTCACTGCTGTAACCTTCTTAGGATTTCTCTGCAATTAAATAGAAACTATTTCACTACAGCCTGGAAGAACAATATATTTTATACAAATAATAAAAGAAATCCTTCTTGCTCCGTATTCTTCTAGTGTAGTAAACCGTCTGCTTGGCAAGGTTCTATATACAGCAATCCTACCTGTAGTATTTTCCAGAACTGAATAGAATATTACACTTTCCTACAGTCTTCTCATTAAGAAAAAACCCTTTAAGATAGGAGGTATGCCATAAGCAGTTTACTTTGAGGACCTTCTCCCTGTTCTCTGTTGTCCCCTTACTCAGTGAAGTCGCTCCATTACAGAAGTCTGTCCATTACAGAAGAAACCTCAATCCATGTTATAGATGTACTGGGAAAAAGGCTGGGGTTTTAGGAGATGGCATATTGGTGTAGAAAACCATTTGAAGAAATGTCTCCTGTGCTGTCTTGTAAATAGCAGCACTGTTGGCAACAGGACAATGTATTACTTCCCCCCTTTCAGTTTTCAAGGCCTTTTTCTAAGGAAAGAGAGCAGATGGATATTCATCCGAAGCATTAAAATATATTTACTCCTTTTAAATGAGCAAAGGACTCATTTAGGACCTTCTTTTCTGTATACTGGATTAAGGCATTATATGGACACTTTTTCGTCTATTTTGTGCCAAAATACCCTCTCATAGAGCAAGTAAAGTATAACAGTGCCATGCAATTTTTAGGTATCTGACTTTTATTCTCTTATTTCTAAGTACCATACACTGGTATTTCTACTGGATTCATCAGAGTTTGTTCCACAATCTGACTATGGCTCCCTTCACATGTAGAGGAGTGAGAGGGAGCAACAGTGATCAAAACATTCAAAATAAACTGGTCAGAAAATGCTTGCTCTCTTAAATTGAATAGGCAAGATTTCTTTTAGGGGAAAAAAAAGTTATTTCTTACTCAATTTCTGCGAAATGCTTGAGATACTTCAGCCTGAGCATTTGAATTGGAAGGTGTTTCATGAATTTTATATTAAAAACTTGAAATCAAAATAACCTGCCTGACACCTTTAAGAAACATATGAAGAAGAGGACATAGCTAATGGCATTAGTAGCTACTAATGCTTGGTATTGTCAAAACACAGCATATGTGAACTTCAGAATGCCTTTTGAAAAAAGGTATTTTTTATGTTTTACAGAGAAAGAAACTGAGGCGGGGGGTGAAGAGCCTTCCCCACAGTTACAGGGAGAGTCATTAGGCCAGCTGGAATTAGGATTCAGGAGTTTTGTCTTCCAGCCTCATGTTGAGCTCACTGAACCAATAATTCTCACACTTCCACAGTAACAAAGACTCTTTAACATTTAATGCTTCCAGGACTCTGCCAAAACGATTTCCTTCTTTATGAAAATGAATTCTGTCCACCCAAATTTAATTTGTCTCCCCTGCTTTTCTGGCTCTTCTTTATTTGTTCTTTCATTCGCTTTTTCCTTTCACTTCCTTTATGCTCCTAAATCTTTCTGTCTTTTTCTTAAATTAATTTTTCTTTTTTCTTCCTTTTGTCCGCATGCTGTTAGAGGATTGTGTCTTTTCATCCCCAACAATATTTCATTTTTTGTTCCTCATTTTCCCTAGGTATCTCAAACATGCCCTCAGAACTGCTCTGTCTTACAGGGCCACAGTTATTGCTCACAAACAGTGTTTCATAGCACCCTAATTTTCCAGATTTTAATTATATCTGAAGATTTGCCAATTACATGGTGAACTTCTGCATTGGAAAGAATAAGACCACAGCCTTCTATCCTCAGAACTGAAAAGCCTATAATAGAAAAAAATGTACCATTTGTTGAAGAATAGAGATAACAGGGCAAAAGCAGTGTGTCAAGGTACTTGGTTAAACAATAATCTCTTACAGAGCACTCATTACTGCTAAATAATTGACTGTGTTGGGAGAAAGGTTTCTATGTGAAGAGAGGTTCAAGAAGGTCAGTTATCTGGTGGTAATGACCGTAGCGGTCATTAGAGGGTATTAATGCTATTAAGAACAGAACTTTAACTTCTTATTGAAGTTTTTATTTAAATTATATTAACTTTGATTCAACTTTTAATTGAGGTGCAACCATCCAAATTCTATAGTCAGGAACCAAGAAGTAATGAACATAAAATTACATGTTCTTCTGATAGGCTGATGGGTCTTTAATATATTATAATTTCAAGAGTCTCTACAGAGCAGTTATTAGTATAAAACTATTCAGAGGTATTCTATTAGAATTAGGGTTGGGTGACTGATTCAGGAACAAATCCCAGCTTGACCCATAGCAAATGTAGACGGTATATTTTCTGAGTCAAAAGGAAGTTCTTTTCATAAATACAGTTGCATGTGATCTGGAAACACTTGCTAAGTTAAAGCAAAAATCCTTTGATGCCTAAAATGATCTGTCTTATAAACCAGATGCATAGTGGTAGCAGCACTGAGTTTATTCTGAATTGAGTTTATAGTTCCATACTACATTCAGTACTTGTTGTATAAAGAATTTCTTGCTGAAAGTAAGTAGGGGCAGTATTACTGTTGTTCTTCAAGCCACTACAAGAACCAGAGTCAGCGTATGGCCGGGGCACCCAGGAACCTGAAACGTGAGCTACTAGGTGGAAGGACTGAGCAAACACATCAGTAGCCCTCCTGCTCCATCTTTCTATGTTGTCTGTTTCTCTAGGGCATTTCAAGAATAGGCTGCTGAGTAACTTGAAAGTGCTGGAGGTCTAGAGAAGAGCTGTGAGACTGTAAAATGAACTCTCAGGGGACCAGAAGAATATCGCATATCATGTTGCCTTCTAGTCTTCTTGCAATAGAATTTTTTGTTCTTGCCTTTCCAACCTGAGGACATGGTAATATGCTTTAAAATAACAGCAGCAAAACCAACATACCACCGGAACAAAATGTTGAACGCTCTTTCATTCACACGGGAAAATGATGAGCAAAAGAATGGCAGATATATGATAGGAGTTAATCACATTGCCAAGTGCATGTCTGGGCAGGTGCTAAGAGACTTTGGTAAGAAAGGAACAGCATAGCATGCAGAGGATTGCAAGCTGAACAGAATCCTCCAAGCTGTCATGGCAACTTTTCAAGGTACAATTTGAGAGCCAAAAGCTATGTTGTGTTTATGAAAAACTGTGACATTAAAAGGGATCTAGCTGTCTTATAAAGTAGAAAGGTTAAAAGAATCTGAATTATTTATAACAAAGAAGAACAAGCTATCCAAAAGATTTTTTCTGCTTTTGTATTAATGCATCAAATAAAAACAAGAAGGTTAAACAGTAGTTATTCATTGCATTATTATCTGACAGATTTTTTTTCAGTGAGGAGAACCCAGTTACTAAAGCTATTAGTGCCAGTAGACCTTACTACAGAAAAAATATTCTGCATTTTGGAAATGTTCTGAGTGTTGCCAAAGCTTCCAGCATGATGTTCAATTTGCAGTCCTGTTGTTCATTATATATTTCTGTAGTTTCATTGTATAGACTGATGCACAGTTCTATGAAAGCATCTTCTGCTTCTAAAATCCTTTGGAATATTTTGTTTTCTCATAATTACAGACTTGGGGAATACTTTGCATTAAATTGGTCTACTGCCATTTTATTGCAGGGACGTTTGCTATATGAAGTGATAATGGCTTTTTTCCCCGTGTAAAAAAAAATGTAAACGCCTTTACATTTTTGGTAGGAAGCCAGGTTTTTGTCATTTAGACATGTCACATCGTTATGAAAACATCATGCATCATAACACAACATAACAATGTGATTTGCTGAGATGCTGACTCCTCTTGAAAAATTGTAAAGTGGTACGTGCATATTTCCATGCAAAGAACTGCTTGAGTATTTTAGAGTTTTCCTGGGGCTGCCTGGTGCAGTGGTCTAATGTATTAGCCTTGTAACTGGAAGAAGATAGGTTCTAACAAGTGATGTGCAAGTCTTTGTAGTTCTACTTCATATGTACGTGACATTTCATAAAATCATGGAACAAAGTACTAAAAGACATTCCAGGAGGTCCTTTAGTCCTCTGCCCTGCCCAATGCACAAAAAGTTAAAAATCACGTCTGAACTGTTTCTGCTGTCTGATTGTTTTCTTAAAAACAGCCAGTGGTGAGTATTCTGTTACATCCAAAACAATTTATTCCAGTGCTTAGCAAACTTGAAAGCTTTTTCCTACTGTCTTGCCTAAATTTACCTCACAGCAGTTTATGCACAGTTGTTTTTGACGTATCCCCAGAAGACACAAAGAATCGTTACTTTATTCTGTGTGGCGAGCTCCAACGTATTTGAAGATCACCAATTTGCTATTCTGTTTCACATTGCATGGGCTTGTTCTATCAAGTTGTAAACCGAGTGTAAAACTAATAATAAATGAAAGTCAAGATAAATGAGTTCCACAGTAAACACAAACAAACAAAAGAAGTGACATCCTTTTCTCTGTGCCCCTTGAGATCCAAACATTATCCCAATATTCTGCAGCGTGGCAGAGAGCCTTCACTGTAACAGTCACAGGAGGACACTTGCGTCTCCCCTGGTCCTTCGGTGCCAGCTCTGTACATAGCTGTTCTTTCTCACAGTAAGCCCAGTTCCATAATCCCTTACACACAGTGGAAGATGAGCCTGGGAGCTGAGGCACTGCAAGAGTGTCTAAGGGCAGATGCATTTTAGTCATCTGCCACCCCTCCAGCCACGAGAGTGTTGTTGTTAACCTACTTACCTGATATGACTTTTAAACTAGATTAAAGTAAAAATGTACGAACAAATATTCCAGAGAGGTGAAATAGTTAAGATGCTTAGAGGAGGCATAAATTAAGAAATAAAACAAATTATGTACCTTATCTTTAAAATTACATAAAAAATTCTCTCTCATTCAGCCTGATTGCTACTTGCCTCCTGTCAAGGTGGGAGATAGGGCCTGGTGCATGCTCTGCGTCTCCCATTCAGATCTTCTAGAGGGTCTAGGTTGTTTTAATCCTTTACTCTTCAAAACTCGCATTTTCTTCTTCAGTAGGTGAGACTTTCTGGCCAAATTCTTTATTAGAACAGAGTTTGTTTCCCTTCGCTAACTATGTAGAAGTATTCCTTCATTGTACTAGGAATGATTTCCTGCACTTAACTTGCTAGTAAACACTTGTTTACTCAGGGAGTTGTACACTTTCTCCCCTGCTCCTTTTGTTACTACTTTAAATTCTCCTCATTGTGTAATGTACCTTTTGCTGGACCTTATGTTCTACAGTAATACATATGTTAAAAATATTAAGATAAATCAGTTGTTCTTTGCTTTTTACTATCTCTTAACTAAGCCCAGTGTCACTAGCAGTTAACAGCTTTGGGGTGTTTGACCCTCAAAGTTTTCCTTTTAAGGAGACCTTAATAGAAGACAAACAGATGAGTAGTTGGCGAAGTATAGTACTGGCCAGATAAAGGCAAAAATACTTTAAAGTCCTCATCTCTGAAGTATTAGCACATGTATTTATCTATGTGATGATCTTATTAAAGACAAAGGAACTATTAACATGAGTTGAGTTAAGCATGTTCTCAAAGGTTGCTAGAATTAAGAAGTCTGTAGAACCATACCGTGATAAATGGTAACAAAAATCAGTGGTAGTAGGAGTTTGGAGAAACGGAGGAAAACAACAGTAAAAAGGGTAGGCACGCCCTGTATGTGTCATGGTAGCTAAAAATCAGGAGTCAAAGTCATGTTTGTTTGAATTCTTACAGTCCTTTCACATTTACATGTTGGAACTGCATAGGCTGAAGTAAAGAAGTTGTGGAGAAGGGAGGTGTCTGAAGCAGGCTGAATCTGATGAAAAATTGAAAAAGCAATGATAAGAAGATAATGAACTGAAGCACTACAAAGTAAAATAATGGGACAAGAAATAAAGTTATTTTTTTTTCATGGTTACTGACTCCTATCTAAGTAACGAAGAGGGCAGATCTGAGCTTGCTGAGATCAGAGCTGCTGTGCGCTACCTGTCATGAATGGATATTCTTGTTTTTCAGAGGTGGTAAAACAATGTGGGGTGGGAATGACACCACCAAATGATGCAGTTGTGAATGCTGCTGAAGATGTATATGGAGAAGTTACACGAGTGAACAGGCTAGGCAGACCTAAAACTTACTTCCATTGCTTTTGGTTAGAGCTGACGGTCAGTTCAGAGCTCCCCTGGAAAAGCTGAGCTATAATCAGGAACCTTTCCCAGAGGAGTGGTAGAGATAAGAGGCTGTATATGTGGTCTGGAATGAGTATTATGCTCATCCAGTGGTCGTAGGAGGGTCATATGGTGCATTTCTTGTTGCTGAAGGATTGCAGTCTCTGTGAAGTGTTCAATGCAAAATAAAACAAGGCCAATTTTCATGCTGTCCGGTTTATTCCGGGAATTTTGTGCAAGATCAACTTGCGTAGAATTCCTTCCTTATAAGAACTCTAATAATATTACCCCCAAAAGAATGGAAAAAATAACTTTAAAAATCATTTGCTATATGAATAAACATGAATCATTGTTTGACAACTCTCATATGGATTGCATCGTTAGGCTCACGTGTGCTACGCGAGCAACATTTTGCCAGGAAAGTCAAAAGACCATATGTATTGATTTTTAACTGTAATTGAAATAGCATAGTGTCACATGGTATCTGGTTCCAATTTGTAATTTTGGTTTGTAGGGATTGTGAACTAATCCTGCCATCACATGTTACATTTGTAAACCAAAGTTACAAACTGTGTGATCAGTCACATGTAGAAAATTACAGCTGCACTGCAGGCTTGCACCTGTGCCTGGATTTCATCTTTTCTAGTCTCTACTCAGGGCACTTGTATAAACTATGAGAAAATTTGTGGTGTGGGAAACCTGTATTAGTAGTATGTGTACCAGAAACAAGTGGATAGGAAGTAAGACGTGGTGCTGTTTTACAGTTAGGGAATCAGAGGCAAAGAGATGGGAGCATTATGAAGAAATTCACGTAGCAGGTCAGAAACAAAGCAAAATCAGAATCCGTATGTCCTCACTCTCGGTTCCTCTCTGTGTAGACTCTGTAAATCCAGCCTGTTTTGTTTTTTTGGTCCATTGGTTGCTACTTAAACATAGCAGAATGTAATGCACCATCCTCAATTAGCAAAGGCAAGGAGTGGTGGAAGGGAGCCCACACAGAGTGGTCAGCAGTAGTACTATTTCCTAAAAGCTTGTCTGCATGGTGAGCACCTAGGAAATCTTACGAAATTGATGAAGTTATTGTGCAAAAGTTAGAGCTTTACACTCCCGTATGGATGTTCTTAGAAGTAAAGTCACCGTGACCTGCTCTAGCTCCTTTGAGAAGGATTAAGCTACAGCAAATTAAGGCCACTTTAGTCCTGAATGAGTGTCCACATGGGG
>Ga0181612_109593_pt1 | contig 10570 bp, 4 predicted proteins | sample HoacroProtozoa21_FD_119630 | JGI IMG/M metagenome (GOLD analysis project Ga0181612, IMG submission 119630) | Hoatzin crop microbial communities from Cojedes, Venezuel. Combined Assembly of Gp0051906, Gp0051904, Gp0051908
ACAAGTGATAATGTTATCTCATATCTTGTAACCCGAAGAACAAGTCTAGAATAAGTTTTTGAGACTTTCACAATGTCATGAAGAAATAATGTCAGAAACAGCTAGTGAACAGTTACAGGGAGACAATTTGGGAAATGTTGTAATTAGAATCTTACTTTATTTCAAAAATTATATCTATGAATACATTTCTGGCTTGATTTTAGTTTATGATGAATTTTCTCAACCTATGATCTTGTAATCAAAATGGTATATTTTCCAATCTGTGTAGGGCTGGGAGGGATGCAGTCAGTTTCTCTGCTGCCGTCTTATGTCAGTCCCAGGGAAAGGTCTGTAAACATTGTCTTTCCTCCACCAGAGAATGGTCTGTGCCCTTGAAAGAAAGCAGGAAGATAAGGTGAAAGTGGCCATCATGGCTGACAATTTCTGTCGCCAGTGGTATAAAATTTCTCATGTGACTAAGCTTGTCTCAGTCGCCTTTACCTGCTCAGGTCCTCCATTTGTAGTGAGATACAGATAAAGTTTAATGCCTGGAGCTGTAGTGAAGTGTTTTGTTCACTAGGTCCTACCTGAAAAGAACATAGCTTTTATCATGTGAATATGAATGGGAATGATTTTCAAATTGATTTCCACAAGAACGTATTTGAATAAAGTTTTGCTCTGTGAATATCTCCACCAATCTAACCAAAACTGTTGAAACATTCATTCTCTAATATAACTGCTTTTATTGTTATTTTCACTAATGAGCAGTGTCAATTAGTGATCTGTTTTGTTCCATTTGTTGTAAAATAAACAACAAGAATAAGTTATTACTTATGTTGTAGGGATTAAAGCAGTCAAATTTAGTAATGTTGCTGCTATGTGTTTTAACATTACTGCACTAGTTCCCACTGGACGTATTCAAGCTATGCGGATGATCTGAAGCTCACAGCAGTATGGGGCAGAAATGCCTGTTGTTCAATTGCTTCAGCGTGGGTCCACCTTCAGTGAAGTAACCATCACTACGAAAGTTATACGTCTGCCCAAGCATGGTGCCATCAGCCAAAGTTCATACAGATAGAAAGACACAACCCTTTTTTCCAATGGCAAAATGTGTCTATGGTTTGTATAAAAAGTTTTTTTTCTCCAGAAACAGGATACATTGTAACAAACAGGTTGCAAACTAATTTCAGTTTAGTGTTCAGGCTTGGATAAAGACTCCCATAACCTTTCCTGATACTTATTTTTTAAAAAGGCTGAAACATCAAAGCATTTGTTAAGTATTTTACATCAAAACCTCTGAGTGGATTATATAGCTGAGTTACTCAGTTTATTTCCTACTATTTACATCAGCAACATTTTGTTGCACCTTGGGCTGATGAAAAGATCTCTACTGAAAATGAAGATACGCTGCTCTTAAAGTGTAATCAACAATGATGCAATTCAGTCAGGCAATACTTTCTTCAAGCTGATTCCATCCATAATACACTACTAAAGAAAAAGAATCTTTCTAAAGCGGTACTAATTGCCATACACTTTGAGCCCTTTTGGAAGTTATGTAAGAGAACGTCAGAGTAACATGACTTAATCTTCATTTGTCATGATAATGAAATCATAAAACATTGCCTTAAATTTGCCTCATTTTAGGTGCACTTTGTATAATGATAAGATATCCTGATAACCACTATTCTTTGTGCAATCAAGTTGCTGTTACAGTGTCTATTTGATTTCAAAATATGAAGATAAATCTTCATAATGATATTATATGATGAAAGCAAATGGCATTTGTTTTAGGTGAAGCATGTGAAGAAATGAAAATGAACTAATTATGACATTTTTTAGAAACAGGATTTTTTTGTTCATGGGAACTATTCTAGAGAGAATGTATGTGTCTTGATATGGGCTTGCAAGTGAGCTGTGAGCTGAGGATATTTAGGTTTTAGAGTCATTCTATCTACTGAAAAGAAATATGAACTATTGTATCAGTATTTCATTATGTCTAACAAGGGCAAAAATGCTTTGACACAATACTGCAAATGGTTGTGGGAACAGTTCTTGGAAGGCAAAATTTGCTATTTTTAGTCTATTTTTTCATACAGACAAGTCTTGGTTTTTAATGTTGTCTGATCACTACTTTTGTGAATCAGTTAACTAGTGTTCAAATTTTTTTAGCTTTGTTTAAAATTTGCATTTTTCATAAGGAACAATGTTAATAAATTCATTAACAGTCAATGACAAGTTCATTTTTTTAAAAAAAAAATCTTCTAGCTACTTGAATGGCATCCATGTCTGATTCCAGAAAATCTCTGATCTCAGGACCTTTCTGATTTCCTTGGTCTAAGTGACATAAAGAAGAGGAAAAGGGGTATAGATCTCAGCTTCTGTATTTCTCAGGCATCACATAGTTTTGTTCTTAATATCTAATAAGTTCAAAGTTGGGGTTATGCCTGGATAGCTATTTTTTTCATGATTCCTGTACATGCTGTTGCATGTATTACATGCATAATATGCAAACATATAATTATGTTCTGAGTATTCACCAAGAATAATATATATGTATGTGTTTACATGCGTACACTTAAGTATATATGCATATACAAATACAAGAAGAACATATATGTATGTTACCTACCTACAGATACACATTTCTTTGGCTTGTAGGACACAACTAATCACTTTGAGTTTCATTATGAGCTCAGACAAATATCTTGGCATTTTCACTGTATAGGACACAACAAATGTGAGCAAAAGAAAAGCTGGCAATTCAAAACGAATAAACGTTTTAACTGTTGCTCACCCTATGTTCAATTATGTTGTTTTATTTAATGTTCTCTAGTGTAACAGTCATCATCCCTATACACATAAGCCATTATACCGCAAAATGTGTTAGGAGGCTGCATACATGGACATGTACCATCTTTAACCAAAGGGAAGAAATCCCTTCTGATTAAAAAGCTGCTCTGTCACTCCTTGGCATGCCATACACAATTTGGAACACACCTTTGAAAGAATATATAGCTAGAGGGAAGGAGAGTCATTAAATAATTAAAATACATATTTATAAAACATCTCTGTGTTTTGTGGTAATGTGAAGTGTCAGGGGTCACACTGCAGAGTGTTTAGATTCTGAAAAAACAATGGCAATGCTGACACTTGGAAGCTCCTGGTTTTTCACTGCTACTGTAATAAATCACCTTAATTCCCTATTAAAAAGAAACCTTTAGAACTGCCACAACTGTAAACTCACTGTAGGCACTAAAATAATTTATCTTTGTACATAGATAACAATTCCAATTAGGACCAACCAGACTGTGATGGCTCATTAAAAATGCTCCAATTTTACCTTGGATGATCACAAATGTGTATTTATTTAAGATATAAGAAAGCAAAAACGAGACATTAAAAGGCAACCCCTGGAAGTATGCGTACACTGAAATTCCAAGGTATATTTTGATTTTATGGTTGCTTTCTTATTCTCATTACCAACTTGGTCTGTTGTTATTTAATGTTATGCCTTTTCTGTTTCTATTTTCTTGGGCCAGGTAAATAAGTTTATTGTAAGATATTCATTGAGAAATCTTAGGGTAGTGTATGTTTGTCCTATGAGAGATCACTTTATTCACCCTAGAAAAGGAGTATCTTCAAAATGATTATGCAACTTCTTGATCTAGAACTCAAAATGAGTTTGTTAGACTACTTTGGCATTTTTTATTAATGAGGTGATTAGACCAGATTTGGCTTTGAATTACTGGAAAAGGTGAGACTGAAAATGGCAGCCCTGGCTGGTGGATAGAGCCATTAACTATTTGGCAACATAGTCCAGAGGGTGCGTGAATTTGTGAGATGAGGATCTCCAGTGGTGGTTGGTATTTGGTATGAATCACAGCACAGCAGTGGGAGGAGTGCCTTTCCTGCTTGGATAACTGGATTAATTTCTAATCTTAGATCTTCAAATATTAATCATTAAATACACTTTATTTTCTGAAATTGGAAATACAGTGCAAAATGTACAGCATCTAAGTATCAACAGTGGAAAATCAGTATGTATTTACTAGCTTTTGTATATTTATAGACTTACAGAATGTTAGACTAATTTCTTTGCACAGCATTCTTTATAGTCAATATTCTGATTTACATTCCTTGTATTATTAATTGTAAGCATCTCATTATGTAATATTGTTCTCTCCAATTTTATCTTTAATTACCATTATGATTTTAACCATGCAGCTTTCCTTTGTCATTTGCTTAGAAATCTTGGAAAACTCTTCACTTCAAAAATTCATTTGTATCTTGGAAAATGGGATGAAAATTGCCTCTTTATTTTTTATCTCAACAATTTTTTATTTCAGGTATGTCCTTTCGATGAGATATGTTTACCCTCTTGCCTGCTGATGTACTTCTTAAAAACTATTATATCCCCTTTTGCCTTGGTTTGCTACTTCAGGTTATTTTAGCCTTTTTTGGTAAGGTTATCTCTTCATGCCTCTTCTGAGTCTAAGTAATTTATGTTTATTGCTGTAATGAAAATTTTTTGTAAATGAAGCACTAACGCTCTGCAAATTATTTGTTGTGCACTGTCACTAACACTTTCAACAATGGAGTTACATTTCCTTAACTCTGTTCACCATACCCATTTTGTGGTTATGCAGCATTGTTAACTGATAGCTGATGAGTCCTTCACTTCCTCTTTCATCTCTACTAAACTCATATTTTAGACTTCAGTGAAACTCATATTACCCTGTGGTTTGTGCTGTCATATTTTAACCTATTCTATTACACCCCTTTTCAGAGTCTCTAGTGTTTGTTGTTTTCTGGAATGGGAAGATAAAAATACATTTTGCCTGGACATCACTCTAGTTGTTAAGACAGAGACTCCTAGGCCAAGTCCTTCTTCCAAAGAGTGTTTATGTATTTGAGCTGTATCTTCCACTGCCCGTTTTGAAGTATGTGGTATCTGTTGTTAAATTCTGCAGACAGCCCAATGACCTATTAGATGACATTCTCCTTGACACTTCCAGTAAATAAGATGAAGATAGGTTGAATCCCATTACTGGGATTAGGTACTAATTAGCTAATCAGATTGCTCTGACCTGTCAACTCTAAGGTATTTCTGAGAGTACAAATTCTTCAGACAAATTAATATCAATGAATGAAGCAGTTCTTTACGGGTCTCCAGAAATAGGTAATGAATGACCAGGACTTAAAGGATTTCAGATTTGAAACTGCATGCTTATATTTTGCTTAGTTTTCTATATAGATATTTTGATATAGTCTATTTTGGATTTGAGACTTAAATTCTGTGCTTCAGTTCTTCATGCTTAAAATCATGAAGACCCTCCTTTACACAGCAGAGCTATTATGGAAAGAAATTAATTCCTGCCTATGCTGTACTTGAAGATGATAGAAAATGTGTAAAACTCTTTATAGGCAGAAACGAACAAGAAACATTTTCCTGCAGCTGTCCCTGTTATTTCTGCACACTGTGTGAGGCATTTTCCCAGCAGTGGGTTTTGTTCATAATATCCCATTTGCTTAGTCCCGTCTAGGGAAAATCAGGATAATTTTGATTTGCCTTTAATGGTTCCTTGCATCGTAATCAATATTCTTATGTGACATCATATTTCTTACAAGAAATTTGTGCTTGACACAGCTACAAAGAAGTCAGAGAAGAGAAAAGGGCCTGTTTAGGCCCCACTCCTGGCACAAGAATGAGGCAAATGCCTTCAATACGCCTGCAAACACCCCATGACACTGATTATCAGTAACTTTTGAGATTCTTTTCTTAAGAGAAGTTAAGAAATTTCATTGTAAAGCACCAGAGTTGTTGCCTCTTGGTACTCAGTCTCAAGCATCAGCACAGTCCTCTTTTCAATGAAAACACATGCAAGCATAAAATAAAGCCAGTTTTTTAAATCTGTGCTGATACATAGCACCACATTGTTTGCACAATACTGAGACCTGTTGCTATATACAATCTTTTGCAAACTTCAGATCCAAAAGCCAGCCATAACCATGTTGGTGGTGTTTGGTACATCTCTAGGGATATCAATTAATCTGGATATCATTTAGCATGTGGTATTAGTTTTATTAAATATGCAGATTTATTAATATTTCACCGCATCATTTAGTTGGATGTTTAAAAAAAGATTTTATGAATCTATTATTCAAATGAGATAAAGGATTATATGGTTCTTTATGCAGAAAATGTCTCTCATCTCTCTTACTTTATTATCTCATTTGGTTTCAGATGAAGGGTGTCAGATTACATAATGAGGGAACGGGATCTCATTTTCACCAAGGCTGCTCAAACTTAATGCATGGGCTTCAAGCTCCACTGTTCTTCTAAGTAATAAGACTCTATATGTCATACTTTTTTGCTTGTGAAATGTAGAGTAGCGCATTGTGGAGTTTCTAATTCCATGGTGCTCAAGTGCCTGTGACATTATTAATTGAAAAGACTACAGTATATTATGGCTTTCTGGGTTAGTTTCTTCTTCCTTTTAATATGGATGGTTTTGTTCCTTCAGGGCTTTTGGAAGAAAGAAACCAAGTGTGTGGTCAAAGAATATCTAGCAATGATGAATCACAGACATTCTCTTATGTACAAGATGTAAGTTTCAAATGTTTTCTGAAAACCTAACTACAAGTTAGAATGGATTTCAGAGGTAAAACAAAGTCAGCAAGCAAACACTTTTTTTAAATATGACTTGATTTAAATTGACTGCACACCACCTGTCTCTGGTGATCATGTTCCATTATTCAGTGTCATCCTTGGGTTCTTCAGGCTTCTTAGAGCACCTAACTATATTTTTTTAGTAAGCACGTGTGGCTTGCTTTGAAATTCACAGATTATGTCTGATGATTCATAACCCAATGGTGGCTAGATTCATTGGAGTGTCTAAATCTAGTGAAATATTATGAAATTTTCTAAGTCTAATGAAATGTAAGCTATCAGCTGAAATTTGGAATAGAGCCAAGACAAAGGCTCTGATTTTCCTGCTTTACTTGCTGGGTCAGGGCTGACAAAGTCAAACCTCACATGCACAGTTAAATGAAAATAAAAATAACACTGTTTACAATAACTTTTGGTGACATGTTTAAGAATTTTAACTTGCCCTAGGAATATGAAGCCAAGATATTTAAAGACTATTCAGCCACTATTCACAGAATTTTAACTGGAGTGTAAACTGGTGAGTTGCAGTAGGTCACAGATCAAGAAAAATAATTTTTGAAATGAGAGATCAATGGAACAACACATGTTTAATACTTATGGGAAAGTCAGGTCAGGCTTTCTGATTTGTTCCTTCCCCAGCGTGGGGGGAAGAGAAGCCAGTTAGGGTTTCTACAGGCATTACTGAAAGAGTTGGGGTGGGCAGAAAAGATATAATATGCAGAACTCTAGTGGTGATCACAGGCTAAAGTGAGATCAGAATTGCTGGGAGGCTGAGTTCACAGGATTGGTATGGGTATATAAAGAAAGTATAATTTATTGCTTAACAGAAGAAAATCACTTATGTGGAAAGATAATGGAAATTTCCCCCTTCCCTCAAATCATTTCTTATAATGAATTCAGTGCATTTGTAAAATCTTTGGTGGGTTTGGTCCAAGAAATCAGCAGGAATTATTCCCTAATTTTTCACTGTGCTGTTATTAGTGTAAAGTAGGGTGTCATGAATATTGAGGTGGCCAGTCATGTACAATTAAGGATGAAATTCCTAGCTTAATTGATTTGGTTGATGCCAGAGAGAATGTTTCATCTCGTATCTGTAAGAAGTTGTAAGAGTTCTTCCCACACTTTCTCTCTCCACTCAACGTTTTAGCTTTTGCACTGCCATTTTTCCGTGTGTTAAGGTGAAGATACCAGGCAACAGCAATTTGTTCTTACTAGGGCACTGTGCAATTTGTAAACAAACTTGAATCATTAGTCTCCTATTCAGCTAAGAAATGAGTCCAAGTTCTAGAGTCAGATCTCCAGAGATAATTGTAGTCAAGTACAATTGTATGTAAGGAATAGTGCAAGGCTTTATATTTGAATTTTCTAAAACTAGCAAAGAAATTACTAGTTCAGGCTGCAAGCAAACAGAAGATAAAAAATCTAAAGGCATGCCATCATGGCAAATCACATTTATTAGGCTATTCTGTCTACAATAGCTCTCAGAATACATCCCATAGTTATATTTAATAGCTAACTTAAATGTCAGAAAGAAAATTCAAAATGAGCTGATGAAATCACTCAAGGCAAAATCTGGCTTGGTGATGCGTATAGCATTTGTCATTCTAATACAGGCCTTTATTGATACTGTAGTATTGCTTTCAAATATTGAATTTTAATGGCATGTAAAAAAACTTCAGTGAGCATTACTAAAACAATAATTGAAGACTGATTATTTTAGGAATAATTTTTTTGATTGTTTTGTAAGTGAGTCTGGGATAGAAATATGAGTGATTTAACTCTCACAAAACTAAAGTCATGCAAACTCCAAAATTATTTGATGCAACCTTTCTACAGGTCTCTGTTGAAGAAAGAAGTTAAGTGCCTCTGCATATGCTCTTGAGATAGAATAAAATTAAGTCCGGAGTTATTAGCAGAACATTTTGGTATACATATGTAAATAAAAAGACCCTTGTAAAACAGAAATGTCAAAATAAGAAATTAGAGAATAGGAGTTTGATTTCCACCTAACAGTTTAATGGACATTGATGCTGCTAATGAAATTCCATAATTTCTTGTCAATACCTTAGTTAAAAAGTATCTTTGAACTCACAGATGTGTAGTGTTCTATAGAGTCTGTTATTTCATCACCAAAGAATCACCGACAATAACATCTAATTTATTTCTAAGAAATACTGTATTAAATGTTCACCTATTTATATTCTGTATGTTCTCAAGTACCTTTTTTGACTTTTTCACCATCTGTTTTAAAATAAATTAGTATAACTCTTCCAAAAACACTTCTTTGTGTTGAGACTTCTATGTTTTATTTATGCTATACTAATTTTTAAATGTTGTTTGTATTCAGTAGGAATATATGTCTGTTTGAATAATCACTTCATATAAATGAATGCAGGCAGGAAATGAGAGTTTGGAACAGAAGTATTTCAGAGAGAGGATGGGAAAGATGCTGGATCTGATGGCAAAGAAATATATAAATATCCCCATATGTGGGTTGAAAATCACAGTGATAGTTTATCGCACTTGAGAAATAAAAATATAATCTTTATCCAAAAGAATTACACGGAATCGCAGAATGGTAGGAGTTGGAAGAGACATTTGGGGATCATCTAGTCCAACCTCCCTGCCAAAGGGTCACCTACAGCAGGCTGCACAGGACCACATCAAGGTGGGTCTTGAATATCTCCAGAGAAGGAGACTCCACAACCTCCCTGGGCAGCCTGGGCCAGGGCTCCATCACCCTCAGAGGGAAGAAGTTCTTCCTTATGAATGAGTGCATAAGAGAAGACGTGACCTTCCAAAGCTGGGATGGTACCGACAATGGTGCCAGAGCAGGAACCTCTAACCAGGGAACCATCCAGGGAACTCGATCTCACTGCTTCCTCTGGTGCAGCCAAAACCAATGCTGTTCAAAAGGGGGACTACGCCTTATACAGTCTGTAAGGTATCATCATTGAGGCAAAAAACATGAGCAAAGCTGTAGACTTCAGCTGTCCTCCTCTGGCCAGGGTCTCCACTGCAGTGGCATGGCAGGTCCCACTGAGCAAAGTTTAATTTGTGTCCTTCTGAAGCTGGACCAACTGTTTGGGGATTGGGGTCATTTACACATGGTGAGCCAGGGTCTTCATTAGATGTTCAGCACAATACTGAAAGGCACCTGGACACAATTGTACCTGTCAGTAGTCTTGAAAAGGTTGCACAAGCCTGCCAAACCCTGAACTTGAGGATGATCCGCCCTGTAAAACACGTCAGCAAACATGGTCGTTCTGTCAAGGCATTTTAAAACCCAGCGGTGGATCCATTGCTCACCATGGTTTTTGTTTTCTCTCTCGCAGCAATGACGAGCCTGATGTGTCGTCTGCCCGGCTGTTGTTCTGCCACTGCCAGCGGGCCACGGAGCTGGAGCAGCCCTGCCAGAGGACGGCCATGGGGCAGGCTCTGACGGTGCTCAACATTCACAGGCACCTCAAGCTCATGGGTGCTCCGCTGGTGGTATGGCTGGGCGAGAGGAGCCGCGTGGGCTGTGGGCGTGAGGGCAGCTGGGGTGGGGGTGAGGATGAGGGAGGTGTGAGCATAAGCGTCTGTCCCTTCCCCAGGAAGTTAATGGCAAAGCTCCCAGGATGGGTCCAAGCAAGGAACAGGCATGGGCCTGGGTGGGAGTGACACTGCATTGCACTGCTCAGCTTGCTTAGACCTTTCCAGGGAGCCCTGGCACCAGCACGTGCTCCTCTAATTGTCTGTAAGCACCATGAGTGGGAATGGGTGGAGGTGACCCTTGGACTTCACCGAGACAAACAGAATATAGTAGAATAGAACAGAACAGAACAGAACAGAACAGAACAGAATAGAATAGAATAGAATAGAACAGAATAGAATAGAATAGAATAGAATAGAATAGAAATTTCAGTTGGAAGGGACCTA
>Ga0181612_122142_pt1 | contig 10570 bp, 4 predicted proteins | sample HoacroProtozoa21_FD_119630 | JGI IMG/M metagenome (GOLD analysis project Ga0181612, IMG submission 119630) | Hoatzin crop microbial communities from Cojedes, Venezuel. Combined Assembly of Gp0051906, Gp0051904, Gp0051908
AACTAAACTCAGGATGCAAGGAAGAACAGAAGATTTCTGAGACAGTATTTTTACTATTAATTCCAGCATGAAGTCCTAAGCTTAGGACATCAGATAAACTAAAGGTAAAAAAGGAGTAGAGACAATGAGAACCTCATTCCTACCTATGGTGCCTTGAAACATCATTGCTTTTGTCCCAAAGGTTTAATAATAGCATGATATTTGGTAATACTGTGACACCCAAATGCAGGATTCATAAAAGATTCCAGTGTCTTTAGTCTCACTACTCTCCACTGTCTGGTCATCAGAAGCTGTACTATCCCCTTGTATTTACAAAAGTAAGTAGAAGAGCCTGCAATTTTGACATCATTCCTATTTTGTTTGTTTACAATGTAGAGAAAATGGATGGCCACCAGGTTTTCCAGAGAGCTGTCATAAAATTAAAAAAAAAAACCAAAAGAAAGCAGGAATAAACAAAACTATATGAGAAGGTGGCTGCTACAGTTACAGAAAGGGAAGATTGGCTTTGCAACTTGACATTTAAGAGAGACGGCTCTGATAAATTAGAGGGCATCAGTTTCCAGAGCTGAAGCTCCTAAAACAAAAGCTTGCTCTGGTGACCTTACAACTGAATGTCTCTATTTCGTTTTCTCCCCTTCAACAAGCAGCACCTCCACACTGCTCTAAAGTCTTACATCATCCCTCCCTGTTTACTCACCAAAGAACGCGGTTCCAGTTTATACCATTGCAACCTTGCTCAAAACTTGAACAAATACCTTCTTACTGATTTTTCCTAGGTCTTTATGAAGTGCGCTTGCCTCATTAACTTTCCCTAGCTTGTCTTCTTCTAATTGCACAGTTTAAGGTGTTTGGGAAAATTTGTGAGAGCACTTGTACGAAGAGCTGACTTGAGAAATCTGTTAGTGCAAAGTGAGAGGTCAACTAGTCTCTCCTTTTGGATCATTTCTAAAAGTCTGAAGATCAAATTAAATAATTTTTCTATTAAAATTTCAGATATTTCTTGCATTATGGCGTGCTATAAAACACATGCACATGTACATGTAGGAGCGCAGGTGTTTCTACTGACTGAAAATCTTGATATAGATCTGTAACAACCCAACAAATATTTCAAAACACATATGTGTTTATGTGTTCCCTCTAGTAAAGTTTTTACCTGTTTGACCAGAAAAATGTAATGGAACATTAACATGAATTTGAATTACAAATACATTGCATTTTGAAAGCAAATTTGAATATGTGGGTACAAAATAGAAGGTTATATATCCTACGTTTAGTGAAATTTCAACACATCTTTTGCACATGAACCATCTTCATTATATATTCTTCATGTGCTCTGTCCACTCCATTTTGTCTTTTTTTTCATTCTGGGGGTATTTTCCTTCTAAACAGTACAAAATAGATTAGTTTACATTTATAAAGCAATAAACTACATAATGTAGTTAATTTCACCAAACAGATGCAGCTTGTCATTTCTAAGATCATAAAACTCCAGTATAGGTTCTGTATTGCTAACTTAATATAGTTCACAATATTATATTGATGAGCTATTAAAAACGGGGACACAACATTCCTCAAAATATTTTCGGTACAGCTCAGTAAATTATATGTCTGTTAAAAATTTGCTATTGCAATTTTAAAAATCAGTAAATACATCCATAAACACCCTTTTGTTGGAAACTGGGATTTCAGATCAGTACATTACGCAGAGTCTGAGATAATGTCTTCTGCTTTAAAGAGCGACAAGCCTGTAGAACAAAAATCAGAGACTAAGTACTCAAACTCTATGGAATTAATAATAGAGCCTATGGAATTAATAATAGGAGTACAGGAACACATCAGTGCTGAAGAGAAATGTTGGACATTAGGAAAGGCAATATGTTTAGTATCTGGAGAAAGTGGATCTAATGCTATCAAAAAAGTAGTGTACTGGACTACAAAATTATGCTAATGCCATGGTTTTTTAACCCCTGAGAGGGTATAAACTCGGACTCTACTTAAAAACATTTTTTTTTAAAAGCAGATGAAGACAAAACTATGTCAAAACACCATATATGGAAGTCTGGGAGGCTGAGGACCTGCTGTAACACAGCAAGAAATGTGGGAAGAGGGGAGTGGAAAGGAAGAGTGAAAAGATATAAAAAAGGCAGTTAGGAAACAGTAGCAAGCACAGGGGAAAACTGAAAAGTGCAATTCTAAAAGTTAGCGAATGCTGCTAACTCATCAAAACAAGATGTTTGAAGTTAAGCTAGGTGGTTACACTGGGAACTCCATTCTCTCCCACTAAGCCTATCCATCATAAAAAGAGGAATTTCAATCTTTAACCTCTTTCTGCAGTTAATTTCTGACAAAGTGTGGTATGCGGACTGACAGAACGACTCAGACATTTTTTACCACTACTTTTTGGCAACCAGCGGCACCCAACAAATATTTATTCACATTATGACCAAAGTCCTTTCTGAATACCTTATTGCAGAACTTAATGTTACACATGCTCTGTTTGACCAGTCATTTTCTAAAGCAGTCCAAAAAATGTCTTTTCTTCTTCTTACAATGAGTTTTAATTAAAATTGTTAGCAAACTTGAAAAAAAAAAGAAAAAAAAAAGAAAAAATAAGTAAAATAATAATACAGTGATACCTGACCTTAATCATTGGAATAAACCACTAACGGTGGAAGCAAGCCCAGAAGAGAAGTAGTTTGGTATTTGAGGTTCCAGTCCAGGTCTCAACATGCAGATTGTCTGAAATTGTTCTGTCCTTTGAATCACTTTCTCAGCATGAATTTATCAAAGCAGTCTTTGCTGAAAATCTGAAATTGTTTACGGTGCTCATTCTATGAAACAAAATTTAGTATAAAATGGCTTGAGCTGCTATGACCATAGCAGAGAGCTCCTAGTAGGACATGTTTTAGGGTTACAGTACTGCAGTAACTACGAACAAACAAAGCAAACCTTACCATAGGGACAACTGCACCCATACTTGGAATGGTGTCACCTGAAACTGCTATCTAAACAAGAATACTTGGGCAGCACAACTCATCTTTGCAAACAGGCTTCCCCAGCACATAGTATATACTTGTTAAAGTCAGTGTGGTATTTGTGCCATACACCCTCTACATGCTAGCAGAGAAGAGATCCCCTGTGGACTTTTAAGATAATTTGAGCTCCTAAGACACATACGCCCTTCCAAAAAAATTATTTTCCCTTCTATTTCCAGTTTAAAATATATTGGCTACTTTCTTTGGATATTTACAAGGAATTACTTTCCCTAAAAGAGAAGCTTTCCCTGCTTGAATTTCTAGCATAGTGAACACCAAGCTCAGTCCCAAGTAAAACAACATAGCTGCACTTGCAGTTTAGAGGAATTTACCAGGTAATCATTACTGTATTTCAGTCGGCTATGGGTTGGGAATGGTAAGAGTTTGTCTGTCTACAAGTAATTGCTCATCAGAACTAGAACTTCCTAGTCTTGCAACAGAAACATGGTATAGCTTAATTTATGCTATGTGAACTGCATTTTCAAAAGGAAGAATAGCTGTGACTTTAATTGGAATAATCCAAAGATATATAGATATGACGCAGACTTTAAAATCTCTGTAAGTTAAGGTCAACAAAGCAGAAAAATAAAAGTTTATAAGCTATAACTCATCAATATTTGATGGTTACCACAATGTCGTGCAGAGAAGTAGACAAATGTGTTTAGGAACAGGGAGAGCTATAAAGAGCCTATTTATTAATTTTCTTTTCAAATTACAGATTACCTATACATTAGTACTTTGAAAGTCTGGAGTGCAATTAAAAGTTAAAAATCACAAAACCGAAAACCAATAATCATATTATAGCAAGACTGTTCCATAAGGTAAGACAAAACATCAAATCAATACATCAGAGGGAACAATTGCCCAACCTATTTTAAAGGAAACTTCTCTTGCTGTTACTACCTTCCCCTGACAGATCAGAAAATAAGGTACGTTCACAGATATCAGCCTAATGTTTGGACTAAAATGGCATTATCTATTACATTTTTTTCCTATATTTTACAAATTGTTGATTAGGATTATGAAAGTTCTTTAAAGTGTTAGTGAGAATTTTTGGATCCGTATTAACTATTGAAAAAATAGTCTTTGAATGTAGGTAAATATTTATTCTATCAAATAATATTCAGCCTATTTCCAACTAATCTTCTGCTGGTAGAGCTCTGTGGGCCACAACTTTTTTTTTAAAAGAGTGTTTCTTTGTGATGACTTTCATGATCCCTCTTTAATCTGTCTGCCTCTATAGCTCTTCTGTGTTTCTATGAAAAGTTTATCATCAAATATATTACATGTGTTCTAAACAACAGCCAAAAAAATAGCAGGTCAATGGTTCATTTCTCTCCTTACTGTAACTAATCTTTGTGCTTTGGCTCTCTCAAAGGAGTATTTCCATTTCAGGTACAGCCGCCCAATTTTTTGCTGAGGTGACAGAAGTCTTAGCAGGATTGTTTTGCTTTATGTGTTGTCACTGTTGGTTTCTATCCTAAATTCTGCTATTGTGGTGCTTTTAGTTTAAGCAGGTAGCAAGATGCTGTTCCCGTTTTAAAGATATTTAAGTCTAAGGCTCTGTTTCAGCAGGGTGGCAAAGCATCTGCTTAATTTAGAGAATAAATAAATAATTATTAATAAATTAATGCAGAACTGAAGAAGAGAACAAGAAAATAAAGGCAATATAATAAAAAAATACACTCCAGACAAGTACTACTGAATAGTGGTATAAGGACTGCATAAACTCAGTAATCAGCAGATCATTCACCATTTGTTCACTAAGGATGGTTAAAGAACATTTATTAAAATTAAATACATGTAAGCATTTTTCAGAATTGATGTCTAAATAAATAATGACTACATTAAAAAACTAAATGACTCAAGACTGCACCACTGAAGTAAACTTTCAACTATAGAAAGTGAATAGATCTTTTACAAAAAGGGATGTTCATATCGCCCAATATATAGCCAGAGAAGCTTTCTGTAGTCAATGGAGGCACAGAATCACCTCCAGACAGAAGCTAGAGAGAGAGAACCTGAGCTATCTCCTGCTCTGAGTGGCTTTTTGGAGAAACATCTCTCTTCAGCTCAGGAAATCGCCTTGTGAATCTAGCCAGTGAATTTAACTAGCAGAGACAGGTATATGACGTTGACAGATGCAAGTACTCCCTTAAATCCTGTATTCACAATTAAATTAAACTGTGTTATCAGAGTCTGCCATGAAGGCTGTATGCTGTAACTGTTTGTTCCCTTTTTTTTCCATGAGACAGGGAGTTTTATTAAAAATACTGTGAAAGTTGTTTAAAAAGAAATCTTCTGTGTCAATTGACTTCTTAGCTTTGAAGTTATGTACTTTTCACAAAAAAGTAATATACTAAAACATTTTTACTTCCAGTTTGACCCAAAATAGAAGATGCGCTGTAAAAATAATTTTTATTTCCATAATTCTGTCTTCCACTATGAAGGTTAGCTTTAAAGTAATTTTCTATTCTTTTCTCCAGCTCTCTTCTTCATATATTTTCTCTTTCTTTACAGCATACTCTTTCACTCCAGTTGCAAAATGTTTTCCATCCTTAGTTTTTCTTCAGCCTAACATTCTGTTGCAAGACCTTTGTCAGTCAAATACAGGAGACTCACTGTTCAGCTTGTTTTTCACCACAAGGTAGCATTAACCGTACTCCCCAAAGCTCAGAAAGGATTTAGCCTTTTACATATATTCAATTATCTATGTTCACTCTTCTTCTCTTGCCAGTGTCTTTAGTTCAGGGTATTCACCACTTTACAGATACAAGATTCAATCAGTTTTACTACTTGCACCAACCTCCTTTTAAATTGTTGTCATTATGGCGGTTAACTAACTCTGTCCTTTGAAGAGTTTCTTTCTTTTCTTTTTCTGTAAAGATATATTTTTCCGGTCTGTTCTATATTTTTTCTGCATTGGTTTTGTGCAATGGCAGAAATACAGCTGAATTCACTGTCTAAAGAGAACCATAATATCCTACCAAAAAAACCCAGTTCTACAGCAGTACTCATACATGTTAGCACATATTTTCACCCTTGAAAGCCCTGGTGCCAGCTCAGGCTAGCTGCTGTATGAGGGTTTCCTTCGTCATGGTGTGACTACATAGAAAATATCTCCAAGTATGGGCTAAGTCCAATGCTAGAACTGCAATCTAAGCCCAACTTTGTATGTTTTTCAGAGAGAAATGCAAAGTCATGGCACTTTTCTTTACCGAAGATCTGCTCCTCGCCATATTTCCCAAAATTTCTCTGCCACTGCATACCCCTCAGGGTTTATTTGTTGGGTTTTTTTCCCACTCCAGACTTTGTTTAGAAGTCCTGAGTAACCAGGGTTTTAGAAAAGGTGGAGAGCAACATTAATTTATTCAAGAAAACATTAACAGGTTGTGTTATTTTGCACTCCCAAAGCACACACATTTTACTCTACAAGCATACATACTACTTGTTTTTGTTCTGAGTGTATGTGTGAGAAATGGACAGATGTATTTTCCCCACATTCTTGAACAGATTTTAAATGAGCAAGTTTATTATTAGCCATACTCAGTCTGTTCTGAGACACGTCTCTCCTACCAGCTACAGCTAGAAGAAAAGTCTTGCAGACTGTGATACGATTTGCTTTTCAATTTAAAATAGAAAGCATTCAGTAATGGAGCTAGATCGCTCTTTTATAGGGGAAGAGCAATGCAAGTAATGTAAAAAATAGGATCAGTAAAATATTAGATTACAAATATTCCCCAGTCAAATCTCTTTTTCTTCTCAAAGCTGTATACTAATGAAAACTATAAATACTAGTGAGAAGAATGCATGGAGAAGAAATAGACTACTTAGGCTCAGACTTGTTTCATATAATTCTTAAATGTTCTAACAATTCAGCTATATATGCATTGGATTGTAAGCAGACAAACACAGAGACAGAAAGATCAGTGCTTTCCAAAATTAACAGAACAAGCGGCAGCATGTATAGAATGAAGACTTCCTGGAATACTGCAATTGTGTTGCTGTATATACTGACTCTCTGGAAGTGCAGTTCTTTTTGTCAGTTAAGCACAGGCCTGACATTTGCGTCTGTACCTTCTTTGACTGGACAATGTTACATTTTACTTGCATTTTTGGGCATAACTCACATTATTCATCACAAAAGGATCACCTACCTTTAAAAATAACATTATAATAGTTCTATTATAAGAGAATGATTCTTTATGTATTCAGGCTTGATTAAACTGAGTTCAAGAGATACGGAGTATATCTGATTGTAAATGGAAACTTCAGAAAATTATTAATTTTATAGCCATCCTTACATGGGTTATGTCCTGGGGCTTTATTATAAAGAACAGTAAGTTCTTTAAAATGAAGAAGAAAATTAGAAGAATGAAGCTGATTATTTAGTTAGCTATGTATGTGTGGGTTATTTCCCGTACAAAAAAAAAATTAAAATTACAAAAATTATTACATAGTTGTCCCTCATAAACAGAGGTGGTCTAATATCTCCAGCACAAAATAATGCTCTTCTCATATCAGAAGAAAAACAGCATTACATTTGCTCTGATAAAACATAAAGACTCTTAAATGCCCATTTAGTCAAATTCCATGTAAAAGGTACTATACATACCCTTGCCATGGACTGACTTTCCTTTATTTTTCTCCTTCTTCATATCTATCTTTAATTATGAGACTTGCTTATCTTCAGACTGTAGTGGCTATCTTCATGTGTTTATTACTATTTTGCATGTTATCCACCACCACTGAATTTATGGCCTTGTACAATTTATTTGTGTTTAAAACACGTGTAACAAGAAGGCAAACCTATATTTTAAAAAAAAGTATCCATTTGTTATTGCTCAAAATTAAAAATATTATCCATACAGCCTTGTTTATTGCTACTGTTGTACGTTTACAATTGGAATTCAACCTCATTATCAGAAATAAAGAATTTTCTATCTTTTTGGGAAGAAGGAAGTTACATAGCTAGAATATTATAATATGCCACCCAAACAAAAATCCTCCATGCACTAGCATTATACTGTGTTTTTCAGAACATTCCTTGCACAATATCAGAAAGGCAGATTTCTGTGCCTTTAAAATCTACGTAGGCAGGAATATCAGAGTGATAACAATGTTTTCTGTCTGTCATCAAAACTTTTGCATTCCTTGTCTGTAAATTGCACTTTCTGACACTTAAGATATGTATCCAAAAAGGGTAGTCAATTTAAGTAATTTTGTCTTTTTATCTCAATGTACAAGGTCATTAATTGCTATTGGGACCCTCATAAACCCTAGACTGCTGATGGGGTGAGAACTCTATTGTTAAATGTATTATGGCAGGGCTGTCTTCGGAGATTGCCTGCTTGATTGCTTTGTAAAGGCCCAATGGCACACAGCAATTAAAATCCATAGACCTTTATAACCCTACTGATGTTTTATGGGCCTTTTTGTGTCCTTCGGTGTGGTTTACCATTTGTGTGTCTCCCAGTGGATGTTCTTTTCAGAACTCAAAGTGGGATTTTTTTTTCCAGAGTGATAAAGCTAGTTATACATCATGTGAAAGGTTAATGACTATTTTCAAAAAGACCGTATGTTTAATGTCATAGGGTGAAAGTTATAGTAAAGAACAATTAAGTAAAATCACTTGCCATTTTCTCATTCTCACAGTATTTAGATACTACCACTACTCACATAAAATTCATTGAGTTGATAAGTCACTAGATGATTTAAAACTATTCAATTCATTTCGAAATACAAGTTTAGCTTAAGCACAACTAAATCATTGGGTGGTTTCTCTGAATGTATCCATATCCATTTTGAATGAGAAAATGCCAATTACAGACTGTGATCCCCAGTATCTGCTACAATGAAAATGCCCCTTTATTGAGGCACTGAGAGCACCCCACATAAAGAAATACATGGAAGTAATACACTGTTAGGTTCTCAGAAGTTATATAGCTTTATATTGCCTCATTTAAATGTTTTCCCTTGGTCTCTGTTAACAATGGAACAAATAATGTGAACATGAAACAACTGTCTAGTGAAAGAGAACCATTTTTTGGCACGACTGTGGTCACATGGACAAAAGGTGCTTTCAATAACACTGGAAGTCTTTGGAGATATAATCAATGAATTGTACAATCTTTACCACCACTGAACTTCACGTTAAAGAATTTAGCTAATTTTGTGATTTCTCATGACATATTTGCATCATGTTTTCAGGGAGAGGAGAACTGATTAGTAAAATTCATTATGGAAAAGCCACTAACTAGGATGGCACCTGTGATTTAATGTAATGGAAAAAGCCTGCCATGAAAGGCAAATAATTAAACTTTTCCTGGAGATCTTATAAAACTTGCTTTGTATTTTCAAAATCCACTTCCTCATGAGGCAGATTAGGTGCCTTCAGAAGGCATTTAGTCTACAATGTTTTAATTCTGGAAGACCACACAGACAAAGATTGATAGTGGTAGAAAAAGAAGTAAAGATGGAACAGAAAACAAATCAATCACAAATTTATTTTAAAGAATATTTTTGAGAATACAACAATTCACAATTGCTATGAACTACTAAAAAAATAGGTTTTAGAGCCTAACAAGTGGAAAAAGTCTATTTATATGCATTTATATCAAGAGAAAGTACTATTAAATGGGATTTAAGTACCTATGACATGTTGATCTCCACATCACTTTCGTAATTTGTAGATCTAAATGTAGTTTTTGTTTTGTTCTCAATACCACTCACTCTAACCACCGTGGACCCCAGATTGTCTCAAATATCTTCATTCTGCATTATCAGAAGTTGGAGAGGATTTGGTAGCCAAAGTAAACCAGAGAGTCTCAGGACAATTGCTCAAGCCCAAAGTGACCATAATTAAACACATTGGGCTATAAAGTATAGGTGGAATCCAGAGCTGGCATTCAGAATTACCAGTGGCAAGCAAGATACTGATTGTCAGATGCTAGGGAGTGTTCAAACTAGTGATAAGGAAGGAGGAAATGTCCTTTTACTTAAACTAATTGTATTTCATATGGAAATCAGGAGGACACAATGAAAAAGGAACTTCACAATGTCAGAGTAACAAAGCCAATTTGTGACTTGGTCATCACAGCTGAAGGTCCCCAGACAACTCAACAGTTAGTCATTGGGACCCAGTTTATCTAAATAATGTATTTGATCTTCTCATGTCATGACCCACAGCATGCAGTCAAGTATCGTGATCTCCATGACTTTTTAGCTGCTATTATTCAGGGTTGTTTGATTATTAAGAGTGCCAAGTGCCACAGAATATATTTTGTGGTCGTGGATTACTCTCACTTTAGCAAAGAACGGTAGCACGGTGTCTAAACTCACAGCAGGAAATTTTTCTTTGTAGGATCCAGTTTCCACTCCTTGTTTGACTTATAATTTGGACCATTTCTGGGAAGAAAATCTCTTGACCCTCAAATTATTACTTGTTTTGGCCCTAGCAGTTTTCTTTATTTAGGCTTTATGTCTGAGGTCTGAGAGATAGATTACAGTCCTTGGTCCAGGTTTTGATAAGGAAG
>Ga0181612_137402_pt1 | contig 10570 bp, 4 predicted proteins | sample HoacroProtozoa21_FD_119630 | JGI IMG/M metagenome (GOLD analysis project Ga0181612, IMG submission 119630) | Hoatzin crop microbial communities from Cojedes, Venezuel. Combined Assembly of Gp0051906, Gp0051904, Gp0051908
CCCGCCGCCGGCCCCCGCCCACGCGTGGGGCCCTGCAGCTTAGGTCCTCCACGCCGGACTCCTGGTCGCTGTTTGCCGAGAGATCGAGGTCTGAGCTCTTCAGGTTGTCCTGCGTCAAAATCAGGGCTGAATCGTCTTCGTCCCCTTGCGAAGGGCTCCGGGACGGGAACGATTTCAGGTCGTTGCTGTACTCCTGGGGAGTGTTGGCCAAGCTGTTGTTGGACGTAGAAAGCCCTAGCTGTTTGCTTCGGGCTTGTTGCTTACTCTTGACTTTATTATCATTTAATTGTAATTTCTGAAGATTTGCCAATCTCTGAAATAAAGGAAACAGTATATATTACATGGTGACTTTTAGGGCCCAGTAATCCTCTGACATGTCTGCCATTTTTTAAAAAAAACCCACAGAAACCAAGTTCAGAGACCAACCCAGCTGCCACCCTTTAAAACCAGCTATTTGCATTTGGGGAGCATGAGAAGTGCGCAGTTTACCACCAACCGGTGCTGGATTACAGCATCCTGCGTTACGGAAGGGTATCAGATGGCTTTCAGGAGTAGTGCTTGTGCACCAACACCCGTGAAATCTTGTCCCTAAAGAAAAAAACTCCACTGTTGTGTCTTAAATGCGAAACATTCACAGCAATTTGAGAGAACAGAGATGGCGGCTGAACATCCTCAGGCCAGAAAAGGATGCAGCATGTTGGGGACTGCGCAGCGTAGGGAGCTGGGTTTCATTTACCATCGGTTCAGTCTGGGGCATCGAGATCGAGTGTTTCTTACCTCTCCCAAGAGCTCCAGCTCTTCTTCCAGCTGCTGAGTTTCTTCCTTCACTGCCATCAGGTAATCGGTAACTGACTGGCGAGGGTGCAGCCCCTTTTCAAAGCGGTTGTACATCCCGCTCCAGAACCTGGAATTGGTGGGAAGGTCTTCGTTACACAGAGGGTGTCTTACTGAATGAGCACAGGTCAGCAATTTTCCCATTTGGTGAGGCAGCTGCAGAAGACTTAAATACACCCTTTTTTTTTTTTTTTTTACCCAGACACGTGTTGTCCTAAACAATCTATCCATGGATTATTCATCATGAGAGTTCATTGACTGTTTGGTAAGAGTTATGGTTCGTTGGCGTTGGCTCTGTCCCGAAGACGCAACTCCGTGGACATACGCAGCTTGAGCCAGTTCTGGTACGCAACGGAAAGAACGGTGAATGTACCTTTGACTTAGATCTCATGGCTGAGGGCAATTTCACTGAACACAAACGTTTGCTGTGTTATTTTCTTGTTCTACACTACGGGCTATAGAGCAATGGTACCTATAAAGCAGCCAAGGTTAAAGACAGTTTTTCATCGTTCTGGTTTTCAAGCGTTGTTTCGCTTCTAGTGAAGTCAACTTTGAAATTCTGTATGCTTGGTTTTGGCAGGGGGGGTGTGGGAGGTGCAGCTGGTTAACAGGTTTTTTCCCCTGTAATGAAGAGTTAAAAATCAGGAGTAAAAACCAGTAAACTTTGAACTGACATTTTAAACTGGCCTATGGAAATTGCACGAAGCTGATATGTTGGCAGCTCTCCTCCTGTTCTATGGCACTACTTGACAAACCTTCAGTTAAACAGCTGAGTTGATTTTTCGTTTTCAGGAGGAAAGGACTCGAGCTGTCAGCCTGCAGCTTACTCCAGCGCTCCTCCTGCCTTCTGTCTTGCCGGCAGCGCGTGGCCGCAGCCAGGCTCTGCGTGCGTAACCCCTTGGCCAGCCGGGTCACATAACCGGGCCCTGCCCTCGGCCGCAGCGGCCCAGCCAAGCAGCTGACGGGTATTCTTGGCGGTTGATTATTCCTGCCCCAATGGTATAGTGTTTAAGTCACATTCCCCTTGGAGTTTATCGTCTGATAGCTCGTGCACGGAAATCTGTACGTGCCCACGTAATTCCATTAAAATCAACAGGATTACTCATCTGATGGAGGATCTGCAGTATCAGCACTTCTTTTATAAATCCCGCTATCCTAACGAATACGATTCATGACTATTTTCAAATTGGTTTAAAGTGGATGTGACCTGGAACAGTAGATGTGAAAGAATTCTGTTTCTGTCAATGAGGGTACGTATTGACTCTTTAACAGGTGCTTTTACTTGCAGTTGGAAAACCAGCTGATCAGTTTTACCTAAATCACAGTTTTCATTAATTTCTAATCAAGTTCTCCTTCAGTTTGTTAAGATTAATGGCACGATTAATTACTCAAGTCAGAATGTCAATAACAACATTTCTACAATTATGATATTTTATTACATTTTTGAAAAAATATCAAGTAAAACTTACTGTGTATACTTCGAGGTATAACAGCAACATGGGGGACGTCTGCTTTTTGTTTTACTAAACCCTTGTTTTAGCAATGAAACCATATTTCTTGAAATGTCCTTTTTTATTTTTTACACCAATTGATCCAAATAATCACCACAGAATCTTGGAATGGAAGGTGCTTAAGCAACTTTAAATTTAGAAGACACAGACAAGAACAGAAGTGAAAGAGCACTTTCTCAGCGGAAGAAGTGAGTAACCGTGAAATTAGGACACCCAACTATCAATATAGCTTTAATCTTAAGCTGCTTTTCCGGCTAATGCTCCGTTGTGGAACGGTGCAGAGGTGCTGGCTGACTGTGAGCACACATGGAATGAACACATTGCATCTGAGACCGCATTCGCTCTCTATGATTTATGTTATGCAATGAGAAATACTTAAATACAGAGGCACTCTGTTCTGTACATCCTGCAGTTCCGAGTAGTAAGTGATGCTACCTACTTGTACAAGAAGTTGCAGGGAGCCATCTGCGGCCGCAGGCTCCCTCGGGTTCGGCTGTGGTCTGGTCTGTACAAAGGGTTCAGGTAATCGTCACGGTTTTTCCACAAGTGAGCCCACAACGAATACGTCCGTTCTCGGATTCTGAAAACAAGACGTTAAATAAAAACACATTGAAGTCTCTTTGACAATTCAGGTGCAGCTAAAGCTAAGACATTCCAGTGGTTTGATTTTAAAGGCATTGGGGCACTGAAGCTGCTCCGCATTTGGGCAGCAAAAGGGACGGGATGGCTGCAGCAGGCAGTGGCTCCCACCTTCCTCTCGTTACCACTGCTGATGCGATCGGACGCAGGAGACAAGCGGTGGGAATCATGAGGGCCCCAGGAAGCAGATATGAACACCAGCACTGCCAGGAATGGTATTACTGTCTCTGGTTGGGCCTGAGGGCAGGCAGATTAATACGTAACTGCTTCGGGGCCAAGCAGCAGCAGGACAGTTTGCCGGCTCGGTCCTAGGAAGGGCTGCCGGACAAAAAAGGCTGCTCATGAGAAAGGATCGGAGAGGTCAGGACTCCGAAAGCCAGGGTACAATGCAGCAGTGACTCTAAAACCGAGAACTTACTAGAGTTAGTATGGCCTTGTGTTCAAGCTGCGGTGACAGCCTGCCCTGCTGCTCTTAATGCTGCACAAAGGCAGGGCCCCACGGCTGCAGGGCTAATGCTCTTGGCAGTTTTCGCTAATCCCTGTCACGCACGCCGTGGATTACGCTCCCAGCAGAGCCACATGGCAGAGGATCACCTTTTTTCAGTATTAATCTGCGTTGCCAGAAGAGGACAGCCAAGAAGGCTAGGCCGCACCTGACGAAAGCACCTGCATGGAGGCTGGCGAATGTCTGCCTCCTCCACACGCTAGCACCCACGGAGCCCACATGCAACCCTACTGCGAAAGGCAAGGCTTGCGTACTTCAGCTCTCGCCTCTCCTTCTGGCTGTTGCACAGGAAATTCCCAAACTGGCAAGAATAGACGTGATGCTGTATGTGGATGAGGAATCTCTCGTTGAATTCAAAGGCACAGGGAAACTGTTCCATTAACTGCCACACACACTCGATGAACTGGTCAATAACAGGGGAGATCTCCTTCGGATCGCCATCTAAATTGCCGTACCTGAAACAAGACAAGACACTTTCAGTTACAACCTCAGAAAACTGAATTAACGCTAACAAAAACAAACCCCTCACTGTTAGCATACAAGTTACATCACAGGCATTGATTTCTAAACCCTCAACTACTCGTGTATTTTTCACTTACAAAAACGATGCGAGATTCATGGAGCAGAATGAAGGCAGAATTTATCAAGGACAAACAAAAAAAACCACATTTACAGGTGTCTCGTTGCCTCACAGCTCCTAACCGCAGGCTGCTGCAAAGCCGTGTTTTAATGCTATTAATATAAAGTTACACCACAGTAACATAAGTCACCATAAGAATGACTGCAATGACTTTACAAACCTATCTTGGACCATCTCTCAGCGGCAGGCCCTTGCCAAAACCAGAAAACTGGGCAGGAGAGGAACAGAATAACCTTGGCAGCAAACAGTTTAAAGCTGCCCTCTCTTGGTGAAATTTTTAGAAAGTGGGAAGTGTTTTAACACGCTACTGTGTATGTGAAGTGAATATCAAATTTTCTATCTATAAAAATGTCTGTAGGAACCACTTGCAATGGGGTACGTTGAAGAACAGGAGCCTGAAAATATAAAACACATAGAGATAAAAAAATATTTTATAAGTCTATGTAATAGTCTAATAATTTTTCTGCTTGTCGTGTGTGTGTGTGTGTGTGTTGTATGCGTGTATATATATATATATAGATCTATATATGATAACTAAGTGGAATTCATAAAGATATAAAATGGAAACCTAATTCTGTTACTATTATGCATCACAGAGGATATAGCAATATTGTGCTGCAAACGCAGGTTATCCCTGGTGATCACATTTCATAATGTCTTTCACCACTGATAACAACAGACATCTGACAGTACCATATTAAATGTATTCATTCCTGCTGGAATTTCACAGGTGGTGTGGAGCTGCACAGTTTTACTGGAAGTTTTGTTGGGTTTTTTTGAAACTGGAACATAAATTTATATTCAAATCAAGCATTATAATGTAATTAAGCTCCAAAATAAGAATTGAGTTTTATGGTTTTACAGAAACTAAAAGGAAATACAAAAAAGAAAGAAAATGTGGAAAGTTATTCTTGTTTAAATAAATGAAGTCTTGAAACATTTTCTTTACATTATAGCATTTACATAACGGCTGTACAAAATAACTTGTCCAAATAGACGACTTTTTGCTTCCCTCTGCCTGACATTTTTGAGCCAATCCTTCTGTTATCGTTAGAACAGAGTGTAACAGGAAGAGTGTATTTTCCTTAACAGACTACTTGCAGACGGGCCTCAGACGAAGTGCTGTCCTGGAAGCCGTAGCCTTGCTGAGCAGGGACTGACGGGGGGAATCTGGGTGCTGCTGAAAGGTCTGCTGGGGTCCGAGGGGATTTTGCAGCCACAGACAAACTGCTTAGCTCTCATGTGGGTCTCTCAGCGCTCGGAGCAACTGCAAGACCAGCCCTCAGGCTTCCCAAGAGCAGTCTTGGAGTGCATATATAAGAAAAAACTGATAGGAAAATATTTCCCTTTGATTTTTCCATGCAGCTAAATTATACGGTAGGAGAAAAGGGTACGACCGTTTCCTGAGGGCATTCTCTTGATGTGCTTTGAAAGGCAACAAAGAAGTAAAATGGGAATGGCAGCAGATGCTGACTAGATAAAAACAGAGAGAGAAAAACCTTAGCGCTGCCTTACCTGTGGTTAAATTTGTGACCAAAGGAAACCCAGTCTTTTTCAATCAACACCTACAATGAGAATATGGCATTCATTGTTGTGGAGCAGAGCTGACACAAGTTGAAGCAGGCAGAAGAGTGGTGTAAACAAGCAGTATTGGAATCCCAGTTATTTCTTAGAATAAGCAGAAAAATGACGAGCAAGAATGATGTAAGCAAGCGGTATTAGAATCCCAGATAATTTTTAGAATAAGCAGAAAAATAATGAGCGCTGAGCACTGCCGCCAGCTTGAAGAGAAAGCAGCACTCTCCGTGGCTGCAGCTAGGATGCCAGTGTTTCAGCACAACTCCAATTAGCTTGATTCATCATTTTCTAAGACAAAACCTAAAAACATCTCAAACATCTTTTTAATGTGTGACCAGTAACTTGATCAGCATTCCTAGATGCTGCACCAGTGCTGATTTGCTTGGGAAAGGAACAGATTGTCCAATATTGCGATCTAATGTCAAGGGAGCACACACTTTTGACACTCAAAACTTTGCTAATCCCTGAAAATTAATACAAATCCTTGCTTGCATGAAAGCTCCTTTGTCTGCAAGAAAGTTTCTTCGTCAAGGTTAAGAAAAAAAAATAAATGGGTGCCCAACTGATCCCCACCTTTGAAAACATTTCGTACACAAACTTAAAGGTTGTAACTTGGACAAATAAAAACCTCCCTTCCGACTCTGGAAAAAAAAAAAAAAAGGTCTGTTTAAGGAAAGTTTGTTCTCCATTAAAAACAAAGATACTCGTCTTAAATGATGCCATCTATTTTATTTACTCTGTGGAAGAGAGCCTGCTTACCATGAATCCCTTCATAGTTCTGTAATACGGATCCAACAGAAGGCTCGCGACAGAGCAAACCTGGGCTGTCCTATCCCAGCCATCAGAGCAGTGAACAAGCACACTCACACCTTCCTCAGCCACAGCCTAAGGACACAGAAAAAGTCAGAAATTTCACCAGCAGGGAGAAAGGCGACGGTAAGAGAGGAACAGAGAGACAGCGCAATACAGAGAGTCTTAATTTGGGAACTGGGAAACCCTGGGGGTTTTTTATTCTGCCACAGAGTTCGTGAATTATGTTGAAATGTATGTCCTCTCATTTGAAAAGCCTTAATCTCCTCCCACCCCACGCAGTATGGTGGCTGCAGCATCGCCTGTTCATGCTCCACTACAGGAGGAGGTGGATCTGTCTCAGTTAACATCCATCCGTCCGTCCGTCCGTCGGAGCGGACGGCTCCCTGGAGCAGGTTCAGGGGCGGTCAATGCTCTCACATGGCAGCAGCAGAACATTGCAACGTAGCTCTCCGTTCCTCATCTTGGCGGTAACGTCGGTAACAGCAATGTCTGCTTCCGACACCAGCGCTAGCGCCAGCATCGCCGCAGCACACTGCACGGCACCCGATGGCGTTTGTGGGGACGCCTGGCAGTGGTAAGCGTCCATACCTGGTTAGCCAGCTTCTGTCAGTATCTTTAATGTAAATCACTGGGGAGAGAGCATCCCGTTTTAGGCATCGACACATAAAGGAGAGATCATGCTGAGCTCTCCAAAATCTGGTATTGCGTTATTTTTGAAAATTGAGGGTTTGGGTTTTTTTTTAAATTCTAAAGGTTTTGGGGTTTGTTGTTTCCAATGAGAACTAAATTTAGAAAGCAGGGAAATAAAATAGGTTAGGAAAGATCCTGCTTATAAAAACAAGCATTTAAGTTTGGGCTTAATAGGGAACAAGGAATAATAATAAATTATCTATGCTTATCTCAAGAGACAAGGAAGTTCTACCAAAATAGAACTTTTGTGGGCAGGAGACCAACAACTGGGAACTGGGAACCGTACAAATGAGAACGGGTCAAAATCCATGTCTGAGGAGGCACGGGGCCGGCAAGCACACGGACAAAGGATACATTTTTTTGAACAGTATTTTAAGACTAGCCACTGGGGAAAAGTTGGCAAGAGCTCATGTCAACGGCCTGATTTCTAGAAGCTACTGCAAGCTAGTAGGGCCAGGAGAAGTAACAACACGTGCATTTATCCCGCAGGTGCTGTTCAGGTAGGAAGCTGCGGTTGCCTGCTGAGCAGGAAGAAGCGAAGCAAGAGAAGCGAGCAGGCACTCGGGAGGGAAACCCTGGGAGTTTCACCCATACAGTCGTATGCAGCAGGTCATGCGAATAAAACAGCCTCTAAGAAACTGTAATAGTAATCTCAGAAATAAGAACTGAAACAGTAAAAGGCAGAGCACGAGAAAGGGGGTAATAAAATTAAAACTACTGTTGGTAGATAACAAATATCTGCATTACTGTGGGTGGGATTAGGAGAAATGTTTTCTTATCAAAGCCAACAACTGTTTTCTGAAACAGTTCTCAAGTGTGTAAGAGTAAAAACTGCAGAGGGTTTGGCCATGGTAACACGCAGAAGTTGGTTTAGGAGGTGAATTTTGTTGGTCGCTAAATAACTCGGAGGGGTAACTCAGTGGGTAATATTCCTGTGTTACAACTACCATGAGAAGGAGCAGTCCTTGAACAGAAACCCTCAAGAAAGAAAATGTCCTGAAACCAGTGGAGGAGGCAGGGGAAACGGGGAAAGCAACAGTGACAATCGCTGCTGGGGAGAAAAGCAAGGACTCTCAAATACCTGGCATAACGAGATACAGGTTAGTACAGGCTTTGGTACCTTTGCTTTCTGCAGTGAAAAGAACACAAGCTTTTTTTTACCATATTAGCAAAACGTCCACACGACAGCACCCAAGAATCATCTCTCCTCACATACGAAGCATTGCAAGAGGGGTTTTTTTTCCAGATGCAACATCAGTGAACAGAACAGAAGTTACCCACCAGCAGAGAATTTGGTCCTCACTTTCTGTATCTGGTTAGTCCAAGTTTTGTTCTCATTTTACACACTTTACCTTTGCAATAAACATGCCAGCGTCCATAATGGCTTTGATATGCTTCAGCCAGCCAGAATTTTCTAGGCCCCACAGAAAGTCACTCATTGAAGGCGATTTCAGCTCACAAACTGCAAAATAAGCTGCGTCTTAAATGTACAGTAATTACAGTCCCTTCAGCTTTCACTGACTGTTCAGCCTGAGAGGTGTTATCCGCGGGGTAAACATCCAGCTTTTGAAAAGGATGGCTACTTCACAGCCAAGCTTTGATGCTGAAAAATAAGGATACATTTGAGAAATGGGGCTGGGTCAAATTTCACCCATATATTGATTTAATTTGGAAAGACAAGCCGTTACAGAGCCTGCTGCAAACAGTTTATCGCATGCATCCCCTGTGCAGCACGGATTTTCCAAAATTGCGTTGGGAGTGAAGTTTTCAAAGCCCTGAGAAGGGATCTTAACAATGAGGGCTTGGAAACGGAAAGCACACGACTCCTGCTGTCAGGACGGGCAGCCCCAAGCCCAGCCTGCAGCACCACCGGGGCGATGGGCTTTGGGCTAAAGCGATTTGGGCGACAGTTCTCCGTTCCTGAACAAAACCTGGTTAAACCTTCACTGGTAGCCAGAAGGCATCCCGATGGTGAGGAAAAGATGCAATTCTTTAAGTAAAATCTTTTCCTGAAAGCTTGCCATGTTCTATGCCAGGTTTAAAGAAAAAAAAAAAAATCTCCCAGTTTTTACAACATGAAGTTTCTATCGTGCTGTATCCAGGGGTCTAGTTTTTAATATTACAGTTTGTGACATCAGAAAAAAAAAAAAAGCAATCAGTATCTAATTCAGGTATCTCAATCCAGCAGCAAACAAATACTCAGCAATAGATGCAATCTATTTTCAAGAGTGAGATACTAAATTCACCACATAAACAGATTACACATTTGTTTTGATCCAGGTAGAATTCTACGTGTGTGACCTGTGAGTTAATAATGTCTTAGCAGGTCTCTTGTCCTCTGGAAATCATCTAAAAGGCTCAGTTAAGTTTTTTGAACCATTACGACCAGTTGCAAAACTTCTATTTCCTTCAAAGTGGTCAGAAATTAATTTTACAAGCTAAATTTGGAGTTTATACCTGGTCTGAACGTATCTGACTATCTTAACTCTGTTCAATTCAGAGGCAAAATAGCCTACTGTGTCCATCCAAAGTCTTGCAATCTGTGTACATAGGGCCTCTTCCAGATGGTTATTTTAAAAGTCATTTCTGAAGGATATTTATAAAAATGCGTAGATAGCCGCGCTGGAAGCAAACAGCTTTTCACATGATTAATGCTCCTGCGCAGATGGAAGCGTGACCAATTAGTAGCTGAATTCTGGCTGAAGCTGCTGTCTCTGTTTACAAAAGCCCAAGGTAAGGCTGGAATAGTGCTTTGCTCCTTCCCACTACCAAATTCGAGTCAATATTTGCCGACCACTTCACTGAGCAAAGTTCAGACTGTCCGAAAGGCACACACTGTGAATTTCACATGATTTGGGCTACCGATCTGGACCTTCATACTGAGGTCAGTTATGAATTCAATGACGAGGGTTATCCTAAGGGGAAAAGGCATTTCCATCTTAACAGAAAAGGGACCGTTTCTTGGAGAAACAGGACCTGCTGCACCCGCTGTGCAGGCACAGGAAAACCGAGAGCCCCTGGGCAGGGCACCACAGGGTGGTGCTCCCTTCCCCAGGAGGGGAGGAAGAAACGGGGCGGAGAGTGGAAACTGCCTCTTCCACCAGCAAAAGTACTGGGTGGGGGGAGGCTGCACCAGTTCCTCTCTTTCTGGCAGGACGGCCATAGGTAGAGGAAGGAGTAAATGCTGTGGGCCAAACCTCTCTCTCTGGCTGATCAGTCGCTGAAGTCCAAGGATCAGAGCGCTGCTCTTACATCAGCGACTACTGCTCCTGGTAGGAGGGGAGGAGAAGCTCGTCTCTGCTGTTCAAATACAGACAGGGAGCATGTGGGATCATCATGTTTTAGATTGGATATCAGGAA
>Ga0181612_172643_pt1 | contig 10570 bp, 5 predicted proteins | sample HoacroProtozoa21_FD_119630 | JGI IMG/M metagenome (GOLD analysis project Ga0181612, IMG submission 119630) | Hoatzin crop microbial communities from Cojedes, Venezuel. Combined Assembly of Gp0051906, Gp0051904, Gp0051908
AAAAACCCCAGTTTTTCAATTTTAAGAAAAATCAATGACAAAGAACTTTTTGGAACATTTTGAACGCGTTGTTGTTCAGAAGGAGTTCCTTTATATTCCCAGAAATCTAGTCAGTCTTACTCTAATTCCTTTCCACAACTTTTTTAAAAAAGCATATTTTTGAGTTTTCATCAGCAAATAATGCACAGAATGAAAATGTAGAATTATTTAGTATAGTGATACAGCATATCAATCGACTTACTAGACAGATTACTATTCACAATATGTCTGGTCATGTAGTTAATCTTATTTTTCCTGAGATACTCTGGACTATTACATAGTTTCCGGTGGTTACTTGGTACCCAGGTCACTCCTTTTCATTCAAGTAGGGTTATTTTTTGTGGTTGAGCTACTGAAGTAAAGAATATTATTTATGAATTCAGCTGTTTCTTCTGTTTGTTAATCATTCATGAATTAGTCTTGATTTCTGTGAATGCCATTTTTATTTGTCAGTAGTCTCTGAATATTTTCAATGAATAACTTACAGCTTAGGGGTTTTTTGAGCACTATTTGCCATAATATTATTCATTATTTATGTCAAACTGGTAGACATACGACATAGTTTAAGAAACCATTCTGGAAGACAAGCATATTTTAATTATGGAGAAAAACGAACACACACCAAAAAAAAAAAAAACAACCCACAACACAAAACCAAAAATTTAATCTGGTAAAATGCTTCAGTCCAATATACTTATTTGCAGAATTGTTAACAGAGCATCCATCTGGCCTCAGAACATCTTCTGTGAGGATTTCGTAACTTTCTCACAAACAAAATGTCAGCTCATTGATCAAATAAATTGTTATAAATCAGCTATCCATACATGGTAGATTTTATTTAATAGGAGTGTGTAAAATATGTAAATATATGTTTATAATTGTATTCATGCACCCTCTTTTGTATGACAGTGTTGATTTAGTACTCCACTGATGTCTGCTTTGGTGTTTACATTTGCTTTCTCCTGTTGTTTTGTGCCTACTTATTCATTCAAAATGTTCATTATTTAAATGATGGTCTATTGCTTTCACTTCTGCTTTACTTTTTTCCTTTACAGTTAATAGCACCATGACAGTTTTGCCAATGAAGAACTTAAGCATGTTTAATTCTTCTACATCAGAACTCCCCTTCCCTGTCCTCATCCCACCCCTCCAAATGAAAAACAAAATCAGCAGCTGTTTAGACCCAAACTTTAATTTCTACAATACAACAAATAATGTGACTTTTAAATTAATCTGCCCAACAAAGAAAAGGCTGGTATTATTTCCTGTTGGCTCATTTAAAATGCTGAAACTATTGAAAAAAAAAGCCCACTTACAACTTCATAAATATTTCTAGTGTCCAAACCTGTTGCGTATGGTGTCTGCTTCAGTGTATTGCATGGCCTGCTGAGCTGTGACCCAGTGATTTTTATAAACTGTGACTGCTGTAGCAGGTTCAGACTGTGTACTATTATCCGCTAAGCTCTGCCAAGACACGTACACAGAGAGAGCTTGTGTCCAGGAACGAGTCTTTGACTGGTTGACAATAAAAAACACCTCTCAAAAAAACTAGGCACTTTCTAGACGTGCAAAGCCTTTGCTAGATACCAGATGTTTTGAAGGATGTTCTTTGTGTGATTTATCATTTATTGGAGAATTGTATCAGAAATACCTATTGAGGGAAATAAATAACTTTCAAGTAAAGTGAAAAAGGGTAGTATTTTTTTTTGGTAAGGATTGCATCACAGTGGGTATGGCTTTTTCAAAAGTCCTGATCATTTAGAGTTCCACCAGAAATCAATGGAAACTGCAGCTGCTCAGCACCTCTGTAAATCAGACTCTCTAGGAATCAGAATAGTAACAGCAATTATGCTATCAAGGGCAAAATTACTAGACCTGAAAATTCTTTTACCTTACTGTTATTCTCGGAAAAGTGATTGCTAAAAAATGGTGTCTTGGTGATTTCCATTTTAATAAAACTCAGTGACATTGTAGCTCACTTGTAGAGCACATTTCTGTTATTCCAGAGACCTGAAAGTTAATCCTTTCTTTCACCTTTTTTTCTCACAGGCACTGTCAATAAAAGTTTTGGAGGGTCAAATTCTGTCTCACAGTTGCACCTGCTATCACTGTCTTGTTACAAGCAAAAAGAATATAGGGCTGTAATTAATGGCAAAATGAATATGATGACAGTCTTATGCTTCTGTGAAAAAAAAAATGAGCACCATATTGAGGATGTAAGCAAAAGTCATTTTTGTAAGGCACATGGTGTAATTCTCCAATTCTCTTCAGAAGTGGTGAAGCAATATCTAAAATATTCAGTTGAATCTGGGTACTGTGGTTTGGCAAAGATTATGAGCAGGAGATGAGAATCTAGAGAAAATTGAAAAAAAACGTTAATTGGGACATACTGAAGGAAGTGGGTTGTTTGGTTGTTGCAGGCTGGGACCAGCTGCCAGCAGGACTGTGCAGGTAGAGCCGACCTTACCTGGAGAAAAGGAGTTTACCAGGTCACCTTTTTAGGTCCTTCCCAGCCCCCTGTTCATGTATTGCGTGGTTGTTCTACAAAAGCCTTCCACAGATCTCATTGCCTTGAATGCAGATATTGGAAAAGAGATTCAATGCAGCAAGAGGGAGCAGCATCTGTTCTTTGTCTGAGCCTGACTTCTGTCCTTGCCCACTCTTCATGCCCTAACCACTCTCCTGCTTGCCACTCCTGAGTGGGAATGTTTTCTCCCTTAGCTTCATTTTGACGGTTGGACTCCATGATCGTAGAGGTCTTTTCCAACCTGAATGATTCTCTGATTCTATGATTTTCTCATGAGAAGTTTTGAAAGGTCCTGGCTGTATCCTTGATCTGCTTATGCTTGGCTTTCTACCAAAAGAAAGAGAAAGAGAGGAAGAATCCCTAAACCTCGACAAGGAAACTAATTTCTATACTGCTCTGAAATAATAGCAGCAGCTATGTTCAGATGGTCCTGTTTCAAAACCAGTTCTGACAGAGCTGCCTCCAGTTGCGAACTTCTCACTTGCAGACAGTGAAGGAAGACAACTGTGTATAACAACAGACTCTCTGGCAACAGTGGAAGATCTTTAGTAAAACAAAATAAAAGTTGGTTTTCCTATCTCAAAAGGTTTCAGACTAGCTCCTATTCTGAAAAAGGATGTAACACTGAAGATCTCAAAAATGTTTCTAAATTAATGACCTAGGCTGGGGTGAAGGCATTGGGTCAGCTGTTTTGTCATTAATTTCCTAGAAACTTGGAGTGTGATGTCCTTCGCAGATCAAACTTCGCAGTGTTTCAGTGTTTCAAAGCAGTCCTTTTGAACTAGAATATCTCAACAGAACAAATAAAAAAATTCCACCAACTTCTGTAAGTGGGGACCCTTGTAGAACTGAATCCTTTGCCTGCAAAGAGTTTCAGTTTTGATGAGCCAACAAAAAAGTTTCATTGTTGAACTCTCTGACCTTGTTCCTAACCCTGGAAACTTGTTTGAGTAAAATAGTAGACTACAACACCAGCTGATGTACAGGCGCCCTCTTGACAGTGCGTGTGTTTGTCACTTCATTCACTTTAGTGGATGCCTTGCCAGCAGGCTTTTGATTTCCAGATTTTTATTGCAAATTACAGCTCTCCAATGTCAGCTTTAACCCTGCCTCTGTCCTTTTGTATTATCTGTATTCTTTTTAATTAGGTGGTATAATTTATTCCCCTTAAATCAATGTGATGTGGTAAAAGGTTCATGCTCGGTGCCAAAATTTTGTTCATGAAATGGCATTTGATTCCCAATAAATTGTGTGGTCCTTTCTTTGTCATGGTGCAGACCGTGATAGTTTAGACAACATCTTTCCTGACTTCATGCCTTGTTATGACAGCTTATTTGTCCCTCCCTCAGACAGATATCAACCTCTTCCTCAGCCGTAGTTATTCCATGGCATTTCAGAATTTAGATGGCAGCTGTGTTAAACACAGAATGTCTCCATGCCATGATCAGAGAGACCTCTCCCTCTGTGTAATAGTACTTGTTAAATGAGGGTCATTTAGCTGGCCTGCAATTCTCTGCGTATTTGGTTAATTTCAGGGAGCGTGCAAATGTTTCAGGAAATCTCCTAACCAGAATTAATACAGAACATTGTTTTACTGCCCTGTTTATAGGACTCTCATATTTCTTACTGAATCAACTGATAAGAAGGAAGGGAATCAAAGAAAGAAAACATAATGCATGCACATTCTTTTGCCTTTAAGAATATATTAAGCAAAAAATCCCAGCAACAGATGGCTCAGAAATAGTATAGGGATCTGACAGTGGGCTATCTGTTTTGAGAAGGGCTATCCTGATGAAGCCAGGATTATTTCTATGTGCTGTCCAAACTTAACTTGGAATTGGGACCCAGCTGAACTGCAGCAAGTACCCAACCTGAAAGAAAATAAATGTCTGAAAATGTTTTCCAATATTTCCCATCCCATTGTATTAGGTGATGACAGGTTATGTTCTGGTTCATCGGGTTATATAGTATCATGTTGAATATAAAGGCAATATTATTTAATGCAGAGTGACTTGGGGGGAGTGGAGGAAATGGAGAACCCTGTTGGGAGTCCTAAACAAAGCCTTTTTTGTTACTCAGAAATGGGGAAGATGTCTTTTTGGTGCCATGTTCAATAGATACCATGAAGATACTAGCAGTAGTTCACTGAGTACAAATACATTTAAGTACTTGTCGGATCTGGGCTTCACAGGTTGTTAGCTTGGGAATGCACATAAAATGATTTACGTGCAATCACTATACTTCTGCTAGTTTGATTAGCAGACTGGATATCTCTAATTATAAAGCGAGATTACCAAGAGAAAATCCTGCTGAGATCCCATTATGATGGATATTGAGATAGTGAAACTATTACAATAGTAGCCCATGTGAATGTAAAAATAAATGAATAAACTCTTGCTAGTGGAAATTCTAATGCTGTTAAACAAATGAGATTAAATCCTGAAAGCAACCAACACTTAAAAATGTCTCAATTCTTCAGTCCTGATCAAAGTAAGGAAACTGGACTGAAACTATTGGAACAGTCTGCAGATGCATTTAATGGGTATAAGAGCCACAGCTTATTCTAGACCTGCATGAGAGTTGTTCTAAAATGGACCATCTGGTACAATAATATGCCTCATTTCATTGTTCTGCATCTTTCATTACTATAATTGTTAGAATAGAACCGATCCACACTGATGAAGCACGAGAGAGTCTATTATCTCTACTTCCACCAGCCTGGCAGAGAAGTTGGACAGGGCTATCTAAAATAGCCTCCAATCATTAGCCTTTATCAGCTTCAGTATAGACTTCCAAGGAAGTAAATCACTGTAGACTAGATCATCGATGCCTTCATTTAGCAGAAGAAAACCAGCTGTACGTATATCACGATGAGAAGACTGGTTAACAGTGTCTGTTGAATAAGATTGCATCCATGTTTTGGAAACCTGTTCCTACAAGTTGTAGCCAAGTGTTTATAGAAGGCACACTGCTTTTTAGATGTTTTCATTTTTTCTCCACCCATTAATCTGTAATCATGTGATGGAATGTGTTGGATTCAAGTGTTATAAATATTTGTCAAGAAGGCCAAACACCAGTCCTACGTTGATGTAACTCTTATCTGGAATATAATTTCCAGATTTACTTCATAAGTGAGGGAGAACTGGGAAACCAAAAAGATGCAGTTTACAACAAGCCACTACTTGGTATAATTAGAATGTAATCGTGAACTTCTAGAAGTCTTAGGACAAATGGGACATGAAACCTCCTCTCCCATTCCACACTTGCTGTCATTATCATTTACTCCAATGTAGTGAGCCTGAACTTGACAGGGCGCATGCTAATTTTGCATTAGAGTTCCACTGTGGGCTGGCTTCTGATGAAGGCAAAATACATGTTGGATTTTAAGTCAGTCATTGAAAATCCTGGCTGGATAACCACAGTTACCCAAGTTCCAGTGAGGTGGAACTCACTCAAGCATGTGCCTAACTGCAAAGATGCAAGCGGTTATGCTGATGGTGGTGGGAGTAGGCCTGTACTGCATCAATGTTTTGCCACTCTTGCAGACTTCATCCAGCACCTTGGCTTGCTTTGGCAACTGAGGTTTCCAAAATCTGGTTAGACAGCCCTCCAGACATTGTCAGTTCAAAGAAGATTCACTTAGCTTTTGGCAAGGAGCCCTATAGCACTGATGTACGCAGGAACAGAAAACTGGATGGTTTGGAAATTCTGTATAAAAAATCTGTGGGCATCTGAGAATTTAGGAGACAAGCAGGTGCTTTGAGAATGCCTTTTGTACTTCATTTATAATGTAGGTACCTGAGTTATAATTCTGGAAAAGGTTCATATTCAAGTACTTAACTCAATCAGACCTTAATTACTTGAAAAACTAAGAAGTATAAATGCTTGAAGGGTTAATGTTACAGCAACTTCAATTAATGATCCAAAACAATTCTGCTTAGTTACAAACCATTATAAAGAAGATGCAAAACAGCCGTTATATGCAGTCACATATAACAGCGTTATTTAACATGTGACCCAGCAGCTTATATTATCTAGTGCAGATGTTTTCAATTGAAATAAGCACATAAAACTTGCAATCTCCTGGAACAGCTAGTAGAATGTTATTTCTGCAAGAAAAATATATTCTGTGCTGCACAGACATCTCAGCTGTCACAGCCATGATCCATAAAACTGGAAAACTTTTCTCTACTGAAAACCTGCCTAACTGCAAAGGAATGAAAGTCCATTTTTCACTTTTATCTTTTATTTCTAAATGTTTTGTACATATTAACATATACAGGTGTTGGATTTGTTTACATAGTAAGAGATCAAACACTGTGATTTTTGTTGCAACTGGTTTTAAATAAAAAGTCCTCTGAAAAATCATGTGAGTATAAATACCAGAGCTCTGACCCTCACCTATGTAAATGAACTTCATGTGTGATTAGTATAATGCTATATAAAACGCAAGTGATTAGTTACAGGACTATTATCAAAGGAAAACATAGTAATTTTTCATTTCCTTTAGAGTTTTCAGTCCAGTGTCTTGGAGGGACTCTGGCTTAGAGAATTATTTTTTGCCACAGCAAAATTCCTGTTGTAGTTTGAAATTAGAATACAGTCCTCATACTTCCCCTTCTTCTCCCTGTCCCATAGTCTGACCCATCATGGAGTGAATCTCTCATAGAAGTGGCTACATTTCCTAGTGGGTAAAGTCATATGTAAGTGTTCTGCAACAAAACAGTTTCCACAGCATTTTGGGTTCCTTCTGAAATAAAGGTAGTGTTTAAATGTTGAAGAGTAATTTTTAAATATAGGTAGAAACAATACTATTTACTTGAAATGACAATTGTCTTACTATAAAATAGCAATAGTGAGTTATTTAAATATAGCATTAGTTAAATATCAGACATCTTTGCTTTTAATTATTTTGTTTTATCCTACTGGAGCAGTAAGCAGCTGTGTTACAACACAGCCAGCTCCTCTTCAATAATAAAGATGTTTCAGTGTGCTAACTGTTAAATACCTGGATTTGTGGGGACTTAAATCATGATGTCTGAGAGAACAGGAGACAATCATGTGATTGTGATCATGGAACTGATGAACTTCTCACAGAAGCATAAGATAGTTGGAAAGAAAGCTAAAATTTTTTTAGCCTTTTCTGCATCTTGGAAAGTCCACCTGCATAGGAAATGATGGCACACTCCTCTCGGTGGGATTTAATGGTGAATCCTGCTTTTGGAGAACAATAGACAAGCTATGATTTATGTGTATGGAGGGAGATTACTACCCACTTCTGTCTATGCTTAATTTGTAGAATTTCCCTTTCAATACATTGAAGATGGCATTTGCCTACGATACAAAGAAGGTTTTTCAACCTAACTTTTCTTTAAGTTACAAAATAAAAATAAAGCCAGATGCTAACTAGAGTACAATTCTTTGAAGTCACTTTTTCTTTTCTGTTTCTGTGTAGTACCTAACCAAGGTGATCATGACACACGCTTAGTAAAATCACAGTAATAGTGATCTAGAGTCCACCTAGGCTTTATAAGACTTCAGTATGATGACAAGATATAGGTGAGCAATGACCCAATATGGATTGGATTAGATGAAAGGTCTGAATAGCCCAGTATCCTATGCCTGGCAGGGGATATTAGAAAATACTTGTAGTACAAAGAGACAGAATTCATAAGAAGGTATACTGGTGGTTTTGACTTTTGGTTTTTGCTCTCTTGCTTATCTTTGATTATGTTGCCCTTTCTGCTCCATAACACAGATGGAAGAAAGAGAGAAGTGCAGGTGAAAGAATTCAGTGGTGGGTTTTAACCATGTGCTTCGTATTCTCTCCTTACCCTCTTGTTGCCCTCTTTCTCCAGAGCTACAGAATCAGGTGTGAAATATTAGTACTCCAGCCTTTTTCTTGTGACTTCAGCCCAACGGCTGTGTGATCTGGTTAAGATTTCAGTGACTAAATAGGTACATGCATGTGTGCAAAGTAAGGCAAGGAATGTCTGTGTATGACAATGTAATGCAGTGCAGAAAGATGTAAAATCACTTTAAAGAATCTAGCTCATGCTTTTGACCTCATAGCATGGAGTTCAGCATGGGATAATTTACCCTGCCAAAAAGTTAAATGAGTTAGCTAAGGCTGAATGGTGTATTTCCGGGCTGCTCTGCAGCACAGGAGTCTGCAGACTATGATGTTATGATTTGGTTATGAGGCCTTTATTTGTAGAAATTACACCTCATTTCATGCATGTGTTCTCTTGCTGGCATTGGTGACCCCACCCTGAATTTCTCCATTGCAATGGTGGCATGAAAATATCAGTGCTTAGCCCAATCCTTCCCACCTTGTCTGGTTTGTCGGAACAGTTGTTTGGCTAGCTATCACTAAGGGAAATGCACAGCAGACTTTGATAAGAATTTGCAAACCTCAAGTTGCACTGAAGCTTGCCTACCTTGGGAAGTTATCAGTCAGATCTTGGTCCAGACTGTCATAGAATGGAATATTGACCTTCTGGTGGCATTATCCTGGGGTTCTGGAAACATTGAGACAATGTCTGGTTAAAATACTTTGATGAGGCTTGGAAGTGTGAAACACTTGGGGACTTGCAGAGGAAAGCTACTTGAATGTTTATTTGTATTTCAGGTACAACATGGCTCATCTGTCTAAGCTTGTGCTGTGTCTCTGTGTTTCAGGTCAGGGATAGGTACTAAACAAAGCAGTGTTAGAAGCCCTTATGCACGTCAACGTTCAAAAAAATATGAGTAAGGACTGCAGATCAGGTCAAAAATTCCCATGGGTCTATATCTGCCTTTGTGCTCACCTCAACATCTGTGACAAGAATTTAGATTTGACATGTCCTTGGGTTGCAGAAAAAAATCACAGTGAGTGTCAAGCAAGGCAAATCTAGAAGCAGCTACAAAAATAAAATCTTATGTGGTTGTTTACTTGAGGCAGGGAGTTAAATGCAAAGATCCTTAGTTCTGGAGTTTGCCTATTTTGCATTTTAGTTTGTTGGACAATGGGTTGTCAACATTGCCAATGGATGTAGATCCATATTCAAACTTTCCTGATTAAAGAGAAAGTATTAATGAAGAAGACCTTTTAGGATAAGCTCTGAGGATAATAAATGCTCACCATCCCTCCATTATACAAAAAAAAGGGGAGGTTTGTAGTAAAAGCACTGTAAAATGTAAGCAAGACTCAGGCTTGTATTCCTAGCTGTACTAGTGACCTTCATATATGTTGTTTTTGAAGGAGAAATTTGTAGTATGCCATTCCCTTTCTTTGTGGCGGGAATAATGTAGCTTTTCCTAAGTAATAGGTGTCTTTGGATAATTACATTGTATGCTGACATGCCACAGTGATGTGGCACCTCAGAGAAATCATTACAAATAATTTAAAAAGCCTGAAGATACATTATTCCTAACAGAGAAATAGCAATTATTTAAAAATATTAGGGCTTATCAGTTCAATGCCATGTAAAAATTCTGTACCTTTCCCTGTTAGCGGCATACTCAGAAGGTATTTTTCACAAGATTTTTGCAATAATATCCATTAAAGAGCAAAGCTGCTCTTCTCTGGCAGGCATGAGTAGCCAAGATTGTCACACAAATTTCTTCCCTCTCCTCACCACCTTCTTTGGGATGCAACATTTTGCCAAGAGTACATCAAGAACATTTGATCATTTGCAGTTTCCCATATCAAATGGGCTACCAGTGACATAAGAACTGTTGACTTCTAGCATCAAGATTTAAAAATAATTTCCATTCCCATTGAGTTCACTTGAAAAGATGAACCATTGTTTAATGAAATGTTGTCAAGATAGATGCAGCTTTCCATCTCAGCATGAGGGGAAAGTGTACGTTAAATTACCTGCTACCGTGATAGGTTCCATGATTGTATCTAGATTAATGGGTAGAAAGCTGACCTGGATGTTCTGATAAATGGACTGTCCTTCATGTATGTTTCCCATTTGGTTTTTTTTTGTTGGGTTTTTTTTTTTTGGGGGGGGGGGG
>Ga0181612_100730_pt1 | contig 10569 bp, 6 predicted proteins | sample HoacroProtozoa21_FD_119630 | JGI IMG/M metagenome (GOLD analysis project Ga0181612, IMG submission 119630) | Hoatzin crop microbial communities from Cojedes, Venezuel. Combined Assembly of Gp0051906, Gp0051904, Gp0051908
GTCTGCCAGTGTATCAGGAGTTTGATCACCTTCTGGAGGAGCAGTCCCCCATTGAGTCGTACATCGAGTGGCTGGATTCCATGGTGGACAGATGTGTTGTAAAGGTTGGTAAGCAGGAGTAAGGACCCAAGTCACTGGTGTGCAGTATGAGCTCTATTCAGAGAACAGATTTTTAGCAAAAATAGAAAAAGAAAAAAGCCAGTCATTTGTAATAAGTAGGAGTAAAGCAGCAGTGGGCAAAATCTCACCAGTTTTCATGGAGAGCTGCTCATATTCAGGATTCTGCTTTATTCTCCTCTTTGTCTATTCAATCCCAAAATAGGATATTCAAGAATGGAATAGGGTTGAGATTTCCATTCAAATCCATATATCAGGGGTATGGAGAGATGAATTCAGAGTTATCCTAACCACATAGTGCAAATAAAAGCATAATCTATTCTGGCCTTTTGAGATTTTAATAAAAAGGATATTTAGGCTAGCTAGTTCACTTATACACATTGAAATGTAAGGATGAATGTCTGCATTACCATTCAGTCAAGGACATATTTATGCTGCCTTTTGAGCTGATTTGGGATACCAAAGTCTTGTATTTTATTTTAATTTAAGTTCATGCAGAAACCTACTAAAGAATCCTGAAAAAATATTTTCAAAAGTGATCAGGCACCACCATAATTTTATGTAGAGTATGAAATTATATGACTGACTATTTTAACTTCTGTCACTAACTGTGCTTTGTATTAGGATGTTCTATTAGAACTTCAATTCTTCATTCCAGTTGTTAGAGCTAAGAAGTAAAAAAAAACCAAAAACCACCACCAACAACAAGAAGCTGCCTCTCTCTCTGCTGGAAAAGATCTACACAGAAAACAATAGATACTTCTCCAGATTACTAGAAATATTTTGATTGTTTGGGGCAACTTTTCTTTCAGTCAGTGGAATGCAATTTGAAATTCAGACCATAACTGTTAATTTTCATTAAGAACTTGATATGAATTTTATTACCCAATTGGATGAACCTAATTTTGTAACTCGCATATGGCTATAGTAAATAAATTTTTGAAGAATTGATGCCTAAAATGTGCTTTCTGGAAAGTACTTTTCCTAGTCAAATGACTATGTAAATTCGCAAAAATAAAAACAAGAAGTAATAAAAAAAATTATATTCAATAGTAAACTTTAATTGAAATATTAATATAAATGTTCAGTGTATATCAAGCATTCTTGATTATAAATTGCTTCCTTGGCTAGGAAGCAAGAACGAATATGCAAGTAATTAGGTTAAGATGAAGATCAGAGCAATTTTTTGGCAGTCCTTTCATCATTTAGAAAGGAGATTCAGTCTTGGTGTTGAATAATACTTTATGATTTCCTCTTTCTGAAGGTTGCATGGTTACGAGGTGGATTTCTGTGTAAGGTTCTTTTGTTTTGTTTTTGTGTATATTTTAATGTGAAGATAGTAGTAAGTAGTTTTTCAGTATAACAATGAAGATGGGTATATGCATCATTGAGCTGTATCAGGTGGTAGAAATAGAAGTGTCTCTATGTCAGATACATCTGTTTTCTTGCAGGTAGCTGCCAAGAGACAAGGTTCTTTGAAGAAAGTAGCTCAGCAATTCCTCCTGATGTGGTCCTGTTTTGGCACTCGAGTGATTCGGGACATGACTTTGCACAGTGCACCCAGCTTTGGTACTTTGATTTTGTTGTAATCATTGCCTGCCACAGGCAAAAAAAAATAAATCTGTATCATGGCTTGTAATGTACAGTTTAAGTGAAAACACAACCAGTTTTCACATGTCCAGGGTTCCACTAAAAAGAGTTGGCGCTACTGACATTTGGAAACATTGCTCAGCCAGATGTCTGTCTCCAAGATCTAGCCAGGGGAGCTGAAAACATTACTACTTCCTTCTGTTTGTTGTTAGCCAGTAGCTGGAGTTATCAGTCCCAGGTCAGCTGGAGGAGTTGATTACAGGAGCATTCCCTAATGTACTTCAGTACAAAGTGAGCCTGGTTTCCCAAACCGCTCTGGCCACATGTCATGCTGAGAGAGATGACTTTGCACTGAAGTGGATGGAGAGCTTGCCAGTGAACCACTTTGCCAGCTCTGCTTTTAAAGGACATAACATTTTACACTAGTCTTTGCAAAATGAGCATGTTTCTATACCCTGGACAGATTCTTTTCCGTTCTCCTAGAATTCAGTTAGGGAGGAAAAATAGACTTTTACTTTTTAAATGAAAAAGCACACTGCATTTCCACATGGGTTCAAATGGTACTTTGTCTTGAATCCTGGGATACAAACAGTTCAGATTAAAATCAGCTAAAAGCAGGATGATGGAAAATGGACCACTGTGTCATGAGTGTGAACGGTTTCAGTCACTCGGGACCAGAGTTTGCGTGGGGGATGGCTTTTAAAATGCACATTTGTCAGCATATGTTAGTAGAAGATTAATAATGAATGAATTTATGAAGGCACTGCATTGAATGACTGTGAGGTTTTCTGCCAGCTGAGCTTTGATGTCCTTTGTGCATGTGCTAATGGCATAAATTCAGATATCATCAGAGATAAGCACAATATGATCTGTATTTACATTTTAATCTGAAATGACTTTTGTTGGCTTCCCATTGTAAAGAATTTTTCAAACAGGTATTAGTGAGTCACTATTAGACATCAGGATAGGAGTGTCCACAAGGCAATCACAATTTCCAACTGCTAGCTTGTGTTTTCAGCACCAGTATCTTGCTCACATCTATTTTCCACCTCCTCTAGGACTCATTTTCTCCTGGAGTCTCTGCAGCTTTTATTTTGTTGTGGGCGTAAAAGTAGCTGACACTGCTTAACAGTATACTTTCCTCCACTGTTCAAAAATCCTTTTGCATGAGTGTTGAATAAATGCAGAGTTTTGTTTAATACCACTTCAGGTTGCTACACTTCTCTCTGCAGACGTACCAACCTGTAAAACACACTGGTACCCAACAAATGAAAAAGCATCCTGCGTTAGTGCAGTGTTGAAGTTACCTGTTACAAGTCATGAAATGCTGACATTAAAGTGCCCCTAAGGATATGTTATTACTACTGACTGCACATAGCAACATTATTTTTATTCCTGTTCAGGATATGTTTGTAACCTATTTAAGCATTCTCTGTTCCAGAGCATCAGTCACGAAAATATCTTTAGTCAAATGGGGATTCCCCAAATAGTTATTAGACCACCAGTTGTCTGGATGGTCTGTACAGTGATCCTCAGCTGTGATTTCTTGTTTATTAATGGAATCATTTATGAATTTGCCGTTTAGCGAGTGAATGAGAAGATTGAGAATTATTCGTTGGTTCGAGTTTGGGACTCACTACAACATAATGCATCAGATCTACCAAAATAAGCTTACCTATTGTCTCCGTTATAAATTTGGCTCTTCAGTTTCTCGTCTTTGAGAACTTTAACTGCTTGGCTACCTTTGTAGGGTTTGGGGTTTTTTGCCTTTTTAGTTCACAGGGTATACCTGTGTGTACAAATGCACGATTCTTCTCCTTATATGGACACACTCTTTTGAAAACAAATTTGATATGTTCATATATAACCACGGTCAGGGAAAGAATGTACTGGTCATACCTGGTGTGTTTTTTGTGGGTATATGGTGTTATAGTTAGGATTGGATCGATAACCGCTTTTCAATTTAGTAGCCAAAGCAAGAGTTTAAAAAAAAAAAACACCATTGTGCCCAGTCTGAAGCTGAGGTAGTTTGAGAATTTCATCAAATTTAGAAATCTTTACTTTTTTAAAAGTAAAATCAAAGAGAATTCTGTTACATCTGCCACATCTTGGTGCCTGCCTTAGCAGTCTTGAACCAGTGTTAATCACTGCCAGCACAAGACCTTTAACCAAAGGGCTAGAAGATTTGTCCTGTAGAAGGGCTTTCTCATATCTTCTGTTGAAACTATTTCACTTTCTACAAAACAGATAACCATTTGTTGAGCTGCAGAGGTCTGCTGCCTGCTAGGTGGGTTCTCTCCTGGGAGGTGATGTGACAAGTATTGATTCAGTCCCTATTCAAACCCTGATTTATACAGGGAGGAGTTTTCCCTGCTCAGGTGTAACTCCAGTGTAGGCAGGAGGAGATCTGAGCCTTCAGGTTTTCAAAGGGGAAAACAATACCAAAGGCATATCCTCACCCTATCAGGCAGAAGCCTGGGCTATCCCTACTTTGTTTCCCCCGGAAACAAATGTACAGTAAGTATCAGCAGCTATTAACAGATACATTTATGTCCCACATGCTATTTAGCCACGGACACAAATTTATAATAATTTGTATTAATGATGCCACTCTTTCACTGCAAGGCTATTTGACTCATTGTTCATGAATTAGAGTTGAGCAAGTTCCAAAAGAACAGCCACTGAGTGTAAACAGCTCAGAGCTAGATGGCAGAAACTTCTCTGCGCTGAATTTAACACAGTTCCTTCTACCTTTTCAGAATGGTATATGCATTTAAGTGAGTTCTATGGAGAGAAACAAAGACTGGTCTGCTGTTCTTAATATTTACATCTCTATATATTTGTTTGTACCTTAGATAAGAAGTTTTGCATTTTTACTGCATTGGAAACTTTTTGAGTGGACTGATTTTTAATGATTTTTTCCACTTCAAGCAACATATAGACTCAGACGCTCATAGTGTATTTTTTTTAAAAAAAGTAAAAAATATGCGAAATGATGGGATCTTTACTATATACAGGACAGAATACTTTTATCTTTGAACTATATGATACAGAAATCTGATTGGAGGAAGTTGGAATACGTGGCACTGGACTGGCTAGCGCAGAGATTTGATTCCGCAAAGCATTTAAGCATGGTGGCATGGGCAGGTTGAAACAATCCCTGGCAGAAAAAAAGCTCCTCTCTCTCCCTCCCTCTCCCTTGTTCTCTCTGCCTTCCTCCCTTCCTCCCGCCTTCCTGTCTATGCATATCAAAGGCACAGTTGGTGGCAGTGTTTGGGTAATGCATCCAGTGTCTAAAGTAACTAATTAGTAATAGAAGCTCCATGATTTTCTCCAAATCTGGAAATCTCACTGTTGTTTTGCTACTTACACATAATTGCTGTATCTGTTAATAGCTGCTGATACTTACTGTAAACTAGCTGGGTAACCATTGCCATGATTTCTGTTAACTCCTGAAAATTAGAGTTAAATGCTATTTATTATTCTAACTACAGTCTCTTGAATGACTTCTTACCTCTTCCTAAAGAAGTGTACAGTTTACCAGCCACAGCTGGATCCTTTTCAGCACTTAAAGATATACTTGCAAGAACCAAACAGTTTCATGCAAAAAACAGTAGCTCACAAACACAGAAGAAATTATTGTACATCATGCTGAATAGCTATTCACTGTGTAGGTGAAATGCATGCCCTGATATTGGTTTCACTCTATAGCTTACACTTCATTCGACTCCTTTGAAAATGTAAAAATATTGCATTCATTCAGTACCATCAACTTGTTTTTCTAGTGTCTTTCACGCAAATTCTGGGCTCAAAAACTCTATACAGAGTTTAAAAATACACAGTGGGAGAAATAATAGGAGAGGAAGAGAGAAATTCAAAAGAGTGACAAGGGCACTGGAGTGTTTTTTAAATGCTGCATTCAGTATTGCCAACCCCAAGTCTTCAAAATAAAACATTAGACCCCCTTACAACAAAGATATTTTTTAAAAATAGCAAACCTTGGGTTCTTGTTTTTTGCTTGCTGGCATTTAGGGTTCACACTTCCATATATTTTTATGAAACTACAAGCAACTTTCCTTAATATATTTTTTTTTTTAGTGAAAGCTGAGCAAGGAGTTTGATGGGGAACACTAAATATTCTTGAGCTATAGCACCATATGAAGCTTGCCAACACTTAGGCCTGTTTTTCTTACCTTGGAAATACTTATCAGTAGTAACTGCGCTAAAGTAAATAGAAACTTCCCACTGAAAAACTGTAGTCAGAAGAAGAGCGAGCATTTTGTGGAGATTCTTGATAATTTCAGTTTCCACTGGGGAAATCCTAGATCAGTAACAAGGTGATCAGTCAGGTCTGCTGTCTTTATCGTACTGCTAAATTGAATAGGGTTGTATTTAACAAGACTTTGAACCTGAAAGATTTCTAAAACCAAATTCTCTGCAGTAGTGAAGATCTCCACTATTTACCCTTGCAAGTCTGGGGATACTTGTTACCATTTAGAGTTGAATAAATACGTGAAACAAATGAAAAAACGAATGCCTCGCATTCACCAACAGCCAGAGTTTTCCTCCCCACAGCAAAGGTGTTGCAATCGTGTATGTCCTTTTTCAGTGCTACCTTGCCCAAGAACTCAAAGGCACATGTTCACCTCCCAATATGTCTGCTCAGCTTGTATCAGTGACGACAGAAGCCATGCAGGCATAGCGTGAGAGAACGAAACATAACGACCATCCGGGTCACAAAGAAAAAGAATGTGCTCAGAGTTGCTTTGAAAGCTGAATTGCCAGCTAGAAGAGTATCAGGATACGGGGTCTTTCAAACTACTTCTGCCCTTCAACCATGTGTTTCACTACAGAAGCTGGAGTAGGGGTAGTTTATGCTTCATTGTGATAAAAGGTCGTATCCCAGTATAAACCTAACTTTCCTGTGAAGAAATCAACCATTATGAAACTTGGTTGAATTTGAAACTTGCTGCATATTTTTCCCATGGAAGTTTTTTTCCTCAAAATGTAGTAATGGAATTTCAAAAGGAACACGTCAGATGAGGCTTTGTTTGGTTTTTAATCTGGCAGTAGCTGGCCTGTGTTTCCCTCTCAACTGGTGATCTTTCTCTGGTTTAAGCCAGCTGCTGGACTGGCTGTTATTTTAACCTGTCTGCATTTGCACTTGCCAGTATTATTTAATGACTTGTACGAACATGTCTTGAATACTCCATGTAAGCCTAAATATACATAAGGCCTTTCAAAAAAACACCCATTTTGTGACCAAATCCTGTCTGGAGCTATTACAGCTACCCTGTGTCACAGAGTCTGCTGCATAAACTAACCAAACTCCATCTTGATACTTTTCAGTCTTCCCCTGCAGATGGATGTTATTCCTTTCAGGAGGACACTACACAATGTCTAGGCTCTGATGATCCACTCCTCTAATTTTCCCCTGACGTGCATCTGTGATCTCTTCTTACACATCTGTTTTTGTGGCTATGTGTGCTCTAGGGCAAACATTTCTTCACCACCCCTGACATGTATACTTCTTTATGAATTATGCGAAGCAACTTATTTCCATTGTGGAAAATGAAGCCCTTCCATGCATATTTAGTTATTTAAAATCTATTATCCATTCCCCACACCCTCCTGGTAATCTTCTCCATACCAGTTTCAACTTGTACTATATTTTCTTGAACATGGATGACTAGAGTTATATGAAATATTCTAAGTGAGGTTTCACCGGTGCCTTGTGCAATAGTATTAATACTGCTGTTTCTACAGAGGAAGTATATAAATCAGAGGATGATGTAAATATCTAAGGGCAGAACTTCTTAGAGCGTGCTATTAATTTTCATTTCCATTACTCTAGTCCATAGCATCACCCTGTCCTTTCTCCTAACAACAAGTTCATATGTACTCCAATCTTACTTGAGGATTTGTGGCAGATAGCTATCCATATAATCTCCTTTCACTATTAATTTTCAAAGTGTTTTTTGACTCCATCCTCCACGTTTTCTTTTGTCCATACTCCTCCTTTTTAGTCCTTTAGCCCTTAAGTTTTTCACATTCCTGTCATGGCAGCTGAGAGATAATATCCACGGCATCTTCAGAGGAAAGCACAGAAACAGGCCAAATGTTATTCTGCTGGTATGATTCAAATGACAATTAGGAAAAGATAATGTATTAGGGGAAGCATGACAGAGCAAAACTTTGGCACAAATCTTTCCCTTTAAGGCATCCACATTTGCTGCTAATGCCTCTATATTTGGCAGTTAGTGGATGTCTTATCCAGTCCAGGCAATGTCCTGGAGACATACCGTCAGGAGATTTGGAAGATTGTTTCTACCTTCCTGTTGATTAGTCTCTCATTTCTTTGTCCAATGACACAGGTAGTTCAGAAAATTCATACCAGGATGTGTCGCTAAGGCAGCCAATTCAGGATTCTAATTCTGACAGAAACTTACATGTGGTCCTTTAGATAAAAGTTCCATTGTAGTGTAATTGTCTAAATTGTGCAGTGCTAATGTAAGAGAAGTAAACTTCATCAAGTCCAAACTCTCAGCTAGGCAGCCTCCTTGTACCCTAAACCACAATAATTGGTTGTATAAGCCTGTATAAATCCAGGAGTGAACAGTGTTTGCTAGTCTTCATTTTTACTTTGACCGCTCTTACCTTAAGTAAGACAGATACTTCAGCGACAGTAGAACAGGGAGGCAGTCCTACTCAGTGCTGTTTGTGTTGAATACCATAATCAGTGGTTTAATGAGTGTATTGAGACAGTCAATGGTTTTTTTGTTTGTTCACTTAATTACCAGGGTCTTTTCACCTTATTCACTTGATGTTTGATGACTACGTGTTGTACCTGCTAGAGTCACTCCATTGTCAGGAGAGAGCTAATGAGCTAATGAGGGCAATGAAAGGAGAAGGAAGCACAGGTGAGTTTGTTCTTTTATTCATCTTTTGTTGTTTTGTTCCACTGGATTCACTGTTTTGTACCTTAGGGACACATTTTTATCCTCATCTAACTCAGCGACGCTTATGTAGGAACAAAGTGTTTTTCAGTTTTGTCATGGTTTGAAATAAGTTATTTGCGAGGGGGGCATCCCTGGTTAATACATTCTGAAAGACGCCTGCCTGCTTCATAATGTAACTCTGGATGTCTGAAATCCATTTCTAAGCACACACTTGGAATTTCAGTAACAAGTTTTTGTGCTGAGCCTTTTACCTCAGTTAGTCTGTCTATGCCACCATTGTATTTCAGTGAGCCCAGTCTTGATTCTCTCTCTCACCCTAGTTTAAGACTAAGTAAATTTACTGATATTAATGGATTTTACCAGTCTAAGTAAGAGGGAGAGATGGGAGAAGTGAGCAAAGACAAAAAGCAAAGCTATTATTTCTGGTATGTTTTTGTTCTAAGTGCCTGTGCAGAAGCAGATTCCGAGTCCTGCTCCACTCACTCTGCACTGACTTGGCAGAAGAGAAACGAATAGAGATTGTTTTTAGTGTCTCTGCTCAGGGCAGCCCCTTGAAATGAGTGATCGTCAGTGATCTACCTCCCTGGCTTCTCCCATTAATTTTGACAAGTTAAACACCTCTGTCACCTTCGTGAAGTTCCACTCTGCATTTTAGCTTAATTTCTCACCCTGTAGACTTGTGGGAAGAAGAACATTTCAGTGATTAGGGTAATATCTTCTGTGTGTTGAAACACCTGGATTTAATTCATTGCCCTGCCATAGCCTCTTGGTTTTTTGACAAACAAGTTGCTTATCCTTGCATACTTTCCACATAGCTTTATCAGCTAGAATTACCCAAAGCATCACCCACTTTAGTCAATGAAGAGAGAAGGTCATGACCAAAAGCCACTGGAATCCTTTGGAGACTCCTGTTTCTTTCCAATGTCTCTAGAAGGAGTAGGTGTGCCTGACTCCAACTGGACTCCTTGTTTTAGGTACCTAATAGTATATTATAGGAACATAAACTTTAAGCTGTCTGTGCATGAGTTTCCTATCTATATAACAGGAAAAATAGCACTTTCCTCTAAGAGATCTTATGAAGGTACATTGAAGGTTGTAACGCTGAATGTCACAGAAGTACTTTTAAGGATTTGTGATTCCTGCTATGCATTTCTTGAAATACAGCCTACAGAACTTGACTGCTTGCATTATTTTTTCCAGTGTTCCTTGACTCTACCTTTAAGCATGTTTGATGATTTTTCTCTTCCTGCAGCAGAAATACGAGAAGAAATTATTCTGAGTGAACCAGCTCCTCCAACTCCCTCCCCAGTGCCATTCTCCCCAGCTAAATCTGCCACCTCGGTGGAAGTGCCCTCTGCCCCCTCGCCTGTCAGCAATCAGTCCCCAGAGTACGGTGGCATAGCAGCTACAACAGGTAGGTAGGCTTCTGGTAGCTGGATCTGCCTGAAGATGCTTTTGCATTTGGTCACCTGAAATTGAGCCTGAGAACATGAAGTGCTCGCTTTCAAGAGATGAGAAGCCTTCCTAAACAGAAATCTGTTTAAAGTATCAGTTGTGCCTTCTCACTGTATCCAAACGTGACATGCAGTCTAACAGGAAAAAGATCTGGTGTTCGGATGTTTTACATACTCCAAGGAAATATGCCAGTTATTTTATAGTTTAGTGAAGTTTTCAAAAGCCTGAACAATTCGTGGCTCAAGAATTCCTAGTGGGTAAAATGGGAATTGGATATATAAATATAAATGGCTATAAATATCTTAAGGATGAGTGTCAAGAGGATGAGGCCAGACAGTGGTGCCCAGCGACAGGACAAGGGGCAATGGGCACAAACAGAAGCATAGGAAGTTCCATCTGAACCTGAGGAAGAACTTCTTCACTCTGAGGGTGACGGAGCCCTGGAACA
>Ga0181612_137542_pt1 | contig 10569 bp, 6 predicted proteins | sample HoacroProtozoa21_FD_119630 | JGI IMG/M metagenome (GOLD analysis project Ga0181612, IMG submission 119630) | Hoatzin crop microbial communities from Cojedes, Venezuel. Combined Assembly of Gp0051906, Gp0051904, Gp0051908
CCTGCTGTAGGTGACCCTGGTTCGGCAGGGGGGGTGGGCTAGATGACCCACAGAGGGCCTTTCCAACCCCTACTATTCTGTGATTCTGTGATTCTGTGATTCTGTTCCCGAGATACAAGACCTAGCACTGGGTGAGCAGCAGACCAGCAGGCATCTAGGTTTTAACAGGAGGATCCAAAGGATCTATACAAGTTCATTTTTTGGCCTAGATGACTGGGATATGAGCGTGAAGCTAGTTAACCCTTATCTAGTAATAATTTTCCCACAAACATGACACATCAGTGGTTTGGTATAGCTGAGAAGATTTTCTGCCATTCATCAGCAGATCAGACCTGGGATATGTCATATTTCCTATCTTTTTCAGGCAGCAAGTAGACATTAAACAAAAAATAAGAGAATTACATCAGATACAACTTTTAAATCTCTGAGAGAAAAAGTCTAAAAGCACTCATCTTCCCACCTACAAATAGGAAACAATATTACCACAAGTAACAAAAAGAAATGTAAAGGCATGAAAGCTCAGAAGTACATGGGTAATTGAACTAAAATTATGTGAAACTTTAACTTTCTCCATAAATTTTGTAACGGAATATTTTGTATATGTGTGTGAAAATGCATGCAGAGTAGAGGGAAAATTTACAATCATGAAAAAAATAGACTTCATTTTCTTTTCTGATAATTGGAAATTTTAGTTCCTCTGGTAGCTGGAAATTTTAGTTCCTTATACTGAGGGGGCGAAAAATCAAAATTTACTTTTTCAAAAAGCCTCCCAAATTTACATTTTTTAAGTATCTGAAATTACATTAACTTTGATATGTGGCACTTGCAAGGAGTGCTGGAGGGGAAAAACCCCTAGTTACTGAAAAATTATTCCTGCAGTCTACATAGCAGCTGTTGCTGCACATGATACACAGCCCACACTTTCACAGAACAATGACATGCAATAATAACCATGAAAACTAGTAAATCCTAGCAGCATTGTGACATAAACTTCTCAGACTGCAATATGCTGAAGAGGAAGATAAAGTTCAACTTGACCTTTCAATGACTTATGCGATATTATACCTGAATCTCTCCAGACACTAGTGTTTTTCGTTATAATATATGAGTTAGCAAACATGAAAGGAAAAATTTAAACATATAGATGTATATAAAGAGAAACAGAGCTTTTCAAACATATATCTCAAGGTTTTACTCTTTATGGAGGAGTTTGCTTCTTTATCATTTTTGAATGCAAACTGGAAAAGCAGCAGATTGCAAACTATTATGTTGCTAAATAATCAGCTGTACAAAGGCATGAACAAGACTAATTACTTACAATAGAAGCAGAACACTAAAAGGAAGCTTTTTATTTTTAATAAAACAATTAAAGAAACTACAGCTTCTCATATACTTTTGTGTAATGATCAGTACATGTCTTCTATATGCAATAACAAAAATGTATGTTGCAAAGGGGGAACATGGAGATGGTTAAAGCTGGCAATCAAAAACAAAGAAAAATGATAGCATACATGCCTCACGAAAGATTTTTTAAGCATTGGACAAATATTATGGTAGAAGTACATGGCGTCTTCTTAATCACCTTTGAGAGCTACAAATTGCATACCTATAAATGGTAATATGATACAGCCCTTTTGTACCAATAATTGATATCAAATGTGTTGGGCTCAAATCCAGCAAAACAGATTGCTTTCTTGCAGTACCCAGCTTGCAATGGGAGTAGATTTCCTCACCAAGGAAACAAACAAATAAAAATCGTATGTTAAAGTGTTTAATTTGGAGAGCAGAGCTCTTCCACAGTAGTTAAGCGTGACCACAAGGGGTGATAAAAATGCTTTGCAAGATTAGACCACATTCCATAAAAGGAGAAGAAATAGATTTTTTAAAATGTAAACAAAACAAAGACAGTAAGAAAGCTTAAAGAGAGGTAACATATACAGACTTTGATAGTGGGATGCAACGTAAAACCAGAGCCAAGTGATTGGAATTTGTTAGCTAAAAAAAGAAAAAAAAAAAGAGAAGCTCTAAAACTGAACATAAATAAGATACTGCGAAAATTAGCTCAAAGTTAAGAGCAAAAAGAGAAGACTTAGGGGAAGGAAGAAAAAAAGATAAATTGGAAAACAAACCAGTAAACAAAACAAAGCAAGATACCTTTCTATTTGCAAGGCTTCTGTTTCTGTCTTTTTAAACTTTTATCTTTTTACGATTTCTTTTTTCTTTTTTATCATCTTGAATAACTTTGACTCTACCAAGTTTCCACCCCCCATCAATGTTTTGAACAACTGGCAATTAAATTTCTCTCAAATATACACCAGGACAGAATCCTTCCACCTCTATTGAAGGAAAGATGAGGGAAGTACAAAGCCCAGATATTTCATCATTATCCATTGGCCTTGCTTAGTCCTTCACCAACATAAGGCTGACCTTGTCATTACTGTTCAAATGCCCTAGGGCTTGTACCTTGTAGGACAAATGTACAAGAATCACCCAGTATGAATAAACTCCAGAATGAGAAGGAGCTCCAAGCATTGCTTTTTGATGTTTAAATTATACCTTATGCACAAAACAAAGAACTTTGAGATCCTCATCCACCTGCTGAATTCCAGCACCCACATTTCTGCTGCTTGATGTGCCTGGAATTGCTATACTCTTGTCTGTATGGAAAGAAAGATCTTCAAGCCTAGGCACCCTCGTGTGAGCCCAGCCTGTTAATGGTGCTCTGGTGGATTGGCCCCAGACAGCATCCAGACACTCACCCAGCCTCTTCCTCACTCCCCTCTCCTGAAGGATGGGGAGAAAAAAGAAAACAAAGGTGAAAAGTCTTGTGGATCTAGAGAAGTGCAATTTATAAAGAAAAGCAAAAGCTGTGTGTGCAACCAAAGCAAAGAGAGAAATTCATCCACCACTTCCCTTCAGCAGGCAGATGTCCAGCCACTTCTTGGAAAGCAGGGCCTCTGCATGTAACTGTTGCTTGGGAAGACAGATGCTGTAACGCTGAATGCTGTCCCTTCCTCCTCCTTTCCCTCAGATTTTACTGGTGAGCACAACATCATCTAGTATGGAATATTTCTTTAGTCAGCTGGGGTCAGCTGTGTCTCCTCCTAGGCTCTTGCCCACCCCCCATCAGTTGACTTTCGTGGGCAAGCGAGGCAAGAAAGACTTAACGCTGTGCGAGCCTTTTTCAGGAACAGGCAAAATGCTGGTGTGCTACAACTCTGTTGAAGATGCAAATACAAAGCACAGCACTATATGGGCTGTGATGAATAAAGTTTATATCGTAACTTCATTCCATCCAGACCCAGTGCAGAGGCTTGAAACCATGACCCACAGTAATAGTTTCTAACAAAATTCAGCTTTGTCTTACACTATTTTAAGCATGGTTAATAATGGTGATGAGGTCTACCATTTAAGACATCCAGCTTAGTCATGAGGAAGAATCGAATGTTTTAATAGCATGGAATAAAATACAGCTTCTTCAAATGAATGCTCTAATTACCCCATGCAATTAGAATGGTGCAAGGCAATTTCTTGCATATGCTCTCTGTTTTGGTCCAATTCTTTAGACTGTCAAGCTCCTTCTCCGTTCTGTGTACAATACCCCACAGCTTGAGCCTTTTATTAGGAAATATGACCTTTATTAAGCAGCAGAGTAGGGAATTGAATGGGCGTTCCTGCTTTGTGTTTATACTGAAAGATACTGTCTTGGCTTGCCTCTGAAGCATAGACTGAATTGATGATGGAGGGAAAAAAAAAATAATTCAAGACATTCAGTTTTCACCAGGGACCAAGTACCTAAAAATTTTGTGTAGAAATATGGAGTATTTGGAAGCTCTTTCCTGTGTCTTAGTTTTTTGGTTCTTTAGTTTTACATGCAGTATGTTATTTTGAGGTTCAGATGAAAAGAGAATGATTTTTAAAAAGATACACTGTTTAATCTGTATTTTCATGTTTTCTTCGACCTCAGCTGAAAAATACCCAACACTCCCTCCTGCAATTTCTTTTATAGGATCAAAGATTTAAAATCAACATCTTGCATCTTTCAGGTGCTTTCTATTTAGGTGTTTTGGATGCTTTGTAAGCCAGATGGTCTGCTTCAATAAGATTTAAAAAAAAGATTGATGGAAATGAAACCATTTTAAATAATGGTTAAAGATTAGAAGCTAAAGGAACTTTACTCACATAAAGCTGCATGATGGTGGGAGTAAAAACTCTTTATATTTGATCGTCTCCTATTCTTAGCATCTGTAGCTATCCTAAGTCATTAAAATGGAACTATTTGGTAGGAAACTGTATAAATTCTCTGTATATAGCAAGAAGCAAAGATTTTTGAGGGAGAAGTGGATTGTACAAGATGTAAAGGGGAAACTAGATGTGCTTTTTAGAGGCATCTCAGAATTGCATTTTTTTGTTTTTACAGATGTCTAATTCAAGCAGCCTGCAATGCATGTAAGCATTTTTAATGGTGCCATTGAGTTTATTTTCACTAACGTCTCATGGTAGAAAATTCTGAATTCATTAACAAGACAATAAAATTCTGAAAAAAAATGGAAAAAATGCAGTTGTAAATGATTTGTCACCTTGTAATTTGACAGTTTATAATAACAAGTATATGAACCACATTATTGGTAAAATATTTTTGTTCAGAGAAAGCAGTACTTTTCCTGAATAATTTCTGAGGCTTTTGAAATCTGTAAGAGATATCATGGACTATGCAAATTATTTCTTGACCAGTCTTAAAAAGTTTAGAATTCATAACTCACATTTCTGAAAAAGAAAGTTTTGAATTACATGTGAACACAACTTATGCAGAAGATTGAACACTTTGCATAGAATATCTTGAACTAGGTAAATTGTTTTGAGCAAACAGGATGTTTTCATCCTGAAGGATGAGAGTATCAAAAAAAGTAATTCTAGCATTGAAAATAAAAGCCAATTTCTTCTTTATTTCATGTCACGTTGTACTTCTTGCAACAATAGTGGCTGATACAAAAATGTTTATGTAATTGAGACACTCTGCATGTTGTATTTCCTGAAGTGTGTATTTATACTGAAAGCTGTATGCTTGTTTACTATATTTCCACACTGTGCCATGAAACTTTGTAAGGAAATTAGGCATGCAGTTGTATATTTACCATTCTGAAAATCTATTCTTGGCTGTCATTGTATAAAATTAGATTGTTAGGATGCAAAAATACCAGGAGATGTACAGTGGCAATGATAAAATTGGATACATATCTGCTTTTGGCAGCTGCTGGTCGCTATATTTGAAAGTTGAGGTTAATTCCTTTTTGCTTTAGGCAATGTGCATTGTATGCTGCTTGAGAAAGATTTCAATATCAGATTATTTTTCTGTTTGCAAACATAACAACGTTTAGGGTATACATTCTTTTTAATGTGCATTTCAGTAGCTTCTAAGTAATAGATATGAGTAGCTCTTGATAAAGTACGGTAGTGCTGAAAGCCCTTAGCTTTCCATCTTCTGACTTCCCTTTTGATAAATTATAACATTGACCAACCGTGGTAGAGTTAGTTGTGCCTGCAAGGTTGTAGATGAATTTAGTGGGATCACAGTCATTGTCTCTGGGGCACTGTTTTCTTAAGACCTTGTTCTGTCCTCTTGCATATAATAAGCTTTCACCTCCCACTTAGTAGTCCTGGCTTGATTGTACAGCTGGTCTGGGTGCAGTCCAGCTGGGGCAAGCCTTTTCAGCCCTCTGCCTTTGACATGAAGAAGCTGATGCTGTTACCTCCAGAAAGGAGAGGATGAGCAGTGCTATCTGCTGCTCCTTTGTGTAGTCAGGCTGTCAGACTCCTACAAGCTGCCTTGTCTACATGGTTGGTTGGAAAGAGAGAGCCTCAATACAGATGGCAAACCCAAACTATTCTATGAGTCTGTGATTTGCCTCTAGCTGCTCTTAGCCATCTGCTAAGACACAGTTTCCACCTCCATGTCCCCACAGGCATCCTCCTCGGGGTGCAGCCACTTCCTGCCAGCCGCAATCTTCCAGAGCACTCAAGTTAAGAAGACCCTGACTCCCTTCGACTCCCTCCTCAGACCACTCTCTGGGAATACATCGTAATCCTGGGTAAACTCTGTGTTTACTAGATTGGTTTAAATATATGTTCCTCACTGCTAGTTTAGTTTCTATGAATCAGGAGCTTTAGTCCAGGCACTGACTTCAGGCAGGAGTAAATCATGTCACTGGGGTTTCATCAGGGGAGGAAGAGAATGAAAAGTGCTTTTGCCACAGCAGGATTTCAGGTGAAATGGGATCTGGATAAAATCAACCTTGATGTCTTCTCTAAAGCGGATATTGTGGTGTATGAATTTACGGGATGGACAGAAACTTATGGTAAAATAAAATAAAACCACTACATTCTTGTTGGGAATTCCTTGTGTGGTAACGTCATAATATTACGAATAGAACAATGACGCAGCTAAATGTAATGGCATAATACCAAGGGCTAGCACAGTCCATCTTAACAGCTTGCTGTAATGTCTCATGTCAAAAAAGCACTGAAGTGTGTCAGTGAGCAGCTAATCTGGGCTCAACCTGACAAACTTCAGACTATTATGGCAGGAAATATAAAGGAGATGTCCAGTGCTGGCCAAAGTTTAAGAAGCGATGTACTTTGTTTCTATATTTAACACTAAATAAGAAAGAAAAAAAGATAGTTATAATGGTGCAAAGAGCAAAACAAAAAAGGAAAGTATAGTGGTCATTGGTTCTACAACACCTGGGATCTGATAATCTATACAAATTGTTTTGTAGGAGATGCTCAAGGGTCTGCATTTAAAAAAAAAATCTGTCTGTTATAATTATTACACTGCCTTTTCTGTCTTTATATGTAGTTTCCCTTGTTTTTCTCTCATTTGCATTTAAGTTACTTTATGTCATAAGCAAGGCAAAGAAACATAAAGGAATGGATAAACTTACTATTTTTATGCAAAACATCTGAATGTATCTTATTCTAGCTTATTGTTCTCTTAAGTCTGTGTTACTTTTTGCAGACGCTTTATGCTGTATAAAGACTTTTGTCCTTTGACTGAGGCATATCATTGTCTGAGATCCTGCTGCACACACTCATGTCGAAACCATGGGCTTTTGGGACTGGAAATATGACCTGGAGCTTTTCCAGTTTCATTCTTTGTAGGAAAGCAAGCAATTATACCAATATATGTATTTACAATGTGAGAAGGATTGTAACTTGCTCTTAATTTTTTCTTTATCTTTTTATATCTATCTGACTTCATAAAATTACAGTATGGTAAGTGGCCAGAAGGTAACAGAAAGCAAGACTGTACAGTACTGGAAATGGCATGACTCTCCCCATTTAGACAAGCAGAAGCACACAAACAAAATATGGGCTAGTGGAGGCGCTGTCCCTCCATATTTTTTTGGGGAAGAGAGTAACTTGAAACTTAGCTGTTTTGCTGAAGATAACACTAGGCTTTCTTAGTAGGACTCTGAATTGCCCTAGAAGGGAAAAATAGTTCTTTTACATCATCTTATAGGATCACATAGTTTGGCTTGTAGGCAAAACTATGCAAACTTTTCAAACAAAAGGCTACTAATTGGTAGCAAATGTTGCTTTATCCTGGAGCAAGTTCTAATGTTTGCTGGTCTTTCTTCTCCGATGAACCCCTTAACAAGTAATAACCTCAGGGGTTGGACTTAGTCATGTTTCATGCAGCTTTATCTTTCTGGGCTTGAACTATTTTAATTTTTAGAGAATAAAGGATAGTGCACTAAACCATCTATAGTAGGAAGTCTCTGAAAGGGAAAAAAAACAAGGAGCAGATAGATAGCACAAACATTGAAAGAAGTAGAACTGGTATGGCCAGATTTTTCTAAACAAAATGCTTTGCAGAAGTCCTGCTCTTTTTTGAAAATAAATATGTCCCTTTTTCTAGGGTTCTTGCCCTTCTTTTTATGCACTATATATATTTAACACACAGATCCATGAAGAAAAGCGTAGTGAGAATGTTGTTTACACCACATAAATAGAGCTCGTGTCTCCTTTTCAGTTTTCTGCAGCTATAATTTCATTTGAGTTACTCTCTTTGGTCTTTGTCTAGCATTAAGTCCCCCATACTGGTTTTGGCAGGTTGAAGTATTTGTTTATAAATGGTATTGATGTATTTCTCAGGGAAAAGTTCTCAATCTCAGTTCAAATAATTCTTAGGCTTTTAACATCTTTGCAGAGATAAAAGAGGTGGGTCTATTTGCTCATCAGTACTGAAGAGGGACCACATGAATATTCCCATACCGCAGACAGCAGTTGTTTTGGATTTGGCAAGAATCCTGTCTCTGAAATTTCTGCAACAGATACATAGCAAAGCTGGGAAAAAAAGCAAACTTATAATACGTTTGAATTCTGGTGAAAAATAACTTAGAATCTTGCTACAACAAAAAAAGTTTGTGCTAGTACTTTCTTTTACTTGGCACCAGGTAATCATAGTAAACAATGCTGGAAAACTATTTTAGAATATACATATATATATATATCTTGTGTAATAAAATGTTTGTTTGAAGCTAGACATATGAAACCACTGCTTCCCTAATATAAACATAAACTATAAGAAAAGTAAGAAATACAGGTCCTCAAAAAGCAACACTGTTGTGGTTTTGAAGAATTAGTTTCTAAAATAGACAACCTTTCCCTGGTTCCTTCACGAGTTACTCTTCAGGGCTGCCTCCCACAGCTTCTCACCTACCCTGAACAAGATGCTCTCCATAAATCCAAGGTCATCATTTTCCTACTTGTCCTCCTCACACCTCTTAGCCAATGCAGCTGAGGCTGTCAACATTCATGACCCCCAGCTGGCTCTACCTTGTTTATGAATCCAGATTCAGGGTTCTTAAAATTTCCCCAGAAGAACCAGGACCTGAAAACATAGAAGCTATTTCAGGATGCATAAAAAAGCCTTTGTCCAATTCCTTCTACTAGAGTGAAACAAGAAAGTGAAAAACGCCCAAAGAAATTCTAAATCTGCTTTTGTAAAATTTGGTGATTCAATATGGGAATTCTAGTCACCACTGAGAATATAGTCTGAAAATGTGGTTGTTTAAATTGGACAAACATTAAAATGTTTGTGTGTTTGTATCTATGTATGTGTGTGTGTCTGTATATATATACATAGACTGTCACTTGAGTACCCAATATTTTGTGGAAGGACTGAAACATACTCAGCACTGATCTGAACAATGCTGAATGACTCAGTGACTTCCACGGAACTGCACATTGGGTCTGAAAATAGCCTCTAGGATGTCAAAAGGATGCCTGTAACAAGCAATTCCCAATTTAGAAAGATGTTGCAGGCAAAGAAAAGCATTGAAGTTACTAGGCTAAGACTCAGAATCTTCTCTGTATGCATTTCAAGTATTTTCTACTTCTGCATCTTTGTAACTGCTAGGAAAGATTTTACTGAAAAAAAAATTTAAAAATCTACACATATAATAAATAAGGAAAGTGTCTTTTCCTGTTTTGAATAATGAAATGAAACTTCACTCTTGCAGACTGCTTTCCAGCAGAGAAGCTCATTGCTATATACATTTTTTTTCTTGCTGTGGTGGTGAACTAGTCCCAGTCCCTGCAGAGAATATTTTCTTTAACCTCAGAGTGCTTGTAAAACCTGAAGAGCGGGGACGTTGATGGATGAAGGTCTTTCGGAGGCCTGACATTCAGTTTGCGAAAAGCAGTGGAGAATGCAAGCAGACTGCTGCAAGGGAGGGCCTGGGAGGAATTACTTTTTAGCCACAGTGCTGGGAGCTGTTTCGGGCTCAGAAAGTTCATTCCAGAGTCCTAATGAGGGATGAGAACAGAAAACCATAGGAATGAGACCTTGGTGATTTTAGCTGATACATCTTTCTGGTCAAAAGATAGCTATCATCCTGTAAAGTATTTTTCCATAATTTAGTTTCTGTGGCTTTCTGTGTCTAATGTTATACAGGTGTGCAGCAAAATGCTGGTCATCATCAGCTAGGGTTAGGATTACACAATTGCTTTTATTCTAATGCTGTGATTTTCAGACAACTATAACGTTGTTGAGCTTTTGTCTTAGGGAGAAAAACCTTCCCAGGCATCCTCTCAGCTTTCAAGCACATTTCTGAGAAAAGTTTTTCAGCCATAGTTATCTGCCAGGAGATTAAGGGAAATACTTTTTTTTCTGTAGGGGAAAGATAAATTCATGTAACCCTTATTTGGAAAGTATGATAGGGTAAAGGTGAATTATATAAGGGGAGTATCTACCAAGGGCTTTCTTGCTCTTGTGACAAAAGAATCTTAATGTGTTATGTCAGCTAACACAACAGTTACCAGAAATCTAAGTGTAGGAATTAACCACTTTCAGAGAGATGGTGTGGTGTGAGTAACACTTGCATGATTTTTGCTCAAAGTGAATGTGTAAATATGTTTTTGAATAGAAAGTGTTGGTCATATCTGGGTGCAAAGAAAGTGTAGGAGAAGAGAGTTAATTTCAGAAACTGAATTTTTCAGGCACTGTTGTAGAAGCGTAGAATCATAGAATAGTTTGGGTTGGAAGGGACCTTTATAGATCATCTA
>Ga0181612_163894_pt1 | contig 10569 bp, 3 predicted proteins | sample HoacroProtozoa21_FD_119630 | JGI IMG/M metagenome (GOLD analysis project Ga0181612, IMG submission 119630) | Hoatzin crop microbial communities from Cojedes, Venezuel. Combined Assembly of Gp0051906, Gp0051904, Gp0051908
CCGTTCCCGCAGCCCTTACTGCTTAACCTTTAGTGCAAAACACTCTACAGAGTATATGAGCATGAAGAAATTATGTCACCAGATATCACTATGCCTAAGATCAACAGGTGACTTGAGAGCTATGGTGTAAAGACATAAAGTGGAGACCTACTATGCGGGCTATCAGTGATCGGGGCAGTCCCTTCTGAAGGAAGGTGACTTTCGGTAACCTGCGTTCACAGTCTTGCTTGAGATACTAAATGCTATGTAATAGAGAGGTGTTATGAAACGGTTGAATCGATGAGCCAAAAAACCCAAAGAAACCTGCAGACTCATCAAGCAGTTGCTATGAGGATAAAAACAGTTTACAAAGAAGTTCATATACATAGTAAATGTGTTTCTAAGCTAAGGTAAGCGACTCACCATTTTCACAGATGGATAATTACCTTAAGGGCAAAATGATATAATGATACGAGGCCATGGAGGCCACCATATCCAACCTTATCAGAATATTTTAATCTCTACCCAAAACTTTAATTGCAAATGCTTATCCTCCTCTGCTCACTGGTGCTTTTTTATAATCCATTTTATGACAATCAGTAAACACTTTTTAAAAATTAATGACGATCTCAGAGCAGGTCAGCTGGCTTTTGGCTGACCCTGAGATGACTGACAAGTGGCAGCATATGTTATATTTCTAGATCTAGCAGGAGGAGAAAGCAAACATTTAATTTCCATCATGATTTGTGAGGTCCAGATTTTTTCAGGCATTCCGTTAACAGCAAGTGTCAAATGTGTGAGCTTTAAAGATGACTTTAAAATGCTGTAACACAACTAATTTCTGCTTATATCCAGTTTATCTTTGTTTTCTGGTCTTAGCTCAGCCTCAGAATACCTTGTAAACTTCTTTACACTTCTATCTGTCTCAGCTTCCCTGTGCTTAAAACAGAATGATAGTTCTTCACTGACTGAGAGACACTTGTAAGGTTCATCATTGTTTGTCAGATGGCTTTGATGACAATTATCATCATATAGAACAATCAAAAATCATGCAAAAATTTAAAATTATGAAGCTTTTGGTTGAAGAGAGCACTTGACAAAATGGAGAATGTCCCTGCTACATGGCACTGGTGTTCTATTACTAAAACACATATTTAAGCATAAAAAGCATAGAATGCAAAAAGTTTCTAAATGATTGATTAACACTTCTGAAAATAAAAAGAGTTTTTCTTTTAACTAATGGCTGAAAATCTCTCAAACCAAAGAACTATTCACTTTAAATGTCATGGTATAAAAATTCAAACAATAAATTCAACTACAAACAAAGTTTTCAATTGAAAGTCCACATGCTTTTCTGCTGATGATGAAGAGAAACTGCTTTTTGTGTGAATAGCAGTCAATAACAATGAACTTTTGCTTGCTTTGCTCTTTGGCAGCGCAACTGTGGTTTTCTTTCATGTGTTTCACTTCTGGGTTGTGCGCTTTGGTTTTTGTTTTTGCTGTTTTTAAGGAGAGTACAAAGAGTCTTTATTTGATGGTCTGCATATAATAAACAAAGCAATACACCAAATTACCACCCCTGGCTATATAAAATGTATTTTCTTCATGTGATGGTGCAGTTTGGGACAGGAGACGACTCAGGGACCAATGACTAAAAGCATAAAATCCAAAGAATTTTAAAAGAATATTTTTTCTAGGTGCTCAGAAGACGGCTATAGAATATTTTTCTGCCACTAAGGCATATTTGAGATGTGAGAAACATTAACAATGAGGAGGGCTTTAGGTCAGGATCACTCTGCATCGTAGATGGCATTATCTGCTGATTTAGCTGAGCTGAAAACTGCTGAAAAATAATCCTTTTTGTGCCCTTGTCAGTGGCTTTGGCCTAGAGTAATAGAAAATCAGCTTTACCTGAGTCAGATAATCATTACAAAATGAATTTTGTTCTTGACTCACAGAAATAATTGGGAGAAAAACATATTTGATAGGTGTGACGAATATTATTTTAAGTTAAAGCTTACTGAGATGTATAAAATACTAAGTGCTACTGGTAATTGAGCAACTCTACGCAACTGTAAATTAGCTGCTTGAATTGAAAATAGATGATTACTGAAAGCACTTTTTCCCCCTAGAAAACTTGCTGTTCTCCTTTTCCTTAGCATTCACAAGGGGCGTTCAGTTAATCACACCGAGGTCTCTCCCTTGGCGCTGCAGTAGCTGATTACCCAGCAGGAGGGGCAGTTCCAGCAGGGTAAGTCAGAATGGTGTTGGTCCTTCCCTGGGGAGGGACATCCTGTAAAAACACCAAGGTTGAGAACTGTCATATTCACAGCAGTAGGTGCATTTTCCTTAGAAATTAATGGAGCAAGCTGGGAAAAAAATGTTTTTAAACTACATCTTCCCTAGAGTAAGATGCAAATTCAAAGCTCTTTTGAAGCACTGGAATGAAAGTTGAAGATAAGACTTTTTAGTTTTTGACATTGATGATATAGGCAACACTAGTGCTACGAATATTAAATTGAAATGGAGGATAAGTGGGGCAGACGTTATTCAAGCAGCTCCCAAATGCAGTCCTAACTATTTCAGAGCTAGTTTAACTAAGGTGCTTGTAATTATGGTTGTTATTATTGCAGAACACCTGTCGTAGATTTCCTTCCTTCATTTTTTTTGGAATTGATTGACAATGCTAGATTTTTTCCTGCAAAAAGAGGATTGAAAGTAATCTTGCCAACTAGAGTCCCACCCACCAAAAGAGAGTTTGAAAATGGACTGAAGCTTTGAGATGTAGGATTTTTTTTTCAGCGGCAGTCAGTGTGCTGTTCAGCAGCAAGCAGCGACTCTAGGCTGCTTTATTGTAGGCAATGCAGCACAAAGTGATTGTGATCTGTTTACAGAAAGGTTTTACAGAAACATTGAGCACCTTGTTTGCCCTGTCCTTTTCAACAAAGGGTCTGTTTATAATACACAGTTTCTACAGATTTCTTACTCACAGAACAAGATAAAGCCTCAAAGATTGTCCCTAATAGATTATATAAGGTCTGTACAACCCGGTCACACGTTCCCTCTGCCACGTGTTTTCAGCTGCGACGGTCTTGTCCTCTTTTCTTTGCTCCAGCTCAGTGCTGCTTTTTTGTCCTTCTCATCTGATTCCTGTGTAAGCTCTTACACTGTGCCTGTTACCACTGGATTATGAGAACATGAATGGCCAGATCTGAAATCCACCTAGCCTGGCCTACTCTGTCTGTGCGGTCAATACCAGAGACCTAGACGGGAGTTGAAAAAAATGGGAAAAAAGAAGAAAAAAGAAGAGGGGAAAGAAGACAAAAAAGAAAATTTTCCATTTTCTCTATTAATTTCTTCTTAGTCTGCAGTAATATCTAGCTCGAGGTCTTCCTCATCCAGAAGTGATAGCTCTGTGTAAGAATATTCCATTAAGCTTAAAGAGTCGAATCTTCATTCCTACTTTAAGCAACAGGCTCTGCTAACCCTAACTGGCAATCCACTCCCTAAACCAGAATTAAATGTCACTGAAAATGTGCAGAGACACAAAGCTTGTAAGATTTTATACGGTTTTCATTTATGCAGATTTTTATTGCATCTGTCCAGTAATTACTATCAAGTAAATACTATTACAAAATCAAATCCATAGTTAAACTAATGACCTTTAAAATCATTCTAGTGTACTCTGTAAGTTGTTAACTTTGATAGAATATTACCCCCAATTTCACTTGTCACATCTGTGGAAACATTCCCATCTGTCCTTTTATTTAATGCATACATATATCTGATAAACCATAAATGAAGCCCTCAATATTAGATATCTTTTAAAAATAGCTTTTATTTCCTGTTTCTGCTTGGTATACCTAACATGTTTTCATATCCAAAAGTAAAACATAGTCTGATATTTCTAGAAAACGAGGACAGCACATGAGATGACAGATGTGAAAGGTGACGTCAATTAGGAGTTCTGTGTCACCAAACAGTATATAAATACTGGTGTCATATCTCCGAAAGTCAAGCCACAAGGCCTGCATTGTTCTTTAATAAGACCCAGTTGTTCATGAACATATGGGAAGCTAGCTTATTAATAAAATTTTTCTTCCCTAGTCATCTTAATTCCACCAGATTGTAAATTATGCAGCCAGAGCGAATTAGAGTTAACTCGCTATTTCCGGGCTCTCTGAGAGATTTGTTCTGTAAAGAAATTAACCTAGGAGCTTTCTAGCTTCTCTCTGGACATTTTCCTAGGTAAATTCATTGCATATTTCCAGCCATGTGCTTAAGGATAAATATACTTTAAAACCCAGTGTGAATTAACAGGAGATTGATATGTTGAAATAAAAAGCATCTTAGCAGGCAGGAGATCTCAAGTATCTCGTCAGCCCACTCGCACAGGGAGACAGGTCCGAGGCACAACTCGGCTGAAAATTCCCTAGGTTCTGGCCTGCTGTATTTTGCAGTGCAGAGCTAAGCCGAATTTTGCATTCTGAGATAATTTCTTTTAACACCTTCCAATTAATTCTAATTTCAATTGTAAAATAAATGTTGTATTAAAGTCTGCACACACGTTAAATATCCACATTTACACTGATTCTTACGGTAAAGGAGTGTACCCTCCCTGACAGCAATGCCCTTTAATATATTGCAGTGTTTAAATTTAGATATTTGAGGCTCCCACTAGACAACAAGTTATTAAAACATCTGCCTTTCCATAAGCCATTCTGTTCTCTGCCATTCCACATGTCCTTTTCTACTTCACCAGGCAAAATTGCCCAATCTAAATTTCAGCTCAAGTGTTTGATGGCTTTCACGCTGAGCTCAAACTGTTAGTGCTTCCCTGAGAGAATAGAATTGAAACGGGATTTAATCTAAAATAACAAAATAGAATAAAGGTTTTACATATAAATAAGTAATGCCCTGTATATTTTTATGCACACTTTTCTTTTCTGGATTTTGCATGCAGTGAAGTTAAATGTTAAAATGCATAGATAACCCAAATCTGACAGCAAAGAACATCAGTGCATGTTGCCTGTGTGCTCAATTAGTACCTATCCTAAAGTATTTTTTAATTCAAATCCATAGTAACCTACTACGAAATATATTGCACAAATAGTATTTCTGTTCCTACCTTTGTCTCAGATTGCTGGGTGCTGGTTTTCTTTTTTTTTTTTTTTAAGCAGTGGTATTTTCAAATAGCATTCCAAAGCCATTACAAGCGTGCTGTCTAGTATTTTCAGTGATGATAACTGGGTTTTTATATGCTCACTGTTCATGGAAGCTTTATATTTGGAGCTAGATTTTTGTCTTAGAATGTGAACAATTCACTTTATCATAAGAAAACAAAATTATGATCTACCTGTTAGTAATAGATATTTCAATATTTAATGATGGGGTACTAAAAAAAAAATTCTGGACTTCTGCAATAAATAATTATGGGATTGATTCCCACTGCTAACTAAAATCATGTGCTTGATAAATGAAAGACAGCAGGGTCAAGCTGTTGACACTTACCTTGCCTTTTTTTCCACCTCTAGATAAATGACCATTAATCACAGCTTCTCCGATAACAAAGGTTTTAGTTCTGTTGTCACCCTTGTAACAATGAAGGCTTACCACATACTGGGGAGCAGCAAGACCAGCAGGTTGAGGGAAGTGATTATTCCTCTGTATTCAGGACTTGTGTCCAGTTCTGTCCCGGAGCTGCAAGAAAGAATAACAAACTGAGTATGATGTACAAAGGGCAGCTGAGGAAACCGAGTTTCTTCAGCTTGCAGAACAGAAGGCTAAGAGAGGATGTGATGACTGTTTTCAGCTATATCATGGTGGAGAACATGGAGATGCATCTGAGAGGTGCAAAGTAAAAGGACGAGAGGTAATGGTCAGCAGCAAAGGAAGTTCCAACTGAGGTAAATATTTTTTTTCACCAGGCAGGAGGGGCTAAGCTGTGGAACAGGGTGCCTCAGATATTCAAAACTGGACTGGACAATGCCCTGGGAAACACGTTAAAACTTTGGAGTAGGGGATTGGGCTAGATGACTTCTAGAGACCCCTTCTAACCTAAACTATTCTGAGATTCTGTTCTGTGATTCATCCCACAAATAAATTGCTAATAAAAGTCTTTTAACCCCAAAATTTTCACTGCAGGATTCACACCATTAGGAATGTCCTCAGTTATTGATTCCATTTTTAAACTCCACCATTGTGTTCTGCAATCTATGTAATGTAAACAATTTATCTTCATGGTATTTAGGCTGTACAGTTCTAACTGTATGATTTGACATCCAGGTGTCATGGATGTCATACAGAAATAAAAATGCAAACCTCAAGCGTTCCACAAGGCATTCATTTTTCCAGGTATTAAATATGAGCATACTTTTAGGAGACTAAATGTTTACCTGTGCCCCATATGACCTGATGACCTATATAGGTCTAAACCATTGACTGCTGAACTTATCACAATCATGTGCTTCCCATGTGGAATTGCCAACCTTCCATTTGACTGGATGGATTACAGATCTGAACACTGGAATTCCAAACAGTTATGACCTTAGGAGGAATAACAAAAATAAAGCTTTCAATTTAATTTCATTTTTGCATAAGACAGGATAAAATCATGAATTCTTTACCATGCAAAGTGGCAGAACATTTTCACAAGAGACTGAGACTTGTTAACAATCTGATTGTGAGCTGCCATTAAACTTTAAACTGTGCAAGATTAAAATTCAAATCTTTGCTAAAATTTGCTGCCTGAAAGAAGTCTCCCATTTCACCAGAGGACTCTTTTCAAAATCTTTTCTTTTGCATTAAAACACTGGTCAGTTTTCAGAGTACGAGCCTATAGCATGGCCATTTCATTAGTTGTTAGCTAATCAGACTGTTTAACCATACTTTTTTCATGGAAAACAAATTTTACAGAATGCAACTAAATAATCTCAAACAGAACAACTATGCCGCAGAAATTTCATTAACTTCCTAACTTCACCTAGATTGCAGAACTGGAAATGTGAAGTTGTTTGCAGTTTAGAGAGTGAAATCCAAGCCATGCCATCTGTTACTTCTGCGAATCTGCACAGGTAGCCATTTATTTCATCAGTCATTAATATTTCCCGCTCGCCTTTGCTCAAGCAGAGTCCCGTGAGAAGGAAAGGTTCTCCTAGCCTTCAGGAGGAAGCACGGTGTGCTTTACAGTCTGGGAGCCAGAGCAGCAGAATCTCAACAGGGATTATTATCTCCTGTCCATGAGGGTACGGCATGAGGGTGGAAATGTCTTATGAAAAGGGCCCCTTATGAGACATGAAGGACAGTTACAAAACTACTCCTCCTTCATTCTACCATATTTCCTACATTTAGCAATACACCGTACTTGCTGTAGGTGGTATAAACATACCACATTTTCTAATCTGAAAAGTGTCATGAGTCATTTTTTTGTATCTGCTTCATGGCTTTTGCCCAGGCGTCCCACTTGTGCAAATCTTCAGACTTCAGTGAAACATCATTTCCTTTGCAGTCAGTAATTTAACATTCCGGAGGGCTGGTAAGATGAGCACTTCAGCAAATGGGTTGGTTTTCCTAATGTGAAATGTCTACACAGGGCAAATGTAGTAAAATTGCTCACTACCTTTGGTTACCATGTTCAACTGATAAAGCTGAGCTGAAGTATTATTACCTTTCCTGATGACATGAAGTCATTAAAACACTTCTTTGTGGTTTGAGATATGATTTTAACACTCGCAGGAAATACGAGTTTTCAAAAGTGTGGTGCTGTCAGCTTGTATGTTATCAGACGCACAGCATGTGCCTGCAAACTACATTGGCACTGTTTAACTTTGTGAGGTATGAACAGATCGAAGACCCCATAAAATGTGTTCTGAAAAAAGAAACAAAACCATAACTGTAGTAAAGAATCAGATGGCATAATTGTATTTCTAGTAGAAATGAGAATAATGGCTATTACGTTTGAAGGATTATTATTTACCCCGTCCTTCTTTTCTAGTTTTGAGTTTACATTCTGCATTTGTCAAGCACAAAATCACAAAAATTATCATTCGTTTCCTTAATTTATGTCCCTTCTGAGCCTTCACGATGATATTAAATGTATTTTTTGTACTTTTCAAACAACTTTTATTATTTTGCTGAGTTAACTGCATTAATGAAGAATACAGTGTAAATAATTAGGTATTGTTTTCATGAACTTTTAAAGGACATCTTAAGGCTATTAATATCATTTTTAGTACTGTATATTGAAATAACATAGGCAAGAGAGTAGAAAGCTCATAATAATTGTACACGTGACCCTCAATATAGGCTTTTTTGATTTTTTCTTTTCTGTGTAACCTAGCATATTGCCCATTTCCCCAGTTTTATTAATATCCTGTGGATACAGTTCTTGTCTGATGCTGAATGAAAGTCCACAAACTCCCAATTATTTTCAATTTTACACTTGTTTGATTAGAGTGCTATTGTCTGTAATTTTTACACTTTTTTTGAATCTTCAAAGTGCATGATTCATGCCTTGAAAACGGGTTGTTTTGTGTTTCGCAGCACTGGGTTTTTTTTCATCCCTGCCAGTTATAACCTGATAACCTGATTTCATACTGTGCTTTAGCACAACAATACAGTCATCAAACTAAAGCAACACAGTAAGTGGGCACATTAGCCATTATTTTACTTGATCACTTGGGAGAGATTAAATTTATTCATTTTCAGAACAGATAATGAAATATTTAAAACATGTTAGAGTAAACGGTGGCAGCATTTTGAAGTTCTGACATGCTCTTTGCCAAAGCAGGATACTATCTACTACACATGTAAGACTGTTGTGCAGATGTTTGGGAAATGTCTGCCGGTTTTTTTTCTTAGGCTTATTTGCATTTAGTTTATCTAACGTGAAATTCATTCAATTTTATTGAACTGTAATTCTGGTAATTTACAATATTTACATGCTGTGGTTAGATTGAAATCAGTTCTTAATTCAAATTCAATCTAAATTTACAGCATAGTAATTAGGGCTTTGTAACTGACACTAGGGGCCTATTGATTTAATGAAAAACTTAACCTTACAGTAAGTGTTTAATTAGTTGCTGCAGTAGATTCTGCGCTGTCCTAAATCGCGGACTTTAGAGAATTAGGTACTAATTTAAATTACATTACTATATAAAGATCAGAACTATTTTTTAAAAGAGCATGTAGCCCTACAGATGAATTAATTTCTCAGTCTTTGAAAAGGATAACAGAAAAAGGCAGCAATGAAAGCAATTACCTACCCTGCCTGCATTCAGGTAAAGCAATGGTAGGTATCCTAGAAATGACTACCTACCTTGGTAATATACTGATTTAAAGAGTTAAAAAAAAAAAATAGTCAGTGAGATTTTCTTCATGGAAATTTTCACCAGGAGATAAAATTTGAAATAATATATATGACTATATATTGAAGGTGTCCTCCTGAAGCTGAGATAAAGAAAAAATCTGACTATAAAACCCAACATGTTTCTATTCATAACTGAACAGATATGTGACAGAAAATGAATGTAAACATTCATTTTATACTCAGAAAATGATATTTTCATTTACAAAATACTCAAATATGGTAAGCAGATATTGCATTTCTAAGGTTCCGTAAAATATCTCTATCTAGATCAATCCCACAAGTTTGCAGATTTAGAAAGAATGAATTCCCAGTAACAGCAGGTGTTTCTTTCTTCTTATTTCTCCACCTTTTGTTGTCATGGCTTGGTACATCATGGACACAAAGTCACAGGCTGTAAGGAACTCTGTTGTTCTTCAGATCTGCGATTAGCATTTTGGCTTGATGTACAGCCGTTGGAACAAATTACAGTTCATCAGCACCATGTCAGTGCACACTTATCTCAAAGCCCTTGCTAGTAAGTTTACCCCTCTTTCACAGGTTAATAAACCATCCTGGAGCAGTGGCATTATAGCTTTTTGCCTTGCTACCCATGTGTATGCCCCTGGCCCCTAGTAAACATAAAGTATTTTGTAGTAGGTACTCCTAATACGTAAATTTTTAGTGAGCCGTAAATTTTATATCCCTAGAGGATCATCTAGAAGGTCATCATGGATTTCAGTAATTATGATTCTACTTTATATTTGCCTAATCAGCCTGAATTCATCACCTGTGAGCACCCTGCACTTGAGTAATCCTGCTTGTTCATTCACCTCCCTTCTCAGTTCCTGTGACCAAAGGACAGCTGTGTCTGCTGGTACTGCAGGCTCTGTCCAAGAACCGTGCATTCAGGGGACTGGGGAGGCGTAGGTGGAAAGAGAGAATGTCAGGTGAAGGTAACTGAAGATCAGGAGCTAGCCTAAACCCTGTCCATTCCCCTCCTATTTTCTGTGTATGCAGTGAAATAGAATCAGGACCTAGCTCCATCAGTGGCCATGCTATGGCAGCTGTTGTGGCAGGTAAAGAAAACTGTAATGGTTGGCAAAATTGTATGTTTTCTGGGACAAAAAAAGAAAAGAGAGTAGGAAGGTAATCTGAGAGATGTATCGCTACAGAAATTTACACTTTTTTCTAAAACATGGTAACAAGACAATAATCAAATAAAACAAGTAATTTTTCCAAAGCAG
>Ga0181612_122680_pt1 | contig 10568 bp, 7 predicted proteins | sample HoacroProtozoa21_FD_119630 | JGI IMG/M metagenome (GOLD analysis project Ga0181612, IMG submission 119630) | Hoatzin crop microbial communities from Cojedes, Venezuel. Combined Assembly of Gp0051906, Gp0051904, Gp0051908
CAATAACAACTCCAGGACTTAACTGAGTCATCAGGCGCGGCGGGCCAGCCACGGCTCTGCTGCCAAGCAAGCTGGCTACATCAGAACAGCTTTCCACACGCTGCTGGCAGAATAGCATGCCATCTTGGTGTCTGAAGCTGTCAATCACCACTAGAGAACACCATAGCATTAATATTTTGTGTTTGTATCGGTAGCCTTTTGAATATGTGTCAGGACACAGCCCCACCTTGGCTGCAGGCTGACCAAGCACTCCCTTCAACAAAGGGGAGCAGTTGCAAGCTGGTTTTCCGATGTCTCAGATCCCGTAACTTCAGTCCTCTTCCCGAGGGTGATGCTGCAAGTCCATCTCACGAACCAGACAGAAGCAGCAAGTTTCCTTGTAACATGTATTCGGCATCACAGATTGCAGCGTAGCTTTGGTGCATTTGTGTCGCCTATTTAAATTATTTCTCAGCTAGCCCTGCTGTGTGGTTGACCTCTTCGGAGCCTCTCGCCATAGCTGTGACTTCAAAACTTCTTCTGAAGTATGTTATCAGTTTAGACTGAAGACTCTTTGGGACTTTACACATTATCATGTATACGCTCGGTCGCTTCGCAGACCCTGTTCTGCTTTCTGGTACTCTTCATCTTCAGTTTTCATTTTACATTCTTGGCTCCAACTTTTCACATGAATGTAATAAAACCCACCGACCTCTTCCACTAATGCCCCATAAAACTAATTTACCACCACTGTTTGAATGACTATGGAAGCGAATGGCAAAAAGTCCATCTGTAGCTAGGACCACTTACACTTTGGGAAAGACTGAAAGTCAGGGCTATCCTTTCTCAGTTCGGGGCGACCATCTCTCATCTCCCACAGGAAGGCTTGTGCTCTGGAGGGTAACTCACTGACACGTGCAGTTGCAGGCAGGAGTTGGAGGAGAGATCAGGGAAGTGCATCTGAAAGCTCCGAGTTTGCAGCTGTTACGTGTGCGATGGACTCATGCAGCCACACACCTAAATATGCAAGTTCTGGGGACAGAAGATTTCTTTCTCTGGTCTGATGCAATCCTTTCCATTCTGCATCATTACAATGAGGCATTCAAGCAAGCAGATCAGTTAGTCTACACAGAGGATTAAAGGTCATGCCTTCTGTGCCTTCAAATGCTATTATCAGTTAAGTAACAGCTTGGAAAAAATCCCGTTCTCCGTACATCCTCCCCTGCTGATCAGAGAGGAGCATCGCTGCCCGCCTGCCACATCCGACACAGCCGAAGATTGGAAACTACGTTGTTTTTCCTCAGGGCTCCGAAATACCATTAGGCATGTTATAAATATCCACAAAGCTCCCTTTCTCTCAGCCAGATGACAACTTGTACCTTATTATTCTTCAAGTACAGAGCTTATTTTAAAAAGGGGAAAAGAAAAAAAAAAACAGGGAAAGAGGAACAGTTATGCCATAACCACACAAGATCAAAAAAAAAGTGGTGCGGGGTGAGGGAACAAGGGAAGAAGGAGCAGCGCCAAGCTGAGCCCCACGGAATGACTAAGATATTTTATGAAAACTGACGGCAGTTTAGTAGTATTTCAGGAGTAGTGCTAGTGCTATCAGATGGGAACATTTCTGAATCTTCCACTGCAAGTATGCAACAATTCTTTTTGCATTCGCAAGTGGAGAATACTTTCCAAAAAGCAGGCAATGGGCAGAATCAGAAAATTACATCCAAGAGATGACAAGCGCTCCAGTGTCATTTAGTCCCCAACAGCTCTTCTTCAACCAGAAGAGCATCATCTTCTTTCCTCTTCAGAGCTAGTGAAAAGGACAGAATTAGCAGAAATCAGGCCAACAAAACTACATTAAAGGTAAACTCATGCCTTCAGTCTCTTTGCCAAAAAGCACTCTCTACCTACCATCAATAAACACACAGAAATGAACCTCCATCCCAGTGATGACAAGAGCACCCCTGGCATGTGTCAAAGCTCCTTTTTTGAACCGCAGTCTTCCCATGGTGCAATCATGGACTTACTGAAGTACTTGCCAAATTTTCATCGACTTTATTAGGGTCCGTATTCTGTTCCTAGTATTTCCAATAAGGCTCTGCCAAGCAGCTGAGTAACTAATGTAGTGGCCAAGTTTGTATGCAGGGAGGATTTTTTTTTTCCCCTGAAGAGAGATTAGTAGGAGCCCTAACACCTTTTGACAACAGGTCTACTTGCCCAGTGTCAAAGTTTCCATGGTGTTTTATGTACTTACCATAGAGACAGGACTCGGAGAACTTTGGGTAAGTGCTGTCATCTGCGAGCTTGTCAGTACCCCAACCTATCCGGCTGTGCAAAAGCATGCAGTCCAGTTCAAATAATCATCAGTCTGGACCTTTATCAAGCCGTTGAACAGAAGCTGAAACAAGTTTTACTACTGACACTTCAAAGTTAAATAGCAATTAAAAGGCCTTCACTAATCTTACACTGTCTGTAAAAGCTGATGAAGCTCATGCTTCAAGGCAAAGATACAGCAGAGAGGGAAATATACTGTGCCTCAACACATTTCGTTCCCTTAAAGCTGCATCTTGTAATAAGGCAGGATTTCCGCAAAAGAAGTCACTAATGGGAGCGAAAATAAACAGCAATAACACAGTTATGTGACATACAGCTGTGGGTGTATATACAACTATTTCAGACAGCTGTGCGACATTCAGATGAAGATCTGCAGGATCTGGATTTAAAACAGAAGAGAATTCAAGCGCCGCTGCCCTGTGAGCAGGCACAGGCGTCGGAGCAAGCCTGGCTCAGCTGAAAGAGGGACAATCTCTCAACAATTACACAGAGCAGATGACAACAGAGGTCACGAAAAGCACAATCAGGACAACTTCCACTTTCTCCCATGCTGATATATATATAGCTTTTGTTTACATTTCTTATTTCTCAGAACAACTCCCAGCCACACGCAATTGTTTCTGATCCAAGCAGCACTGCAGAAAGGCGCTATCGGAAGCAACTGTTCACAGAACACCTATCACGATGCACAAATTCACTTGGGAGAAGGAGGGGACACTCATCGTCCAAGTCTGTATGGCCAATCACCACAATGTCCCAACACGGAACATACAATGCTCATGATTAATTGTACAATATGATAAGGAAAAACCAGCACATGCTGGGTGTAGTAACTCAGACTCACATGCTACAGAGAAAGCATAACGCTCTTAGGGTTGATTAATTCTCCTCTGAATCACAACACACTTAGAGATATAACCAGTACACATTATAGAACTAAACCCATTAACCCTGCCATTTTATTTCAAATCACAACATGGGCAACAACTGCGGGTTTTCTAGGAAGCTTCTTGTAGCTGCCATGAGATACAGCACCGCTCACTTACCCTTTCAAATCACTGTGTGCCACGGCTCCATTTCAGTTAAGAGGTACCTACATTTTCATGGGCAGCAACAGATCTCTCTGGTGAATGAGGTGTTATTTTAAGTGTAGAAAGCATGAGCAGTTCCTTTGGGATGAGAGGCATGCTATTTATGTAGGATGTTATTACAGAGGTAAGTATCTAGTGTGAGTTCTTTCTGTTACATTTCATAGCCGCACTCAACGAACCTCATTACACACGCAACGACTAGCCCTCAGTTCAGCTGAATCCAGTTGCTCTCCTCTGGCAGCTGCATGCAATGATAACCAAATTCTTGTATGGAAACCTAATATCGTGGGTAGGAGGTAAAGAAAGCTTAGCTGAACCTTCGGATTTCAGTGATCTCAAAGGCTCTCGCACCAACTGGTTACAACCAAAACGCTATCTGGAAAATCTATTCTGCACAGAATGAAATCATAAAAAGTTTAAGTAGGTGAAAATGGCATTTTAGAAGCTGGCAGAAGCCATGACCAGTGCCATGACTTTCTCAGATTCCAACGCATTTGGCACTGGAACACAAATTCTTCAGAAGATCTTTAATTTTTCTGGTATAGGCCAATGTTGCCAATCTAACCTATTAACTTTCCGGTATCCTTTTATTGAGCGGCAGTGATCAGGCAGTCTGAAAACTGGTTTTCCATTATCCTAGCAGAGAACCTCATAAGCCACAGATTCACGTAAAAACTGTTCAGTTAGGTGCAGTCTTCACACCCTGTACCCTCACAAAAATCTCACTGTGGCAATTTTTATGCTTACTGTGTCTGCTCCCATTTACCTACCACCAGTATGCCAACTCTGGGTGAAAGAATCTCTATAAATTTAGAGATAAGACATCTAAAGGTAGCTGCTGCTCACTGTTTATGGATAAGGTTTTGAGGTTTTTGCCCTCCTCTGCAGGAGGACTGTGCATGTCTTCTGCAGACAGACAAAGGCACAGCTTTTTCCACCGACTGCTGGAAAGCTTTGACGAGATCTGCAGCAAGGTGGGAGAAGAGTCACCCTTCTGCTCTGAATTTCTCATGTTCAGCAGTCTCACCTCAATGCGAAGAAAGCAAGACTAACCTTTAAAGTTGGAAGGGTGGGCATCAACGTTTTGTCCGCTCGGCCTAAACTACCAGCCAGATTCTTGAATTTCCTACAGATTATCTACATAAAAAGTTTAAGGAGTGATTTTCACGTGGGAAGGCTAAGCCACCAGACGAGCGAACACCTAAGAACCAGCCAGCGGCTGACTCCTTTGCAACCGGCAGAAGACAAGATACAGAAGGCTACTGTTCAACGAACCTGGCATCTCCCAGCAGGATGAGCTCTCACTGCCTCTCCTCTCCATTGCTGACATCATCCCCACCCCTTCATTCCTTCCCTAGGAGAGATATGACATGTTCATACACGAGACGGCCGGCAGCGAGCAAGGTACGGCAGGCTCGCTCCCTGACGGCTCTGCCAATTCAACTCGGTCCCGAGTCAGTACATCTGCCCTGCACCTGCGACGTCGCCGCTTTGCCTATCGAAAGCTCAGTAGTTTTCACACCAAGGCTGAGACTACGGTCAAGATCAGCCAAGATTTCCCTCTCATTTCCCCTTAACACATGCAATTCAAAACCTAAACCTTTCGCAAGACCCGTGCTAACACATTTACCACCCTCAGCCCCCAGTATTTGCTAAAAGGGCTCAGTGTTCCACGGTACCCAAGCGCTCTGCGGAAGCTCGAGAGCACAAATTCAGTTGGGCCACAACCATGCGAGCAGTTTCACCAAGATTTTCTTTTCAAAGGGGAAAATCATGGAGTCGTTCCAATAACGAAACCGCAGTCTTAAAGTCTTATGAGTAGTTTAGCGAGCAGATGTTCAGTGTGCCAACAGTCTTGAGTTTTCTTGCAAAGTCCTGAAAAAATGGAAGCTAAGGAGCTAGCAGCAAAAGCAAAAACTAGGCATAAAGCTAAAATTGGTCTGGCAGGGTAATTCTGATTAGAAAGCAGAAAGTTGCACCAGCTCGCTGTCACCACGCAGCTTCTTTGAGCAAAAGGTGCCGGAGCTCTTAATAGCACTTTAAAGCTGCCAATTAGCTTGAACACTGCTGAGCTCCTCTAAGCTTCTTACATGCCGCACAGCCGACTGCTAAACTTACAAAGGGTAATTGATCCTCAGCTGCGCCCCTCTCCGTCCCTGTTCTCATGGTCCGTACCCAGCCAGGCTCATGACAGACAGCGTGAAAGATGTGTCTATCAAGAGACATCAGCGCCTTCTTGAATGGATCGGTGCCAGCAACCTCAACTCATGCAATCATCTGTGCGCTTTGTAGCTCGACAAGTGGAACCAGAAAACACAGCCCAGTCGAGGTGGGGACCTTACAAAACACGCAGGTGCTCTTCAGGCTCAGCCCAGCCTCCCCTGTTCGTCTGCAAACAAGCAGCTCATTGTGCAGCCTTGTAAATCTCCTGACATCACCACAGCAGAAGCTGCTATCTCTGTAAAAACCAGCTCGGTTCCCAGGACACCTAGGATGTCAAAGAACCTGCAGTTGTTCAAAGCCATCGCTGTGACCCTTCCTACAATGCCAAGCAGGTTTTCCTTCCTCCTTCTTCAGTTCTCGGTCCCTGCCCAGGACCACTCATCTTTGCTCCTGAATATTAACTACATTTTTCTCTCACAGCTGAATTCCCACTTGGCCTACAAAACGCTTTGGAATCTCAAAACAGAAATGGTTATTACCAACCTGTAGAGAGGATTATAAAAGATTACATGCCCCTATTACATAGCTGCCAAGTTCTGCGAAGATTCTCAAGTGACACTTCTCCCCAAAGCAAGTAGAGGCTTTCGTGACAGGTTCAGGAAGCAGAAAATAGAGAATAGCAGAAAAGTTAATTATTTGTGGGAGAAAAAAAATCTGCAGTTTTTCCTCTTAATTTATGCATAGTCCTTTTCTTACCCAGCTCTATACCCTTCCCCCTGTTCTTTTCTCTGTAATGCTTGCTTTCACCAGCCCCTAATCTCCATTTCACAGCCTCTCCAACACTGAGCATCCAGACTCGGCTGTTCCCTCTTCATCATTCTTTACAGCAGTGCAGGAAGAAAACTAGCAGAAAAGTATCCTGAACTTGAAAAGGGCCTTGGCCCAGGGCAGCTGTGCAAAGAAAAAACCAAAAGAACCAACAAGTTAAATCCAAACTCTGCTCAGTTCCTGCACATTTTTTGGGTGCACCAAAATGTGACAGTATACTCGTGGTCAAAGCTAAACGTATGTGTACACAAGCCATGCACGGAGCTCAGCAAAAGCACCATTACCAAAGGTTCTGCCCCCACAGACTGCTTTACCCCCTGCCCTTGTCAATGAGGCATCAACCAGCTGACATTCATCTGTCACAGACCCGTTTCAAGAGAGCAAGATCCTTTCGCCTTCTTCGGCCAAGCAGGGAGGTATGGGAAGAGCAGAGGTAGAGAATTGTTTCTGTGGAGACAAGAGTGAGCCACAGGTATAGACAAGGTGATGAGACAGCGGCCACAACAAGTTCAAGATGAACGACTGAAAACCAAACACACCATCTTTTAGGCTTTGGCATGCAGTTTGAATTACACCATGCAGGCTGTTTCTTTTAGAACCTTTCATCTTTGGCTTTCCTTCAAGAAAACCGATACATTCACTGTCACTGCTCTGAACAACCTCGGCCCATACACTGAACTTCTCACAGCAATGGCACGATCGCTGAATTCACCTTCCCTTCAACCCACCTCTACAGAAACACAGCCTCTGTGGTCCCAAATCCATCCCTGTGTGTGGTGTTTTTTGTGACAAGAGAGAAGAATAAAGGAAAAAAAAAAAAAAAGAATAAAATAAATCGCAAAGCTCTCACGCTATGCTCTCCCGTAGCTAGGAGTTTTATATGCTCGGTCACCCTGCTGTCACCGCACAGCCTGTTGCTGCTGCACTCTTTCAGCTATTTTCAGCTGAATGCTTCTTGAAGTCCAAGTATACACGAGTGAGCAGGGGCTTCTTTTGGGTTGTTTTTTTTGCCTGGACAGACTTTTTGGAAAAGAGAATATAGGAGTTCTGACCACTGCTGATGTCTCAGACAGATGAGTTTATTTCCCTTGTTGAAGAGAGAGATCATAGGACACTAAAATCTACTACTACGCTGTGCATTTTCTTGCATATTATCCAGGTCATTCAGGCATATAGGCTAAACTTAGCTTTCTTGTTTTAAGTAGTTAAAACAAATGACTTAGTAAGGGCCCACCTCAAGGGATTCAAACAGAATGTAAAAGCAGCTCTCCAGTACTCCCCATGCTATTTAAGACGACTCGCTCGGCTTCCTTCTGGCATTTTCAAAATGTTTTCAGAATAACCTGGAACCAGCTATTACACATCAAGTCATTGATTTGACCTACTTAAAAAAAACCCTAACCCATACAAACACACCAGAATGCTCCTCACTCCGTTCTTCTCCCTAACATCTGAATTGTCTTCATGTGTTTCAGTAATGCAATGCTAACATACAAAGGACTGGACATCGTCATCCTTCAAAGATGGTTCAGACGCAAAACTTTAGAGGAAGGAGATCGGATCTTATATAAATGCAATGGGGATTCTGAGCCATATTTAGATTTATGCAAAGAGATGTTTCATTGCAAATAATCTGAATCCCACATTTAATCCAGTACAGCGAGGTAACGACCTGTAATACCTCTTTTATCAGGTCTACTCTTTAACCTTTAGTTAAAGGTTATGTGAGGTTCATTTCCCTTTGTAATGTAACTCAGCTATTGTACCTGCTTTCAGGAGGAAAAGCTGGCTTTGGGAGAAAAATCCACTTTGGTTAAGCATAAAGAGGTCGTCACCAATTTGGTCAAAGCAAGACACCGAGATGCTGGCTTGGATGAAAGCTGACTCTAAGCGCCTTGCTCTCCTTATTGCCACATGATCTAAATACTTGCAAATCAAAGCTCAATTCTGTTCCAAAACTGCAGAATACAGTGGAGGATTTCTCTCATCTTACCTACGCTATACGATGTTGAGGGAAAATAACTGTGAAAGAAAGAGGCAACAAGGGAAGAAATAACAGTGCCAAGGCAGAGAAACTGCAAGTGCTGAGCTGACGCCGTGGCAAGGGAAATCCATTCTTGTAGGCCAGCCAGGTTTGGACACCTGAGCCATGGTGAGATCAAGGCTCCCGAGATCCCACCAAAACAGGCGGAGCAGGTTTACTGTGCTTTTGGCAAACCCCAATAAGCATGATTAATGTATCCTTTGATGATGGGCTAGCTAATTAAAGGGATCTGTAGCTGGGGTGCAGTACTTCAGGTGTTCTTCGACCGGGTTTTCCCTCTACTTCATATTGTTTCCTTCTCCCTCCAGTCAGTTTGGCCATGAAGAACAAAGGCAACTTTACATCCTCATCCCAAACACCCTCCACCCTAGAGCCCATGCCTACTTAGTTTTTCCTCCTTACTCCTCCTGCTTTCCCCAAAACTGGCAAAATGTAAAGCTTGTGAGGACCAAACCAGTCATTCTTCACTACGCTTCTTTTCATCTGATTTATCCGATGCTCAGTGTAATGCCACAAACCCCCTAAGTGCAAATACGCCCTTGTTCCCAGATGTTTTCCCTGCTGTGTGCTTTGCAGACTGACACCACGAAGTACCCCCTAGCTCATCCAAACCCCCTTCTATCAGAGGGTAAAGCCATCTCATTTGGTGCTCATCTCCAAAAATCCCAGCAGGAGAATAAATGAACCCAGTAAGTGTAAATAACCAGAAGAGAGAAAATGTCTTTCCTACAGCAATGCTAAACAGCGAGGTATAGGTCACAACCTTGCAGGAACAGGCCTGATAACATCTAATTAGCAGTCCCGCTGCGCAACTGCATTTTGTAACAGTAAATCCAACCAGACCGGGAGGAAAGGGAGAAGGGAATCTTTATATAAATATAATAATTTTCATCCAGTTTGAAGAGGTTTGTTTTATGATACCGTTTCATGGGGTTCCCCCGTCAGTAGGAATAATCAACCCACACAAGTGATTTTATGAGTTATTACCGAAATTCATTTCACTCCTATTGGGAAACAATTTACAGGGGCAGCATGGATTTCTATTAATTAATTCATTTTTAAACTGAAATACTAAGAATTCAGTTTGCTGCCAGAAGATGGGTGGAGAAGGTAAGGAAAGTTCACGTACCCAAGAGACTATTAACCAGAACCAGCTTGGACAATGCATTTGAGAAGCATTTCCTTCCAGCTACTGTAGATAGCTGTCCTTAACATGCCTTTACTTGAGCAGCCAATTTTCCACTGAGTACAATGAGATCTCAAAACACACACGAAATCAGAGTATAAACAGACACAAACATCCACTTAGTGATATAACAAAAGAAAATACAGGGCAAAAAAGTTGAGCTTCCCCATTTTCTGCCCTTTATAAAATATCCTGAGGTTTCAAACACCCTCTGCTACATGCCTCCACACCCCTGTTTTTTTTAAGTGACAGTATTATTATAGAATACCCTGCTTAGCTGTCTTTGCAGTGGTGTTCTTGAACAAAAATAATAAATTCCACCCAATATTACTGCACAGTTTAAGACAAAACAAGTGGCAGCTGCTAAAGCATGAATGAGGCTGCAGCAGCAGCGGCAGCAGGCGGGAGTGGCGATTCAGGTAGAGCAGTACAAAGCGAGAACACTTAAAATACGTACGAAGATCTTGTCACAGACAGGAGAAATGACAAACCGATGAGAGGCAGCACCAAAGAGTGAGAGATGAAGGAATAACTTCCTTTTTTCAAGAGTTTTAGTTTGTTAAAAGACAAGACAGTGCTGCTTCTGCATCCTCAGAGCTGGATGGTACCCTACCCCCCAACCCCTGACGGATGTCAAACTTCTTTTGGTACATCTCTGGCGATAAAAACCATGCATGGCATCTTGTTCATTTCCTCCTTACCGCTTAGGTTGCCAAAAACTTCAAGCTCTGCTTTCCTTGCCACATCTCCAGAGCAGTACTATTTGTTCTGCTCTCGGTGACTAAGGATGATCATGCACCTGTCTTGTCTTTGTAAAAGCCTCTTTAACAACAGGATGATATCTTGGTACCCGGGACCAGTTTTGCTAGCCCTGAAGCAACCAGACACCATGATGAAAAGAAAAGGGGGGTGGGATGGGGGTGTCTATTTTTTCTTTCCCAAA
>Ga0181612_123199_pt1 | contig 10568 bp, 6 predicted proteins | sample HoacroProtozoa21_FD_119630 | JGI IMG/M metagenome (GOLD analysis project Ga0181612, IMG submission 119630) | Hoatzin crop microbial communities from Cojedes, Venezuel. Combined Assembly of Gp0051906, Gp0051904, Gp0051908
AGTTTGTGCCCATTGCCCCTTGTCCTGTTGCTGGGCACCACTGAGAAGAGTCTGGCCCCATCCTCCTGACACCCACCCTTCAGATATTTATAAGCATTTATTAGGTCCCCTCGCAGCCTTCTTTTCTTCAGGCTGAACAAGCCCAGCTCCCTCAGCCTCTCCTCATAGAAGAGATGCTCCAGTCCCCTCATCAGCCTCGAAGCCCTCCGCTGGACTCTCTCCAGTAGTTCCTCATCTTTCTCGAACTGGGGAGCCCAGAACTGGATGCAATACTCCAGATGGGGCCTCACTAGGGCAGAGTAGAATGGGAGGAGAACCTCCCTCAAACTGCTGGCCCCACTCTTCGTAATGCACCCTAGTAACAAGCCAGTATTTTCACCAAAACACCAAAATCCAGCACAGGACCATCAGGTATTCCAGGAACTTGTCCCTAGAACAATTATTGAGGCCTCTTACTCAGACCACAGAATGGAAATCTGGATGAGTGGTCTGTCAGCACTGCTTCCAAGCTCACCTCCTCCCCTCCCCTTCTCCTCCCATGCACACCAGCTTTGTTCAGAGCTTTCTACAACTTCACTGTATTCATAAGTGCAAGAGCTAAGGCACTCTTTGTGTTGGTGATGCACTGCTCAGTTACTAAGGTGATTTATGTTTTGTCCACTAGCGAATTCACCCAGAACTTGGTGCAGGACTAGGCAGACAGAATGAGAAGTATTGCCTAAAAAAAGATTTTCTCTTTGGTGGGTACCTTGCAAAGGGGGCCTGTATCAGAATGCATATCAGTTAGATATTGTTTTACCAGACCAGCAAGAAATTCTATGAAGAGTTGTAAAATTTAAAAACCGACAAACCCCCTTGCAAGAAACTGCAAGGTGTCTCCCATGTATTTTTCTGCCTGAAGAACATCACCTCTTCCACTGTATTCACTATATTTTTGTTTCTCCATGCTGCAAAGCCAAGACCATAAACGTAATCTTTCTGCGAAAAAAAATGCTAGCCTAGACTCTGCCATTTTGCAGAAGCTCACAACCCCTTCAAGGAGAGCAGAGAGGCTTCTCCTGAGGTCTGCCATTCCATGCAGACTCTGAGCACCTTGCATAAGCAAAGCAGCCAAATTCCCATTGTGACTCACATATACGAGACCCCAGACAGCCCTGGGTGCAGAGGGACACAGAGCTCCAAGAGTGGTAATGCAACATGCTCTGCACACCATGTCTCTCCAGGCTGGCTTATTATTCCCCTCACTTGGCAGGACAGTCATGCTGCTGAGTGAACTGCCACACTAGCGATGTCGCCTTCCAGCTCACAACCAGATATGCACTATTCTGCTTGTGGGACACCAAGAGCTCTCCACAGCAAGAGCAGCAGCTCCTTTGGAGCTCTCCCCTGCTCCTTGCCGTCTCTCCCACGCCCACTGCCATGGTGCCAGACTGCTTGTGAGGATGTCACGTGTCTGATGGTTCAAAAGGCTTGCAACCCCTTCCAATCCCTCTCCTAGCCTCTCCTGGGTACAGTGGACGTGTGCGTGGAGAAGGAGTGCAGAGGGACTCCCTATTCTTCTTTCAACTGAATGATTTGTCCGAAGAATTTGCATTACTTGAGTCTGTGTCTTCAGGCTGATCTGAAAAATAAAGTAAGATAACACAGCAGCCAAACAAAATCCCCAGTCTCTTCACAGAGAGTTATTGTAGAAGCACATTAAATTTCCTTGATCTTAATTTTTCCCTTTTAGAAAAAAAGACTAAAAATAGACTCTGATTATAATGGGAGACCTATAAAGGGAATGCTCAATACTCTGTATAGCTCTGTCAGCCCAGAGATGAAATGAGTCATAAAAGTGTCAGAACGCGGCACCTACTGCTTTTTCACTGCTGTGACAGGAGAGGAACATTGTGATCGTCTGCCCGATCCTCTAAGAGGAGGGCTCCTAACAGCATCGGAGGCCATCGCTACTGTAAGGTCACTGGCCTTTGGCCAACGGCTTCAAAGACAGCTGAAATAGAGCGCATCAGATCCCTTCTTATTATTTTAGGTAGACAACTAGTAAGTAATCTTAACTAAACACAGTAAGGAAGCTAGGACCTCAGCACTGATCCCTGAAATAAGTGCTTCGTCAGTTATTACAGTAATGCCAGGATTTTTAAATGGAATGGGGAATTGGTGTACCAGGTGACTTAGAATTATGGTTGTGAAATGTATTTTATCAACCTGTACAGAAGACTGTCTGGCACAGAAATTGTGCTGTGATACTCAGTTTTAATTTGCCTTGTTTAATTATCAAAAACACAATAAAATTCTTCTTTAAAAATCTCCACTAGTAAGCATGGCATTTCTATTTCTCCGACAGGAAATGAACATGATTAGACAAACAGCAGTGGCTTTTAGAAAACAAAGAGCAGCCATAAGGCTTATACTCTGCAGTCTAAAGTCACGTCTTCAGAAGACCACAGCTGCCAGCACAAGAAAGTGTTCTCCAAACCTTGTGTTAGAGCAGAGCTGTAGGAGTAAAGCTCTGGAAGGAGAAAGTTTAACTCAATGAACACAGCTGCAGGACTTATGGCTATGCTAGCACATGTAAGTAAAGCTGCCTGTGGGGAATAGGTGCAGCTGGGGATTACAAAAACCCACCATTTTCCAGGTAAGGATACAAACGTGGGGAGGTCCCACCATTCTCTCCAGTGAAACTCCACATCTAAGAGCTGGGACTGCAGCTTCCCTTTTCTAGTATCAGCTGCTTTCACTAGACAGCATGGGCCAGTAGCTAAAGACTTGAGATTGGAGCTCTGTGCACACCTCTGCCATTGACCTGTTCTCTGTCCTTAGGCAAGTTGTTTGACATCACCACGCTATTTATTTAGTCTGTAACACCATCAGTGCCGCACTTGTGACAATGCATTTTTATTTTGTCATGCCAGACAGGATGTGATCTCAGCTGAGAACTCCTGACTCTACAGTAAAATAAATGACTTAATAATTCAGAACAGAAATATAAATCAACCTCTCCCTTCTTTTCCCAGAAAATCAAATAAAGGATGCCTTATATCACCCCAAGTCCCAAGATAATCTAAAACAAAACCACCCGGTCAATTGGACAACTTCCCAACTCCGGCCCTTGTGAGAGACGACCTAACTGCAAGGCCTCTCTCCAAACAGTAACTGAAAGAATGTAACACTCAGTTTTAGTCCTCCTAGATATTCCTACCTTCATGCTGCTGAGAAATCTTAGGAAGAGATCTGTCCTTCCCTCTCTTGCCTTCCATCAACCAAACTCACCTAGCATAAACTACACTCTATTTTACCTACTGACTATACTTTAAATATGCTAGGTGGGAAAAAAAATGCCTGCTAGATATTGACTTTTCAAAAGTAGAGGCTGAGAAATAACACAGGTTTTTCTTCTCAGGCTGGCAGCCTGTCACAAGTGGAGTCCTCCAGGGATCGACACTGGGCCCCACACTGCTCAACATCTTCATGAATGACTTGGATGATGAGATTGAAAGCACCTGCACCAAGTTTGCTGATGGTGCAAACTGGGTGGTGAGGTGGACACATCAGAGGAGAGAGCCAAATTACAGAGAGACCTGGAAAGGCTGGGAGAGTGAGCTAGCAAGAACAGTAAGAAGTTTAGCAGACACGTGCAAAGTCCTGCACTTGGGCCAGGACAGCAGGCTAGGATCAGCGTGTTTGGAGAGCCACCGCAGCCACCCCGCAGCACCCTGGGGATCCCAGTGGACCACAAGCTGACCATGAGTCCACAGAACACCACCGCAGCAACAAACGCAAATCGGGCCCTGGGCTGCAACCACAGGGGCATTACTAGCAGAGACAGAGGCATGATCATCCCAACCTGCTCAGCGCTTGTCAGGCTGCACCTGGAGTACTGTGTCCAGTTCTGGTCCCCACAATTCAAGTAAGATGCAGATAGACTGAAGAGGGCACAAAGGAGGGCCATGAAGATGATCAAAGGGCTGGAGAACCTGCCCTGTGAGGAAAGGCTGAAGGACTTAGGTGTCTTCTCCCCAGAGAAAAGAAGGTTCAGGGGGGACCTCATCACAGTATTCCAGTACTGAAGGGGCACCTGCAAAGAAGATGGAGGCTCTCTCTTCACAAGGAGAATCTTGAGGCACATTTTAAATGATGTTGTGAACTGGACAGCCCGGGGCAGTGGAAGGACAGTCGTTTATACGTACCTGTAGATGTTTGAACAGTTTTCTTATCAGCACAGGACAAGACTGTCCATATCAAGTGAGCATCCCAGAAAGGGTTTCCTCATCAATTTTCATGTTGCCACCATCCACTTTAAACCTGTAACCTCTTCAGGCCAGGTTGCAATTTCTCAATAACTTTCTTCTGATTTTTGTATTAATGATGTCTGTGTAGAAAGTAGACCACACTGAAAAATGACCAATCTAGAATTTTCAAGCTGTGTTTCCTTTCAGACTTTAATCCAAAAGAATATCTGTGGAAGAATTAGGAGAATTAAGAAAGTAGATAACATTTGCTGACATTCAGCCTATTTCAGGGCAGAGAGGCAAACTATAAAACAGTGTCTTGCCACATTTTCCTGCAAAGGGGTAAAAAAGGAATGTCTTTTGTCTTCACTTTCAAATAGTATTGCCAGCTCACAGTTTACTTACCTTTAAGGCTAGAAGGAAGACGGCGAATGAGTTAGATACAAGGTTTGTCTAATGCAAAGTCAGCCCCAAATTATTCTCTTGTATCCCCTTTCTTTGCAATCAGCAGAAAGGAAAAATTCTTTTTTTGTTATTTTCTTTTGACCTTTTCTGTTTTAGAAAGTATTTTCTTCTTTGTATGTTGTTTTTTTAATTCTCCATTCACATGGTTCCTAATACTAGATATCGTGGCCTACCACTGAAGTCGCAAGAAAGAACCAGAGAGTGAAAAAAAACCCAACAAATATAACTTCCTTTAACTTTGTTCTTATTTTGCTTCTTGCAATGGAGGACCCTAAGTTAGAGGTTTATCTGCTGAAGAGAGCAGGACATTTAAGTACAGGTGACTATAAAAGAGTCAAAGCACAGGAAATTTCTCAGACTCTACTGGAAGCTTTAGGGTTTGCAAATCTAGAAACTATGTCAAGGAAAACAAAATATTTCATCATTTTCTCCATAAAATGCAATACACTATAAAATAACCAGAAATACATTAGAGTACTCATAATGCTAAGTGCATTGCTATATTGCTACAAGTATATTACGTTACAGATGCATTGTCAGTTTGCTAGTAGTTCCTGGGATGCACCAGCTGTTTGGGAGTACACAACACCCAGGGCATGAGGAACAGTGCAAACAGCCAGCGCTGCTGAAATATGTCATGGTTGAATTCACTCCTCTACTGAAGTTTCAACATTGTTTTGGCAGAGAGGTGGTGTTCATAATATTTTATTTGTGTGAATTCTCTTTCATGTACCATGAATAGAGCTTAGACTGTTCTTTTGGTTTTTACTGAAGGAAGAGGATCTCCTGCTTTATTTCTTTTCTCCTTTATTATAAGATAATGTGTAAAATCTCTCAAGTCTTCCCATATATCAAATGTTGTTGAAAGTTCAAGCTACAGTTCAGAAACTGAGTGGCAGTGGGAGAAGTACAATCTTACAGTGTTTGTTTTGCACTTATAGGACCAGGCTGAAACACAGATTATCAAAGGGGAAGGATTAAAATCCTGGGATGTGCCCACCTCCACCTCTTTTTTTTTCATTTTGCTCCATCAGTGAGGCCAAACTAATGGTTGGTCATTGAAGGCACCAGCTTAATTTTTTTCCTGTAATTAACCTGCTGTTGCAGACCATAGTTTCCCACACAGGAAGAAATTGAAGGCTTGAGAAAAATTAACTCCACAGGACAGCAGGGCAGTGCAGAGGTACATGGGATGCCACAGCAGCTTTATCAAAGCTAGAGTTGCAAGCTGATTGTTTTACTCACACATTGGGAGAGATGATGAGGACAAATCAGTGTGTCTTGAGTTTTTCTTTGTTTAGGCTGCTCAGATTACACCTAATTTGGCTTACAATTACAGGTAAATCTCATTTTCAAATTAGGGTACCATTAATATGTGTGTCATAAAATGGGTTTAATTTACATAATTCTCCATGTGTGTAATTGTTGAGAGGGAGAAAACTTTATTTAGAAACATCCAGCAGAAACCCTTTTTCCCCGTTCACCTTTTCTCTCAGTCTGTGAACTTTTGTGATTCTCAGGTGTCTCTTCTGTTACAGAGGCAATCAAATTACATCCACATATTCCCAACAATTAAGAGAGGTTAAGTAAAAATCTATAGAACTCTGCCTTTGGGCAATTTCTAAAGAATATTCAAAATATAAAGGTCTTCATGTCACTGTCTTGCATCTGTTTGTGCATGAAAAGGAAAAGGCATCAGGGGAAGGGAAAGTGGCTGTGAAAGAGCTTAAAGCTAAAGTCTCAGTTGCATACATCCTCTGGGCTACGAGTCCTCTTTGTGACATGTATATCTGGGGGAGACTCTTGTAAAAAGAAATATCTTTCAGACTCCTTAGAACAGCAAAATTCTACAACCTTTGTTCAGCAAGGGGCTCAGTGAGACTCATTTGTTGCAAGTTGTCCTTTCATGCCATTTAACATTAACTACAACAAGTGCAGATCTGGTCAACTTGTTAATCCTGAAAATACACAGGGAAGTTTTCTACCTCAGAGTGATGTGTTTCTGCAGTGAGTAAGGTGGAAGCTTCTGTGTAACTTTCTTTTTTTCTTAATCTGAAACAAAATAAGATGTTCTAATTGACTTAGTTGTTTAAAACCAAATAAAATGACTTCTAAAAATATTTTACTTGCATCAAAGTTTAGTGATTTTAGCACCAATTACTTGCATTTTCCCAGATCAAGACAGACCTAAGAGACATCTCAAATTAACCACTCCGTGTGTAAGAGACAGTTATCAGCAAAAGCTAAGTGATTGATCAAAATATTAATGTATGGAAAGGAGCAGCTGGGTCTCCCTGATCATGCTAAGCAGACAGCTGTGACTAGCAGATAGCAAATCCATTACTTTCAGTTATTTAAAGCTAATGCTCCATTATTGCAACAAAATTTTACCTTTTCTTTAATGGTTTTCTCAGGCTGGAGAGGAAACAATATAATCATGACAGAGATTTTAAGAAACAGTAGGGCTAGGTGTATGCTAAGAATTTGTAAAATAATCCTTATTTCCTATTAGTTCCTGAAAATTCACTATAGATTGAATAACAGCCTGATTGCCTTTGTTCTGCAAGGAGCTCTAAAAGGTTCTGTTTGAAATTTTACTTTGTTCTTTTTTTTTGAGGAAAGAAGCATTGCCATGAAAGCATGTAAGCAAAATTACACTTTTCCCAATTTGTAGGATCGTTTGCATTGAATTCAAGTGTATATACCCCTATAAAACTCAGGGGAAATGATGAGGATTTGTGGTAAATTTGCAGCAATCTTGCCTGTGTTATCTTGCAGCAAAACAGTGACAAACCTAAACAATGAATTAAAGTTTATTTGTGTGATGATACATGTTCTAATTAGAAAACAGACTTTAAAGGTCCTATCCTTCCACAGCAAAACGTAATATGGGGTTTTACTACTGCTTTTATTTAATTCTCTTTCCTTTCAGTAAAATGCTTCATTGCTTAATAACTATGCAAGATCTTCAGAGACTGGAGGAGCTTTTGATTTGTCATGGAGAGACCTGTTGATCCAAGGAAAGGGGGATGCCATGGGAGCCCTTTTCCTCCTCCATGGCAGGGGTAGCCGTGGTAGGGAGAGGGAATGAGATTGATCCATTTTGTGGAGTATTGTTCTGGTGAACTGCTCAAGGAGAGACATAGAATTAAAGACTGTGACCCTGAAAGACAGCTTTGGTTTAAAGGCCGGAAGAAATCTAGTGGGTTATGAGCTGTTGCTGGAGCAGGAAAGCCAAGATGATTTTTACACAGTACATGTCAGCTATGGGCTTGGAAATGTTGCTGTCTTATAAAAATTAGAAATTAATCAAAGCCATTGAACTTCTGTATCTATGAATTCATGAACACTGATATTTATGAATCTCTAATAACCTAAGGAAATGCCCCATTTCCAAAGCACATCTTTTATCACCATCCTTGAAAGCTTGGATCTGAAGCCATATTTTCCAAAGAATTATTAATGAACAGGAGACTATCATCTGTATTAGGTACAACAACTCATAAACATGTAGATAAATGACATCAGATAAGGCTAACATCAATTATCATTTTGAATAAATCGAACATAATCAGAACAGATGCAGTCCCTAGGGGTATATATGTTTCTGCCAAGTACGTATATGTGTAAAACCAAAATGATTCTTAAATTTTTTCCAATGAGATTTTCAGCATGACCAAAGGGAGTTAGCAGTATCTCATGAATATTTTCTAGGAAATTAGTATCTAATAAAGACCATCTGGGAACTATAAGCTAAAAAATATCAACAGGAAATACATTTTCATTAAAAAAAAGAAATTTCCTTTACAAAATTTGGAATTTCACTGAGCAGAAAAATATATTCATCTGTCAGTTTGACCTGAACGGAAACATTGTGTTGAGACTTTGTTTATTTTGGAGTTTTATTTTGCTTGCACCTGAAATGTTTCCTTTCAACTTTTTTCACACTACATCTGTCTTTTAAAGTACCATGGACAATTGCAGGGGTTGTAATAAGTGTCGCTTTCTTTTTCAAGCAGTAAGGACTCTGTCCAGTTTACTCTATTTCTGAAGTGCCTCATGCACCTCCTGACAGAGATATGCAATGCACCATTGGAGTCACCGGCTGACTGTGTGTCATGGGAGAGGTAAGTTAACCAGAGAGCTCAGCCTACTGGCAGGAACAAAGAAATAAAAGTACTTGAAATCTACTTGCCATGTTCCTGCATAAGATTATAAAGAGATACAATTCCAGGTGGATGTGCTCCAAAATAAAAAAGTACAGATCTCACACTGGTGACAGGATTTTCCATTTCTCTCCATACAAAATAGTAACTTAATTTTTCATCTGAAGTTATCAGAATGCCAAAATTTCTGTCCCATGGAAAAGTGTTACATCTGCTCTTTTGCTGAGGCCCTTGAAAATCTGAACCAACATCCCTTGCATTGTACACCTTCCCCACCCCCTTACTTTCTTTTGCCTTCAGAACATGCCAAAGTTTGCTATCTTAAGGTCTGAGATTTGTCCTCTGCTACTCTGTAATCCTCACTTTCCCCCAGATCTTGACCATCACTCTTTCATGGTCCCTACAGCCAACGCTGCCCTCCAGTACCACTTCCCCCAGCAGCTCTTTCTTGCTACTGACCAGTGGGTCCAAAACTGTCTCATCCCTGCTTGGCCCCTCCAGGACCTATATCACAAAGTTATCCCTGATACACTCCAGAAATATCCCGAGGACCTCATGTCCCACTGCATTTCCCTTACAGCCAAGTTCAGGGAGGTTGAAGTCCACCAGGAGAACAGGTGTGGGTGACCAGAGATGTTCTCATGTTCTTTGTCCTCTTCTCCCGGCCAGGAGGTCAGTAACAGCCTACGCCCACCGCACTGTGTCACCCCTGTCCCTGCCCTCTACCCCAGCCCTGACTGCCTCACTCTAGCTTGACTGTCACCCATCCCATAGAATAGACCCATGCACCCCAGCTGCTCCCTCATGTGGAGGGCCATCCCTCCTCCTCATTCCTACTGGCCTCTGCTGGAGTGCTTGTACCTGTCCATCGTGACACATATCGCAGTCCCAACACATCTCAGTTACCGCAGTGATACCGTGCGTCATCTGTATGTCCAGTCCCATCCCTAGTTACCACAGCCCTTTTCATTATGTTACTGCCTCTGCCTCAGCCTTATCCCACTAAAATACTTGCAGAAGTGGCTGTCATGAAGCAACATGTGCCGGTGCATAGGGAAAATTATTATTCTGCTTCCATTCTTTTTGTGCTTCTATTGCAGGCTGATGCTGTCAACTTAAAAAACAGTTCATGGCTGCAGAACACTGCACATTCTCATAAGCCACAACACAGGAAAATACTCTGAACTCACAACTTTGTCTCCCTCTGGATTCTATAATTCATTGTTGAATAACCGGTGGAAAAAATTGGCATTTAAAAAATATTAACATTTTTTTTCTCTATTTTCAATTCTGGTTTAATAATCTTAAATAATTCTTCAAAGGCTAATTCAGGCTGGGCCTTTGAGATAACTATTTGGAGAGAATTGATAACAAGCCTTACTCCTGGCTGTCAGAAGTGGAATGAACCCCAGCTACCTCACCTGAGGGAGAACCTGGAAATGTCTCATAATTGTGTTAGAACTGATGAACCCCGTGGCATGTAGCTCCTCAAAGATCCAAAATTCTCTTGTCAGATCAGAATTGATTTTTTACCTCCTGTACCTCTGACAGCAGATTGTCTTATAGAATCATAGAATGGTTTGGATTGGAAAGGATCTTTAAAGGTCATCTATTCCAACCACCCTGCAATGAGCAGGGACATATTCAACTAGACCAGGTTGCTCAGAGACCCATCCAGCCTGGCCTTGAACACTTCCAGGGATGG
>Ga0181612_182319_pt1 | contig 10568 bp, 3 predicted proteins | sample HoacroProtozoa21_FD_119630 | JGI IMG/M metagenome (GOLD analysis project Ga0181612, IMG submission 119630) | Hoatzin crop microbial communities from Cojedes, Venezuel. Combined Assembly of Gp0051906, Gp0051904, Gp0051908
CCCTTTCCCTTTCCTTTTCCTTTTCCTTTTCCCTTTCCCTTTCCCTTTCCCTTTTCCTTTCCTTTTTTTTTTTTCCATTTTCCTTCCCCTTCCCCTTCCCCTTCTCCTTCCCATTCCCTTTAGCCTTCCCCTTCCCTTTTCAATTAAAAATGTGCTTAAGGGAAAACTATTGTTCTGTCTTGTTCCTGGAAATCTGGAACAACAGACAACTCCTAAATATTTTGCTTTGACTCTACTTCTGAAAAAGCTTAGTAGTCCTTCTCAGCAGAACACACGTACAGGAGAATGGGCAGAAGAAAAGAACAGAAAGAAAAGAAGAGAGAGTGATGAGATGACAGTTACAGTTCTCAGTTTCCTCTTCATTACAGCATCTGTCCCTGCAGATTACTGACTAATTCAAGGTAAGGAAAAACCAAAACCAAAAGCATAACCAACAGCAACACAAAAAGGAAACCCAAAACAGTTTGTACAAAAATAAAAGGGACTGTTAACTATCCTTTTTGGTATGCTCCATTGCTTGCTTATTGCTGCAGATGGGATAGAGTGAATAGGGTTGTGATTTTAGTAGAGAAAGTGAGAATAGGTTAATAACAATCAATTGTAGCAAACAGAATAACTAATTCTAGATTTTAACCATTCAATATTTCCTGATTTTCCTAGATTTTCTATTTGCGAACCACAGGAGGACTTAGGTATTCCTCATTGTTTCAGTCGATTTGGTCCAGATCCTTTAGCATTGAAAGTCTGCAGATTGGTGTTTAATTTGATTTCATACATCAGTTAAGAAGCCAAGGGAGCAAATAATTGTATAGTTGCAGTCTGCTCTTCACTGTAGAGGGTCTTTTACAAATCTGACAGTCCACTTACTTTTTGGATTTAGTGGTTGAATAATTCACTGTAGAGAATCATTTTCATATCTTGTTGTAATAACTTTTCAGAGCCCTTTAAGCAGAGGAAGCTGATATCAAAGAAGCTATCACCTAATTTCATTTCTGATGCAATTGTAGACATTGATGGCCATATAAGACCCCTCAGTGCCATTGACCAGACTATCTCAGATGTCATTTATCTTATCTAACATGCTATTATGACTGGCTTGAATACTTTGATTCTCTGTCAGCTGATTTCCTGGAAGTTGGTCTATCGAAGGAGTATAATTGTCTTTGGGATTCACTCCCTCTTGTGGCAATAAGTCACAACCATGGATGTGGTTTACACACTTTTCATCTGTTTGTTTAACTGTTTTGCTGTTGTTATTGTTGTTGCCTGAGATAATGGTTATGCTAGTATTTTGGCTTACAGTTGTAAATATAAATGATACACTATTTTTACTTTCAGTATGTGTTAGTCTATGATGTTCACACATAATATACCCATGTTGTTAGTGTATCTACAGAAATACATAGTCACGTCACAAAAATTTCAGTACTTTGACTCATTCTGATGTGGAGTAAAAAAAAAAAAATTCCTGAAATATTTCCTGATTGCATTCTTAGAAAGCTTACTTTTAAAGGCTTTGTTACTGCTACTAAACTGTCTTATCTCAGTGACAGTCTACTGTAGATTCTCCATTGGAATGTATACACTTCATGATACTGGATGTGTTTTGCAAAGGTAGTGCATGCGCTGCTGAATAATGAGGTACTTAATATCCTGCAGAATGTCAAGCTTTTCAATTTATGACACCCAGGTTACTTCACCATAGTAGATAAAGCTTTATTTTTAAGTTACCTGGAATTAAAAATAAATTGGACACTAGATTATGCTTTAAAATCACAGTCTATTAAAAAAAGTTTTTGATAGAGCTGTAAGGCTAACTGGAACATCCATTGGAAAGGGTGTGAGAGTGGCCATATGCTAATGCAAGAGGTGTGGGCATGTGATGGGTGTAAGGGTAGAAGATATTACAGTTTTGTAGACACAAAAGTAAATGATTTACAAGATTCATTGCTTAGTAGTTAGTGTGCCAGGTGGATCCCTATTGATGTAACAAATGAGACAAAAACTAGCTTAGTCTGGGAACTTAATATTTTTGTAGTGAAAGCAGACTAGAAACTGGGTTCAGGGGGTGAAGAAGACAAGAGAACTTCACCTGTCCTCTCAGTCTATACTGTCCTTTCCCCAATTGTTTTCCATATGGCAATATAACACAACTTCAGTCACACTATGTAACTTTGGGCAGGAGTGCTAAGATCAGACTGTGAACTATGTGTAAAAAATGCAGTACACAAAAAAAAAAAATGAACTGTAACAATTTTGAAACAAATCCTTAAATCTTCTGTGTTCTCAGATGACAGAAAGTGGAAAAAATATGGTTGTTTCTAATTTTTCTTCAAGAGTGTTCTATCTCCTATGAAGGAAAATCCTGAATTTAAATATGATAGAGGACCTTTACAACAGCATAAAATGCGTAGTATATGCCAAGCTTTCGGGAGCCTGTGAAATGTTATACATCAATTTTTTTCTTCTGTGAGTTTAAACTTTGCAGAGAGGTTAACGGTTGAAAGTGTTAAAGTCCTAAGAATTACACATACTCATAATTACTTCTGGCAGTGGTGTTAAAGAAAAAAAAAGCATGCTGCTTCTCTTGAGTTGGAAATTAACCTCCCGCCCTCATATTCTTTTCCAATTTTATGAAAAAAGTAGATAATAAGAGAGGAATCTACATGGCATCCTTTAAAAGATTATGTTAAACATTTATTAACAATGTTTTTGGTGTAAAAACTAGAGTCTCTGTGGGAACTGCTCAATTCAAAAAAGCAGTAGCACAAGAACATCTCTAAAATCCAATGAAGGCCTCAAACAAAATGAAAAAAACAAAGAAAAAGAACAACCAGAGGTGGCAAATGGATTTCTTGTCTAGAGACAGATCTGAGCACAAACTGGTGCCATTTAAACAATGTACTGCAATTGAACTACAAGCTAGATCCATAAGAACAAATGAATGTTAAGTGGGATCCCTAAGAACACTAAAGAGATTTATTAGTGACTTTAAAATGAATGCTGAATGAATTGATAATGATAAAGTCCCCAAATTCTCCTAGTAAATGGCTTCCAGATGTTCATTGTTCCCATTACTGTAGGGAATCCAAAGGCCCATGGACACATATGAGAATAGATTAGTATTCTTTCAGACCATTTTAAAGCAAACTACTTCATCAGTGGTGTAGATGCTGCTTTTTTCTAATATTTTTGTTCATCTAAGGATCACTGTATAAGTGTATTTATAAGCCTGAAAAATGAAGTGTGTTCTCATTGGGGTTTTAGTATAATGAAATCTATGTTTTAAAAGTCTCATAATGTATCTGCCTGCACTGCAGATACCAAATGCATTTTAAAAATCTGGAAAAGAGATATTACTGACTTATGTGCAACACAGATTTCATATAGGTGAGAACTGAGAAGGATCTCAGACCATCTGGGTCTTGTTTGTACCCAATGTCCTTATTAAAACTTGTTGTATTCATTACTGTGAAATACTTCCTTCTTCAAATAATAGATTTATACTTAGTAATTGATTGTCTGAGATCGCTTTTATGTAAATTTGGCCATCAAAAATGAAACATCTTGTCTTAGATTTCTGTGTAGACAATGAAGAGAGACTTTCTTCCAGGGAGTGTTCTTGTCTATCCCAGAACAGATACCAAACACAGGGTTGATGGATTGTCTTGGGGAGTTTGTAATTTGCCTTCAGGGGGTCTTCACTTCAGGGACTACAGAAGGAGCCTAGATGATTAGCTGAAGTTTGACACCTAACTCTAATCTTTAACATTGTATGAAAGGAATCATACCCTTAAATTATTACAAACATTACAGTGTGAAGGGACATTGATCCATCTACTTGACTCAATAACTGGTCTCTGACAGGAGCTTACAAGAGATACTTGATAGGAAAACACAAAAATCAAGCAGTGGACAGTTAGAGGAAAAACTTTTCTGTATGGAACTTATCAAGTTGATTAATTGGACCTTGATTTATGTCTTAAGGTAACTAGATGAATATGAATTCCTATCTTCAGATGTTATGATATTAATTTTCCCTGAAGGCAGAGAACATAAACCCTGAGAATAGAATTTCAGCACTTGGAGTGTGGTTAAAGAACTGTGCCGCCTCTTTATAAAATGGGGAACTTCTCCCGCTCTGTGACCTCTAACACAGCATATCTCCTGGTGACGAATGAACTCTGTCAGGGCAGGTAGTTCCATGTAACATTCTGCTTTGGAAATACAAAGAGACCACACTGCTCCTAAAGCAAATATTATTCCCTAAGAATACTCCATTGCAAGTTACAATTTGCACATTCCAACCAGTCATGCAGTGAAAAGTTAAAGGGAACTTTGTACAAGAAATCAAGAATAATGGGTTATGTTTTGTGCTACACTGTTCAGTATTAAGCACTGAAAAATAAGACGTATATGGGATGAAGAGAAATCCCATTGGAATACTTCTTACACATGAAGGCTTTTCTATAGTAAATTAGAGTGACATAAAAGGAAGGCTGGAGTATTCATGATGTGCAAACAAACTGCCATTTAAAATATCCTCTAAACATAGGTACTGTGGTTGCACTAAAACTATGATATAACTACATTAGTTTCATAACAATTGTAATGTATATAACCTTTGTCAATGTTAAAGAACTATTAAATGCAGTAACCTACGTATAGAAACATTATGCTCCATTGAAATACAAATGCATATTAAATACTTGGTTTGTTTACCATTATTGTTAGGCCTACTATTAATTTAAGGTGACATTTATAATTCATATTGTTAGACTTTACGCCTTGAAATAGTGCATGACACTCCTTATATAAACAATCTGACTATGCTGTATTTACAGAAACAAGCAAGTCTTAAACTGTTTTGCAGAACAAATGAGGGGCTAACCTATATTATTTTTTCAAGAAGTCCTTTGCATTACATTTCAGAGATCCACTTAAGAAGTAATGATCAAGCAACTTTTCAAACTTCATCTTTTCAGAGGTTCACAAGTTGAGTACCCAACAAGTTTTTATTCTTTTTTGTTACATTCTTTCCATTCAGGATTAAAAGCATCAGGCTAGACTCCTCTGGATGAATCTTGCACAGGCGCTTCAAATTCATATTTTTTAGACACTGTAGAGCTCAGAAAACTTGGAATTCCATTGACTTTCTGTGAATATAAGGAAATGTGATGTGTAATAGTCAAGCTGACTTCAACTAGAGTTCCTAAATATGGCATTCTATTTTTATTTTAGACACCAGTTTTGATTTTTTCTCTCCTTTTTCAGTGATCACCAGTGTCCTGGTGATCTCTAAAATACACTTCTATCCTCTGTTTTTAAATCCATACTATCACCACAAAGATCCAAAGAATCTATTGCTAAACTTTACCAATCTTATATTTCATTGCAGGAGACATTTTTTAACTTTGAATGCAATGAGTGGAAAATACCAGGCTTATTTTCATAGAGACAGACGGTGGCTGCAAACACTGCCATCCATCCTACTTTTCTGTGTAGGTCTTTATGCAGAGTGTGACTTGAACTGCTGTTATTACTCATTTTTTGGACATGGGAATACCTCATTGCTAGCACTAAAGAACAGGAAAAAAGCCAGCAATTAATTTTAAGTAGCACCTCTTGAAGAAATCCAAGTATTGTAATGTGTCTTCCACCCTGCTCCAGCTAAATTGTTGTGGCTCTGTGTTGTTTCCAGTGCCATACAATGTTTAGAGCTGTGGCTTAAAACATTCCTTCAAAGGCTAAAATCCAGCTGGAATGGATAGTTTAACTCCAGAGACTTTAATACCATTTTACCTCTTGTTAACCAGAGGAAATGAAATGCATTGATCATATACGTAAAACATATCACTTAATACGAAAAATAAATATCCTTGAAATAGTAATTAACAAGGGAATTTTACACCATTCACTTCTAAACAGGTTTTATGATAAAAAAAATAGTGGCCTTTTAAAAGTAAATTTATTATACTGGTTTCTATTATACTGAGTTACGTGTGTAGTAAATTAGTCAGACTCGAAAGACTGTACTTGTACTGACAAACTTAACAGGTCCTTGTCTTGAAAAAAATAAAAATTTACCACTAAAAATTTATAGTTGGTCTGAAATTGGGCCAAGCACAATTTTTAAATTAGAGAAGAGGCATTTTGTTAATTGATATGCTCACATTAAGTATTTAAGATAATACATTATTTTCTGTACTCTTAATTGAAACATTACAACATACTTGGTTACTATTTAATTAGAAAATACATTAATTATATATTGTTTATATACTCGAGTCTCCTCTTTGAAGGGAATTCAGTGGTAAACAATCCAAGGCTCAACAGAGCATTCCGGCATGAAGATGCAGCAAAATCTATGTTGTTATGACTTCCTGTGATTTGCACAGGCTAAGCATGGATCAGTGAACAACGTTACGGGAATTCAGACTGCCATATTCAGATGAGTCAGAAGAACATGCAGCTCTCACAATATTCAGAATGTGTTACGTATATTTGCCCAGACACAGACAATGTGTAATCATGCAGAAAGATGTTGTATTAGTAATTACCATGGAACATCCTGAATGCATAATAAAGCTAAAGAAACCATTTGGAAAAGAAACAAATTACCTGCTGTTAATGTCTTCTGGTGTTGTCTATTCCAGTTTTCTGAATATTTATCAAAACAGAAATTAAATGTACAACTGTAGCCTTTTCAGGTTCATTTGAAATATTTTGTCCTTCTAGGAGATTATTAATTTTGATAATTCTTCTCCAGGAGTATACTGAATTCCTGTGTAAAGGGGGAAATAAGCTTAAGTAGCCTGGAATTGACAGTGTGCAAGAAAATCTCTACAGTCGCAATACGTTGAACTAAAAAAAAGTAAAAAGGAAAAGAAAAAAAAAACAAGTAAACAAACTGACAACACCCAAGACTATAGAAATCTCTTGGCAAGATGCAGGCTTTATGAAGGGTACAATTTAAAAATATTCTAGCAGAAAAAAAGAAAAGAAGTTCAAATTTTCTGCCAGTCGTAAAGCTATCACAATAACAAGTCATTTATTTTTTTTTTATCTGAGGCATTCTGAGTGTGTCGCACTGAGGTTAACTTCGTATAATACTTGAATCAATGTAAGACTATAAAAGGGAAAAAGTTCTGTTTTCTCAGTTCTGTTGCTGAATCCTTTTCATTTTTTACAATGTGTGTACAGTCCTTAGTTTTTATGTTTTCATACCGATTTTTTCTGTTCTATTTTCAAATATAACAACATATCAGTCCTAGACTAAATATTTTCAGATTCCTTTTCCTTCTGAGATCCCTCTATTTCTGCTAATATTTTTCTGTGTGTTTGGATGCCAGCATTTTTGTCATCTCTGCCAGGAGACAGGGGAGTAGGTGGAACTAGAAGACTTGTTAGCTAGACAAGATTTGTCTGAATTCCGATGCAGAGCCAATACCCTGGTTCTTCCTATGACTGAGGAAGAATGATATATTAACTGATATTGCTATGGTATGTACACAAACCCTGAAAGACTTTCCTTAAACACATGACAGAAGAAGTTCCCAACGTCATCCCTTAATGACACAAAAATACAAAGCCAGGAAGAAAAAGTGCCAAAGAAACAAACAGAAAATAAAAGTTGTTTGAAGTTTTAACTTACACACAAAGTTCAAAACTGCTACTGTGTGTAAAACGGAGGCTTTACCTGGAAGGTAAGAGGCATTTTGTTACTGTCTTCATCAAGACCAGGATAACACCTCTCAGTTCTGATTTAAAGGAAATTTTGGAGTTTAATTTGAATTATATCTTCCATTGAAATCGAAGTCCAGCGAACTCTGGGTAGATTTTCCCTTCGATATGTTTAACCAATATGTGCCAGAAATCAATGGAATTCCAAAGAATTTAATACAATTTTATATAAGAATATCTATAATACATAACTGGTAAGCCTGGAACACAGATTCAGAGAACATGGTGCCAAAAAGGACTCAGATGCTCAGCCAGTTTGACTTCCTGCAGCTATCTCCACCACAACAGCTGAGAGTTGGCTCCCTTTCTCATTGCCATACCTTTGTTAGTGACCACACCTGAGAATCTTGTTGGTAGGGAGGCAGGCAGGTAGGAAGAGGCAGGTGAAAGTATTTTAGGAATAACATAAGACCCTGCACTAATGCTACTTTGCTGAAATCATTTACTATGGAAGAAGTTCACCAAAGCTGCTACCAGGATCACACTGACTGAAAAAAATATTAATATTTGTACTGAAATTATAGCTAGTAAAGCAGGGACACTTCTGTTAACTTCAAGGTCTGTCTATCCCACAGATTATAGTGTGATAAGTTAGGATTTACATCATGCCAGTCACTCTGTTATAGTATCTACATGCATCCTTTTATTTCATGGCAAAGGTGCAGTAGAACACCGTCAGCCAAAGGGATTAAATTGCTCTACCTCACATATGCTTTGAGAAAATGAACCAGAAAAGTGGTTACTTTACAGTAATATCTAGATTGATACAAATTCATTACTTACCTTACTCACAGTGACTTTCCTTATGCCAGTTCCTGTGGGACTATGAATGGGCTTTCTTATATTTACAGAACTATGGGGATTTATATTTTGATTTATTATGGATACGTTTTGACAGATTCTACATCAACTGCATTGGTAACCTGGAGTTAACTGAGTTTAGAGTGAAATTCAATCACCTCTGCGTATAAAGCAGTGGAAATTACAGATATTAAACTCTATCAGGGACATATTCTTGTAGTACTATTGTACTAGAGAATATTTCTCAGTCTTATTATGCAGTGGATTAAACCTGCCATTAGATAAAACACCCTTCAAAAATATTAAGAAATAGGTGAAAACAGATTTATTTAAAATCTAAAGAACGAAGATGTGGACAGAAATTGAAATACATTAATGTGAATTCCAATTACATAAATGTGCCAGGTGCTTGGTTCTCTTTTAGGATACTTCTGTAACCAGGTGACTAGGATTCTAGGGAGCAAGTCTCTTCCTACCTGAAGCTCTGTAGCTCTGTTTGTGATACGAGTTGCTTTGCCTCTTCCTTAGCTGATTTAATAAAAGCCTGTAGAAAATAAAGTTCTGACACTGAAATTGTCCCAAAAGACTCGTGAAGACTGGATGTTTCATGACCAAAACTGGGTTTTTGTTCAAACTCCCAAGCTCAAATATGAATATATAAACCTGTTTCACTACATAAATCTAAATGTTTCTCTATTCAACTACAAATGTATATGAATTATGACAAGAAAAATCATATTTCAGAGCACTAATGTTTAAGGTGTCTTTTCAGTTTTAGTGAAAATTCAAGAGACATATTTTGCCTCAGGATAACAGAGCGCAACTCTGTCTTTCTGAAATCTGTACGAATACAGAATTATAACTGTCTTTGCATGCCACAGTGTACAGTAGTTATCATGCCAGATACAAATGGCATCAGTTTTGTAATTAAAAAGGATTACTAAAGACTAATCTGAGAAAATGTGCTGTTCAGAATATGTCATGAGTATTCAGTTCTTCAAAATCAATTCTTATGGTGTAGAATGTGGTTTCCATAGTGCAACTTCAAGGGCATATGTTTGTTTTGAAGTTGTGTGCAAAACGGTGTTTGATAGTGTCTAAAAATTTTCTTATTTCTTTGTAATCATCATTGTTGAATCACAAATACATTATTTCATTCATATTATCTTCTTGTGTAGTCTTTGGGAGAGACAGAAAAAGATACTGCCAAAGAACTAGCAATATGACAACACTTATCATATTGTGCATTATGGTAGGTATCACCAAAACCCATAGATCATAAAATAAATATTCTTTAATCAGATATGTCTGATGCTGGTATAAGGCTGTGAACTGAATGTCAGGTTTGCTGAAGTGCTTTTTGCCATCAGTAGGAAATACATTTTGGTGAAGAAGGCTGTGATATTCTCTGAGGTTACGTGATAGCAAACCTTGGGTGGGTGTCCCTGTCAAGAGGCCATCTCCACTGTCCCACTGAGGTGTGCTGGGCTGTGTTTGGACCTTCCACTTCACTACTATCTCAACTACGAGGCAACACAGAAGGAAGGGTGTAGAAAGGAATTTGTACAAAACTTGGCTTCCAGACCTCAGTCTGCCAGACTCCTCTGAATCAGTAGTCCAACATTTCTAGTCTTAACAGTTAGAGCAAGGCATGGCAAGTTTCTTTAAGAAAAAACAATCTGGCAGACTTTTGGTTTTGGTTTGGCCTGGATAAATGCCAGGTGCTCACCAAAACCGATCTATCACTCCCCCTCCTCAGCTGGAGAGGGAAGAGGAAATACGATGAAAGACTCGAGGCTCAAGACAAGGACAGGAAGAGATCACTCACCAATTAGCATCATGGACAAAACAGACTGACCTTAGGGACAAAAGGGAGCTTAATTCATTGCCAGTCAGTTCAGAGTAGGATAGTGAGAAATAAATCCAGATCTTAAAACACCTCCCCCTCACCTGTCCCTTCTTCCTGGGCTCAGCTTCACTCCCATTTCTCTACCTCCTCCCTCCGCCGAATGGCACGGGGGAAC
>Ga0181612_121023_pt1 | contig 10567 bp, 5 predicted proteins | sample HoacroProtozoa21_FD_119630 | JGI IMG/M metagenome (GOLD analysis project Ga0181612, IMG submission 119630) | Hoatzin crop microbial communities from Cojedes, Venezuel. Combined Assembly of Gp0051906, Gp0051904, Gp0051908
CTCGTTAGCTGAACATGGGAGACCAGAAAAAGTCCTTGATTTCTTAGCAACAACTGAAATCAGCAGTGTTATCAACATTCTTCTCATACTAAATCCAAAACACAGCAGCTACTGGGAGGAAAATTAACTCCATCCCAACTGAAACCAGGACAAGGAGAAATGACAACACACTGATGACTGAACAGCAGAAAAAAATGAGAAAGCTGGTTGGAGTCTCATGTTCATTTTCTCCTGACTACACAAGCAAAAGATCTATCAAGAAAACTAAAAAATAAAATTTGATAGGACAAAGCAGCACAGACAGACTCTAATTCAATTAACCTGCAGAACTCCATGCCACAAGTTTCAAACCAGGGCTGATTTTCATGTGAATGAATATAGTTTTCACCATATCACTAAGCAGATTTGAAATGTCAGAGTAGTTTATAGCACCAGAGAGTGAACTGACGGTCATGTTCGGTCAAAAAACTACAACAATGTTCTACCACCATTAAACAGCAATTGCCTTATAGGTGTTTTCCCTTGGCTACAAATATTTAGCTTTGGCCACTGCTGGAGCAATACCAATTTGGTCCTGAAAAATGTTCTAGTATTTGCTTTATACACAGTGACTTAAAAAAGGGTACGCATATCGATATAGAATACTAGAGGAAAAGTTTGCAGGCTCAGGAGCCGAGTGGCCAGGTTTGCCACCAGCCTGTGCTGAAGTGGTAACGCTCGACCAGGTTGTGCTGCTGCAGTGTATGTGGCAGGCAAGGAAGGGGGCTGAAATGCCAAATATCATTACAATTCTCCAGCAGCTGCTGTAAAAGGAATTAGCATGAGAAGCAGAGCACAACGCTAGCAGAAGAACGCTGCACAAGTGAATAGAAATTGGAGAAAAATGAGCTCCTTGTGAAATATTGCAATCACTTCTTTAAGCAATAAAGAAATGGTTTGTTAAATAATAGACTAGAACAAGTCCAATAAAATAAAAACTGTCAAAGTGCCCTTTTTAAAGTTGCTACACAATCTTCCAATTTTGCTTTCATTACTAAACAGTAACAGATGATCAGATTTTATCATCATCTTGTCTGGACAATATCTTACCAGCATTTGAATACATTAGAAAATGAAAGCATACCGGAAGAAGAAAATTTAATGTAATTACCACTTTCTGAAAATAGCTTGTGCATAATATTCACTTAATATAGTTCAAATAAAGTGAGAAAGAAATCAAGGATGGAGCAACTGTTTCCTGTTTAAGACCAGATACAAACAGCTTGTCCTAAGCATCACTTTAGCACCCACTTCCCTTCCCTGTGTGTCGAACCAAACGAGCAAACATAATTGCACCAAAAGAAATGGCACGTTATTGCCCAACCAGGAGACTCGGCCTTAATTAGCTCAAGGAAGATCTGGCTTCACCAGCTACAAACCTTGAGTTAGATGAATCCTTTTCCACAAACACCTTTTCCTTTACATCAAGAGAATGAAAGGACAGAAACAGAGAAACAAAAATTGCAAATTTGCACTAAATTGTGTCCCACTGCCACGTAGGCTAAAGGGCTTCGTCTGCCCCTCTCCAGCCAACAGGTCAGCCACTACATCTTCCAAACTACAGTGTGTGGTCAGGAAATTCACCCTTCTCGTCCCCCCCCCGAAGCAGCCCCGACGCGATGTGCAGCAGCAGCCATTCCCTTGTGCGATTCCCTCCCATGTGTACACAGAGAATATGTATGTCCTGCAATCAACCTGGCTCGCACCCAGTCTCTTGTGACCCCCTCAAGGGTACAAGAAACCAGCTCTGGCCTGTTGAGATCTTCACCTGTGCCAACTTATAGGAACATAAGAATTTTTTGAGATTTCTGTCCTATTTCAAATCCTGTTGATATCAACCAGTGTCTTGAAAAATTACTGGGGACACACATATAGACAGAGAGCACTGCAGACACGAATTTCCTTAGGAAATAATGCTCAAAAGCAGCTTCCTGCCCATATTGCCAAACAGAAGTCCCCTTTCCTTACCCCATATGTCTCTAGCTCTATCTACAGATATCCTGACTGACACCTGAGCTACAGAAACAAGCCACAGCCTTAGTTACATCAATCATTAACACAACAGTGGCTGATAACAGAGGTGCACAATGTACATGGATCTGTTTGTCATTAGGACTGCAAATACTCTTTGGCCTTTTTATAATTCTCAGTCAGCAGAGAAACAAGTCACAGTTTTGAGGAAAAATTTATTACGTTGGAGATTTTCTCAAAGCCTGATTACAGAAAAAGGATTGTCTCCTTCTCTCAACTAGTCTTGACTGTTGGGCACAAACTGAAAGGCAGAATGGCAAAAAATGAAACACCACCTCAGTCACCATATCTGCCTAGGGAACCGACACTAGGGTCTGCTTTCATTTATGTGATATTGGAAAAGTGCTCCACTCTAGCAAAGGCAGAATGACATCCGGCGGCAGAGATAAAACCTAGAGAAATTAGAATGGGAAATAAAAGATGAATCATAGGTGTGGCTGATTTTTATAGGACGTGGAAAATATAGAGAAAAATCTGATAGCCTTCTGAAAATCTTGCAGTCCATCAACCAGGATTTACTAGGTGCAGTACAGCAATTAAGAAGTGAAGTAGTAGCATGTGCGATATTTTGAGACAGGATGATCACAGCAGTTCTCCTTCAGACCTTTCAGTCATCAGATCTGTGAAAAGAAGGGAGGGAAGAGAGGCAAGATGCCTTCAAGGAGAAAACTATTCTGGTTACAAACTCTTGCACCAGGTTCTGCAAACATTTCACATGCAGTTTGTATTTCTAGAATTTCCTTGATGTTTCTTGAACGTAGGAGATAACCAACTTCAGACCTCCCTGTGCCTCAGCAAGTGATGCCAGCGCTACTACTGAGCACACAGTGCCCCAGCAGAACTCTGAAAACCTGCATTTAGTTTAGAGCCGTGCCACCGGTACGCTGGGCAAACTGGTGGCTCACTCCGTCCTTTGGTTTCCCCACCCACCAGGAACCAAGGATGACCCTGATGTCTTCTGTTTAGTACTTCAGGATCTATTGCTGAAGAATGTTCTACTAAATTGATGTTACTGTTAACCCAGGAAACTTTTTCATTCTCAATCTTCACCACAAAAGATAACACTGTCATTTTTTCTAAAATAATAGGCTCACACTATAGCAGGTATCTGCTTTAGAAATGAAATACTTCACTCAAGTGAAGGCAAAACCCTTTGAAATGAGAACTAAAAGCTCACTTTTTTTTGACTGCCAAATTCTTTCAATGCTTTTCTTTTACTCCTCTGCTGAAATTCAGAATTTAAAAAAATCTAAATTATGTATCTCCAGTTTTATCAATGGGTGCTTTGGATGTTTGTTTGAAAGGCTGCATACTTGCCACCCTCTGATCCGGAGAGAATATAAAAGACTTCTGCTGCATTGATAATCCACATGTCAATTGTTAGGAATAAATTTCAGGGAAGGTTAGATAGCACAAAACTTACTGGGAACCACTCTGCAGGATTGCTGGCAAGGTTACAGTAATGTCCTTTCAGCAGGACAAATAACATATCCATTCACCACGAGCTAACCCTGTCATGTTACCTCATTTTAATCAGCCCTTTTATGATATAATATTCATGTGGAAATTGGGCTAAAAATAACCCCTGCCAAGGTGACTGAAGACATAAAATTGAAAACTTTATTTTGCATATTTTAAGATCAGGTTTTGTCCTGAAATAATGTGGCAAATTAATTGAGTTTCGTGTGGGGGCAAGAGAGAATGAAAGCAAGCGGAGGGAAGGAGGAGACAGGCCACGAGCTATCGCCTCTCCATCAATGATTAACCAGCCCAGGCTAAAGCTAACATGATCTTCCTGCACTCCTCAGAAGCAGAGCACTGCTATTTAGCACCTTTGATTGCACTAAAACAATAAAAATTAAACCACCAAATGTTGGGCTTGGATGCTGAAGCACAACTGCTCAGCAGCATACAGAAAAACAAAGGCGGCCAAGCCAGTCCTTGAACTGGGTCCTGGGTGGGGAGGTGGACAGGTGTGGTGCACACAGGCTTTCCCCGCAGGAGACAATATCGCTTGTGGGGATGGGAAACGGGGGGAGGATTTCCTCTACCCATAATCCTCACCACACAGACAAAGTCAGCTGTCTAGGGAGGTGTCCTTAGGGAGGAGAAAAAGTCATCTCGGTCTATTTGAAAAAGATGTTCATACAGGAAAGGGAAAATCATTGACTTTGTGTGTCAAAGCCACACATGGCCATGGCATTATGTGGTCTCAGAGCCATCCCCCCAACAGGTCTCATCCTCGGCTTGCTCGGTTTACAAATCAAAACAAGATATTTCATATTGTTCAGCCTGCAACCCTCAGCCCGGTGCACAGACAGATCAGCTGGTGACCTTTCCCCCCTGGCAGTCCATCCTTGTCCCCACACCAAGGAGACCGGAGATGCATCCGAGCTGGCGACCGCGCTGCTGATACAGCAAGCGGAGCAGGCACAGAGCTTGATCTTTCGCTCTCGTATTGGCTGCGCCATGCTGACAGTACTGAAAATATTTATCCATCGGTTTACTAAATCGATCTAAGTGAAAAGAATCACAGGGGACCAAGGCTATGATGAGGAGAGGGCAGTTCTCCAGACTGGAACTGCCTGCTGAAGACATCCCCCTTCTTCTCCAAATCCTTCAACTCAGTGCACATAACCTTTCGGCAATCAAACTGATCTGAGGCTCAGCGCACTCATCTTCCACAGGCATAAGGGTACATCAATATTATGCAGACAAGGACCAGTACTGGCAGTTCCATACCAGTGGTTATGTGAAGTTTCAGGCTGGTTTTTGAAAGGGCATTTTGTCTAGAATAATGGCAGTGGTAGTTTTGACTTTTTGCAGCTGAACTGAAATAGATGAGGGGCAATAGTAAGCCTATTAAACACATTGCATATAAAAAATTACAAGAATGATCCTTTTCGGCTTTTTTATGTAATAATTCTAACCTACTACATTGCCATAAAAATCAAAGAACATTCTCATTCAAAAAAAACCCCTGACAATAAGAACTGAACTTTCTCATCTCAAGAGAATTACAGAATCACAGAATGTTCGGGGTTGGAAGGGACCTCTGTGGGTCATCTAGTCCACCCCTCCTGCCGAAGCAGGTCCTGTGCAGCCTGCGTCCAGGCGGGTCTTGAATATCTCCAGAGAAGGAGACTCCACAACCTCCCTGGGCAGCCTGTTCCAGTGCTCCGTCACCCTCAGAGGGAAGAAGTTCTTCCTCATGTTCAGACGGAATCATGGACATAAAAAATATTAGTTGCCTAGAAGGTATTTTTTCAATTAAATTTGGATTTTGGGAGTTCATTAAGACTTTTTTGGAGTGTAACATTTTTTTTTAATAGGAATATTGCTAAAGGAATTATGTTCAGAAATACTAAACTGTTACAGGACTCTGAATTGACTAGAGTTTTGAAATGGATGTTCCTGAGCATTTCTTCTACAGTTAGCTCCCCAAAGGCAGGTTAAAAGACTTTTACATTAAAAAGTTATACTTTATTAAAATAAAAGAATCCTTAACTTTTTAAAAACAATCATCTCAAAGGACCAGGAAGAAAAGAATAAAAATGAGAAAGGCGTTATATACTGTTTTCTTAAATTTGCGTGTGTCCCTTGTTGTTGAGTCTTTGTTGCTTCTAGACATTGCTTTTGTTAACCTTCCGACTTTCCTATTTGCAGCAACTCTTCACAGTCCCTTAAACTGTTTTTTTAATCTATGAAGCATATCTATTTGATGTTTGCTCTACTTAACAGTTTCTCAGTGTTTTCATTATCTAAAGGATCCCACTCTTTGCTGAGACTTCTTTCTGCTTACTCTTCACTCAGTAGTTGTTTGAACTTCTTCCCTATACACAGTACCTCAGCATGATAATATATGATCATCTCCTGTATCCATTTTCTGTTCTTGCACTCGACCATGTAGACATTATAGGCTGCAGAAATCCACTCTGCGTAATCAATTGAATGTCAAGAGGTATTTCGCTAAGCAAAATGGTTAACTAATATCCGGTTAGTTGAATAACATTTTATGCTCTACCAACTATACAGACTAGATTGATTGGTTGTAATTGGAGTATACATTTGATGTAAACATAGTCAGTGAGATGAGATAGTTAAATTTGAGTTTCCAAAACTATAAACTGAGTTCCACTCAGATTTTCTTGTAGGAAACTTTGGTTAGTGTAGTAAGACAGCAGTCTTGGATGATGAATATTTTCTTCAACATATCCATAGTTAGCTCTATTAAAATTTTAATTTCAGTGCTTTGTATCCTCTGTACTTATTATACACGTGAATGTGTAATTGAATTAAAGACCTACTATAATCTGTCCACAACATATTGTGGGTATTTTGTAACCAGCTCGTCAGTCAGAAGTTAGCCTATGATACTCATGTTGTTACACTTGCATCTTTTTCACCAATATGAAAAAAAATATAGCTCCATTAAATGATGACTTCATGCTCACTTTAATCTGACATCAGTGCAGACTGAGATAAGTGGATGGGTGTAACTTCTCTACCACTTTAACCATTTGTTTCCCCTGCCTCACGCACGTAGCCCTGTATAGCCAGTCACTCACTCCACCCCGCTGGGATGAGAAAGAGAATTGGAAGGGTGAAAGTGAGAAAACTTGTTGTTTCAAATTTGTCTGAACATTGTGTAAGCCAGAACTTTAATGTGGACACACTCAGATCTTTACTTGTCAGTGATTATCTTGATGAAGGCATAAGTCTATTTCAGTTGAATTGCATGAAAAATTGAATACATAAACCAGATAAAATTCAAAGTGTTTAGCTAAGACTTTACAAACATTAAAATTTGCTCCTTGAACCTTTTTCTATTCAAGATACAGACTTATCTTCTTTCTTCACACAAAGGACTCTCACTCCCTTGTTTCTCTTTTTCATTTTTGTAAATAATTTGTATTAGCTACTGTGAAAATATCTTCTTTAAATATAATGTATATTATTTAAATGAAGTCTAGTATTCCTGTGATGCTTTGACTGTATCAAACAATTTGGACTTGCTTACTATGGTATTCTTCACACATTGTCTAACTCTTTTTTACAGTCTGTGCTTTCCACATGAGAATTTTGCTAAAAATATGAATAATTTATGCAACCTAATAGCGTCTTCCATGCCAAGTTGTCACTGCCTCAAACTACGCTGACTTCAGTATGTTTTAGGCTTGATACAGTTGTCCTTCACAGTTCTACACAAAGATCCTTTTAATAAGATGTGGCATGGACAAAAGCAGTTGTTGTGATTACTGTGCACAATTTGCAGGTACACAGTCATCTGAAACAGGTATGTCTCAGGTGCGTTTCTGAGCATATTTTATTTTACATTTCACCCTTAATAATATGAAAAATGTTAACTTTCTGGAAGAAATGATTCCTTTATAAGACAGCAATCTGTTAAAAAGTTTTATTCAGCAGAGAATAATGCCTCCTCAGACTTGAGTTAACTCAAGGTCATAGTGTAGATTTGAAAGTATTGTTGTCTATGTTAAGGATTTTTCACCTTAATGGCAGTATTACAAAAAACAGAGAGAAAACAACTATCTTTTTTGAACTTTAGTAAGACCTCTTCACTTTAGTTAAATTTGCAGTATAACAAAAGAAAATAAAATATGTTCTTTTATTTTAAAATCTTGCGGAAAAATAAAACAAAATGCTTTATACTTTTGTGTACTTCCTACAAGCCTTCGTGTTGTTTTTTTCTTTTCTTTTTTCAAAATTTGTGCAAAACTAAATACAGTATTTTTACTCTGTTCTTACATAACACTACAAAAAACCCCATATGTTGGACTTCTTTATGTCCATGCAGCCTGTTGAAGTTGGTAAAAGAATCCCTCTGTTTTTTGGAGGCTGCAGTATAAGCTGCCAGCAATGTAAAGATATGACGTTCATAGTGCAGTATAAAAAACATACAAGCCTCATGCATAATTCAGAATTGCCTGCTCCATGAATGATCAGGATATCAAAAAGCTTCTGATTGCTCTTCAGTTAGAACAGGAGAAGTCCAAATTTTTGGCTGATACTTTGTCAAGGAAGTCAATGTTTAAGATAGCAAAAATGAAATGTAAGTTACAGTATTTTTAGAGTACATTTAAGGCAGAAGATTATATATTTACATTGGTCCATACGTAATTCCTGGGACATGTCCTCTTTTGATCTCTCAGAAATTCTAGAAAAATAATTATAACTGAAGTTGCATTCAAATACTTTCCTGAAGTATCAGGAGCGGTGTGACCAAGGATGCTCTGAGATAAAAATGAAACTTTAAAGTGCACACAAGAGACAGAAGTATAAAAAATTGCAGGCAATTTTCACTTGCATTAATCTAAGATGGCATCTCCTATTACTGCTGCAGCTCTGCTGTTGACTGATAAGAAGGTTGCCATGACCTTATAAGCTAAAGTACACAAGTCAAAATGGAGCAAGTATATTGAATTTTTTTCAAGTAGGGGATACTAAAACTTGTATAGACAGGAATCTTATTTGTGCTAGGAAATCTATCACCATCTTCGTTGAAAAAGTGATGTCTGATGGTCAGTGATGTTTCTTTTCAGTGCTTTTGGGTATTTTGCACCTTCCTCCTAGGTTTGTTTTTTTGTTTTTTTTTTTTTTTAATCTTAAAGGCAATTTGTTATTATGAGCCTTGTCTCTCTGGTATAAATGTGAAAATCTTGATATTTTCCCTTTTTAGTGCAATTGTGCTAGATAAACATTAACACTGAGTTAATGGTCTATTTGAAATGCTCCAGTTCTTTACAAGTGTCCTCCTCTCATGATTTTTTTAAGGGACAGTGACTATTTCTATCTATGAAAAGAGAGGCACCAGTTTCAACCAGATGTCGAGTTAGTCCTCTGTATAGGAGGTTTTTTTCTTTATCTCTTTAAGAGCATGTGTCTGTATCATCTATGTCTATGTCTATGTCTATGTCTATATCTATATCTATATCTATATCTATATCTATATCTATATCTATCTGTCTGTAACTATATCTCTATATCTACACAGATGCATACACACGAAGACACAAAGGAAAATCTTATTTCTATGCATATATGAAGTTTAAACATGAAATTGTATTTTTATGGCAGTATTGTTTACATAAATATTATATAAAACCAATCTCTGTACATTCATTACTTTCTTTCCCATCATAAATAACCTCAAAGTGCCAGGATACTGTTGCAAGCCTTATCTCTGAACAAGGAACGAAATCTGTAAGCTTATTTTTGCAGAGAATTGTCAAAGATCAAAAGGTTGGTTACTAGATCATATCCTTGCCACCAGAGAGAGAAAGTTTCCATGTATTTGCATGACTTCTTCCTCAAATTATGAGCTAAAAATTCTAAGCAACTGTAGCTAAGTGTTCAGCGTGCACAGACTACCGGTTATGTTGAGTCATAATACACTTTGTTGCCTTTGAGGCATCTTACACTTCCCTCTGGACAAGCCCCCACTGAAAATGAGCCATAGTGGGAGACAATAGAGTTTGTTTTGACTTGCCTGATCCCCCCTAGTATTTCCAGACAGACTGAATAAACACTTGTAGTATGAAAAGACTCGTGATACCACACAGACATCAATCATGGGCTAGATGAAGTGGTGTTTAGGTAGATGAATCTTTAGTGCTTCTCCGTCTACACTAGAAATGCAAATATAACATGGAGCAACCTGATTGTACTAGCTGCCCTTTGCCTTCAGATCAGGTGGGCTAGAGAAGCTCCTTAGTGACATCTGTGCCTACAGAAAATCCCCAGGCTCTCCTAGAGGTAAGAAATGCAGTGTGATGAGTCATTGCAGAATTGCTTTTCCTTCCTTGGGTAACATTTGTGTATTTGTTGTTCCACTAGGACTTAAAAAAAAAAAATCTGTGTAAAAGAAAAAATCTTTGAAAATTTGGTCCCATTCAGTATCATTTTGTTAAATCTGCCAAGAGTTCGAACATATTTTTAAACTACTCCTTACCAGTCATCCATGGGCAAATTGCATGTGGATAGCTGGAATATTAATAATGCCGAAGACAGGATTCAAAACAATAAATTTAAGCACATGAAAATTTTTTAATGTCACTTTTAAAACTTGAAAATAATAATTACACAGAATGCTGTCTGGAGAATCAGGAACAGATTTACTTCACAGAACTCCCAGGTTTTCATGAAAATGACAAGAACTTTTTACAAGAGAAATCATCTAGTTCTTTTAGTTACTGCATTGAAAAAAGTTCCTATTCTCTATTGATTGAGGTGACATGCCGGTAATTTTAGAAACTGAAGTACTTTTTAATATGAGGGGAAAATTATCTGATACTTTGGAATAGGATTAAGTATCTGGAGATGGCATCAGACATTAAGGTATTCTAGAAATCCTCAACTAAGACAGCATACAGCTGCCTGCATCAAAATAATGAAAAACATGCAAAAATCAATAGGGAAAAGGAAAAGATTATGGTTAGGCTGGCATGGAAATGGACATGATGACATCACCAATACA
>Ga0181612_161361_pt1 | contig 10567 bp, 6 predicted proteins | sample HoacroProtozoa21_FD_119630 | JGI IMG/M metagenome (GOLD analysis project Ga0181612, IMG submission 119630) | Hoatzin crop microbial communities from Cojedes, Venezuel. Combined Assembly of Gp0051906, Gp0051904, Gp0051908
AAATATATGAAATATAAAAACTGTGGTTCATCAGTTAGAAGTGGAAGGATGGAAAAGACGAGCATATCCATTGATACCATGGTGATTTTAAAACTTTAATGCTATGTGTCCAGAAAATAAGCAGATGTGGAGAATTCTGGTCAGGGATGTTTAAAAAAAAAAAAAAAAAGCCTTAGTTTGGGACAGATGTGAGGAAGGGCTGTTAGGATGGTCAGGGAAATCAATTCTCTCTCCTGTGTCGTAAAGGGAGGCAAAACTGACTTGCTTTTTTCAGCTAACAGGCTAAGGGGGCAAGTATTGTATCTCTGTACTTGTGCTTATCCCTCAGTATTGAAAAGGGAAGAAAACTGTTTAAACTTTAAGGACAGTATGGGAAAAAGAGTAAGTATAAACTGACAAGTAGTAAATACAAACTGTAAATCAGTCTTAATCAGTTCTTAATCTTAAATCAGTTCCTAATCAAAATAGGAGTGGGGTTCTGGAGCAACCTTGTAGTCAGAGTAGTGGTTTTGAGAAGTTCTTGGGAGCTGGTTATTATTTGGTGGTTGGATTCTATTATATTGTTGCTTAAAATAGCAGGAACAGGACTCAGTAGGACCTTCAGTCCTATGATCTTAACTATCCAATGGAGACATATTCTGTGTGAACCACTGCAACCTGAAATGTTTTGTGTATTAGTTGAAATGAGCGTTTTCACCATGAAAGCAGATAAAACTCATCAAATTAAAAGGGTATGTATGCTTGTTATTTTAATACATGCTGAAGACTATTTTTTGTTTTAAGTGGAAGGCATAAAGAGAAGTAATGTGGACCTTGCAGAACCCACTGGAGAAGGGTTTCTTCAAGTAGGTAACATAGTAAAAAAGGTGATTTTTTTGTTTGTTTGTTGTTTGACTCATCCCCTTGCTGTGTGCTGTTTAAAAAAATACTCTGCTCAGTCATGTGGAGACAGGAAAAATAAATACTCGACCTGAGCTGGAGTAGAACTGGACACATTGCCACGACTTTGGGGAATTCCAGCAGGAAAGGAGGTTCTCACAGGCTCTAGAAAAGTGTGAAAGAATTGCTCAGGAAAGGCACGCCATTTATGAGTATAGATAATCTGGTAGAACAGGTGTAACAGCTATAGAAGGTTTTAAACTCTCTTGATGCTGAAATGTTCGAACCCCTTTTTGAACCTGCTTTAAGTTACGCACTTGCACAAGGAGCTGTATACCTTTGCTGTACTGCGGGCGCCTCTTGCTGTGTGCTCCGTTAGACTGGTTGCTCCTGCTGAGGAGCGGAATAGTCTCTCACTGGTGATCCATTCTGGAATGGCCTTGCCGCATTTGCCCGGTGACGAAGGTGCCTCACATATGTGCACTAGAACCTAGTAAGGTCCTTTCTCATTATTTCTGTGCAGCCTTTCAATAAACCTTGTTCTGTTTCTGATAGTAGTTGTATATTTTATAAACTTCTGTGTTAAACCAAATGGACATTTTTCTTAACAAAGTGTGTTTGATGAGGCTTGTTTGACCCTAGAAGAACAGCAATATAAAAATTGTCATCCAGATTCTAATACATCGCCTGTCTGGTCCTATCTGCTGTTTCTGGCCACAGTAACGACTGGATGCTTCAGAAGAGCTGCCGGAAGCATGCAGGAGTACCTTACCTGACCTGTCTGTGGATGTTCTTACTTGTGTAAATGTCTATTTTAAAAAGCAGTGGTTTAATCTCTTGGGCTCAGTACCTTGCAGTAATTTCTGCAGGTTAATTTTGCTCTTTATGGCTTGGTTGGTTGAATTCCTTCACTCTGTTATAAATAGAACTATGCTGCTCTTACATTTTATGGACTTTCCGCTTGTTCTTGAAGTCAGCACCTGACATGGCTGCCTTATGTATGATTTTTAACTCTTACACCTTTTCTCTTCAAGCTTAGTTTATCATCTTGGGCATTTAGGACTTCCTGTTTCTGAGGCCTTTTTGTGCTGTATTTTCATTTTATTGCTAGATGTAAATGAATAATAATAGCCAGGAGCAGGCCATGGCAGAGACTTCTTAATGTATTGTCAGAAATTCCGTTTTATTTTCCTAATTGATTCTTCATGTTGTTTATTAAAAAAAAAGTCTGATGTTGTCTTTGCATAATTGTGCAATTATTTCCATTGGGCTGTCTGCACAAAGCTCAGCTCCTGAGTTATGTTTAGTTTAAGAGTAGAGATATGCTTGACGGCTCTTTACTTTTTGAGCTTTCATCTCCTGCCTTGTTGCTCATTCACGTTGTTTTTTGAGGTTCCTGTGTACTTACTGGTACTGTCAACTGCCCTAAATAAAACTTGTCATGTTCCTTTCCTTCTCATTCCATTAAGGAATGCAAATAATATGCAGGATCTGCACAGTATCTGCGGTCACTCTGGTTGAAAGGTCTTTTCCCTTGCTCAAAATGTGTAATTATATATCTGACCTCTTGCTTTTTTCAGAGTTTGTATCAATATTTCAGCTTTCGGTTCAGAGGTGGTGTTTCTGCTCTCCACCTATAACTAATTAGTACTCGTAATAATTTGGTGTACAAGACTTTGCCTGCTTCTTTTTGAATATACTGTTGAATTGTACTATTATTTTGATGGCATACAGTCTAGTGCACAAATGTTTGGCTTGTTAGTTTGTCGTGTATCACAGTCACCAAGTGATTAGAACATTACTTCCCCTAATTATTAGTTCGGTTAATTCTTTTGTTGGGCTGCAGCCGTTGTGGGGAGCCTCTCTGGAGCAGCAGCTGTTGGAAGGGGCCAGCAGCTGTGACGGAGTCTGTGTCACTCTGGAGCTACATCAGACTTTTAGGGAAGCTACTTACTCATCTCCATAGGTCAGTAATGTTTAATTTATGAGTTTATTGAAGGACCGGCTTTTTGATGTATGGTCTGTGACAGCACCGTACCTTATACCTCCTCATCCTCTTTGTACAGATAATTTACCTTCGTTCCTGTACCCTCATTCTCCCGTGTGGCTTTTTTCCAGCCCAGTAGTGGATCAGGCTGGGCAACCGCCCGAGGCTTCTCGCTGTCACAGCATGGGTTTTAAGATTATTCGTGCAGAATCTTCCAGTTTTCTCTTGGATTTTTGCATTTATATTTGACTTAATTTTGTGCCTTAGGTCTTTCCTGCTGGCTTCAGTTTCGCCAGGTTCGTACTTGCTCAAGTAAGAGTCTGACCTGTGGCCTGGGCGGGTTGGACATAGCCTCTGGCTGGAGTGGGCACGTGTCCTGGTGTTCTTCTGCGCCCCACTGAATGCAAATGCAAGCTCATTTTAAGCATTTTCTTTTTTTTTTTTTTTACTTATTGGTCAGAAAGACTCTGAATTACTTCCTTTCAGGCCTCCTTTCTAAAACTGTGTGTGATACTGCTACTTTTTAATTACTTCTTTTCTCAAGGGTAATTATCTATATTGTGAGCTCTAGTAGCTTATTTCTGAGTTATTTATTCTGAATCCAAAACAGCTAATTTGCTTACGTTTACTGTATTTATTGTTCTGGGGCAAAATTGCTTGGGGGTCAAGAAAAGGTTTCTTTAAACCCAAGTCCCACAAGTCCCATTAGGATATCTGCCTAATCTTTTTTTTTTTTTTTTAAATGGGCAGCTGGAGTTTCCCAGTATTTTTGCCTCTAGACCTAAGTGACTCTCATCAGCTGGCCACTTGCGAACTTCTTTGTGGCCAGTGTGCTGCCAGCACAGCATCTCCTGCACTGGAATCGTTCCAACGTACGCTCTTTAGTCCGAGAGCTGTGCCCACGGAGTTATCTGTAGGTGAGGCAGTCACAGAATGCGCATTAACGCGATGCTTTACGTAGTAAAGGAAAAGAGTTGGCAATGGCTGTGCACTTAATGAATTGCAAAAGAAGGAGGACAGAAGATTTCATTTTTTCCAGTTGCCTTCCTCATAGCTTTGCTAGCCTAAGGAATTACTAAAATTAGAGCTGACCTTCTTAATAAATGTACCAGAACTATCACAGGCAAAGACGTTCAGGAGATGTTACTGTTGAAGATGTCAGGGTATGGTTAGCACTTCTTGAACTGAATGCTGGCTATTCTTCAGTAAAGTGTTTTATTTGTGTTACTTAAGTGGTAGGGTCAGTGGTGGATTTTGTGTTTCCCAGGTGAGTGACACTGCAAAAATTGCCAGTTAACAGAACTAGTATTTTCAGAAGTACTGATAGTGTTACATATATTTGTGGTTTTTTATAGCTGGCATATGTAACTTGTCAAAATAGATTTAGTTTGCTCAGAATATCTGTTTTTAACACAGGAACAGGCTTACCCAGTTAGAGTTATCTTTTCCACTACTTAGAAAACTTGAAAGATTGTAGAAATAATCAGAAATACAGAAAACTCTTTCCATTTTGTTTTAAATGGAAAGCACAGGATGATTGTTGCCCTGCTGGCTTTACTGCTGGTGTGGATCATCCTAACAAATACTTACATCCAACCCTGGAACACAGATCCTGGGCTTGTCAACGGAGGTTTGGGCAGCTTGGCTTTCTGACCCTTTTGCTAGTGGTGTTCCCGGAAGGTAAACATCTGAGCAGAACAGCTCAGCGGGATCAGAAAGTGTGCTGGGGTAAGAAAAGCAGGGAGCTGCTGATGGACATTTTAGTGTCAGAATCTAGAGAGGAAATCAAAGTAAGCCCCACAGTCTACAAGTGCATGTATAAGAGAAATGCAGGCAGTACTTTAACGTAAAAGTGTCTTCCTGAGGCTGTTCTGTGAAGGAGTATAATTCAAGAAAAAATACAGGTAGAGAAGCAGAGAAAGAAAGCGGAGGTGGGGGTAATCTGCAAAGAGTTTTTTCCAAGATAGAACCATTCCTCAAAAATCTTTTAAAAGAAACTGAAAAAGGACTCTTACTGGAACAATGGGCTTGCTCTTTGTTAGGTGAAGAAAAATTTACCGTGTTGGGGAAGAAAAGCCTGTTTGAACATAGGTGCTCACACAGACAAAAAGCTGCCAGAATTCACCACGATATCCAGGCGTAGACTCATCTTACCCTTATAATCTGTTCCTTCTAGAACTACATGCATGAGGGAATGCCAAAGATGGAAAGGAGACAGCCTTATGGAAGTTATGGAAGTGTGCAGCATGGCTGTGAGATCTCACCTGCTGCAGGTGTTGGCAGCAGAAGGGGCTCCTGACTCAGAAATGGGTACTCTGGTCTTTTCCCTTCCCTTGCGGACTGGCAGAAAGCAGAGGAGCATCTTGTGTACATGAGCTTGAGACTGAACAGCAATGTAGAAAAGAGCAGTGTCTTGGTGGGGCTTTCCATGGTTCACAGTTACTTTCTACAATCCAGTCTTCTCCACCCATTCCAGGTGTCTGTGTTCTCCTTCTAGTTGGCACTGTTTAAGGATGGTTACTTTTTTAATAATTTTTTTGACGGCATTTTGGATTTCTATTCAGAATATTAAACATTTTTCTAAGAGTCTCTTGTAGAATGCCATTCATCTGCACCTCCCTCTTCCTACATGACAGATAGTCCTTGTGGATCCAGTGTGGAGAACAAGTGTACCAAAAGAATGATTTTAAGATAATTAAGAGAAAGGCAAGTTCATTACTTTGTCAGCATTTTTTCATCTGAGTTGCTCACTACTGAGTGGTAAAAGTAAGTTAGCAGGGTCCTGAGGGAGATGTTCCCGAGTACCTATTGCCCCTTTTGCAGGGCATGGGAGAAGCTGAATGCCACTTGCTGCATCTCCAGGTTTTTCTTTTTTCATTTCTGGGATTTTTTTTTTCCACTTAATTACCACTCTAGGAAGATTTCCAAATTGCAGAACTAGGAGAAGGAAAAGCAACATGTTGTTAGCCTGGTGGGAGAGGCTTACCAAAGTACGCAAGTAGTCTGTGGTATGTGGTTTCACATGAATCAAGTGACTAAAACTGCCGTCCGTTTTGAGAGGCTTGGAGATGCTGGTAGACTTCCCATTGTGATAGTCACCTAGAGTACAACTGTCTTGATACCATCTGCCGTGGTGTAATTGAGCGTGGATGGGAAGCTGGTTTTTAGCTGTTGAAGGAAACAGACTTTTTCTGCTGTGAGCAGAGAGTAACTCGTCTTCCACGTGTGCAGTGCATGTCGCGGCACTTGCGAGATGCTCTGCTTTTGCCAGAACAGGAAACAAGAGTCAACTCAGTGGACCAGAGCCTAGGTTAAGGGAGGTTTTAAGGAATGTCCACATCACTTAGTGGGTCGCCAGGACATTTTTTTGAATTGGGAAGCTATAAAAGCCATGGTACATAGTTTTGACAAGCTTCTTGGATGGAAAAATTGGGCGCAGTGATCAAGAATGTACTTTCCCAGTAACCGTGAAGCACCTGATCAACGTGTGTCCCTGTGTTTGCTGAGATCTGCAGAGAGGTAGACAATCCTGAATCTAGTAGTACTGCACTGGCTGCAGATGCCCTGAATTTCAGATCAGCCGACAGAACTTCTGTCTGTGCCTTGAGAGAGGGGACCCTCTGCCTCAGGTCCCAGTGTGCAGCCCCGCTGCAGCAGGCTGGCCAGTGCCTGGCTTTGCATGAACAGCAAATAAAGTGATGGGGCGTGCAATAGTTCATCTCTGTCTGCGCTTCATCTTTCCGGATGAGGTATCTCCATGCATAGAATTCATCAGGCTAAAGTTTTAAAGGCTGATTAACATGCAGATAGCAAAATAAGTCAAGGGTAGTAGCATCGTTCCGAAAGTCACATATATCAGCACTGCCAGGTGTGACGAGTGTTCATGTCTTCTGATGCTGGACCTTCGTCATCTTTTCTGACACGTCCCCACCAACTGTAGAGCCCTTCCACTTCTGGTACCAGGTTAGAGTCAAATCATCCCACTTGCATCCCTACGGGTTTGAGGGATGAGTATTGCAGCATACCGTTGTTGGCTGAAGAGAGTACACCGGTATTGCAAAATACCAATTTTGCCTGAAGAGGGTGTATTTCAGAGTAAAAAGAGTGATTTTTTTTTTTTTTTTCTTTCTACTCAGACGATACATGGGCCATTAACACACTGTCTTCTCTTTCCATACATTGTGGTCTTGTTTTGCAGTGTTGTAGATCAGGTGTTTTACTCTCAGCCACGTAACAGCCAGCGCTCAGCCTCCTGTGCTTGGCAGCGCAGTCCTGGTCAAGCGATGATGTGCCTGGGTATGCACTTGTACATTGCCTTGGGACGGCCTCCTTGGTGTCCCCGTGTAGGTCAGAGAAGAAGCTTCCTCCACCCAGCAGGCAGTATGATATGACACTGAAAATCCAGCTGCGGTTTCCTCTGCATGGTTTATAACCAAACAGCTCATACAGGCTGATATTTTCATATGCTATAAAACTCTTATTTAAGACTTTTTTCCTGAAAATACGTGGAAGAGCAACTACTTCAGGTTTTGCGTACAAGCAGCACCTTGCATTCTATAATTTAGCTTACTTTCTTTATATTACAGGCTTTTATGCAGAGGCCATCAAAAATGAGGAGTGATTTCTCTGCTACTTTCAAAAAAATTGTGCTTTCAGCTCAAGCATTCAATGCTATACAGAATTTTTTAAAATTCAGTATTTTAAGCATTCTTATCATCTAATCATTCTTCAAGCGTTCTTACGATCAAACTCACAGGTAAGAAATAATTGTAAGTGAAACAAAAAATTTTGAAAGTCAGTTCTTTCAATAGTTCCAGTTTGCCATACTTACGATAGTGGTGGAAATTTTCAGTGTCAGCTGGAGGCCATTCAGGAAATTTTTAATAGTGTGTTGAGAGGAGAATTTAATCTCAACTTCATATACTCACTGCATCCGACCCACATGCAAGTAAAAGAAAATCCCTTTTTACCTTTTTCGACAGTTGCATGATGACACTCATTCCCTATCTATTCGATTCTCTTGCATTAGATCCTACCAGAGGAAATGACACTAAAATTTAGCAACTGTTTGCACTACGTGCAATGCAGATGCCTTAAAAAAATAAATCTAAATGTCAGTTTCCAAATTAAGTTACGTTATAGTGGGCTGTTATTTGTTGGTGTTGTTTTTTTGTTGTTGTTGCTTGTTTTACTCCTGCTCTGACTTTGAGTAAGAAGATCTGCAAAGGATGAGTGGTTTTCTTTGTTGAATATTCACTTTATAGTCTTTGCTGTTAGAGTGTGCAGGTCTGAAGATCACCGGTGCTATAACTGGTTTCCTGGTTGGTTGGTTTGTTTTTGAAGTGCCTTGTATAGTCTATCAGGGAAAAACACGTAATATACCTACATTTGATACTAGAGAGAAGTTTTTGTAGATTTTACTGTGCTAATTGTATAGCAGCAGATGACTGTAATATAAAACAAGATTTATGTCTCAAATTGCAAATATTTTTTGTTTATAATTCAGTAATGGAGGACAGAATTCCTGTCGACCCTGTTTGCCATCGCAGGAGTCCATGGAGCGTGCCTCTTGGTACCCACTGAGATAGAGAGAGACGCAGGATGATGGATGCATAAATCTGTTTGTTGTTTCCATATTGTGCTCACGTGGTGTTTGTTTAACTGCAGTTGTAACATTTTTGTGTATAGAAACTGAAAGATGTTGAATATGTTGATTCCTTGAAACTTCGCTGGTGCGGACAGAGTGTGCTGCTTTTTAATGCTAGTAATGTAAAAGCAAGCCTGTGTGCTAATTGTCACGTTTTGGTTTCTACGAACTTTTGAACCATCTTAAAGGAACTGCAGATGCTTTGATGCGCTCATGTTTAGGGTAACCTAATACGTCCTGATCACCGTCACTCTCACTGAGTTGGTCTGGGTGTGAACTTGAGAAGTGACACGACGGATAGGTGGAAATCCCAGTGCGTAGGTGCACTTCCCCTGTGCAGGGAAGGCGAAGTACATTCTCTGCTTAGTACATTGGTTTCTGACGTGAAAACAGTTATCTATGATGCTGGCAGCTGTCAGATATTTTACTGTGGACAGATTTTAATTTCTCTGAGGTCTCTGTAGCATAAGGCTTAAATATGCACTTTAAATATGGCAGCTGACCGTTCTGAGCTTTGCTGGTTCTGCTCTACAGGGTCCCAGGGGATGTTAGTCACAGGGCTGGGTCTTACTCCAGCTTGAGATGAGATGGCAGGGAGACAAAAAACTCGGAAGAGAACAGGTCTTGCCCCATCCTCATCTTCAGCTTCCTTATGTCAGTGGTTCAAGGTGTGTGTATATACATTTAATATAGCTGTTATTACAGAGGGTATAACATCTTACTGATTCATAGACCTCTGTGGACGCGCGCGTGTGGTTTCTACTAACTGGTAGTTGTTCAGATGAAAGTAATTTGATAAAACGTCTTGGCCTGGAAAAGGCGTAATTTACACTAGTAATGGTAGCCGCTAAGTAAATGTAGTTAGTTCAGCCTACTGCATGGAAATAGAGTTGGTTGTGTCTTGTGCTTTAGTCATTCCTGTTTTTTTATGAATCTTTTTCATATTCCTACATCACCTTGTTGGTTATGAGCAGAATTGATCTAAGTATCAGTAGTTGTGTTTATGCAATGCAATGTTCTCTCTTTGTATGAGTGACAACTAGGAAAAAAAATGGAATTTATTTTACATAATTTTAGCAGCCTGCAAGGTGGCTTGTAGGCAGGCTGCCTCTTCAGCCAGCAGAGAGGGGCACAGTCAGAGGGCGCCGTGTCCGGTTTGCAGTGCCTGTCTCGTGGCCACAACTGGGATCCTGCCACCTGATCTGAGCTGTCTGAGGTGAGATGATCAGTCCCATGCTCTGGGAACAATTGTGTTTAACAGTATAGCTACACTGATCCAAAAAACCTGTAGTAAAGAGTCTGCACTGGTGGAAGAATGTAAAATACGTAAGTGCAACTTGACCATGATTTAGAAAACCAGCAGCCTGCTGGTATATGATTTAATTTTCAGTGCAGTTTAGTTGCAAGGTTTTTTTTAATTGTAAGACTCATCTATATTTTTAATGCATTTAAAATAATGCAATAACCGTGTTGCACGCCACTTCTCCTAACTTCGCTTCCATTTTCTCAAAGTGTTCAGGTGCGGTTACTGCAAGGCAGGAGGCAGAGCAGCTCGGCTGCTGGCACTGTAGGGCTTTGGCAGGCAGCATGTGTTGTCTGGGTAAAAAAGAAGACTAAGGGAATTTAATATTGTAGCATCCATAAAAAATGGGAGCACTTAATAAAGTGAGACTGTGTAAAACTTTCTCATGGATGGAATTTACATTACTGCGTTTTATTGTTCCATCTACGCAGATCAAATGATAAGCATAGTGTCACATACACGTTTGTGACTGTTCTGTTAAATAGGTTTTAATACTTAATGTTTTTACTGTCATGCATTTTGAAGCAGCAATTATTTCTAAGAATAAAGATAATTACATTTGTCTCGATGCTCTCAGGATTAAAAGCTGTATTTTAAGGTGTATCACAATAGATGAGGAGAGTTCTGCTCTGATACGCCGTTCGAAGTCCGGCAGCACGGTGGCCAGTCCCGTACCACTGCTGCTGGTATTGTCAATGAGCCTGGTAGAGTTTTCGCAGTGGTAAAAAGTGTTGCCAGTAGATGACATTGC
>Ga0181612_105682_pt1 | contig 10566 bp, 9 predicted proteins | sample HoacroProtozoa21_FD_119630 | JGI IMG/M metagenome (GOLD analysis project Ga0181612, IMG submission 119630) | Hoatzin crop microbial communities from Cojedes, Venezuel. Combined Assembly of Gp0051906, Gp0051904, Gp0051908
AGTTGTCGGAGAGCGGTGCGTTGGGGTCGATTTTCTTCTTGGGCTCTTCCTTCTTTGCGACGGGCTTCTTCGCAGCCTTTTTGGCCTCATCCTTCTTGCCCTCGTCCTTCTTGTCCTTTTCTTTGGCGTTCTTGCCTTTTGCGGTCTCCTGCTTGCTCTTCGCAGCAGCCTTCTTGCTCGTTTGCTTGGTCTCCTCCTGCTTTGCCGCGGCCTTCTTGGTCGTCTGCTTGGGCTCCTCCTTCTTCGCTGCCGTGGCTTTGCTCTTGGTGTTCTTGGTCGCGGTTTTAGAAGTGTTCGCCGTTTGAGTCTTGGCCGTCGAAGCCTTCGCGGTGGCCGCCTTCTTTTGCGTAGTCGCGGCGGCCTGCTTGGATGTCGCCGAAGAGGTCGTTTTTTTCGATGAATCCGCCTTTTTTGAAGTCGTGGCAGCCGCTTTTTGCGTGGTCTTCGCCGCCGTCTTCGAAGTTGTTTTCGCAGTCTTGGCGGCCGTTTGAGTCGTCTTGGCTTTGGCTTGAGTCGTTTTAGAGGCCGTTTGGGTCGTCTTGGCGGTGGACGCTTTTTTCTGCGTTGTCGCGGCCGCCTTTGTCGCGGTGGTCGTCTTCTTAGTGGTGGTGCCCGCCTTTTTTTGCGTGGTGGTCGAGGTTTTCGAAGTCGTGGTCGTCGCCTTCTTCTTGGTCTGCGCGGCGGCCGGTGCGGCGGCACAGGCAAACAGCGCGGCCAAAATGGCGATGCCCAGTCCCTTTTTCAAAATTGCTCCTACCATTATATTTATAGGTCTGATTGTTCCGATTTAGAGTCCCATGATATGCCGAAAGACATCCTCGGCCTTGCGCTGCTTATACTTGCTCGAGACCGTGGTGCGCGTCTCCCAGTCCGACTTTGCCGCGATTTTGGAAAGCGCCATGCTCACATCGACGTCCTTGCCCACGCCGCTCACTTTCATCTGCATTTTGGCGGGAAAAGTGCCCACGGCGGCTTTGGCAAATTCGCCGTAAATCCATTCGAAAAGCCCCTTTTCGGCGCGATTCTTGCTGAAAACGGAGACGCGGTCGATGCGCGCGTCGGCGGTGCGCGTCAGGAAGTCGTACTCCAGCTTCGGCGCGTCGGTGAGCGAGAGCAGCGTGTGCGTGCCCGACTCCGACAATTTGAAACGTCCTGCCGCGGCTGCCGCGTTGCGCGAGCCGGGCACGAAGAGCTCGTTCCAAAAGAGCGATTGCAGCGTGTAGAAGTCGAGGCCGGCCTGCGCGAAGAACGACACCTGCGAGTAGGTGGCGCGCACATACTGCTTGTTCACGCGGTCCACAATGAGAACGCCGTCGGGCGTGCACTCCATGCGGCCCACCTCGAAGCCGAGCACGGTGAGCGACAGCTGAATCACGTCGTCGCGCTTCATTTTGAGCGAGCCGCCGCACGAGAGCGTCTTGCCGCCCGTCGTGATGTCCAGATTGGTTTTTGCCGTCAGAAATTGGGCCGATGTGCTTGCGGCGAGCACCTTTTTGGTGTAGGCCGCCGTGGTCGAAATTTCCGATGGAACCGCGGTTTTCTGAAGATTTTTTGTAGATTTGCAGGCCGTCAGCAGGCAGAGGCTTGCGAGGAGCAGTATGTTCAGGCGTTTCATTGCTTTTAGGGTTTGCGTTGGCGTATTTTGCGCTTCAGTTCGTCGGCCGTTTTGCCCTCGGCCTTGGCGAGTCCGGCGTTCCAATAGTCGAGGGCGGCCTCGCGCTCGCCACACATATAATATATGTCACCGGCGTGCAGATAGAGGTCGGCCGACATATCCTCCGCCGTCGTATATTTCATCGTTTCGTCGATGTAAATCTTGGCCTTCTCGTATTGTCCGCTCTTGTAGAGCACCCATGCGTAGGTGTCGAGGTAGGTGGCGTTCGTCGGCTCGCTCTCCACGGCGAAGCGGCTCATGTCTTCGGCCTTTTCGAGGTCTTGGCCTTTGAGGGCGAGGAAATAGGCGTAGTTGTTGAGCGCGAGTTTGTTGTTGGCCTTATACTTCAGCGCTTTTTCGTAGGCTTCGAAGGCTTCCGCATCGCGGTCTTGGGCATGGAGCACGTCGCCCAAGGCTTCGAAGACTTCGCTGGCCAAATCGGGGTCGTTCTCATCGTCGGCATGCTGCCCGCCACGCTGCAAAAGTTCGATGGCTTCGGCATTTTTGCCCTGTTGATGGAGCCCGAGGCCGCCGTAGAGATAGAATACGAGCTTCGTGGGATTGTAGAGCGCGCCCTCTTGGCAGAGTTGGATAGTTTCGTCAAGTCGCGACTCGTCGGCAATGTAGATTTGGAGCAGGTAGAGCCGCGATTGATAGTCGTCGGGCTCCGCTTCGAGCACGCGGCGTAGCGGCAGTTCCAACTGCGAGCGCGGCACGTTGTACACGCCCATCGAATAGAGGCAGAGGCGCGCCACTTGGGCGTCTTTTTGCGGCACCTGCAGCGCCTCGTTCATCATGCGCAGCGCGGCGGCCGTGTCGTGCGCCACCCATTTGTCGCGAACGTATTGCGTGAGCAGGCCGACGCGCGTTTCCGACGATGTTTCGGCATTGAGCAATCCGGCGCGCACGTAGGCTTCGTAGAGCGAGTCTTGCCCCATTTTTTTATAATAGCCAGCCATCGCCGTTTGGGCGTAGGGGTTCGCGGGTTCTTGGGCCAGCACGCTGTCGTAAATGGCTTTGGCGCGTTCGGGCTCGCCATGTTCTTGATAGGTCTCGCCTAATAGGACGCGATAGCGCAGGTCGTTCGGATTTTCGGCGCACAGGTTTTCAATCATGCGGTAGGCGCCGGCCGTGTCTTGGAGCGCCAAATAGTTTTTGAACTTTTCGATGGTGAAAATCTCGGCCGACCCTTCGACGCGCTCCATTCGTTCGAGCGTTCCGATGGCTCCGCGGTAGTCGCCCGTCTGCTCATAGAGCCGCACGAGTGCCGACAGATATTGCGTGCGGGGCTTGTCGGCGCAGAGTTGTTCGTAGGCCTTGATGGCACCGGCCGCGTCGCCGTTTTGGTCGAGGTAGTCGGCAAAAGTTTCGCGGTAGTAGTCGTTCTTAGGCGCCAGTTCCACGGCGCGGCGCAGCATGGAGTCGCCCTGCATGGCCGAGGTGGAGTCGAACGCGCTGGCCCGTTTGAATTTCAGAATGGCCATGTCGAACAGCGCTTCGGGGGCGTCGGGATTGATGGCCAGCGCGCGTTCCAGATAGTCGTACATACTGTCCTCGTTCTCCTTCTCGCGCGCCACCACGGCCGAGAGGTACAGCTCGTTGAACTGCCGCTGCTCGTCGAACGTGAGCGCACGCCCCGCCCTTTGCTGCTGCGAAGAGGCGCAGCCCGCCAGCGTCGCCACGACAAGGGCGATGCCTAAGAACCGGTTTATATACTTGTCAATTTTCAATTTTCAAATTTCAATTTATTTGCGTCCGCTGTGGCCAAAGCCGCCGGCGCCGCGTTCGGTCTCGTCGAGGGCGGAGACTTCCACCCAGTCGGCGCGTTCGTGGCGGGCGATAATCATTTGCGCAATGCGGTCGCCGTCGGCAATCTCGAAGTCTTCATTGGAAAGGTTCACGAGAATCACGCCAATCTCGCCGCGATAGTCGGCGTCGATGGTGCCGGGCGCGTTGAGCACGCCGATGCCCTTCTTGAGCGCCAGTCCCGAGCGCGGTCGCACTTGGGCTTCGTAGCCGGCCGGCAGGGCGATGAAGAGGCCCGTCGGAATGAGGCGGCGCTCCAACGGACGCAGCACGATGGGCGCCTCGATGTTGGCGCGCAAGTCCACGCCGGCGCTCAGCGCGGTGGCATATTCCGGCAGCGCGTGGCGTGAGCGGTTCACAATTTGGATTTCCATTGAACAAAAGTCTAAATATCGAGGCAAATGTAGGACTTTTGGACGGAAAAATGGCACATTGGAGGCGGAAAACGCGAAAAGTGCGCATTTTCGTCCAATTTTCTGCAAAAAATCCTATCTTTGCCCCCTGAAAAATCAAATTATTCTTTCGAAAAGTGAATTGGAAACAGCTCATTTCGACCAAGCGGCTCGGCAAAGAGTCGGAACATCACGTCGTGGCCGAGCGACGTTCTGAGTTTCAGCGCGACTACGACCGCCTCATCTTCTCTGCCGCGTTCCGGCGCCTGCAAAACAAGACGCAAGTGTTCCCGCTCCCCGGCAGCGTGTTTGTTCACAACCGCCTCACCCATTCGCTCGAGGTGTCGAGCGTGGGACGTTCGCTCGGCAGCGATGTGGCCACCGAACTCCTGCGGCGCCATCCTGACCTGCGCGACAGCGGATTGGCCGACATCGGCGCCATTGTGTCGGCTGCCTGCCTTGCTCACGACATGGGCAATCCGCCTTTCGGACACAGCGGCGAACGCGCCTTCCGCAGCTTCTTTCTCGAGGGAAAAGGGCGCGAACTCCAGCCTCTGCTGCCCGCCGAAACGTGGAGCGACATCACGCAATTCGACGGCAACGCCAATGCTTTTCGACTGCTCACCCATCAATTCAACGGCCATCGCGTCGGCGGCTTCGTGATGACCTATTCTTCGCTCGCCGCCATCGTGAAATATCCCTTCTCGTCGTCGCTCACGAAGGGCAAGCCCAAGTTCGGCTTTTTTTCGAGCGAAAAGGAGTATTTTTGCCGCATTGCCGACGAGCTCGGCCTGCCGCTCTTGGAGCAAAAAGGCGAAGCTGTGGCCTTTGCGCGCCATCCGCTCGTCTATCTCGTGGAGGCTGCCGACGACATCTGCTATCAAATCATGGACATCGAAGACGCTCACAAATTGCGCCTGCTTTCGCTCGATGAAACCGCCGATTTGATGCTCGGATTCTTCGACGAAGAGACTGCCCGCCGCCTCAAAAGCGTCTATCCCATGGTGACCGACCCGAACGACCGCGTAGTCTACTATCGTTCCTGCGCCATCAATGCGCTCGAGCAGGCTTGCGTCCAGACTTTTGTCGAACACGAAGACGAAATCCTCGCCGGCACGTTCAAAGGCAGCCTCATTGGCAATCTGCCCGCGCCTTTGGCCGAAGCCTACAAGCGCTGCGCCGCCGTGGCCGGCAAACGCATCTATCAGAGCAAGTCCGTGCTCGACGTCGAACTGGCCGGCTATCGCATCATCTACACTTTGCTCGAACTCCTCTGCGACGCCGTGCGCTCGCCCAAGCAGGCCTACAGCGAACTCCTTCTCTCTCAAGCGTCGCCGCAATACGAGCTCCACGCCGACCGCCTCGACGGACGCATCATGGCCATCTTCGACTACCTGAGCGGTATGACCGACGTGTTCGCCCTCGACCTCTATCGCAAAATTTCCGGCCAGAGCCTGCCCATGGTCTAAAAGCCAAGCGCGTTGGAACAGAACAAAAAAATATACGACCACATCCTCAAGTACACCGGCCTCTTGGGCGGCGTGCAGGTGTTCTACATCCTCATGTCCGTCCTGCGCAACAAGTTCACGGCCTACTTCATCGGCCCGTGGGGCATGGGCCTCGTGATGGTGTATAGCAAGGCGGCTGAGTTCATGGGCAATATCACCAACTTCGGCCTCGGCTTCAGCGCCGTTCGCGAGTTGGCCGCCTACCACGAACGCGGCGAGCGTCAGGCCGAAGAGCAGTGCGTCAAGATGGTGCGCTCGTGGACGTTCATTGCGGCCGTGCTCGGCTTCGTGGTGTGCGTAGTGCTCGCCCCGTTCTTGAGCAGAAGTTTGTTGGGCGACTATCATTCCACCAAAGGCTTCCTCATGCTTTCGCCCATGGTGCCTATGCTCACGCTGTTGGGCGGCGAATTGGCCATTTTGAAGGGACTTCGACTGCTCAAGCGCATGGCGGCGATGTCGGCCGTCGGAGCCTTTTGCACGATGGTGCTTTCGGCCGTAATCTATTGGCTGTTGGGCGTTCACGGCGTGCTGCCTGTTTTGCTCACCACCACGGCGACGACGCTTTTGCTCAATCTCTATGCCACGACGCGCGAATATCCCTATCGCCTCGGGCTTCGCAGCACGAAATTGCTGCGGCGCGGCGGCAAGATGATTGCTTTGGGCAGCGCGTTCTTGCTGGCCGGCGTGTTTGGCAGCGGCGCCGATGTCATCATCACCGGTTTTCTTTCGCGTTCGGCCTCGCCCCACGCCCTCGGCCTCTATGCTGCCGGTTTCACGCTCGTCGTGGCTTATGCTCGCATGGTTTTTGTGGCCATGGACGCCGACTATTTTCCGCGTCTCAGCGGGGCGGGGGAGGATGTGGAGCAGCGCAATTTCATCATCAACAAACAAATCGACGTGCTCGTGCTGCTGATGGGGCCGTTCCTCATTGCGTTCACGCTTTGCCTGCCTCTGATTGTGCGCCTGCTCTACACCGAAGAGTTCATGCTGGCGGTCCCCATGGCCGTGTGTGCCGTGAGCCTGATGTTTTTCAAAGCCGTCTATTCGCCCGTTTCCTATTTGGCGCTGGCCCGCGGCACGTCGATGCTTTATCTCGCGATGGAATTGCTCTACGACGTCGTCTTCGTGCTCTGCGTAGTGGTTGGTTTCAAGATGCGCGGCCTTGTGGGCGCCGGTCTCGGCCTTTCTTTGGCCAATTTGTTCGACCTTCTGCTCATTTCCACGGTTTATCATTTCAAATTCGGCTTCCGCTATGAGCGCTCCACGCTTCGGCGCAGCGCCATGCAGTACCTGCTGCTCGTCGCCGGCTTGCTCGCCGCCATTCAGGAGTCGGCTTGGGCCAAATGGAGCCTCGGACTCGCAGCTTTGGCGCTGAGTTGTTGGCTGTCGTGGCACCTGCTGCGGCGCGAGACGTCGGTGGTGGAGAAATGGAAGGGGCTCACTCGGAAATTCCGCAAGCAATGAATCCGCAGTTCACCGTGCTCATCGCGGCCTATAACGCGGCTGCGTTTTTGCCCAAGTGTTTGGCATCGCTGCAGGCGCAAACGCTCGCGGATTTCGAGGCTGTGTGCATCGACGACGCTTCGTCCGACGCCACCCTCGCGCTCTTGCGGCAATGCGCGGCAGCTGATGCGCGTTTTCGCGTCGTGTCGCTCAGCGAGAACGGCGGAGCGGCGGCTGCGCGGCGGGCGGGACTGCGGCAGGCACGCGGCGAGTGGGTCGTGATGCTCGATGCCGACGATTGGTTCGCACCGTCCACGCTCGAGCGGCTCGCGGCGGCCGCGAAGGCCTATCCGCAGGCCGACTGCCTGATTCTGAATTTGATTTTGGTCGATGAGAACGGGGAAGAAAAAGGGGCTGAATCTTTCGATGGAATCGGTGTTTTTGAAGGCAAAGAGGCGTTCGTGCGTTCCATCAATTGGGAAATCAACGGCGTGGCGGCCGTGCGGCGCGAACTGGCCCTGTGCGAACAGCCCGAAAGCGCGGCGCGCCTCTTTGGCGACGACCTCATCAGCCGCATCCACTACTTTCGCAGCCGCCAAGTGGTCCAAACCGATGCGCCCTACTACTATTTGCAGCATGCCCTCAGCGCCACGCACGCTCCCTCCACGCGGCGCCTGCTTTTCCTCTCGACCAACGACGAAATGCGCGGTTTCATCGAGAAAAATGGGGTGGGCGAAGAGGCCGAGCGACGCTGCGAATTCTACAATTGGAAGATTTTCATCGGCGTTTGGCGGCAGATGCACGCGCTGCTCCCGTCGCTCACAAAAGAAGAGCGCCTGCAAGTTCGGCAGACGCTCCGTTCGCATTTTTTGAACATCCGCCCCGAGCGCCTTTCGCGCCGTGTTCGTTGGGGGCGGCACACGTTGTATTTGCGTCCCTACGCACTGTGGTGTGCGTGGCAGCGGACGCTTATTTTTTTCCGAAATATTTTCCGAAAACAGTGAGTTTGGCTCACTTCTTGCGTAGTCTGCGGGCGAGTTCCTCCACGCCCGTAGAGGCCACTTGCTGAATCACTTCCGCCTCCACGCCGTAGGGCACGCGCACTTCCTTGGGGTCGATGAGATAGACGGGCGCGCCTTTGGGCACGTAGTGGACCAGTCCGGCGGCGGGATAGACGGCGAGCGACGACCCGATGATGGCGAAGGCGTCGGCCTGGCTCGTGAGGCGCGCGGCTTCCTCCAGCTTGGGCACGCTTTCGCCGAAGAACACGATGAAGGGGCGCAGCAGGCTGCCGTCGCCCGCTAAAGCGCCGTGAGCCACTTCGGCATTTTCGGGCGTGAGCGTTTGAATGTAGCGCGGGTCGTCGGGATTGCGGCTGCTGCAAACCTTGAGCAGTTCGCCGTGCAGGTGGACCACCTTCGTCGAGCCGGCGCGCTCGTGCAGGTCGTCCACATTTTGTGTAATCACGCTCACGTCGAAGTCCTCTTCCAGTTCGGCCAGCACTTCGTGGCCGCGGTTGGGTTTGGCCGCGAAGAGTTGGCGCCGCAGCCCATTATAAAAATCGTTCACGAGATTCGGATTGCGCTCCCAGCCCTCGTGCGATGCCACCTCCTCCACCGAATACTGTTCCCAGAGGCCGCCGCTGTCGCGAAATGTGCTGAAACCGCTCTCGGCGCTGATGCCCGCGCCCGTCAAGACCACTAATTTCTGCTTCATTTTTGAAACTTTTTGATTTATTTTCCGCAAAAATAGTGATTTTGCCTATAATATTCGTATTTTTGCGCGCGAAATTTTTAGAAATCTTTGAATAATGGACAAACTCAGCTATTCCCTCGGCCTTGTGATTGGTGAAAACCTGAAAGGCCTGGGCGTTCAAGAACTCTCGATGGAAGACTTCACGAAGGCCGTTGCCGATATGCTCGGCGGCAAGCCTACCGACATCAACGTGGCCGAAGCACAGCAAACCGTCGGCCTGTTCCTCCAAAAACAAGAAGAAGAGCGCGCCAAGTTCGTGCGCGAGGCCGGCGAACAGTTCCTCGCCGAAAATGCCAAGCGCGAAGGCGTGAAGACCACGGCCAGCGGTCTGCAGTACGAGGTGCTCCAAGCCGCCATTGGCAAGCATCCTACGGCCACCGACACCGTGCGCTGCCACTACGAAGGCCGCCTGACCGACGGTACCGTCTTCGACTCTTCCTATCGCCGCGGCGAGCCCGCCGAATTCCCCCTTGCCGGCGTGATTGCCGGCTGGACCGAAGGCCTGCAGCTCATGGCCGAAGGCGCCAAGTTCCGCTTCTTCATTCCCTACAATCTTGCATACGGCACACGCGGTGCCGGCCAGAGCATTCCGCCCTACGCCGCCCTCGTGTTCGACGTCGAACTCATCAAAGTTTTATAATCAATAATTACAATGAAAAAGTATCTTTTCCTCGCAGCCTCCGCTGCCGTCGTGCTCTTCTCCTCTTGCGGAAACAGCACCAAGGCTTCTTTCAACGACGAAGCCGACACCCTGCTCTACGAAATCGGTATGTCCGACTCGCAGCAATTCCAACAAATGATTTCGCGCAATGCTGCCGACTCGGCCGACTTCATCAAAGGCTTCATCGAAGGCTACAAAGCCGACACCGCACACGCACTCCAAGCCTACTACCAAGGCTTCATGACCGGTATGCAGGCACGTTCGCAAATGATTCCCTACCTCGAGGCTCAAGTCTATGGCGACGACAGCACCAAGTCGCTCAAACACCCCAACAACTACCTCGCCGGTCTGCTCAACGCCCTTCAGAACAAGACCAAGCTCAAGATTAATGGCATGATGGTGAATCCCGCCATCGCTTTCTCCGACGCCCAGAAGCGCCTCCAAGGCTTCCAAGAGAAGCAACTCGCCAAGGAATACGCCGAAGATAAGAAGGCCAACGAAGAATACCTCGCCAAGAAGCACAAAGAAGGCGGCATGACCGACCTCGCCGACGGCGTATTCTACAAAGAACTCACCAAAGGCACCGGCGAAGCCATTGCCGACGAAAACGTAATCGTGGACTACACCTACGAAACCCGCGTCGTAGTGCCCAACGACAGCGTAATCGGTTCTTCCCAGAACGGCGAAAAGCGCTCCGAGCCCATCAAGCGCGCACAACTCTTCCAAATGCTTCCGGGTCTCAAGACGGCCGTCAGCAAAATGCACGTCGGCGACGAATGGGAAATCTATCTCCCCTACGACCAAGCCTTTGGCGCACGCGGCTACTCCGGCGCTTCCGTGCCTCCCTTCAGCACCATCGTGGCCAAAATCAAAGTGCTCGCCACCCACGAGGCTCCCGCTCCCAAGCAGCCCGCTGCTAAGCCCGCCGACGCCCAAAATCAGCCGAAAAAGTAAGCAATGAAAAAACTTTCTTTCGTTCTTCTCGCGAGCGCACTGGTTTGCAGCGCCGGGTATGCCCAAAAACCCAAGGGCAAGATTCCCGACGCAAAGCCCCTCTCGCTCAAAATGGAACGCGTCGAACCCGTCGACGGTGAGACCTTCTCCTACGCGTTCGGCGTGGCCAATGCCGACGGATTGCGCCAATATCTCCAAATGCAGGAAGGCGTCGACAGCGCACACATGCGCTATGCCCTCGAAGCCATGTGCGAAAACATGAGCGACGAGCAAGCCGCCATTCTCAAGGCACGCGCAGCCGGCGCAAAGCTCGCCAAAATGAACACCGAGCAGGTGCTCCCCATGATGAACGTGCAGGCTGCCGGCAGCAAGACCGCCAACTACGCCGACATC
>Ga0181612_127769_pt1 | contig 10566 bp, 5 predicted proteins | sample HoacroProtozoa21_FD_119630 | JGI IMG/M metagenome (GOLD analysis project Ga0181612, IMG submission 119630) | Hoatzin crop microbial communities from Cojedes, Venezuel. Combined Assembly of Gp0051906, Gp0051904, Gp0051908
CCCCTAAAAAATAAAAAGAAGAATATGTGTCTTTCAGTTGTATCTCATAAATAATCAAAATTAAATTAAAATTCAGGATTCTCTTTGTTACTATCAGAATTTTTTTACACAGAAGATAGTCTGTGTGTTGCATGAATGTGAATATGTAGAAAGCAATTGAGTATTTCAAATTAGCATAACCTCTGTCAGGGTAACTGAAAGTCTGAGTGCCTGGAGAAACAGGCTGCAAAGTTGGCAGCTGTCAGTTCTGCAGTATGACAGAAGCAAACTCTTGTCTGTTCAGACAGAATTAATGTACTTTTTCAGACTGTCTTATTCTGTGAATGCTGTGTCAGAGAATCTTTGTTCTAGCTGATAAACTACTTCCAGAAACCTTCTATTGAAGTAGTTCTGTTCGCTGTTTAACTGCACAGCATGTCACTGTGTAAGGAACTTAAATGCAAAGGTTAATTGTACTACTGTTCTACAATAATTGTATCACACAGAAAAATGTTGGAAGCTGTGGAGAGCTGTAACCTGTAACGCTCTAGAGGTCACAAAGTAGAGTCTTAAATATGCTTCGGACTTTCATACAGGATGGACTGTAACGTGTGTGCCGTAGAATTATGCTGGGAAATGAATGTTAGGTCACTGGTGCTAAAATAGTAGCAGTGAGCTTCAAGCACAGTTCTTAACAGTGAAAAACAGAGGGTTTAAAAGAACAAACTGTCTTTAAACAAAGTTGAAGATAAAGCTCCTGCTGACTGTGACCTTGTTATTCAGCGTGTTTTCCAATTTGTTACCTTCAAGGATGTGTTTCCTTGAGAGCATAGAATCCCAAGGAAAGAGGCACCCATGGGAAGGTTAGAACGTTTTGCATGGAAAGGGAGATGTGAAACAGAACTTACAGATCAAAGAATGAAGTGTTCTATCAATTATCTAATTGGCTCTTTAATTTTAACATTTATTTGATATTACTGCTTGTGAATATTATTTCGTTCAGCCAGGTAATGGATTTCTTTCAGACTTGCAGCACATGAGACTTCTGGGGTAAATGGAGTACCACAATAGGGAGCTGTGAAAGGTAACAGAGCAACAAGCCTATTTGTCACTAAATGTTGCTGTACAAGGAGCAGCACCTCCACCCGAGAGTTTTTAGCTGGTGCAAAAACCTAAAAGTGATGAAAAGCAGCTCTCTAATATTGCTATATTGCAATGGTTATATTGTTCCGAAAGCAAAATTCAAATACATAAGGATATGTTGTAACGATTATTTTTAGATGTTTCAGTTTGGGGATTTAATATTTGGGCTTGGCAACCCAGTATCTGTCTGTCTGAATTAAAACTGAATGCTCACAAAATCTGTATTTGTGTTGAAAGATTGTGCTCTAGGAGTTCAGTAGCTCTTGTTTTAACAAAAGTTTCTCACATTTGCATCACAGAAACTTACAGATTTGGATCAATAAAATACTGATTTTACTGTGTGATCTAACTTTGATTGCATTCAAGATTAGACCAGGCAGTGAGGCTAAATTTCTGCTGGTTGTCATGTATCTAAATTTTTCAGTGTGACATTGAATGGAGGTTGTGTTCGGAGAGTATTCTGAGTCCTCTGTACAGGAAACAGTTAAAAAGGAATTTCTGCACATCTGACAAACTAGTCAGAAGAGAACACTTTGTTGTTTTGTCTTGCCTGCCTGATTGTGGATTAGGCTTTGGGCTGTCTGCTTTTAAATATCAGAAGAAACGAGTTCCCTTTATACAGGCAGAAGACAGAAAGTCTCACTCCTACGAAGAAGGCTGATCAACTGATGGTGGCACTACTTGACATGTTGTGGGTATTCATTTCATAGCATTTGTGTTCTAGCATGCAAAATTTAAACTACAACTTGTCTTTTTAAGAAGCAGTAGTATTCTGTTAATTACCTATAATGTCAATTTATGTTTGTTATGTCAAGTTTTGTTAATATATCAGTTGTGATTGTAAAGCTTTTCTAGAGCAAGCTCTTAGTTGTGATTTTTTGTGTAGCAAATGCAGAAGAACTGGTGCTGAGGAGTGAGACTGAGATGCAAAGTATTCAAAAGTCTGGAAATTCCAAAGGTTATAATCACTGTGGCTTTTTACAGCATTTTTTAAAAATTATTAGAAATGTTTAATTGTTATGTTATGAGTGAAATTGTTGGAGGTTGGGCTACTGGGAGGCGGAGTTATTTGCTACGACTTCAAAATAGAGCATCCCAGCGAAAAGAAAGCCCATCATTAGGGCATATAGAGATTCATTAGGGCATACAGAGATTTTGCCCTACTGAAAATCTGTTGGTATTACATAGAAAAGCATGCTGTTGAGGACAGTGAAGAATAAACTAGTTAACTGCGTTCCACAAGAAAGCACCTTTGTTATTGTCCCTCAAGGACTTAGGGTTGCAGGGCTGCTGAAAGATGACAGCATCGTAAAGGGCCAGTTTTATGTTATTAAATTTGTGTAGCTAACTGCACATAGTGATGTGTTCCCATACCACGGGAGTATATAAAGCCTGGCTGTAATTGTCATTAATGTTTATTTAATCTACGATGTATGCGAACAGGTTTCATTCAGAGTTTTCATAAACGTTTTGTAAAACGTTTGTGTAAAGGTGTGTTGGATTCTTATGTCCAAAGGCATAAATGTTCTTGTTGATGTATATAAATGAAACCTCTAAATTCACATGCTTTCAGAGACAAATTACGGAGCTGATTCCTTCTCCTAAATTGCTTCTGCTATAGCTGTTGTTTAAGTGCAAAAATATTTGCAAAGTATTGCAAAATGGACTTTTACCAAAGAGTGCAAAGAAAGTAGGATTGCTTCACCAGTTCTGGTGCATTCATGCATAGTGTAGGCTTTTCTCCTCTTACCAGCTGGTGGAAAGCTTCTAATCATCTTCTGTAACCAGGAAAGAGTAATTATTGTTAGAGTTAATGTGGTTTTTGAAATAAGCTTAATAACATAATGCTATAAAATTACATCCAGACTGAACACACAGTTACTAAAATTGGAAATGAGAGATACAAAATAATATCCTGGATTTGTCCTTCTGTTTATGAGTACGTACCAAACAAGACACTTTAGAACCAGACATTTTTTTTACTGTCCAAAAAAATTCTGTGAAAGCATTGTTGAAATGGTATATTGAAAAGACTAAAATACAAAGCAAGTACTAAGAGGTACTAATACTTCCTTTGTTTCTGGGTTTACTTATTATTACTTGACATGTTTTTAAAGATCCGTATCTTGGTTATATGTTCTTATTTTTGCTTTGACTACATAAATATTTAATGTAGAAATAGTATTTCGGATATAATCTTATATATAATATTATTTTAATTTCTCTGAAGGATGCATTAGAAATACATAATGACGTGAACCTTAACAAGATAAATGGTTCAGGGGGTATTGCTGTGTATGTATTTATAGATTTGAAAACAGTTTTGTCATTTTACTGTATTCGGTGTGTAATAATTGCATTTGTCTTGTGTATTGTAATTTGTGCCACTACTCTCCAAAATAACTTAGTGTTATAATGCATTATACCAGAGAGAAATTGCATGGCCTAAACAAAAGGTTGTCTCCAGGTAAGATGTGAAAATAGACACTGAGACAGTTTGGTGACAATACTGATTGTCTCCACTTGGAAATTTTCTGTTGCGAACATGAAATGTCAGTAATAAGTGCAGCTGTTTTATTGTTTAAAAGGGGTTAAAAAACAGTTTTAGGTCAAGACAGTGTGCACCATCATTTCAAGAACCACAATTAAAACCTAAGAATTTGTGGCCCATCTATAAAAAGTCAAAGAAACATTGATGTGATGAAAGCCACGGTCAGGTCCTGTTTTAAAAGTAATTCAGAGCTAGTAACAACTAGCTGAACATCTACAATGTGTTTAAAAAAATACTGTACAGGAATTGACAAACTACACTTTTCTTTATGTAATTTGGATTTTCTCATGTGGAAATCATCTTTTACTTCAGACTCAAAAATAAATCTTTCACTACTGCTATTGGCTCCCTTTAGGATAATTCATAAAACACCAGTTTTATTGATCTAGATATAATTTTGCAACAAATTAAAAAATAAATTATTTACACTGAAACTTTAAAGATTAATCTGTTGTTTATGGAATAGGTGGCTAGGAGCAGCGATTTTAATTATGTAGCCTCGTCCCCTTATAAGCTAAAAAAGTCCATGAGCTAACTTGAATTAGAGTATATATTTTCAAAAATGTCTGTTTCTAATTTTTAAAAATTCTCAGGAGACTAAATCAATTACACACTTAATTACCTGCAGTGTTGATATTTCTGCTTTAATTCCACCCCAAGTTTGTCCTGACTACTTCCTTTTACCCGGATCATGTGATAGTTTTGTCATTTAAACTCAATTCCCTTATATTATCAAAATTCTGTCTTCTTCAGGCATTTTATAGTGTTCTAGGGGGAGGGATCATTGATCTTTTTGGAAAGCTTTTTCTGAGCCCTCTCTGCCTCTTGATATCCTTGCTGCATTTTGAACATAATAGTCACTGAACAGTGATCTATTTTGAGCATGCCACAAACACAAATAACAATCTTATTTCTTCATTGATATTCTCATTATGATATGGTGTTTGGCTGTAGTCTTCCCTGGGAGCAACTCATACATAGCTCACTTTATGCTTTCTGGCTGCCTGAGGTTCCCCTGAGAGGATAGTTCCTCCTCTTTTGAGTATTACTTGTGTTCTTTGTTCTTAGATGCATGATTTTTTATTTGGACAGAAAATAAACTTTTCTTTTTCCTTCCATGCAGAGGTTAAAGTGAAGGTAACCCAGTTAAACAAATGAAAAAGTGTATTTCTTTTTTTCTTAAATCAGTATACCTTCATTAAATGTCCCTGGCTTTAATTAGGAATTTACCATTTCAAAATGCATTTCAAGTTGGAGAGTTTCATTTTTCTTTTCAGATTTATTGCGGGTTTTGTTTGCTTCTTGCTTTTTAGAGTTAAGGTTGAACAGAATTTTGGAGAAAAGCACATTGTACTCATTGTAAAAATGTAATGCCACGTAGGCTGTTTGCATAGTCTTTCCATTAGACACTGGAAGGAGTGCCTGCCCCTGTACTGAGCTTTAGAGGTAGAGTGCCAAAGAAGATTCTGTAGAAGAGATCTGCTCATGTTAGGGAAGCTACCAAAAATACATCCTTTCTCTAGCTGAGGCTGTCTTCTACTTCCAGAAACAATGAATGGATCCTGTGGCTTGCGTAATATATAGGCTTTAAGCCTTAATGCAACTAGGAATGTTTTTCTTTTAAGTACTGAGTCCGTCCTAATGGTTTGGTGTCTTGGAAGCAGATCTCAGTAAAGCAGCACTCCTGGAAGATGAAATTTAAGTGCCATGCCTCAGCATGAAGGCGCTATGGAAAAATAAATGCACCCTTGTTTTGTCTGAACTTTGCCTTGATTTTTTTCTAAACGTTCTTGGAGCACTTTGCTGCCCACTTTGCTTTTTGCCTCCTTCCTAGTCTCAGAAGATGACTTCTCCTCTCCCATGACAGTGAGAAAAAATTGTTTCTATAAACGGCCGGTTGTTTTGGGTCACAATAACATAGCGACTTGAGTCAAATCAGCAACTTCAGCGACTTTGCTTTTAAACAATTGCTAGAAATAACTCATAAAAATATTCTCATGTTAATTTTTCTGTGATTTCATTAATCTTAAATAGAATGTGTGTGCGACTTCTAGAAAAATACATGCAATAGTATTCATGTTGGATATCATGCATTGTCAACATCTACTGCACTTTACTCGGTACGCAGTGCTTGATGCAGTTTCTTAACAGGTGTATAAATGTGATACTGAATAATCTGTGGTTGCTGGAGTTTGGGTAGGTATTGTTTACTAATTTAAGAAAAGGTAAAAACAAATAATTGTGTACACAACTAAAGTATCTCCTGAAATATAATCTAGCAGAAAGCTTTTATTTTAAACACTTCAACAGCGGTCAAGGCTGTTGAGTAAAGCAGTGTTTTGGCAGCACAAGATGGAGTTGTTGGATGTGTAAGAAACTGATTTAGCTTGACTTTTCAACTTTTCTTTCCCCAAGATGGTGTTATAACTGTCCTGCAGGCAATGTTGTTTGGAAGTGACGTTGTTTCCTCTTTTTGTATTTGTTTGTGTGTGCATTAGATTGATAGGGAACATAAGGAAAATGATGACGATACTGGATTGCATTTATTGCAATTTACACCTCTTCTAAAACCGAATGGTATTTCATGTGAGAGAGAAGAGGGCACTTCTGTAACTTGACAAGATTGCCTTTTTCAAACACCCAAGGCCGTCCTCAGCCAAACGATGGAGCTGTAAGCTTCGCAGAGGAAGCTCCTGAGAGCTCCTTGCTAAGCAGCCTAAATGGGGGGTTCTTATCAACTCATCCTTTACAGTGTTAGGATTTGCTGAAGGTGTTAAGGGTCCCCTGTGTCTTTTGAATGTTTTGTTTATATACACTATTTTGAATTTCAGATTAATTTTGAGTATTTCCAAATTTGAGAGGTTCCACAGTTTCCCTGGGCAACTTGTTGGAGTGTTTCACCACCCTCACTGGGATTAAACTTTCTCTGACATCCAATAAATAGCTATTTGTATCTTTTTTCTATCTTATATTTCAAAGAAATAGTCTAACATAAATAGGAATTAATTACAGGCATGACCATCTTTGTATTGATTGAAATTTAAGCCAAAAGTATTTTATTTGAAAATAGTACTTATTACAGTGTCTTTTTATTCTTAAGTATACATGTATTTCTTTAAAACATGCCCAATCTTTTAGGTCTGTATGAAAAAGAGCCTATAATATCTATTTGAAATCAAAGATGGATCTCTCTCCTGTTGTGTTTTGCATAGCTGAGGGGGTTTCAAAAGTTGTTTGGTTTTTTTTTAAATAATTAACTTGGAAGATTTACAATTTCCTGTTTAAACACACTGGCATTCTTCTGTCCAATAGAAAATCCTAGTAAAATAAGGGTGCTTTTTTTTTGTGAGCCCTCTTTCTTGGAAAGATTTAGTTTTCTCCAGAGACCTAGGCTTTTGTAGCTCTCTATCTTCAAGAGCATTTTCCCATATTCTAAGGTTTATTTAAATTACTATTTGGAATGTCTGATGATTGGTTTATTGCGAAAAGTAGAATATGCAGATCGCTTTGATTTTGTAGCAGAATGTATCATTTACAGCATTTCTTCAAGATTCAGAGGATCACTTCTAGAAGAAGAAGAATATAGTTTCTGTAAATCTGTGGAAAAAGCATGGGAGGTTTGCAGAATCCCTTAACCTCTTGAACTTTCCCATGTCATCCTATGAACTCTGAATCTATGGCACTGTTCAAATCAGGAAATGTTTAAAAATGAAAAGCCAAAACCCTAAGCTGCTAGATTTTCTATGCAAAACATCTGTGGGACTTGCAGTTTAACAATCGTCTTAATCATGGTAACATAAGCAAGCTATTGTTAGTGCTATAAAGTAGCATATGATTTCAGTAGTTTGTTTTCTTGTTATTTCAGCTTTATGACAAAATAAACACAAAATCTTCACCGCAAATCAGGAATCCTCCAAGTGATGCTGTACAGAGAGCCAAAGAGGTAATGGCTTTAAAATATTTTTTTTACTTTGAAAGTTTGATTGTATTTAAAGTGGAACATTTTTTTCTTCATTAAGATACTGTTATGTCTTCTGGCTCATAATCTGAATTAATTATGGAGTTCTGCCATTGCCTACTTAAGTTACTTAACTTGTTGCATAAACTTGCAGAATTTTATGATGTCTGTAAGGATTACATATATTACTCAGTTTCATTATTTAACCTTTGCTGCAGCAATAGTGGTACTCCTCTTAGGTAAATGCAACATCTTTCATGTTCAGTTTATATATTACTTAGTGACGAGAAAAGGTTTGTTGCTAGGTATCAGCTTTTTAAATTGAAAAAGCAGGTTTATCATAGATAGTTCTAAGAAGAGCAGACCTAGAAATGCAATGAAGGTGGTCCATTAAGATGAAAGATATATAGTCACAGATGTTCTTAATTCTTATACCTGACAAATAGTATTTTATTTGGTTATTTGTTGCAAGTAGTAAAAAATACAGTTGTAGTGTATATAATCAGTAAAAATAAGTACAGTTGTTGGGATAACGCCATAGGAAAGCATTGTTTATCATGCTATTAAAATAGAATTAATAGGAAGACTAAAACACTGTAATAATTGCAGTCACACTGATAGACACCCCCAAGTCCAATTCTGCAAAATTTCCTGGCAGTTAATGCTGGGAGGTGCTTCCAAAAGCAAAATACTCTGTTTTCAGTGTCCAGGTAGTTGTGTGTGGAAAATAAAGGTGAAAGTATGAGGTTGCAGGCAAATGCCTCCTGCTTCCTCCTTCCCCCAGTGATGAGCTGAGGTATAGCTCAGATTTTATAAAATCTGGACCTTGGAGGTGGGATAGCAGAGGGACCACCTACACTTGATGTCTTTAATAATGTAATTTGTGGAGAGAAAGTTTTATAAATATTTTTAATTCTGCTTTTAAACTTATTATTTTAATAAGTGGAGACCACGTGTCAAAATGGCAATTGTTGGTGGTGATGTATGTCACCTATAGGTTAGCACTTCATTTCTGTCTCCACATATTTAGCTGCTGGAGGAATACTGTCAGTTGAAAAAAGAGCAACTGTTTCCGTCAAATTTCTGCTTTAATCTCTCTCCGAAAGAAAATTGAAATGAGGTATTTTATTCTCTTGGGGTGGGGGGGTAGGCCACATTCTCCTAAGCCCTTTCCTATCAAAAACATTCTTTTCTGTAATCATTTGGAGATATTCTGACTGACCAGTGAGGGTTTTCATTTTTCTCATTAATAGCTTTATTTAAAAGAAAGTTACTAAGGGCATTTCTCCTACTTGTTTGGCAGGTATTGGAAGAAATTTCATGTTACCCAGAGAACAATGACGCAAAGGAGCTAAAGCGTATTTTAACACAACCTCATTTCATGGTAAGCAAATGCTACTGTTGTTGGGGGCGAGGTTTGCTGAGGTTTTTTTATATTTCTTATATTAGAAAACTTAAGTTCAGTAAGTTCTCCCAAAAATCTGCAGGTGATGAAGCTGCATACAATACAATATACCTACTAATAAATGTTTCTAATCTGCTGGTCTGGCCAAATAGCTTCTACTACTACTACTCTGTTGGTCCCCACTACTGTGCTGAAAACTGTCAGCAGTTTGGAGTAATCGAATTACGGAATAGTTTCCCTGTGTTTCTGGGGGGAACTGTGTTGCCCGTAGAAAAAGAACAAATCCATTTGGATGTTCATAGGTAGAGCTGTGGTCCTGCTTTTTCTTTTTCCCAGGGTCTTCTGAGGAAAAAGATGAAGTCATTGCAAAATAAGTATTTATTTAGCATTATTTTACAACAAAGCACTAGCTCGTACAGTCTAGTGAATTTGTGTAATATGTCAGCTCCTGCTGTGTCTATTTCACAAACCTGATTTGTGGGCAGTAGTTGTCCTAATTTCAGGGATGTGACTGCTTAATAACTTGGTTCAAGTTACTGAAGTCCAATCTTTTGAAACTACTTAAAGGATTTATTTTGTTTATGTTCTGAATGAAGTTCATAAGTTCAGAAATAGAAGTGTTTGTTTAAATCTGCTATACACTATTGTCAGTTTAAAATCATGAATCTGACTTTACCTAACACAAGGATTATGTGCAGGGGGCTTTGTGGAATTTGCTCACCTGAAAGCTGAATTACTGTAAGTCTGAAGGATAAGCCTAATTTCCAGGAAAGAATGAGCTGAAACCAACCTCATATTCAGGTATAAGATAAAATCTGGATAGCTGCATGTCCCAGTGTGTTCTTTTGATGGCCAGTGTAGCTTTGGGTGCATTTATTTTAGTACTTTAAACCAGATCAGGAATGTGTTTTTGAAGTGAATCTCCTGATTGTCCCTTTACAGTGCTTTGGCTTGTATCATGTAAGGGCCTCAAAGCATGCAAACCAGACTCCTTTCAGATAAAATTAAACATGAAGATGTACACCTGAAACTCAGCTAGTGTAATCCAGCAGCTGAGGGGCATTCAGTCCACAGGGCAAGATGGAAGCTGGTCAGAAGTAAAAACTCCTGCAATTTGTTTAGTGTGTCCATCGGGCCCTCACTAACCCAATTGTTTTACTTGTTGATCCTTTCCTATTTCATTGCACTAATTGCTAATGCAGACATTGGCTTTTTGTGGTGTACTCAGCAACACACTGATATGTCATTGCCTGGAGATGATACCTATCCTGAAGTCTGTAACAAATCTGGCTCAACATTTAACTTCTTTATTTGGAATCTATCATCAGGTTCATTTAATTTACCTTTTTTTTGCATAATTACAACACACCATTGCAAAAACTGTCTTGGTGGACGACAGGTTAACTATGAGCCAGCAGTGTGCCCTGGCTGCCAAGAAGGCCAATGGGATCCTGGGGTGCATCAAGAAGAGTGTGGCCAGCAGGACAAGGGAGGTTCTCCTTCCCCTCTACACTGCCCTGGTGAGGCCTC
>Ga0181612_176646_pt1 | contig 10566 bp, 4 predicted proteins | sample HoacroProtozoa21_FD_119630 | JGI IMG/M metagenome (GOLD analysis project Ga0181612, IMG submission 119630) | Hoatzin crop microbial communities from Cojedes, Venezuel. Combined Assembly of Gp0051906, Gp0051904, Gp0051908
CTCTCCCCTCATCTACCCAGTCAGTCATGCCGTCGTAGAAAGCTATCAGCTATGACCATGCCTGAATTCCTATGTGGTTCTGCTAATTTTCCTGTCTCGGGGAAGCACCTGTAAAAGATTCCCATGCTGACATGTCTCAGTTGACAAGGGGACATGATCACATGCCAGCTTTATTTCTCAGCATGAAATGTCAGCTGCAAAAATACAATTAGTTCCTGCTGTGTTTGGCAGGTATTGACAGGAGGGGTCCACCTTGCAGCCTTTCATCAAACTCTGGCTTTGTAAAGAGAACGATTACTGACTTTTGATGCCCTTGTAAACAAGACTCCTGTAGAGAAACATTGGTTCTGCTTGCATGTGATGCTTCTTTTTAAGTAGCCTGCATTCCTACTGAGGTAACCTGTTGCATTTGTGAGACATACATGTGCTGCACCTCATTACTAATGCCGGCGGTTGTACCAGTGTACTCCTGTCTGCACAGGTCAGAGGAGAATCTCAAAACAGTTTAGGAAAAGCCCCATTAATTGCGACAGACCAAGTCAGTAAACGAGCAGCCTTCAGCTTGGCACAGCCACCGTCTGTTGATGCACCATGGCCATCCAGCACAGCGCCCTGCAGGGCGGCAGTCACAAGCTATGCTAGTCAGAATATTTTATTCAAAATTCATTTTACAAATTAACTTGAATTTCTAGCAACAGTTTGAATGCTTGCAAGTACTTTTGCACCTCAACAAGTAAAAAAGTGAAAAATCACTTCTTTACTGTTTTGTATTGGAATAATTGTATGCTTTCTGCTTTTGACTGGTGGACTTGGTACTCTTTGGAGTTTTCTGTTGCCCATGGTAGTTCATAGCACATCTAATACCTGCGAACCTTGTGATTTTGTGTTCCCTCTCCCTCAGTACTGTGTTAACTCGGCAATAAAAGAAGGGCGATTCTGGACTGAAGGTCATCTCTATGTACAAAGCTATTGAGGTTGCTCAGAACACTCTGCGTTACACCACGCACCTTGGTTTCACCATCACCTACCCTTTTCATTTCATGTAGTGACGTAGTGCTAAATGGAAAACAAAAAAGTGAGCAGATAAACACCAGTTTGACACTGGAAAGATGGGTGGATGCTAAACAAGAGGGGATATACAGGCTATACAGTCCGTTTACCCTTATTACACTAATGCTCTCTTCGTTTATTCCCTATAGCACATTGAAGATGTACAGTGCTATCACATAGCGTCTTCTTGGTATCATATGCACTTACGTTCTCTTAAATCCTATTTCTCACTAACATCTTGGACTTGAAGCCAAGAAACCTGCCTATTCAGTTTACCTGTTTACCAAATCTTTTAATCTTTCCAGATCATGAATTGTTCATAAGACTAAATAGTGTACAAAAAACTAACTGAAGGTGCTAACTTCATGAAGCTTGTAAAACCAAAACATCCCTTCACGTAGCATTAGAGAGTATTTGAATTCTTCCCTTCAGTGTCTCAAGGCTATGACCTTGGAAGTATGTCCATGAAAGTATCAACAGACAAGGGCAAAAATGTCCCTGGGTCAGCCCCCCAAGCAGCAGGCATTTACACTTACTGATTTTTGTTGTCAAAGTATTGGGTTTTTTCTCTCATCAGTCCTCCCTCACTGTTTTTTTCCCATGATAGCAACAATGGTTATACTGTTCAGCAAATGCATTTATCTTCTGATCAGGCTTTATGCTGAGGCAGGAAAATAGATGCATTTATAACGCTGTTCCCATGCGTGTAGATCGACTGCAGCTCTGATTCCCACAGAGCCTGATTGGTTTTAAGCAGAGGACTCGACGAAAGTGAGCCTGGGAGTCATCTGCCTCCCTCTTGCCTCCCATGACGGAACGGGCTCATCGCAACAGCGCTGCCGTTCTCCAGCCTGAGAAAAAGATTTCCCCGTGCAACCCACGGGCATGTTCTGCCGTTCGATAAACTCCAGTGGCTTGCGTGAAAGGGGAGCCTGCACCACTGGAGGCTGACTTCATTACGGGCCGGTTGGAACAGGAATGTGACTCAGATCAGCAAAGGCACATTGGTGAGGCTGTGAAGTGATAACCTTGCCTGAGCTAAATACAGAAGGCTGTACTGGTGGCCGGTGTTAGGAAAAAAGGCTCTGTTGACGAGAGCAGAACTGGTTTGCCTCAGCTGGGGATGTATGCGTGGCGTAGATGAAATTAAAACTGCCTTGTAATTATAATCACTACTTCAAACTTTTTGTTTAGATGCTGTAGAGATCTTGTACAGGGGTACAGGTATCGCCAGGGCTTTTCTGGAAGCTGGAGAGAGTAGCTGGAGATTTAAGAGAGTGATGAAAACAGTGTGCTGTGATTCTGTGAAGTTGCTGAGCGCTCACCTGTTTTGTCGGACTATGAATCTTCTTCGTGATGTTCTTGAAGCCTCTGATTTCAAGCTGTCTAATTAAATTGTAAATTTTATAAACCAGATGACCTTTTTTCTCCTTAAAGAAAAAAAATGAGAGCAAGCCAGATAGTTCAATAAAAAATTAACTTATCTTGGCATTTCTTCAGCTAATAGAGTGTGAAGAGCCCTTGATAGATGATTGCTTCACTAAAAGAAATGCCAAGGTTGAATTCTTTCTTAAATTATAAAATGAAGGTCTGACAATCTGCTGGTCCTGGACCCTGGAGCGAGGAGTTTGTGATCCCCCACGACTTCTAAAAAGAGTCTGTAGGCAGTATTTTCTAATCTGTCTAGTTAAATGTTTGTAACATGGACCTGTGTAGCTGTACTGATTATTATTTTCCACATGAGGACTTAAGTTTTAAATTTTCCAGACATATTTGTAGCACCCATCTGCTGTTAGCTTCAGTATTCAACTAATCAACCTATGAGGAGAATGATTAGAAGGATGACTTCTGTTTAATCTTAGATCTAAGTTCGGCAAGATCTAAACTTCTTCTTTAGCATGCTGTTTCTCTGTGAGGAGGACACTTGCTGTGCAGATGGGGAGACTCCATTGCAATGTATCATCCCCAGCAGTGGTAGAAGGTTTGTGGACTCAAATCTCTTGCCAGACAAGTCTCTTTCTACTGTGTTGGGTCAGATTAGAAGGAGCAATGTTTGCTTCTTTTCTCTGCCCAGATATTAAATCCTAAACCTCTGAGACCTGATTCAACATTTATAAGCTGTAATGGACAGAAATGGCTTTCATCTACCAGCTTTTCAATACAAGACTGGGCAGATAACAGCCAGGATGGATAAATGTCAGGCAAATTCTGCTGTCCCACTTCCTCCGGCACTGGGGTATGGACTCTCTGCCCACAGAGATTTGCCTTGTGGATTGCGTTGGGGCAGAATTTGATATGTTCACCTAGTTGATTTTCTGAGCAGAACAGTGCTCTCGGTGTATTTTCCTCACTGGTGGCTCTGGCCAAGAGGATTGGACGCAATCCCATAGCGTGGCTGCTGGTTTTATCTTCTTTGTGCTCACGTTCCGTCACTAACGTCAGATTTTTGCATTCCTGACAGCTGAAACAGGAAGAAACCTGATGTTCAGCCTCTATCAGCCTCTCCCTCTAATGTCAGTAATTAACTGTAGTGTTTTGCTTGCCAAGCAGCAAGCCTTGGGGGTCTTACAGCCACTCTGGAGAGTGATCTGTGGCAGTCTCCTCACTTTCCTACTGCACTATCAGGTTGGCTCAGCGATTATCTATTGACAGTCGTGTTGCTGGCAGAAAGAGTGATGTCTCTTTGGCAGCTAGCCCACGCATGACTTGGTACTTCAGTTATTATTTCGTCCCTTCAGCCCTGCTTCAGCAGCACTTCACAGATTCAGCTTGGGGGTCAGGTTCCTTTTCTGCATTCAGTATGCTGAGGGGAGCGCTTCCCTGTTGTCCTTGTGATTGAGTCAGGTTGTAGGTTTCATAAATCACCTGCTTTAAATGCGCAGTGTTTTTGGAGTTTCCTGATTTCCATCAGCTGTTTGTCAGTCTGCCACCAGGCCGTGGAAGTTGCTTGTTTCCAGCAGAAGCCACCTCTGCTGTCAGAGACTCCCAGGGAGCAGCACTTTTTGACCTTTTGACTGTCTAAATCAGGTCCTGGAGCAACAGTATAAATTCAGAGTAAGGGAAGTACAACCATGAACTGTTTAGCAGGGGAGCGATTTGCCCCTTGTGTCCCATCCCCAAGAAGAGCAGAAATACAGGGAACTGTATGAAGGCTTGCCCCCTGTTTTTAGGTGGTACTGTGATGAGTGTGCTGGTTTGGGTGAGACTGTGATGAGTGTGATGGTATATGCTGGCTGCAAGAATTTGAATGAAGGCAGATCACAGCAGGAAAGGGCTGGACCCAGAACAGAGAAAGGCAGCTTTCATCTTCACTGGTCACAGTCATTAAAAACTTATTTCGCTTATCATACCTTGAGCTGTGCCTTTGATTATTAAAGAAAAAAAATTGAACTTAAAGGATAGTGACACTATGCAAAACAAATTTTTTGCCATTTTCTGGCAGATGCATTTAATTCTTCCTTCTAAGAGATTGTAACCAGTTTGGTGGAAACCTCGCTCTACCAGAGGACTATGTGATGGAAATGTGGCTTGCCTAACATGGTGGAGAACTGGATGCAGAACTCTTTACATCGACAGAGGGTATCCTAGGTTTGACTTGTTAATTTTTAGGCTGTGGTAAAGCCCTCTTTTTGTATTTCAATCAAAGACATCATTTCTACATGCCTTTCTGTGAAGAATTTAATTGGGACTGATTCAGCAACAGAAGTAGCCGGTTCACTGGCACAAGAGCAATTAAAGAGCTGAATTTTGGAGATTTTTCTCTGAAAAACACTGAGCGGTTTTTCCGTGCTTCATGAGAATGATTTTGGCTTTAGAATCTCTGTAGTTGACACCTCTTTGCCTAGAAGATGGATTTTCTCTGAGGTTTCACCTCCAAGCTCTTCGTAGGTTTGACCTTGCTTCCCTTGTGGCATTTGAGGCAATGCCTCTGGCTTTGCATACTCATGCAATGATTAAAGAGTTAGATATGCCTTTTAATTAGTTTTTAATTACAGTGGAGGAAGTGGAGAAGAAAAAAGGAGAGAGTCCTAAAAAGCTGAAATCTTTGTTCTGCTCGGAGTTGGCTTCAGCTGTTGTTATGTTTGAGAACTACAATTCATTCAGTCTTTCTCGTTTGATTAAGAAGTGGCCAAGGAACATAGACTTTTTCTTGCAAAGTGATCCAAACTTTGAGTTCTCTATTGTCCCTGTGTGCTCTGGTCTGTTCCTAAACTCAAAAGCCATGAATCAGACATCTAGGCCTAAAGAGGCTCACAGAGTGTACTGGCCACTTATGGAAATATTTAATATTAAAATAATTGCACAAGACTACATCCATTAACACAAACTGCCATACATTTTTTGACACAATGGAATGACCTTCTTTTCACTACTTCTTCACCCTCAAAAATCTTGTCAGCCAGCATGAATCTCATCTGCTCAGGTTAAGTGCATTAAGACCATTTAATAAAAGGCCCTGTTCTTTTCCACAAATGCCATTTAAATATATTTAGTGAATGAGTTTAAAGATTTTTTCTTTAAAATGACACTATGCTTAATTGCCTTTTTATGCTGAGAAACTTTATTGGAGTTAATGAACTGCTTTCGTAGCTCAGTATAATATTCAATTAGGTGAACATACCAGTTTCTATTTTATTTGCTACCAGTCTAATTCATTAAGATTTAGTTTTGTTTTGCTTTTAGATTGAATTAAGATAATAATCAATTCTATTTCCTTTTCATACCCTTTAAATCCTAATAAATTGAAGAGTAGACAAAGTCTTTTAAATTATGCTCAAAATGCAACTTGCTATAGATCTTACGTGCTTGTCATAATACATGTAGATGCCATGTGAGGCTGTCTGACTCTCGCTTTAAATTTTTAATCATTCAAATTGCTCTGTGCATGACTTTGTCACATTGCTTCTGGATTTGTTTGGCCTGGCAAAGGGTTGAAAGAGAATGTGGTGATTCACGTATAAATGCATTCAGGAGAGGGAAGGTGGTAAAAAAGACCAGATCTTTCCAAGTTCAGAGGAAGTAGTGGCATGAGATCAAAGTGTTGTACACTGGACATAAATTTCAACTGGAAATTAGAACAAGATTTCTTACCATTTGAAGAATGAGGTCTGAGCTAGTCTTCCAAGCATGGCAGTAGAGGAAAGGTGGACTTTCAGAGTTAGACGGAGGATTGTGTATGGCAGAAAATAAAGCAGTTCCTGGGCACAGAAAAAATGATCTTGCAGCCTAAATACCTTTGTGTCCGATATGTTGGTGTCTTGCAGGGAGGTGAAAGGAATGTTGATTTTAACATTTATTTTGTCTTAATATTTTTTTTGGGGAGGGTGAGGGAGTGGGGAGTAGCTGTTTAGTAGGACCAGAATTAATTTCTTCCCTCTCTTGATGATTTCTGAGGCATGGTAGTTTGACTACTACAACTGTCATGAGTAGGGTGTGTTGGTCCTGCTAATGGCATTTGTAGATTTTTCAGGCCCCAGGTCTGTGTGCTTTGGTCACTCACAGGATTGACTGGATTGTCACTCTTGGGAAGGGGACAGAGCCTTTTGCAGGCAGGATGCCTGGGGTTTTGCCAATGCGTGGGACACACTAGGGGAAAAAGGGAGCTTTACAAAGCAAATTCCCTATTGCTGGCAGGATTAAAGACACCGGCAATGCTCTTGATCTTTCCTGATATATTTCTATGATATGTTATAAAAATTCAGCTTCTCGGCTGAATTTGGGTGTTAGATACCTACGCATTACGTCTTGTTCGCTCCGTACAAGTACGGGTGGGTGGTTATCATATGCCTGTCTAGTTGAGACCTGGATCATGTCTTGAGCTTTCCAACAGCTCCCCCTCCCTGCTGCCGTTTGCTGGGCTCTTTGTAACGCAGTTGTGCCCCTTGCTGATCTGCGTTTCGTGAGAACAGTCAGTAATTATTCCCCATCGTTACCTGAGGTCCAAAATATGTGTGATTGTGCTCAGATTGAATATATTCTTCCTTCCAGGTCATTAAAGACCTTGCTCCAAAACAGTCTGAAAAGGAAATCGTGATACATCCATGATTAGCCTCATGTTAAAATTCTTCCAGTCTTTCAGTTCATAGCACAAAAAGCCAACAGGAACTAATTTTTCATATGTGATGGTGAGATGCGGTATTTAGAGTTTTACTAAACTGAGATACTTTATGAAGCCTATATTCCATCTACCTGCCTTCTAATGGTCACTTCTGTCTCTGTGTACATCAGGCAATGTTTTATTTCAAAAATGTAGTCAGATGGTGAATTGCATCAGAGCTATGGCTCAGTAAACTCTGAATATCTGCATAAATATACTCTTTTATCTTTTTTCCTGTGCCAAAGCAGTGAAATGCCTGGGCCAAATCCCCAGCTTGCTTCTTGACATCTTTGAAAGTGAAGGGCAGTGACTGTTTCTCAACATTAGGGAATTAACCCAGTAATTCAGATTTATTTATTTTCTGTATTAGGGATAATTGACAATGCACATACATTAAAAAGAAAATACTTGTTCTTTTATTGTATCGCTTGCTTTTCAAATTGGGCCGTGTAAAGAATGAGGACTTTTTTTTGTCAGTTTGTGAGATTCGTTCTTCAAATATAATGTCATGGAAACAGTTTCAGGAAATGCTTAAATGCTGTTTCCTAAAAAAATTCACCCTTGTGGAATCGTTTCATGCAAATTACAAAGATAGAGACGTTGGAAGTTCCTTATTAAAAATAAAAGTTATTCTGTTCGCTATTGTCCTACATTAAAGGTCAGCGGCTGCTTCTAAAAATGAGCTTACTTTTATTTTCTTCATATGCAGTAAGAAAGTCTCGTAGAAACTGATGGATGTGTATTTGTCAGAAAGGATCTGATCTTTCATTAATTTCAACACAGAGCAACTTTGGAAGGACATGTGTGATGATTTCCCAAGAGCTCTGAACTTCAGCAGCTTGGGGTGAAACAGGAAATAAATCCAAAACAGTCCATGTCTTTGGAAGCTAGAAAAAAAACGGAAAATCTGTAAATTTCTCTCTACAATAGTTTTTCTCTAATTTTTGTCAAACTTTTGCTTGTTACTTATTTCCAAAGATGAAGTGAGCTATGAATTGAAATAACAATTAGCAATTTTCCTGTGCATTTTATTTGTCCAGCTGTTAATCACCAAGTATGTTGGCTACGTAAAAAGGGTTTTCCTTTTACTTTTAAGAAGTTGGTAAGTACTAAGTTTAACAATAGACAGTGATTTTTATTCATTACCATGGCAACATATTCCGCAAAATTTCCTTCAAGAAAGACCTTTTAATTTGCTATGTCCTAAATTATATGTTAAGTAGTTTACTGTGTCTTAATGCAGTAAATGCTGCTGTATTTTATGCTATTTTATGAGTGGCATATTAAGTCATCCATGAACTTTGTGTCTAATTTTGCATATGTACTTGGTAGAGAGGCTCTTAATTCATTGAGGATCTATATAAATGCTATTATTATTATTATTATTTCAACTGTTCCAGCCTGCTTCTGCAGGTTATCGTAAGTATGAATCCCTACACTTCATTTTTCATCTTTCCTCGTATTTAATGGTGCATGTGATATTGACTGGGATCCCTTGCATCTCTTTTAAAGCAGTTGACCCACGTTTCCCTCTTCATCCTCTCCACACTCCATAGTACTTCTGCTGAGATATTTGCAGTAAAATTCTTACAGCTCAATGTGGTTTTAGTCATTAACTTGTATATATATTTTCAAGGTGATATGAATTAACTATGTGTGGTATGATTTAAATGCTGTATTTCTGATGAGTGCACAGTTTGCAAAAAAAGGCCAAATACATTCAAAATGGTTTGGCAAGATAATGGCACATTGAAAATTATTTTCTGGTACTAGGCAGTGGGGATAGTTTCCCCTGACACATGTTCATGAAATTATTTTAACATCTAGAAATTCAGGTTTGTGGGTCTGAACCATCTCATTGTACAAAAGCAGGAGAATCCCACAAATGGATTCTGATAGTCCCATTTGAAATCACAAATCAGAACCATGAAATAATATGAAAGTTTGTATTGGCTTTGTTTATAATACCACGAATATAGCATATGGTAGTGGTCACCAATGTATAAGATACCTTACAAATTAGTCAGGGTAAAACTGTGGTCCTTGCAGTATTTAACAAGCACACTTACTTGTTTCTGTTAAAACCTTTCGGTTTTGCACCCTGTGAATTGGGCTCAGTGATAATGCTGAGCCAGAGTCTTTCTGTTTCTCTTGTAGAGTCCCTAAGGTAGTGTTATCTTCCATTATCTCTAAAATCATCTGGATGTTAGTCCTTTGCAAATGTATTTTTGTATTGCTGCAACTATCTTGGCGTACCGTGGTACCCCAGTGGGGAGAATTTTTTCCCATTTCTCATTGCAAGCGCCCAGGGACTCCTCCCCGTTCTTTGGATATCCCTTGAAGTATTGTTGCAGAGTTGTTAACTTTCCTTTAAATACAGCTTTTCTGTTGATTGAGATAGGTATTTTTTCTTTTTTTAAAATAAAGTATTGACAATTCTTGGTTATTTGAAGCCATTATGTCATAAAGGCTCTCCATTGCTAGTCTTTTTCTTAGCACTGCCTAGCACATGGTACTGGGAATCTCCCTCAAGGTAGAGAAGACAGCGATGATAAAAACAGCTCTGCAGGGCAATGGGAGGATTTGTTTATTTGGCTGGTTGACTTTCAGGCAAAGTAAACATCTGTGCTGTCCAAATTTATCACACAGCATCTCACTAAGTCTTGCGGAGGGGGTGCAGCTGTGGAAAGAACAGCTGACTTCTTTACAATGTGTAACCACTGTGCAGGTAATGTATGGATTAGTACCCTCAGATGTTACCAGGCTTCCTTTTATCCTGCAGCTGCACACAGGAAAAGATGACAATTGTGCTTATGTATGGACTCCCCTGTTAATGGGAATAGCTCACTGATGTCCATGAGCTATGTAAAGTGTCTTTTTCAAGATACTCGTGGCTTAAACGGCTCGGTGTTGTTCTCCATAGAGTAGTAGAGGTTAAACCCACTTGACAGTCTTTCTGGAGGAGAAGTGCCTGACTTCAGTAAAATATTTAGTGAGTAATAAAAGAATGCTATAAAGAGTATCTAACCTGGTCTAGTGGAAGATGTCCCTGCTCATGGCAGGGGGCTTGGAACCAGATGATCTTTAAGATCCCTTCCAACCCAAACCATTCTATGATTCTATGATTCTAAATCTCCAGCTTGGCCTCTCTGCTGGCAGAAATCTTCTGCCAGCTGTTTGGAAAGTCTGTTGCTGAAGACTCAGCAGCAAGAAGACGTCAGTGGGGTGCAGCTGTCGTGCACAGATTCATGCACATCGTGCTGAATGGAGACTTAGAAAATAGAAGTCATGGTGTCTCCGTGGGTGTAGGGGGAAACCTCTTGGAGGGACTGGAATGGAGAAATGTATAATTTCTTCATTACTGAAAAAAGAAAAAAATGCTGTTAGTCTATTCATTGCCATCTGTCTTTACTCAATTA
>Ga0181612_107375_pt1 | contig 10564 bp, 10 predicted proteins | sample HoacroProtozoa21_FD_119630 | JGI IMG/M metagenome (GOLD analysis project Ga0181612, IMG submission 119630) | Hoatzin crop microbial communities from Cojedes, Venezuel. Combined Assembly of Gp0051906, Gp0051904, Gp0051908
GCTCAGAGCCCTGTCCAACCTGGTCTTGAATGTTTCCAGGGATGGGGCCTCCGCTACCTCTGTGGGCAACCTGTTCCAGTGTTTCACAACCCCTCATTGTAAAGAATTCCTTCCTTATATCCAGCCTAAACCACCCTGTTTTAGTTTAGTGCTAATTGATTTACCTGCTTTCCCCTGCTTCCGTTCTTCTGGTGGAAGCTCTACAGCAAGGACATAAAAGAGGGTACTCTTGTTTCACTTCTCTTGCTCTTTGAGCAATCCAGCACTGCTCATGCTTCCCGGTTAGCCTGCAAGCTACCTAAGGACATGAGCACTCCCGACCTTTGCATGTCCAAAAGCACGCTGCAGCACCGTGCACATTGCTTATGTCCCCGTCCTTCAGGCTGACGTTCTGGGCCCTTTTCTGGGGACTCCTCAGTGGTTTGAAATGTGAGAGAAGACCTGACTGGAAACACTTCCCTCCCAGCTTGAAATGCCTTTCTGCACCAACTTCTTGGACTTCTTTGCCCAAAGCCACCACCCTTGTGATTTTTAGGTCCGAAACAAGAGCTTTTTTTCCTAGGAGGTATTTTCCTTGTCTGCATTGTTCGGTAAGCGAGAATAGCTTGGAAATGTATTGCATTTGCACAGATGCTTGTATTCATACAGTCACTCCTAAAATTCAGCTTACGTTTTCCAGATGGCTTAATAACAAAGCTGATTTAGTATTCTTTGCACATATATAGAAGTATTAAAGGATCTCACAAATTCATGTACCTAGGTGAGGTGGTCCTGAACCCTGGACTGCCAAATACGAAGCTACTTTGGATCCACATACAAACTTCACAACCTTGTCCTGTTGCTACTTGATGTATCCATTAGCCTGCAGTGAAGGTACCAGAAACAGTTCGTTGAAGGAGGCTGTGTACTTTACGTCTAAGCACTATGAAAAGCTGTTTACTTCAGTTTCTGGTGTCCTGAATTTGCTGAAGAAGGTCATGGCTTTTGTCCTTCTCTACCTACAAGGCAAAATGCCTGAAGAGAAGAGGAAAAATGCTCTTTTCAGGCAGGAATGTTGAGGTTGCAATTTATCGTATGGGACTTGAAAGAGGAATTTTCAGTTCCAACTTGTTTGAAGAGGAATGGGCTGGTGAAAGAATTTAAGGGCACTTCTGAAATGCAAAATGTTGCCTGTGTATGGAGTGGCCCAGAAAGGAAACATCCGTGAGGATCTATGGCTCAGATATTCCACACTGCCTGGACAGAATAATGAAACACTTCTCTTGAGATTTACGAGCCTGGAAAATAGACTGCAGACTTCCATCAAGTCCTGAAAATACTACAGACTCTAGCTGGAGTCTCTAGTACATCTCTTTTTATATAAGCAATACAGGGTGGAAGTATTGGGAAGGAGTCAGAGATGAAGTGTAAATGCAAACGCAGAAAATAAATACATTCTTTACTGTCATGAGACTCCCAAGCTGCAGTTGTGAAAGAGGTTTTATCTTTCTATTGCAAATTCCCTGTTCCTTTTTTAATGTTTTTTTATAATGAAATACTACCTCCAACTTCCTACCATTGCATTTCAAGGTGAGGTGGGGTGGGGGAAGCATGACTTCTGTTGAAAGCTTCTCTCTCTTTAGCAGATGCACAGACAATGGAGTTGGTGAGTTCAGGCTGCTTCGCTTTCCTCCGTGAAGGCCAGGGGCTGTCTGGAGCGTCCTGTGAATGCTGTTTCAGTGAATGTTCATTCAGTGTGAACGCTGATCCACCCCTTCCTGTCGAGTAAAGGGTGAGAGAGGCAGTGACTTGCCCACTTCAGAAAAATGCCATTTCATATTAGAGAGTGGAAATCACAGTATCCCAGAAAGCAGAGTCTCGAGGTCAGCCAGACAGTCTCTGCCCCACAGCAATGTCAGCTCTAGACATGTCTGATGGTTGTTACTCTGTCCTGTTCCTGAAAAATTGCAGCACTCCAGATTCCTGTCCCCAGTTTGCGCTAACTGCACAGTTGAATTTTTTCCTTGGCTGTAAGTAATGCCAATCTCTGTCTCTGCAAGTGTTTTCTATCAAATGCATGTCATAAACCGTGAAGTAGATAATGTAGCTTGGCAGTCACATCTGCTGACGGTATTGTTGGTGTTATTATATTATCCCTGCTATGTTTTTTAAATGTTCAACCTGCAGGTTTGAGAGTGATTTTGAATGTGGGAAAATCTTTGTTGCCTGTTTAGAGGCGTCAGCTCAAGGAATGAAATCTCACTCTCCAGTCCCAGATCTCAGTTCTAGGAGCAGGGACCAAACCCTCCTGTGTACGCCCTTAAAGAAGGACTAGTTTGCGCTGTCGCCTCTCAGCCACCTGTCTTAGGGCCAGACTCTCAGTAGAGCTTTAGAGGACCGGCTCTGGGCTCTGCTGAAAGCCCAGCTAGCAACTTGGGTGTTGCAGTGTGGAGCTGAACTCCTTCAAAAATCTAGTGCTGAGCCCCACTATAAAAAGAACCCACTCTGCAAGGTTCCCCCAAATGCACTCCAAAAGAGCTTATGGTCTAAGCAAAGAAAATAAGTCAATCCTGGTCTATACCTGTACACCTGAACTGGACCTGGAATAAAACAGGAAAGAGCGTGCAAAAACCGTGAAGGGGAATGCACACTCAGCACCATAATTCCCATAAGGTTATAGATAAGGCTTTTTTTTTTTGGCATTCATGTTTTCCGAAGACACCCACAAAGGAAAAGAGACAGATTTCAGTGGCTGTTTGGAAGAACTGCATGTTAAGGGGAAGGATGGCTCCGTAGGTAATCCGTGCCTCGCATTCACCATGGCAGTACATCATGGTCAGCCTAATGCAAGCTGTTTCTCAGTGGCTCTGCGTTCCTGACAAGGGGCTGCACACGCTCACTGCATATGTGGCTTGACTGCTGATTTCCTCGTAAGGCGCCATGTGCAAGGACAACCCCGGCTGCATTCGCAAGGACCTTTTTTTGCGGGTGGAGAATTAGAACAAGTGCCTTGTGTGTGATGATTGATACTGCCAGGCGGACAATAATTATGATTTACACATGATTTCTTTATTCTTGAGGGGAAATCCCAGTTGCCAAATATGTTAACGATGTATGTAATGGTGTGTTAACGGACACCATTAGTTTGCTGGACAAAACTGAGAGCTCTGCCAAAACAAACCTTCTCCAATGGTACATTTTATGGATCAGCAGATTCTGAAAATGCTTCAGAGTGGAACTGAATCATGGGGCACATGCTTCAGGAATGGCTAACAGTCTCCTAACCGCAAGTTTAAAGGTATCTGCTAGTAATTAAATTCACTTGAGCATTTTGATAATTTCAGCATCGTACAATTTCTCTACGAGGTGCAATAATTGCAGTCCGGAAATAGTTTGTTTTAACATTATGACTGGATTAGTATGGAAAATAGTCCCAGCTTGTAGTGGCACAGGTTAACTTCCGTCACTGGTACAAAGTGGCTTGTGCGTGCTCAGGAGTGCACCCATAGCCCAGGGCGTGCGGGCAGCCGTCCCCCCCGAGATCCTCCCTGGCACCCACAGGACCCGGTGCCGAGGTTGTGTGAGGCTCGTGCACTAGCAGCCACAGCAAGGGGTCTGGAAGACCCTCTGGCTCTGCATGCCGAGGTGGGTCTTGCTTCATCTGCTTTTGGAGACACTGACAGCAGAGCTGGTCTGCAGGAGCAGCTGAAAAACTCCTGCACAGATGGAGTCAGGGTGGCTCAGCACTTTTTTAAGGTGTGTCGAGGTCTGGGCCAGCGCGGCAGGCCTTGGGCTGTACCTAAGTGCAGTTAAAAATGCTCATGGATACAGGTGCATATTCTTGGTGGGAGCTGCTGGCAGCTTGGCAAGAAGAATTTGTCCTGTGGAGGCACCTGGTATCACATACTCCCAACCTGCAGCGCTTTCCCTGAGAAAGGCTGATCTCAGTTTCCAGTTTGAGTTCTTCTGTATAATCCATGGTGCACAGAAAATTTGGTGGACTGGGACTTCTCTATTTCTGACAAAACTGGTTTAATTCAAATTGTAGGGACTTCTGCAGTATCAGGTCTGTAGGACAGCAGAGGACAGCAGCACCCTAGAAGTGTTGTGCCATGGTCCTTTGCCCCAGGGTTTGGGTCAATGGCCAGATATGAACTTTCTGAAGTCTCAGAAACCTCCAAAGCTCTTTTACAAAAAACAAACCATGCGACCCATTTACTCCAGAGCAGGACTTCTAGGCTCTCCCTGTCCTTCTGTCTGCTCAGCTGTTCAGCATAGGTATACTCAATAAAGCTCATTAAAGCAGTTTATTGCCTTAGTTGAGAGCGCTCATGTATTAGTACAAGAATTTCAGAGCACAAATATGGATTAAATGAATGGCTGACAAGGCTAGAGTGAATCAGCAATGATGCTGGTTCTTCCTTTGAAAGGTTTCCATTAATCTCAGACATGATAGTCTAATCTTTGACTGAGACAAGAGTTTTACCTGAATAGTTTCCGGTCATGTTAATGGGAGCTGTGAAAACCCTGTCCGTACCAGCAGCAGCAGTGGCCCCCTTTTCAAAGGGAATGGTTTTGGTTGTTTCTTAGTGCATTACAATAACCAGCCACCAGACTTTATTTTTGTACCACTTTCCCTCCCTTCCTCATATCTTTATCTCTTCATGCCATAAAAATACTGCATTTTAAAATGAAATCAAGGAGACAGAAAACAGAAGATGTGTGTTTTGCATAAAAGAAGAAACATGTGTTATGAATAAAGAGTCAAAATGGGCAAACATATTGAAGACATACACGCCTTCCCCCTCCTCCTTTTGCACCCTCGCAGGCAAGCAGGCATGAGGCCGCCCTTGTGTCATCCCTTGCTGGGAGGGGGCTCGGTCACGTCTGCAAGGTCAGCCAGCCGTCGTCTCGAGAGAGGGCTCAGGTGGCCGTGGGGCAAAGGGGGAAGTTTTTCCACGTTGGGCTCTTTCATGTGCATGTGAGCATGGTCTGGTGCTTTTACTGGAGCTGAACACACCGCTGGCACAAGCAGGTGAAATTCCTCTGGCTGAGCCTGAGATGACCCTGGGTGGTTTTTAAAGGGAGTGAATTGTCCTCATTGCTCCTGGGAAGGACAGAGGGGCCTGGGTTAATCGCGTTCATCATCCGTGATGATCCTGCTTAGGACATTCAGTGTGTGCTTGTACTGTGGTCAGACCTGGGTCAGTGTTAAGTGAATTATGGTTGGCACAGATAATCCAGCATAGATTACATGACTTTCCCAAGAAAATGTTTAGGTGACTCACTTACAAAAATCTTCATACTGCTGCTGACCTGCTCCTCTCGCCTGAGCTGGGGTCTCAAGCTGTTGCGGCTGTGTCCGTGCTGTCCTGCAGTGATGCCAGGGTGGGCAGAGCTGAAGAATGAAGGGCTTTCAGGGAGTCTGACTCCACCTGGGCCTGCTCCTTCTTTTCTTCTTTGCCAAGAATAATAAAAATATATTCCCCCCACCAACTCCTTAAAAAGGGGGGCAAACTACAGAAATATTTGAAGTACTTTTTGGTTTTCCTAAGGGGAAAAAAATGCAATGTGGTTTCATTCTAGCCATGCAAATATTTATGTGAGCAAAGAGAGAAGCAAGATCAGAGAGAAAAACTGGGTTTGGTTGTGACACAGGCTTTGGTGCCAGAGACATGGATTTACTCTTGGCTCTGCCAGAGGTTGCCTGTGTAACCTTGAACAAGACATGTTCAACTCTGTGCCCACAGCTGGTCATCTGCTAGAGCTGATGAGAGCCCTCTCTTTTTTTGTACTAGCTGCATGGGGCTGGGACAACTTCAGGGTAAAAAGAAGCTTTTCAACTCACCAGGAACATCTAAGCACTTAGGTGATGTAGTAATAGTGGAAAATTATGGCAATTTGAGCTAGGGAGGGTACCTCCAAAATTTCTACAGTGCCGTGCATACTGCGCTTGATTTGCTGGAGTCGTCTAAGTGCTACTGTAGTGCCAACAAAGGTCTGCATTCAGTAAGTAGCTCCTCACATTTCCTGTGGATATCCCCAGCAAATCTGTATTTAAATAAGCAATAGTTTCTTAATCCTGGACTGCAAGTTGCTGGGGTGATTTGTACTCAAGGTGAATGCTGAGGTTAGGGAGATGTTGAGATGTATAAAAGAAGCTTGCTGTCCAAATTCTTTCCATCTGTTTTCATTATGCCCCAGTCCTGCAGAATAAACCAAACATTTTTGCTTTCAGCTATTTCCTTCTGGATGCTGTAAAGCTACCTGTTCTCAAAAGCATTATTTGTTGTCCTTAAGTGCTTTAGTCTGATGCTTTTGCAGTTGTATTCAGCCAGTCAAGAAAACCGCCTGTAAATGGATAGGAAAGGTGGTTGAAAAAAATGGAAAAGCAGTTTGAGTAAATAAAAAAATTGCTTCAGTTTGCATTGTTCGAAGCATAAAAATATTTTGTAATACATTTTGGATATGCTAGAATTTCTTGACAGTTTTTTTCTACTTCTTCCTGCCAAAAATGCCAGGGCCACAGAATTTAGTAAACCATATATCAGCTCATGCCTGGTTTCCTCTGTATTTATTGTGTTATGTCTGACTGCCTGGACACTTCAGCCCAAATGACCCGGAGCAAGGCTCAGACCTGCGTTGCCGGGGCTGTGGGTGACATGTCCACCCCAGTCCAGCAGAAATGGATAAAAACTAGAAATTGTTTTTTTTTTACTTATTTTGCAGAGAGAATTGTCAGTCCCAGAGGAACCAACATTTTGCTAAGATTTGCTAAGAAATGGTGGAGGGGCAAAGTATGCCAAAAGTGTTTTAAAGAATTTTTTTGACTTTTACTCAAAACCCAAAAGTTTCTGCTGCAGTCATCCTGTACCTTCCTCAGATTTTAAAGACCAGAAAAGATCAGTTCTTTCCTCCAGAAAGAAGTCTCTCCAGTAATTGAAAATATTTCTTTCCAGAAATGAAAATGTATTATGCCCTTTCTGCTTAGTTAATCTATTTGTGTTTAGCTCTGAAAAGTGCTTTTCATATGCTAGTTGCCCAGTTGCCCAGATACATATGTTACCTTAAAAGAAAAGTAGTTGATTTTTAGCCAGAAGGACAGGAGAAAGGTTAGGAATGTGCAATGCAGTTTCTCATAACTTCGGAGGAGGCAGATGTTTCTCTTCTGGTTCCAACCTTCATTTTCTTTGCATGAAGAACGAGTTCTTTAAAACCAAATAAATATCCCTTTGAGAAGAGCGTGGTTCCCACTGTTATTCTTTAAATTAACTCTTTTGAGGCTAAGGCAGGGCTTAGCTTGTTGATTTTCATTGCAAAAATGGAATAAAAGAGAGAATATAGTCTAATTTTTTTTCTATAAATGGCTTCAATAATTATGCTCAAGAGCTGGTCAGAAGAGTAACAGCAGCAATAACAATAAAATGTCTGACATCTGGCACAATATGAATTCTCATTACTTGTTCTAAGTAGTGTAAATATGACTAAAAATACTTGCAATTAACTTTCATTTATACTTTCATACTTGCAAACATGGCAGCACCGATTTCACATTTATAAAGATAACAATGAGGGCAATTGTATCTGCTAGCAGTAACCAAGAGCAGACTTTGACTGATGCAGGGGGAAAGGAAAGACAAGTAAAGGTTGTTATTCGTGGTAAAAGTGCACAGGACGGACGTCGCCTGTCCCACCTGAAATGACTCGTCTGTGCATGTAGGCCATGCCATACGTGTCTTGGTGATGGAGACAGCAGGACGCCATTCACCTCCTCAGGTGCTGGGACCAAAATGGCAGGCAGGCTTAGAAAAGTCCACAGCATAAAGAAAAAGTGGAAAATGTCTAATTTCAGGTTAATATCCTCCCTCTGGGGATGCTGCTGAGACTAATGCAGCTGATTCCATGCTCCGCAGCCCCCGTTTCCCAGGGAAAAGGACTGAAATGTTTACCAGGGCAGAAGACCTGGCAGGGGAGAGTATCTGTGTGTGGCTGGGAATGGACACTCTGAGATCTCTAGGGCCTACTGAAGCAAGGCCAGAGGCTGGGGGTCACTGGTAAGGTAACCTTGGCCATATTTTGGGTTTAGGCATTTGTCTTCATAGAGTCTGACTGATGGGAAGTGCAGACAAAAGCCGTTGTGAAGCTCTGCTTGCCATATGGAGCTGTGCAAGGCTACTGGAGAGGCTGGCCTGTTTACCCACCAGGTCTGCGAGAGGCATTTGGTTCCTAAGTTTATAAATCAGCATGGTGACCCCTTTCCAGAGGATGAGGGAATGGCTGAGGAATTACAGAAACCACTGTCTGAAATGTGTGTGTGTTTGGCCATGATGGGATCAATGAACTCCACCATCTTCCTCTGGTCCCTGCTTCATGCTGAGTGCTGGGCAATGAGAAGTTTCACAAGTCTCCACTGGGAAATATTGGAATGAAAGAGAAATGCAAAAAGCAGAGACAGGTAAAAAGTGCCAAGGAGGGTTGAGGCAACGGTTGCCTCTAATGAAGCCTGTTGTAGTCAGTGAAGCAGAACCGGTGTGCTGAAAGATGTGACATTCCTTGCATGTACTGAGTCGTGGTGGGAATTTGGGCTACCCAAAGCAAGATCTAGTGGTGTAATAGTCAAGGGACAAAGTGTATGCGGAGTCAAGACTAAAACCACATAATCCAAGCAAGACCACACTTGAGCTGTTCATCCAGTTGTCTCACAGACCCACTGGCTGCCCTTCCCAGGGAGAGCTTTATGGGTTGTGAGACCCTTCCCAAGAAACCTGTGCTGGGTTGAGGTTAAGGTGGAGCGTAAAAATGGAGGTTTTTCCCCAGAGCAGAAAGAGGGCTTTTCACATTTGAAGGTCACAGGTGGCTCTTCAGGGCTGCCTGTGATTTATTTTTACCACATTGTGCGAGTGGGGGGCTCTCAGCCCACCCACACGCAACCTTTCTTTCCTATAACAAACAGAAGAACACAAAACATATGAGTGAGTCCCATGTGTTCAGCTGACTTCTTCCTTGCCTCTGTGATCAGTCCTGTCCATCTCCTGCTCGACTCCATTTTCAGTGGAAGGAGTGTTTGGTAGCAAAGTACTGGGTCTACTGGGACATCTGGGGATGTTTATGTGCCCTTGCAGAGAGGTGTGGCACAATGAGACAAAGTGGGTCAGTTCCCCATCCAAATGCAATCTTTATCTTATCTTCTTATAGAAGCAATTTTCATGCTGGTCGTAGTTCTGGAGGTTTTAGAGTGAACATTTACAGTGCTTTTCCCTGCCCTCTCACTTTTCCTTTTGGACTCTCCTAAAGGCCCAGTATTTTGTACCTTTGGCAAGATCCTAGCAGTTGGATGTCAACCCTGCTGATAAAGAGGAACCTGAAGCTCAGTTCTGCTCAATGTCAGTGTTTTGCGTCTGGGGCTTTCATGTGTTCTCACCTGAACTTCTGGCGTTCTTCGCATTCTGCATGCAAACTGGGGCATGACTGCCACTTCGGGATGGTATTTTTGATTGAGCCAATTGAGAGTGAAGAACCGGTTTCCTGTTTAGAGCTCAGAGAGCTCAGCCCAGCCGTTTCCTTGCTAGAGGTTTTGGAAAGGAGCACCATTTACATCCTGCCAAGCACTCTGAAGGCATCTGAGTTCACATCTGACAAATGGGTGCAGATAGATCTGCCTGTTCCTGCTGCATTCTGGCTGAGTAGGGTTGGGGATGCCGGCCAGATCCAGTGCTGCATGAAAAAGTGGATTAGCACATGCATGGTTTCACCCTACCAAGGTATGTGGCTTCGGGCCTGAAGCTGCTGTGGATCTGGTCTGTAGAATAGACATCAGGCCTGTGTTGGTTTACATGTGTCCTCAGTAAAGCCAATTTGGAGTCCTTATGTTCCAGTACGTGGGGATGATCGGCCTGTTCCTCACATGATTAGCAAAAGGCCAGGCACAAAGTTTGGGGTCCTGCTCCAGCCGTATTGAAGGCAATTTTCTGTGCACAAAGTTGTACTGCTCCAGCAGAAGAGAGAGGATGGTGACATCTGAGGCTTTGGCATATGGATGCACCTGTGTCTGTTTAAACCTGGACAACTTCTGGCTGGTTTACAGCAATACATTTACAGAGCGCACTAATCCTATGTAGCCAGTGTGAAGTATCTATGCATGTGTTAAACTGGAGTTTGCATTAGCTTACCCAGGGTGGTTTTCTGAGTGCTTTGCAAGGTATTTGGTGCAATAGAGCTATGCAGGAAAGCTGAAAAGGTGTCGAATTCTGGGTTTGTTTTACACACTGAGTCTTTCCAGATAACATATTTCTGAGGCCCAGTGCAATATACTGAAATGCCTTACATGATCTCTTCTGGAAAAGGGGAGGTAGTCTGGTTTTCTCAAAGCCACTATCAAGAGACTGTACTTAGTAATCTTACCATCAAAAGCTCTCTGTCAGCTATTATATTGCTATCGTATATGTTTGATGCTGCTGTGAGGCACTGACAACTTCCATTCTCCTTCAGACGCCAGTGAAAATTTATGTGGAATTTAGGAGAACATAGAATAAAAAAATCATAGAATCATAGAATCATAGAATGGTAAGGGTTGGAAGGGACCTTA
>Ga0181612_141571_pt1 | contig 10564 bp, 7 predicted proteins | sample HoacroProtozoa21_FD_119630 | JGI IMG/M metagenome (GOLD analysis project Ga0181612, IMG submission 119630) | Hoatzin crop microbial communities from Cojedes, Venezuel. Combined Assembly of Gp0051906, Gp0051904, Gp0051908
CCTTGAAAAACACCTGCGAGAATATGAGCGCTACATGTAAAGACACTCCACAGGGCAGTGTAAGGTCAGCAGCTGCCCGCCCTCCACAGAGAGGTTGCTCTTGCTTAGGTTCAAGATTAACTGGTGTGAATGACCATATCAGTATCAGAAGCTGGCACAGGGCTGGCTTTGGGAATCAGGCCAGCAAATAAGAAAGCTCTGGCAGGGTCCAGTACTGTTAACGATTAGGGAATTAAAACAAAGGGCGAGAGTTGTGAAGTGCAAGGCAGCTATAATAATAGCACACAAAGATCTCGCATCTTTAAAAGCCTGGTCAAATATCTTCTGGTAAGTACCTTCAAGCTGAACAAAATCTCATTCATTTAGCCAAAGAATGCATCATCTAAGAGCGCTGCCTGTGGCTCCCATAATTTTCTATGGACAGATATTATTCTAATTCTACTAAAAAGATGCCTCAAAGCCAACTTTAACTTCTATAGGAACAGTACAAGTCTCAGTGGACAAATCCCATGATAAAGGAAACAACTAATGGTAAAAATAATTTAAAAAAAATTAACATTCAAGAATGAGAACGTGGAACACATTCTAAAGAAAGAGTTTACAACCCTCTAGCAATAAAATCTTATTTTCAAACAAGCTACAAGCAAACCATTAACCTGATTTAAAAACCCTTTCATAAACAAAGAATCCTGATTTATTACATATGCTCTGTGGAATGCTACTCTCTTCATTGTTTATAACCTAAGTTGTCCAGTTTAAAAGGAAATTCAATTATCTTTGTGTCTAGTCTCACCGCCTTCCCTGACAGTATTTCTCCAGAAGGCAACAGGAAACTTCCTTGAAAACTAACATGACACAATTTCAAATACTGGAAGTATATTAATGTTACATTGTAAGTCACACTCACCTGTTTCGATAATGACATTTTTACATGCTTTCTTTACAATGAAAAATGATGAAAAGGGGATTTAGAGCTTATTAAATGTGACAGGAACATAGGTAGTGACAGATACAACTATTTATATTCTAATTTAGTATCAACAGGTTCCAGGCAATTTTGCAGATTAATAAATTATCTTTGATTCTTATGAGGACCCTTGAAGAAACCAAATCTTAACCAGCTCTTCAGAGTTCAACAGCTAAAAAGATTTAAATAGAAGCAATTAAGAAAATGAGCTAGTATGGTCTTCATAAAAAGACAACTTGCTAAAATACTGAAAAAGCAGGTAAAAGGAATAGAGATGTCATGACAAATACCAGAAAATTAAAAAAAATAATTCCTTTAGACTGCAATGGGCCATGGTTCTCTCATGCTACATCATATATGTATCAGAAAAGCTGATTAGCTTAAGCAAAAATTTGTATATTATTATCAAAACATGGAGAAATTAAGCTCTAAATGTGACTATCACCTAGTGCCAAGGGAAAACAATTCCCATGAACAATGAGCTCTCTCAATACCACAGAAAGGAAGACATTGTCCAAGGAACCTAGATATACAAGAGAAACAGTGAAAGTAAATCCATTCGCCTATAAATCTATAAATGTAACCCTATCACAACAGGTTTCCTAACATCCCTGGTACTACTAAATCCCATAAAAGTCCAAGTAACAAACTACCTCTACAGGCGTTATTAAATTCCAAACTCCTTAGCTACATCCAAGACTTACCTGAATTTTAAGTTTATAACAGGACGTGCAAAATAAGTTCATATTTATAAGCCCCCTGCCCCCAACTTCCTCAACCTTATCTGCATATCATAATTGACTGTGGTTGCAAGCACACCACAGATTTCACCACCCTGAACAATGGTGATGAAACAACAGATTTCAGCTCACAAGTTACACTTGCCTAAGCTGACAAAAGCTAACAGAAAGCAAATCTGCCCCTCCCACCCCAAATCAAACCAGCACATCAGCTTTTCATATCAATTTAGTAAAAGCAGCTTAAAATACCACAAATCAAATCAGTGCATCTCTCCATTACGATAATCTCTTAAAATGTCCACGCAGAAACTGCCAGCTTTGCAGTGAGATATGTTTGACTCAGCCTTTAGTCCTCAAAAACAGAAGCCCTACACTTTCTTCTTTGGGTACCAACACCCAAATACAACCTCCAAGATCAAAAGAACTAAGCGTTTCACATGCAATCTTAGTAAAAGAGTTTAGACTCAACTCCAAATAGTTTTCGTAGTATACAACTTCTCTGTATTTTGTTGTATACATTTAAAAAACAAAAAGAAAAACAGAAGGAGAAAGCAAGCTGACTCACCTTTGCCTGCAGGCTGCGGGACTGCAAATCCAGGTAGCAGGAAAGGTACTCCCGTGGTAACACCAGCTGGCTTTAATTCATTGACACCATATGTTGTTAAGGAAGTTATCAAATTAACTAAGTCCTTCAAAGCATCCTTAGATTCAGCCTCTTTTGCCTGTTCTAATCTAAAGAAAATACAATAGATCAAGTTAGCAGCACCAGTTTATTTAAACTCAAATCACTTTAATAAGCTATCTTTTCCATTTTTCTCTATTAATTTAGAGACCACACTTTTACTGCCCTGTTCCTGCAGTATTTTACACGTTGTCTGTTCGTATTTCACACCATTTAGTCAAGCATTATTGGATTTATGAGAGCATACATTTATTTGCCATACAAATTCACCTCATAAATCCTTGAACTCAATCTGCTAAAAAGCAGCACAGACATGAAAATTACTTTTAAAATCCTCTTACAAACATGAAGCTATTGGATACGAAAATAGTTAGACAGTCTGTCATTAAATAAATCCGTAATTAACTTCCTAGATTACATGTGCCACTCTGAGTTTTATGCTAATGAAACAGGCAGAAGCCTAACACTTAGAAGCACACAATGAAGGCTCTTCATTAGATCTACAGACCCTTACCTTCGAATGCAAGAGGATGGAAATGCTAAATCCCATTCCAACCATGGTTTCCTACCAGCAGCACCCCTCCAGACAAAACCCTAAAAACCGACTCTGAACCCCACAGCAATCCTCATTTTCCTTTTATTCCACCAAAAATTAAACCATGTTTAATTACTTACTAACTTTATAGTACCTATAGATCTTGGGAGAAAGCTGAGGACCACAACCTCCCATTTGTTTATGCCATGCGAGTCATATTTTTCTTCTTGCTAACAAGTGATCGTGGGAGCCCTTAGAAGCAGCTCATTCTGCATCCTCCACTTTCTTCTCAGTCAGACATGTGGCTCCTTCCAACAGCCATTACAGAAGCACTTAGCTCACCTATTGTCATTCTATGAATCTTCCACATGTCCTGCCTTTTCACATCTTCGAGATGAAATTACATACTTGCTTCTTTGGTCCTCAGAGACCTCCTGCAATTTCTTATTAGGTCACCTTCTCCACGTGTCCTTCTGTATTACAAGCTGCAAAGCCTTTCTTCTTTGCAGCTTGATGCCCAGCGTCCAGATTTCACACCTCCAAGTGACAGTCATCTCCACAATAGTGTCACAGAGCTAAACAAGTCTCTCTCGGTAGGTTTGAGCCAAAACATGTCCACAGAGAATACATTACTGCTGTTCACCCCTGACCGATACATAGGTTTGTCCAAGAGGACAGTTTTTTTGAAACAAACTGTGTTTTGTTTTGAAGATCAAATAAACTAAACTTATAAGCAAGAGATATGACCATCAAAACAACAGTCAGAGTTTTGAACCATCTTCCATCTCTTCTACAATACACAATCACTAACAAATACACCACACACTGGTGTGTACTGTTCACCTTATCCCACGCATTTCTGCTGGAGTCTTAGCAAGTTTTCTAAAGCCACCCAGGAAGAAGTGAGGATAATGCATTCCTACGCTTTTAACCTTTACTGATGTCAGCTGAAGAACCCAGGTGCTCTCCTTCAGACACTCAAACCTCTAGTTTTCCTAAACCTCTGTCAGGGATCCCCGATTCTTTTATTTAAAGGATGAGCAAGCTCAGCAGAGACTTTGTTTAAAACACTTGATCTACTGACAATCATTAATTGTACCTGAAAATGAAATTGCCAATGACAGCATGTTCCCCTCAAATTCCACCTAAACTCTGTCTGCCAGTTTCTGGAAAACAGCTGATTTTGAACTAAAGTGCTTTGAACGAATGCATTAGTAAATATAACATACTCAAAGACACCATTTATACTACAAGAACAGTAACAATTCCTTAACAGCTGTTTTAGCTTTTGTGGCACCAAAGATGATCTACGAATAATTTTAACTGTGATTAGGAGTTTCAAATGCCATGTCTATGTCTGGTATCCATTTAAAACAAACAAACAAAACCCTCAAAACCATACTATGTAGTAGAAAATTTAGTTCAAATATTTGGGTGCCAAAACCTAGCATCCTAGCACCCAAAACGAGTGAGTTGAAAGAGGGAGATAACAACATTAACACTTCTCATTAATGGCCATTACAACACTGTTTCTAAGCATCTCTGACCCAAGTATACTTCATAAGGTATACACTCACAGACATCATTTCCCAGTTTCTCTCTTGGATTTGTAAAACATATTTCAACAGCTAAGCGTGCTTCTTCAGAACTTCATATCCAAACAAAGCAAGACAGACTGACCACAGATTTTACACAATTAATGCAGCAGATGCTAATGTGCTGACTGAGAAAGAATGGAGTTTCTTTCATGAAAAGAAAGCAAAATCATGGATGGATCATAATCCCAAGTTTTGTTTGGGCAGGCATTTTCATTACCATATTTTATGATGCATTAGCAGGTTAGTGGTACCTTTAATAAAAAATACAAATTAAAAAAAAACACATATATTCACTGATTCCCTAGTAACGTGACAGTTCCCTCCAGCACTCTGGTATCAGAGCTTATGTACAAAAATGTCTCTTCAATATTAAGTAGCATGTCTTCAATACTAAATAGCATGCATCACATTTAGGTACATGAATTTTTCATTATGATAGTATGTTAAAACAAAACAAAATGCCAACCAAACCCAAAAATTACTAGTTGTAGTCAAAATTTTATTTTCTGAAATATTTCTAAATTTTTAGTAACAGTTGTTTATAAGCATCTCCATTCTTAGCACATACAGAAACATTTAGTAATGATCTACTACTGACGAATGAAAAGTTAATGTAATTTCATAAATGGAGACAAGCACATTATTTCATGTTTTGATACTAATACTTTCATTTCATAATAACCTCTAATCACTTATTTGCTCAAATCTCTTGCTTATTAAGAAACCTTTTCAGGAAAAGCTCACAGTGATCTGTCTGCACTCCTTCAAGCACTGTTGCATACCTGAGGAGGAGGTCACAGAGGAAGTTGTATCCTTGCCATATCCTAAAATCATCCAACAACATTTGGGATACATCACTGGAATCTTTGAGAAAACAAGAAAGTCCAGCAAACATCTCAACTATTTCTAGGGGAGAAAGGTCATCAGACTGCTGCATGTTCTGAACACACGTGGACAAACATTCCTTTTCTGAAAAGAACAGCAATTTCAAAATTTAGGAATTTACCGACATTAATCACAGCAAGAAGCATAACTAGTACAAGAATCACGGCAATAAGGTAACTGTTACTTAATTATCTCTTATCACTTAACATTTAATATCACAGAGCACTTGAAGACAAGTAAGATTCTCAAGTGGCTCTGTATCTGAACCCTAACCTCTTTTTGCCTACCCCTTCCTCCCTTTTGTAATCAAATCAAAGCATGAGATAGTGAAAGGATGCTCCTTCGCATATGATAAAATGTCTTATTTCCTGAATATGAGATAAGCCTCTTGACAGATGTTGCTATCTCTCAAGTCAGGTTCATTTTTATACCAAGAAGTGAGAGGGAATGCTGACTGGTTTTCTTTAAAAGGTTTTATTTCACTTTTTAAAGAACCTAGAGCATCTTTTGATACACCAGCCTCACTCCTCTGGGGATCAAGCCCATAGACAAGTGATAATGCTAGTAGCTGCAATATGCCAAACACCACAGTCAAAACTCTGTTCTTTTCTTTGTTGAGCTTCACATTTTCACATATACATACATACATCTTCTACACTCATCGAAAACCCACCAGAAGGCTATTACAGATGCAGGCAAAATACCTATCACCTTTTAAGTCCCATCTGAAAATTCTGTGCTTCCAAGTGACACTATACATTCGTATCTTCCTGACTGGTATTGGAAACACGTTGCTAGCACAAGAAAAAACAGAGACTGAAATCTTCTGTGAAGTATGGGGGAGCAGACTGACATACTTCATAAACTGTCAAAATGGTTTTGTGGAGCCTTGTAAATACTTGCTTCCCAGGGTGTGAGCAAACTGTGGGTTTCTTTTTTTTCAGCAGGCGTACACTGCTAAAATGTATGATAAGTACGGTAGTTCACTTCAACAGTTGTTCCAATTTTAAAAATACAAATGCTTCTATGTGGTCCTACAGTCTACAAGTCCTTAAATATAATATTAGAAATCTATTCTACCAAATTTCCTACCTCAAATCCTACATATCTAAACACCCATGCAGTTATAAATTAATGTAACACAGGTATTTCGCATGCAAAGCTGCTCCTGAGCAGCTAATATCCTCTCCAGCACTGGTTTTCATCTCACTTTGTTCTCCCAAATTCTTTGTCATGAACCAGCTTGGCGGCTGCCCTTACTAAGCAGACCATGACCAGTCCCTTGTAAAGATACATGATGAATAAAGTACTTCTTGTATCAGCTACCAAAATCTGTAACCAGCTACAGAAATACCCCTATATGCTGCAGTTTCCATGACTGAAATAGTCAGGATGCTATTTGTCTCAAAAACGGACAGGAGATAAAATGGAATGATTCTGGCTGCTTCAGTCATTTGGTGGCTTGCAGGCTAGATTAAGCCCATGAGATTATTTTCTTTTGGCCTTGAGGGTGCACAAAACCTGCAATCTGTAAACTGTATGGCAAGGTGAGGAAGACAAGCACCTGGCAGAAGAAATGCAGGCAGGCTGAAGGGTCAGCAACCTAGTTAGCCAGCCAACAGGGAACATGTAAGGGCTGCAAACCCATCCAGCCATCAGGCTCTTTCCAGCTGTGTCCCAAAAGCTCCAAACCACATTGTGACACAGGCTCTAGGACAGACTACACATAAGATTCCTAGGATCACCAGTACTGAGAGACTGCCTCTTTTGGGCAGAGGCTTGGGTCTCGGCCAAGCAAAGGCCCTGGACCAGGCCCTAGGGACAACGTCCTTGGGTTAGGGACCCCACAGGGAAGCTGGGCTGGACCAGAGGAGGAAGCCAGCTGGCCATTTCAACGTGTCATCAATAAGCACTTGGAGGTTCGCAGTCAAGTGTTTCTAGGCCCATAATCCATGCTCCCTCGAGGATTTCCTGGTCTGTATTACCCAGGTTTTGCTGTTATCAGGGTATGCCAGCCCCCAGTGCCCCGGACAATGTAGAGTACACTGCAAATCAGTGGTGGTTATAACGATCTGACCCAGCTTCTTCCCACAAAAGCAAGATGTCTGGGAGAAAGAACCTCTTCCAGCATACCCAAATTAGCTCTGCCTGGTTTGTGTAATGCACCACTATTTACTACCTGGACTTCTAATAGCTCAAACTGCGTCAGCAGAACACATGGAGCTGGTTACTCTTCCTGTGGCTTCCTCAGATGTCTCTACACTTTTATTGCCAGCTTGAGAGGTACCCAAACAAGCAGCTGTGAACAGGACACTGCTAGCTTGCCTTGCGCCTCTGTGAGGTGCTGCTGCTAACTCAAACACAGGACAGAAAACAACTAAATCCCATTAAGAATTAATGCTTACAGCAAGTGTGACAAAGCTATGCATCTTTCCAGTCACTACTTTTCAATATCAGCAGTTACTGAAATTGCTGAAAGCCTTTCCTCTTGGTTAGCATAAACTCTATACCGTAACATGAGGGGAAACTCTGTCCTTCAGTGTTAACCTGAAACACAGATGAGGCAGACTCATCTACAAACACCTCTCTTGCTACACAAGTGCTCTGAAATTTTACCTGTATGTACATGCCTACATGTCCAAAAAAAGTCTGTAAGCTTTCCTTAATCTATCATTTTTATGCCTATTTCCTAACTAAGAAAACTATGACAGAAGAACAGGAAAAAAAGAGTAAGTAATATTGGATAAAGACACATACCATGAATGTATTTCACTACATTGACACTAAGGCCGTGACGCGATATGGTCATTAGTACCTCCCCTGCACTCTTCCTCCAAGGCAGATTATAGGGAGGGCACCATGAGGTTATTGCACTGAATAGAAGCTGAAGATCATCCTTTTGAGCCAGTTCTTCCGCCGGGGACACAAAACTGCACAATTTTACCAGGATCTGAAACAGTAAGTCATCAAACTTCTAGCATTAATACCCCGATCATTGCTATTTTTGTCTGGATTTAGTAAAAGGCGAAACATTCTTCCATTTAGCACACACTTTAAAAAAAGGCAACACGCTGTTTTCCCTTTGCATGTTGTTCCTGTAATCTGAGTTACAGACAAAGTTATTCAACACGTTGTTAAGTCCCAGTTCAGTTTAAAATGACTAGCAACAGATTAGCAGCAGAATTTAAATCTCTTAGCCTGACAGAGCACACTTGTATGAAAACCAGGTTACTGCATTCTTGAAGAATCTGTCCGTTGCCTAATTTACAGGTCTAAATGCTGCAATAGGGCAGAGGCTCTGTGAAGCAAACTGCTGTACCCCTTCGTAATGCAGGAAGCAGGCTTCTGATGTATTGTCTGCAGAGCAGCATCCATGCCATCTTGGCCAAATGAAAACAGCCAAAATAGCATGGCAGGAAAGGATACAGCAACACTATAGACCTACCTGGATGACTGACTCCTGGATCTGAATTTCCAGGTTACCTTAAACCCGACAAAATACAGCCATGCAACCAAAGTTACTACGTTACACTCCCTTTTCTGCATGTTTTGAGGACATCTGACATCCGTTTTGGTGTCTTGTGCAGGAAAAGCTGAGGCTCCCTCTCAGAAAACTGCAGGAAGACTTTGCAAGGCTTCCTGTGTCCAGAGTGAGGTTTGGAAGCTATCTGAAACCTCACCCATTCCAGCCAGCTCATCTGAGACCACCACTTTACAGTCCTTGAAGATGGACAGCGAAAAGTTGAGCTGTACTGTATTGGAGGGGACTCCTAACTGGTAACATTAATCATTTATTAACTCTCCCTACTGAAATACAGCAAAGCATTTTCTGAAACACAGCTCACACCACACCATGATTTCTGCTATGGAAGACAGTCTGTAGTCCTGAAATTAAAAAAAAAAAAAAAAAAAAAAAAAAAAGCGCAGGTACCAAAATGTCTCTCAAATGTTATACCTATAAATCCTAACACTGCCTTCAAATCCTTCAAATGACGGACATGATTGCTGAAGGACCTCTATGGTTTTGCATATGTGGCTACAATGACCTTACACAGAGATGCGTCCAATTTTCACATGGAAACTGGTAGCATGATCATCAACCCCTTTCTAACAGTAACTGTCAGCTCCTTCTAAAAGTTTCATCAGGAGAATGCACGGGAGTTTCTTTGCAAGATCTCCAACTGAAACCTCACAAAGCAGGAGCAGGTCAGATGGGAGTCCCTGGTCTCCCTAGGAAATCTGGGGGATAACTGTAATAGTAACTGCAAGCTCAGATGGTTCATGCCCATATTTAAATGACTTGCTTTCATATTCGTAGTTTATTTCCATAATTAAAGGAAAAATAGCATATGTTAAATTAATTCACAGATTATTATCAATACTAATGATTTTTACTATACTTATTTCAATCAGTAACAGCCAAAGATACCAAAGACTAGGACCAGCTGGATTAAAACAAAGTAATAGTCAACATGTTGCCTCTTTTAAGCAGGTGCACAGAAGAGTTGCATGCTTTTTTGTGGAGGAGATATTTGCTGACGACAAAAACCGTAGTGGGAGCAGATATTTAACCTCAACTGTGCTTGCAGAAAAATCCATCTTACTGTGAGCCATTAGTTTGTGAACAATCAAGGAAGAGCAAAACCTCGTTCAAGTGAAAAGTTTCTGGACTTCTCTCACATGAAGCATTTCCATTCCTCTTGCAAATTCCATGATCTATTTTACCTTTCTTACCTGTACAAAGACTTTCTGAAGTAGTGCTCGGCGCTCTGCGAGAGGTAGTTCATTCTGTGCTCCTCCTACTACCTCAGGCACGTGTGGAAGGTCAAAAAACAGATATAGACATTTAACAAGTGTGGAAGGCACTGACATTGTAGTCATGCAGTCCACAGTTTTCTGGGGAAAAAGAAAACAGAGCAAAAAAACAGTTCAGCATATTACTACATTCAAAAAGTCACGCCCTCGTAATGCAGTTGATTCAAATGCTGTTTTTTCTTTCTTCTCACACCTTTGGTGAGGTGTCCACGCAGCAGTTCAGGTTTACCACCTATTCTTGAATGCCTACCTAAATAGTAACTTCAAAAAACAGGATCATAATTTAATTGCATGACAACATCATCTAACAGCCACAGTTCAGAGCAGTCACTGCCCAGGACA
>Ga0181612_158153_pt1 | contig 10564 bp, 7 predicted proteins | sample HoacroProtozoa21_FD_119630 | JGI IMG/M metagenome (GOLD analysis project Ga0181612, IMG submission 119630) | Hoatzin crop microbial communities from Cojedes, Venezuel. Combined Assembly of Gp0051906, Gp0051904, Gp0051908
AGATGCGCTAACGGTACGATGTAAAGGAGAGTGTCACAAGGATGTTCATTAATAGCACAATGTGTAATAGCTCGAAACGAAAAGATGGCGGATTGAGAGTAGACATCAGGAAGAAAGTCTTCACCATGAAGGTGGTGAAACACTGGCCCAGGCTGCCCAGAGAAGCTGTGGCTGCCCCCTGCCTGGCAGTGTTCAAGGCCCGGTTGGATGGAGCTCTGGGCAACCTGGTTTGGTGGAAGATGTCCCTGCTCATGGCAGGGGGGGTGGAACCAGATGATCTTTGAGGTCGCTTCCAACCCAAACCGGTCCATGATTCTGTGATTCTACATCCCAGACTTGAAAGTTACGGAGACCTCTGTATCTTTGTTAGAAGTTGGTCAGCAGTTTCAAGAGATACCACAGAGAACTTATAGATACTGTGCCATTGTGGAAGCCTCATTTCCTTAGAAAGTCAGGCTAATAACCCATATCCCAAATAATTCACTGAATAAATTAATAAGTCATTTAAGGCATATGGCAGAACCCATGAATCTCTGGTCATGGTGCTGTATCTCCAAGACATTTGTCAATCCAGACAGGACAAAGATTGCGGGTGAAAGACAACTGGTCATAATTATGTGTAACATTCTGTTACTAAAACTGATTATGACTGTACCCTTCAGTTAATTAACCAGTGCTGTGTGCTTGCTGAAAAAACCTCTAATGTAGTGTTCGCAATGAACAGCCCAAGTGAAAATATAAGTAAAATTATGCCCATGTGGCTGTACTTACAGTGTAATTCATGTACATCCAACGCGTGCCCTGACCTCGGGTATGCCATCCGCATCTGCGCCTTTGTGGTGCTCTGCTAACGTGTATCCGTCACCCGACTTGCTACCTGTGAGCAACAAAAACTCAGTAACGCTGAGCTGAGGTCATTTCACTAGTGGCAAGCCCGAGACAAACTTTTCTTGCAGTGCTAACATTTGCCAACTCTTAAGAAAGTTAGTTCAAAACCTGCATACAAAAGAGCCAGTCACGCATGATATTCCTTTGTCTTTGGAATGACAAAAGTAGGACCAACCCCCATCCACATCAATCTTTCATTTAGTTTTGCTAACAATGGGAATTTTTGAAATTCTAAATTCAGCCTGCAATAATTGTGTCTATGCTATTAAGGGAGAAAATGAAGGCTGTGTGTCTCTAACCAGCTTGGAAGCATGGCCTCTGGCATGGACGGGCTGTTTCCTCCAGAGGACAGAGAATCCCCGAGTTATTTCATGTGTCCCAGGCGGGTGGCGGGGCCCAGCGATCGGGCAGGGCGACGAAGCACATCCCAGCACGGGCGGTTCAGACGTCCGACGAAATGACGAACCTGACTCGAACTCCATAGAACGCGATAGAAAAATCTGGGAAAAGAAAATACGGAATAGATAAATGAGGAACCCTGGGAAATTCCTTGGGGGATCACAGACGGCCTCAGGCTCCACCTACACTGTTACAAGAGGCACTGTTGCTGTTCTGCAGGAAGACTGATACAGCCCTGAGAAAAGCCTGGATACACCCTGAGAAGTGCTTCGGCTGATGAGAGCCGAGAAACTCCTGTCTAACGCACCGCTACGCGTCCCTCTCACTGCACACACTCTGAAACCAAGATAAGAGCTGGAATTTGGGCATGCAGCACCACCTGAAAGTAACATTTCTCAGAACCCTCTCGAAGGCAGTGTGACTTCCCTGGAGCCCGACAGCAGAGGCTGTTATATCATAACTAGATTGCTACTCCAAAGAATAGAGAATTAAAAGGCAACATTTCCCATGCTCCACCCTGGTCCTTCCTTGGGTCATGTTTATAGTAGTGAGATTAAAGTGTCCTCTTTGAATCCAAGGGGAAGCGTCATGACATTTGCTCCTTGAGTGAACTGGGCTGAGCAAACCTTATTAGTTATTGGAGTTGCTTCACTGTTCGCATCATACGCTCTCTGTAGGTTACATTCATCTCAACCTATCTCTCATACAATAAAATAGTTCCTGCGCAGTGGGTGCCTCCTCGAGAAAGATAACATTTGCCAAAGTCTTGGAGAACAAAATGGTGAAAGGAGCAAGAGGGAGTGACTGAAATGGAAATAATGCTGGATGAGAAGGATGCAGAAGTGAGAAAAAGGAGTTCCTGAATACTGCTGCCATCAAGCTGAAAACACAGTGTCAGTGAGTTTGTAGCTCAAGAAAGTAAAGCAATCAGGACTTAAAACTGGCACTTATTTGGTGTTTATCCTTCATCCTGAATAACCTGTTGAATGACCTCTAATGCACAAGTGCTTAAGAGAGTAAAAATTTTTCTCCACCCATTTGCACGCCTCTGCAGCGGCAGTCACGTCGCCAACCTTCCAGGATCCCAGTCAGTGCAGGGGGGTTGTGTTCCAGCTTGCTGTGCTGAAGGGGTGGCTGCAGAAAGCTGGGCACAGATGGCTTCATGCCTCTCACACACGCACCCGGTCCCTGGCGCTGCCCAGAGCTTGCTCTGTTCTCCTTGTTTTACACAAGTCTCAGAGCTGTCCTAATTAGAGTAGCCTGCCAAACAACCGTGCTGGCTGCTTCCACCACCATAGATAGCTCTGGTTGCTCACAGCTTGCTCCCTCCTTCCTTCAGCCACCTCTATTGGTAAAGCTCTCCCGCTTTCCCTGGGATGAGGACGTTTGCAGGGTGTGCAAAGCTTCTGATGTCATTATGTCCAGGTACTCAGCTGTGGTGGGCACAGAAAGACCACAGGGAGGGAGTGGGCCAGTATTTCTCATGCTCAACATCTGAAATTGCTACTTGAAGAATGGCTGGTTTCCTCTGTGTGTTCCCCTCGACACTACTGCTTCAGTCCAGCTGTCCCTCTCGTCTCTCTTTCCCCCCAAACGCATACTTCCCTCTGCTCTTTCTTCTTCTTTTCATTTTGCAGCCAGCAGGCGTCTGCATAGTTTGCACTTGACCAAATACTGTGAAAATGCTCAAGAAAAACAAGTATTTCTGCTTGTTCTGTTACTGCAGAACTCATTGTTTTAATGATCTGTAAATAAAGATGTCCCGACTGCAGTGCCTTGTAACTAACATGACTCTAAGACTCGGTGAAGTACCCTGCTTCTTCACTAAATGTTAATATGTGGCCTGCAAGGGTAGAATACACAAGCATTTAATAATAAGCAAATTGTCAAGCGCGCTAAGAGATGGGAAGTAACCCATGGGAAAATATGTTATCTACCAGACTTTTACTATCAGCCTTTAATTAGCTGTTGATGGAGCTAGAAAGATGCCTCAGGTGAGCAGGGAAAACCTTCAAATAGCTACCAGAAAGGTCAATATAACAAATGGAGCACACAGTGGTTGGTTATGTCTTGATTCTTTCCACCGTGTCCTGTAGTCTCACCATGCCTGTTACAAGGGCAGAGCACTTCACACTCCCCTTCCTTTTCCTGACCACTAGATAGGCAAAAGAATAGGCGAGAAGACAGCGAGATTGAAGCCAAAGAAGACACCTGGCAGCAGCCCTGTGAAGATTATGTATCTTAAACATTAACCATGTCTAACTTCCTGCTGCCGCTTGCCAACTCTGTGACTGTTGCAGCTGGATAAACAGTCCACACCTAATACCTGCACACATCATCGGATCGCAGCGCTGGTTACACAAACGCCAAATTCAGACTGCAAAGTTCCTCAATGCATTTTTGCACTGGATAAGTAGTGCATGAAGAGTGCCAGTATTATTTCTTACTACTCTTGTAAATTAGTATCTGCATATCCCAGGCCTGTTCTCGAATATGTTAAAGCAGAAGGAACACCAAAAGGCAATGTCTCCCCGAGCTGAAGCATAAGGCAAGGAGTCACATGGGAGTCTACCAAACTGAGGTGCAGAGGAAATAATGAAGAACTATTAATCAGCATCCACGCATCTGTGATCTCATCAGCCAAGTCACTGACAAGTTCTTTGCAGTTTCTGGGCAAAGGTGTGCTTGAAGGAAGGATCTGAAGGAGAAAGATGGATTTGCTCTGGGGATGGAAGAGGACCCTCCAAACACAAGAGAAGCAGAGGTGGTGGGAAGTGGTGTGTCTGAAAAAGACAATGCATGGGCAACAGATGGTGGCATCAAGATCTTACTGGAGACATGTATCACTCTTGCACTAGTGAGAAGATGAAAGGTTATGTGAGGACACACCGAAAACCTTGTCGATGAAGTCAAGAATACTGTATGGGGTGTGCTACAGGCACAGCATTAGCCAGTGGAGTTAAAAAAAAGAGGGATCATATGATGGGGATGTATTAGAGAGGCCTCAAGAGAGAACCTGCGATGCAGCCAAAGCTGGCAGGGGATCAGGGTTTGAAAGCGATACCTTCATTATGCACTTTGACCAGCAGTGTGATTGTTTCCATGTACTCTTCTATTTGCTTGTCTTCAGTTGCATAATTAGATTTTAGCTTTTGATCTGTTTCCTCTTAGCTTCACAGCTAAAACTCTAGGCACTAATGAGGAGTAATAAAAAGGTGCCGATAACTACAAGTATTTTAAAGTAAGCAGGTCTTTAAAAACATAGAGCCAGTTTCAGGTTTCTCAGATAGGTATGCAAAATTTACTGCTGCTGCCCCCAGCAAACAGGTGCCAGGCTAATGCTAAACCACTGCTCCAGAGGAAGTGGAGAGTAGACGGAAGGGATGGAGCATGGAAGGCGAGCCAGACACTGAGCCCTGAGGGCTGGCCTCGCCGCTCCTTCTGCTGCCAGGAGGAAGGGAGAGTCAGGGCGGTAAGGGCTACTCCTGGAACATGACAGGCCCTCTGCCCCACAGAGACCTGCTCCCTGTTGGCAGCAGCGCACTGCGTTCCTTTCCAAGATGCTGCCATGAAGAAAGCAGGCTCCGCGGCCGCAGCTCTTCATCCACCCTTGGCAGTCTGACGCAGCAGCCTCCTTTGCGGAGAGCTTCAGCTGGTCCTCGTACTTAGCGTGGCCTTGAAGCTCAAGAGGGTGGTGGAAGTTTCTGATCACGCAAGCTGCCTGGCTGCTGGACCCTGGTCTCTATGTGGTCAAGACTTTAAGAAGCAACACCTAAGTTAGTCACCCAGGGTAAGCAAGCTAAATATAGCCTTCGGTAGACAGCCCATACTTACGTTTTTTCTGTTGGGTGTATCCTTCCCTGCATTGTGCCAGTGGAAAGAACTTTCATTTCTAATTTTTCTTTCAGCAGCCGAGCAAGAGCGTAGCAATTTCCTGACACATAAACCCATGTAGCATTAAACTCACAGGTCTGTATGGACAAAAGTGCATCAATTACTTTACCAGAATGAACAAAAAAGGAAAAAATAGTAGAGAAAACCCACAGAGCTTGAATGATTGATTTCTTCAGAAGTATGGGTCTAAGATAAATTACACTATTCGGAGTTTAAAAGAGCTTTCTCTAAGGTTTGCAGGAGTTTAATCAAGACCCAGCTATCCTCAGATTTGCTGTGAATACAGTATGAGAAGAATGTGGAAAGGAAAACAAAGATATACAAACATCAAAACTTACAGGAGGGATAGTGGGGGGGTGGGAAGTGGCAGCTATGTGATATACAGTGAGGGCTGGGTTTAGAGTCTTGATTTGCAGTGACTGCATTTTATGTTTGTCACTGGCAAACTGACATTTTAAAGATATGTTCTTGACTGCTTTTTCATGTCAGTATCTTTGTTCAGGCTGTATCTGGGCTGATGAAAGGAATTTCAATTAAGGATGAAATCCTTTCCTTACTGTATTGAAGTGCGCAGAATGAGAGCAGAGCGAGAATGGAGTCCTGAAAGCTCTATAGAGAGTTCTTAAGGAATCTTGCTGACACAGGACAAGATAGTTTAGGAATGCCTGGGGCAGCGCACTCTGTAGCATGGTTTTCTGTGCCTTGACAAAGAAGCAGTGTGCATTCGCCTTAATGCCTACTGCCTGAGGCCATATATCATTCAAACAGGGGGCTAAGGGTTTAATAAATCCCAATCTAGTTTAGTCCTCAAGGGAACAGCAGTCTAGAGTCATTCAAGAGTGACAGGGAGGATGGCTGCATAACCTGGCAAGAAAAGGCTGATTTTTGCCCTGTGAATGTAAGCAGTGTCATGGGAAATGAAAGGGGTTATAAATCTGCATGGCTATATTGGGAAGAACTGGGATGAAGCACAGTGAATGCCTTAGGGTAAAGAAGTGTGAAAAACAGTAAGACACGGATATGAAGACATTGTGTGAGAGAGAGAGAAAAAAAGAGGAAAACAATAGAAAACCCATAGGGAAAAAAAAAGAAAGTAATACTAATTGTAGAATACCATATCAAAACCACTTCATCTATCTACCTTGCAGTCACCTAATACTTGGAGTGAAAGGCAAATTAGTTCCCGCTGGGCACATTCGCATAGATGTATTTCTCTTTGCATTCATGTCCTTGTCCGCCATTTTTCCATCCTATCCCTTGGTGAGAATTTTAATTCCGCTGATACATCCAGGATGCTCGCGAGGAGCCCTGGCTGCCAGCTGGGCTCCCAGCAGCCGTGGTGACCTTCAGAGAGCAGCTGATTCACACTCCACTCCCACCCATGCATTCAGCGTGGGTGTAACGAGTGCACCGCAAAGACTCTTCAGGACCTTTACATGGAGGCTGTAAGTAGTGCCTTCCTTCGGGTCAGAAGCTGGAGTGAGCACTGAGGCATTGCTACCAAACCAAATCTGGACAGAGCCAGAGCTCTGTGTTGCTGTGGCTAGACCAATAATCAAGCTATCAATTAAAAGCTAGTTTGTGTCCATCAGCACTGCTGCAGAGTCACTAATGTGACCAAGGTGTAGACACACATTTCATTCGTTACAATAGTTCATCTGTTAAGATGATCTGATTTATCAGTAAGAGCCAGAATTGCCGTTGATGTGGTTTACACTCGTGCAGGGGAGAGGCTGTCAAGTATGAAATCCCATCCGAGTATCTGCATGCAACTGCCAGACCCCATGTATGTCACAGGAACTAAAGTGGAGAACTCTCAAATTCTCATGAAACAGTGTGGAAGCTCCGATGGTGTATCACATCGTTTCCTGAAAAAATCAAAACTAGAACAAGTGTTTTTTGTGTTTCCTCATTTTCCAGAAATCGCCAGAAAACATATGCTTCACTTCATCATAAGCCTCCAGGGGATTTTCAAGGTCAGTGGAGATAAAGCTCAGGCTCCCATTCATCGGTACTGGCCATGTAATTAAAATAGAAAAGTACATTTAGGCTTATGCATACTACTGTCTGTCAGAAATCAGCAATGCTTTGCTGAAGCATGTGTACCTTGCCAGCTGCCTGTCAGATGAAGACAATCTTCACATCCAAGCTCTGAGCCATATTCTTTAGCTGGAATAAACCTATTATTAAAATGAGCTTGGATTTTGTTTTTAAAAAGTAAAAGCACAGAAGGGCCAAGGGTGTTTTTTATTTCTTACAGGAGGTGTATCAATTTTTTCTTCTCAACATCACTCGAACTCTGTTTTCTCAAATCATACAAACCAAAAAATGCCAATAGTCTGAGACCATCCCTGGGCTCAATGAAAGAGATGTAGATCTGAAAATGGACATGTTTTCACCTGGAGCATGCATTTGAGGCTGGAAGCCAGATAGCCCAGCTTTCCAGCATTACCTGCTCCTCCCTTCCTTCTCTTTAACTTGTTACCTCTCCCATTCTCCCTAGAAAGCCAGGGTAAAACCTATTGTTCTCCTGTTTTTCTGGTAAAGCACATTTATCAGTGCCTAATGAAGCAGGGAACTGAACCATGGAACATACTCCCTCTGCCGTGGAGGTGCTGCTGGGGGGGTTACTTTGCCTGTCACTCTGTGCTGGTGGCACTCTTGCCTCCTGTGGCAACAACAGCAAGACACCAACAACTGCTGCATGCCCCAAGCCTGCTCTTTGCTTTTGCAATACTCATCTTTACTTCGCCGCCGTGACATTCTGGCAGCAAGGAGGGGAAACTTTGAGTGGACAGATACCCTGGCAAAACGAACCTGGAGGGAAGAGGTGAAGCCACCAAAAGTGCTGCAGTAAATCTGGTATGTTCTGTATGTGGCAGTGGCTGAAAGGATTGGGCACGTGGGACTAGTGGAAGGTGCAACTGTTCAGGGGAGAAGCAGATGAGCAGAGATGCTCCTCTCTGTGAGAAGAGCAATAGGAGGTGGCAGAAAAGTCATGTTCTGGCCGTGTTCCTCACCAACTCCCAACAGCTATTACCATCACTTAAAACCAGATATGGCACCTTCTTAGCTCAAGGAGAAATTCTGAGGAATAGAGAGAAGAAGAAGAGGGGGCACTGAGCTGAGAGTCCCCTGCGCTGTCTCAGAGTCATTTTGCTGGCAAACTGAGTTACCACACATTGCCTTTTAGTCGTTGTGGTTTCCGAAAGATCAAACCCTGATGTTCACAGTCTAGGGGAAGTTTCCTAGAAAAGTGTTCTGTATTTGGTCCCTAAGATCTAAAAATGCAATGCAACTACATCCAAGCACAGAAGCATAAAAAATAGAGTGGAGTGACCTTTTAGGAGGTCTCCCAGTCCCAGTTTGGAGGCAAACCCAAGCCATGCCTAACTAACATGTTGTACCCTGTTCTTAAACACTTCCAGTGAGGCAGCCCTTGGCAACCTATTCCATTGTGTCTCCATTCTTCCCCTTGGCAACTTTTTTCTTAATTTCTTAATGATTTAAGCCCACCACTACCTTTCCTACAATCGACATTTCCTCTTTGCAGCAGCTATTTACATATTTGTAATTACCTCTATTCAGTCATTTCTTCAGATTAAGGCAGTTCCTTCAACTTTTCTTTGTAACTTCTGAGTCGTTACTGTTCTTCACTTCTCTCAAGCTGACCCATAACTGTTCTCAAGTGCGTAGCCCCAGGCTGGATTTGGTACCCCAGCTGTGGCTGGCCTTACTCATGCTGAGTAGAATAGTAGGATGATCTCACAACTCATACACTGCACTTTCAGTGATCTGTCCCAGTATGATGTTTGCCTTTTTTTCCCTCTTTTTTTTATTAAGAGCTGCATGACACTGCTGGCTCCCCTTGCGTCTGCAGTCCACTCTAACCCCCATACCTTTTCAGCCAACTGCTGCTTGCTCTGTTGGCTCTTTACCCCATCTTTGCAACTGATTATTCCTACCAACATGCAGAACATCACAGTTGTCCTTATCGGGTTGCATTTATCCTCTTCTAATACAATCAACACACTCGGCACCTGCAGAGTTGCAAACAAATACAGAGCTGAGTACAGGGGCCATGCTCAGGCCAGCCCTGCCTTTTTAGGAAGCACTTAATATTCTTATTTTCAGAGCCCTTCTTGTCTCCAGATGACAGGCGCTGTGGCAGCCGTTGGCCAGCCAGGATGACTGTGAGGGTCTCTCTGAGAGCCCCTTACGCCACCGTGCCTGGGCGGCAAGTGCAGTGCTGTGGGGCACAACACCAACCCTACCCCAGCCTGCACCCCCTGACTCAGCCCGCTGCACCCCAGCGGCGAACAATGACTGGCAGAAGCAAACTCTCATGTTTCTCTAAAAAGAATAAACATTCATCTTCTTTTTGACTCACATTGCCAGAAAAAAAATATTATTTACCATCCCATGAAAAAACCCAACTATTTTCCCCTTTTTTTGCTGAACCTGCTGTGCAACATCCACTGTTACATATGAGGTACTTGAGGGGAAATGGTCTTACTCAAAAGATAGTTTTTTTTCTGAAGTCTATAAAACTTTCCACAGATTTGTCCCCAGTCTTCCAAAATCTTGTACTGTTTTATATACAATTATCAGACTCTACATGTATGAACTCTGGCAATACGGAACTGAACGGAGCCAGCCTAGTCATTCCTCATATCTTTGTCTGACAGAGTTGTTTAAAGAGATGTGCTGCTAATCACTTTGACTGTAGGAGTCGGGGTATGTAGGTAAAAAGACACTCATTATTCACTGGTGAAGTAGCAGTAATGAAATTCAATGGCAGTGACGTGGAGCCTAAACCCAGCAACAAAATAATCCAAGTTACTGTGATAGCAGATTAATGTTAAGTATGCAATTAGATATGGCAAAATTAATGAAAAAGGAAACAGATGTAAACCATCTTAATAGTTATTTTGTATCTTCCTGCCAGACATATCTTATTAAGGGTCTGTTATTGCTCCTTTTAAATCTCCGCTAACCAAAATGTATCAGATACGGAGAGCAATGACATTTTCCTTCAGGGGTTACAGCTCTCAGGTTCTGTCAAGCCAGGCTCATTCCACTAATCTACCAGGACGTTAAATGGTTAATGAGGTAGCAACAACTACATTTATAAGAAAGAAAAACAGTAAATGGCCAGTTGCTTTTGGCTGAAGTTTTGAGGTTTTCAGAATTAACGCCATGGTACTGATAAACTACATGGTAATTTCCTGAGGAAAGATTAGAGGCTTGTGCAGAAGATAAAACCCTAAGCATATGTTTGCCTGCCTTGGCTTTCACGTATTAATCATATATATATATATATATATATATATATATAAAGATGATGTAATCACAACAATTCTGTGATGGTCACACTTTGCTG
>Ga0181612_126930_pt1 | contig 10563 bp, 7 predicted proteins | sample HoacroProtozoa21_FD_119630 | JGI IMG/M metagenome (GOLD analysis project Ga0181612, IMG submission 119630) | Hoatzin crop microbial communities from Cojedes, Venezuel. Combined Assembly of Gp0051906, Gp0051904, Gp0051908
CAGATATGGTACTTCAGGACATCGTTTAGTAGGCATGGTGGTGATGGGTTGATGGCTGGACTTGATGATCTTAGAAGTCTTTTCCAACCTTAATGATTCTATGATTCTACGATTCATCCCTGCCAAAACTCCAGGAAAACACTAGGACTGAAGTGCTTACTGCCTTCCCGCCCCAGATTCAATGCCTCTTGCCATTCCAGCACAGTGAAGTCCATCTTGGATCTCAACTGGAATATGCTAAATACAGGTGAAACACTCCTGGACTTAGACCTTGCTGTGCTCCTTTAAGTCTCTACAAAGCACATAAACCAAAGCTGTTTCAGAAACTTGTATCTTTGCCAAGTTTGGGCAGTTTGCTCATAGGAGCATCATAAAGCACTCTTTAGGTCAGAGTAAGCCTTCTGTCTACCTTCACATTGCTACTTCAGAGCACAGATACAATGCATTTCCTCAACACAACAGTAATCTTATTTTTATATGTTTATAATATTCTATATTTATATTATTTTTCTTTTATATATTTTCTCCTTTATTAAAAGGAGGATGGCATTTACGTAAAAATGCAAAAACTCAAAACTCCAAATTGAAAAAACCCACCCAGCCGGGAGAGTTTCTGTCTGCCCCATTAAAACATGGTTGAGAGAGATGCAACTAAACAAAAGCTTCTTACAAAACATGTCAGAAAGCGTAAGCAGAGACAGCGTTATCTGGTCTATTTATAACTTGTAACAGAACGTCCGTTTCTTCCTCTTAGATGATGAAAACACATGTGAGCACACACACAAACCCGCACAGGCTGCCCACGGAAAACTGGGCGCTACATTTCTGACAGAACATCTCACAGACCATCAGAAGGGTAAGAGCAGATCATCAATCCCCCACTGACCGCACCAGCACATTCGTGAAATCTAGCCCCGCTCAACAGGCTATTTAAGCTTATGTTTAGTTTTAAGTAGCTCTATAAGTATAATTATGTTCAGAAAAACATTTAAGCTCAGCCTTAAGAGCAGACTGAAAAATAATGTCCAGGCCATTTGCTGAATCTGGGTCTTAAAATTCAACGGCTGAATCACAATACGTATTTTCTTTTCCTGGGGATGATAGCATGTGACATACTAAATTCACCTGTCTGAAGAAATGAATGCCAGCTTGCGCAGAGTCCCCTTACATTTACATTTCTGAAATGGTTTTAATTAGTGCAGAAATCCTGGTTCTGTATTTTTATTACCAATCCACTATAAAACCTCACAAGTAGAAATCTACACTGAAAAAGACACCAGGCATTAATATGCAGTTTTGAGGCACACTTCAATCACAGAAAAACGTCTCAAGCTACAGCATGAGAACCAGGGTTTGTTTTGCTACTGTAACGCACACTTCAGCAGCACTGACACACCCTGTTTTCCAGCTAAGTCTTGGCCTTACACCTCATGACCACTGAATCGGCTTCTTTCAGAAGTAAATTTATTTTAAAAACTACAATTGCTTCATATAACTATCACTACTGAAAACAAGCCAACTTCAGACCAGCGCTCCTGAGGAAGAGCCTCACAGATAAAACAGCATAGCAGACTAAAGAAGTCAAGCTAATCTCCAAGGAAGCAGATTCTCTGCTCATGTTTCCAGGAAGTAACTGCTAAAGCCATGCGTTCAGCAAAGCAACAAAAAAAAAACCCCACAAACAAAAAAAAGGTAAAATATTGCAAACATTATCTCCTAGTGATGGGAGTTGGTCTCTTCTGCCCTTACATATTTTTCTAGTCTCCTGCTGTTTTCAAAAAAGCTCTGCAAGACCAGTTGGAAAGCAAGCACAGCAAGCCAGTCCTACTTCTGAAACCTAGTCCTGCTCTTGGAAAGCCTCACTACTACAAATGTAAGTCATCAGGGACAATCTGTGAAATAAAGAAATATTCTACCAATGCATATGCTAATAAACTTGAAAGCACAGGTAATCTGATCAATTGCACAGTCATGACAACTTTTTTGTCTTTCTAGTAATTTTTTTTTAAAACAAATTTTCTAATTATTTATAGATTATTTCTTACTAATGTTTAAACCACAGCTGTCATACGTCATATTCAGTCACGAATGAACTGACACTATCTAGCTTTAATAGTCTTTTTGAAAAGATTTAGATGCCCAACTGTTCTCCATAATTTTCACTGACAATAACAATTTAGATGTGAGGCAGCCCAGAAATCTATAGAAATTTTTTCACAAACTTATCTGATGCTGCAAAAAAACCACTAGTTCTTTATATCTCATCATTTACATATCTGTTCAAGCCTTTTACACTGGAACTTTTAAGCCTACTTTCAGGCTACTTTTTCAAGACGGAAGTATGAAAAAAAGAGGGGCAAGGGCTGGTGAAGTAGGGTGTTTTATTTACATACCCAAGCAACACTTTCCCCTCTCTCCAGGCAAATTGCCATTTTTGTGTCTATCACTAGAAATTATACGTTCAGCAAGTTCTAGAAACACCTGCTGAAAGAAAAAATTCAAAATAAAAGAACTTATGATATCAGTCTTGTGCACAGACTTCCGACTGCAGCTTGGGAAAAAACAATTACCCTAATAATCTTGTCTTGTAAACACAACATATTCTGTAACCCAAAATATTTTATGATACAGCACACTTGCAAAACTGTCTCTGTAAAAGTCTTTGTAAAACTATGACATACCCAAAGGAGCATTTCAGAACTGTCGCAAGACATGATCTTTCTCACATTTGTTTCACCCTGTAGTCAATTCAAAAGACATGAAAAAAGCACTGTAGGTGTACATTTGTCTTGGAGCTTCTAAGTATTTGCTAATGGTTCATTTTGCAGTAACCCAACAGCCTTGAAAGCAGCATGATAATGCACCCATCCCTCTGTTACCATTCGATAATCCTGAAATGGTTTGGCACAACCCTTATCTCAATTTATGGGTAGCGTTAATAGGAACTGGGGTAACAGTTGCCAAAAGCCAAATTAGCTAATGCTGAATGTAATGAACAGCAGAGCTTTGACCACGCTCTGAAATAAATTCCAGGTGAAAAGTGGAAAGAAGGATGCCCATGGAATTAAAACTGACAGTATGATTAATACCAAGCCACGTGAAGTACCTCTTAGCTGATTGCTAACATTACATATTGGCTCCCATTCTGACAGGTATAGTTTATTGTCAAAACGCCCTAATGTACCACCACATCAAGGAAGGAAAGAAAAAGTTTGCTATTTTGTATTAATCTACAAAACTTATACTTCTTTCCACCTTAAGCTATACATTTTTCTCTATAAAAAACAATGCAACTAAATTACAGCACATGTCATTGTGGTTATGCATTGTAGGGAATTCTGTTTTTCACAACTCAGAAATTCCCCCTCCGTTACACGACTGGATGACCTGGGATTAGTGAGGAGATACGAAGCACTGTTTCTGCCAGGGGTTTGAAACTACTCTAAGTCAGTCCAGTGCTAAACAGAAATTTTCACTTACTGTAGGCATCACAGGTTTTGAGAAGTCTTTGTTCCTGCTTCAACCAAACCTCATTTGTCCTAGTCCAAGCCAAAGTGGACAGGTATAAAACTCCCAGTTGAGTTTTGGACAGACTCAGCAAAGATACCAAAATGTACGCATACAAAAGTGAAACCACTACACTTTAATGAGCCTTACAGATGGTTTTCCCAAAACTGTATGTTGGTTCTGGAGACTGTGAGACAATTAGACTTGTCAGTCTGCCATTTTTCTTCAGTTTATACTAGGAGAAGGTAATGTTGCGTCTATATTAGAATTTAAACTATTTTAAGCACTGAAACTGATGTTTTTGCCTGTCACCTTGACAGGAAGTAACACATAGAGTAACCAAGGTTTACTTTTAAGAGCAAAGTCTCAGCCAGTTATTCTTCAAAGATGATATACACCTAAGTTTTTACCTTTAACCATGAATAAGAAGTTCTCCAACTGGATGCAACACGTTGTATTTACAGATATTTGCTTATTTTTTCTCACAACTACCTGGCTTTACATACAACTGTCTTATGATGCTTTCAAAGCTGATTCACAAGAACATTATTCCTACTGAAAAAGCTGTTCACCTCACAACACCAAGGTAAGAACTGCATCTGAATAAACACACTGAAAATGAAACATAGTATTTCACCACACTGCGAATGCATCTTCATTGAATTGTTCAAAATTTTAGTGTAATGCACAGCTTTATTCTGTGTATTCATCCTATTGTAAGTGGCATACTGCAAGTAAATTGTGTAGGACATGGCACATTTTTTATTCTAGGCCAAAAGGTGAATCATGCAATGCTAAATAATGAACAAAACGTCACAGCCATGACTCATCAGAGAAAAATAATGGTATTGCAATATATCACACTGTAAGCTGCAGATTAATTGTTGACTCTATTCCTGTGCAACTTTAATCAAAACAAGTTAACTGAAATGGGTACAATAAAACTAGCTAATCTGAAACAATTCTGTAGGGAAAAACTAAATTAACAACTTTCATACTGGAAACTCATCACCTGTATTTTTCCTGTAAAAACTAGAGGGTTTTTTTCATCAGAACTATGCAAAGTCAAATAATTCTTTGCTTTTCGATAAAGGTCAGAAGAAAAGCTTTCCATTCAGCTGGAATATTTTAATTAAACATTGCAGCAGGTGTTTGGATATGCTGCCAACTCCTGAAAAGCTTGCATAAAAACTGTATTTTTAAGAAAAAAAAAACCAAAACCTGTATATTCTCAAGCCGTCTTTATCTGTTTCTTCTGTGAATGGGTATTCACAAAATTGCATACAATTTTCTCTGTTTTGGAACACCAGTACCTGCCCTTGCTACGACCGAGTTCTTCCATCAGAGCTTTTGGAAGCTAGCCATGCAGTTCTCACATCAACTTTCATGGCCACAGCAGATCTCTGCAACAGAGCACAGCCCAGAGTTTAGCCTTAGCTGCTGACCGGTTTCAACTTGTTGGGAACATAACTGGTCTGCTCAAACTGGCAAAAAGAGAATCTTTGACTGTGGACCAAATTCAATTTTGAGACAAAATACTGCAGTTGATGCACATACCTTTGTAGGTCATATGCATGCAATCGAGTTTTTAGCAGTAACACACCTCCCAGCTTTAGCTCTCCATGCACTGACATAAAAGCAGCCTATGCAATGATTCCAGATTTGCTTAAGTTCTTAAGGAACACAAAGCCCATCAAAAGGTCCAGAGTCCAGAAGAGAGGTGGGAGGAAACAGAGTAGAAGAGAGGAAGAATAAGCTGTCTTCTCCACACCAGCAGTAAGTGACAGGTACCAAGTCTTTCTGTCAGCTGTGAACGTGAGTCAGAAAGTGAATCCCAACATAAAGACCAGCAAGCAATAACTCTCCTGTACACTGGGATACACACAGCTGCACCAGTGCAGTAGTGGTCTTCAAAACGAGACTCCCATCAGCATAATCCAATGATTACAGCTTGACAAATTCAGTGGGCATCTGGGACATCTCAAAAATCATCAAGTCTGAATCAGGAAGAGGTTCTCAACCGAATTCTGATGCATGAAGAGAAAGGAATACCAGCAAAAATTATAATACAGCAACAAAGACTGTTATTCATTTTGTGTTTTCTGAGACTTCGCAGTTCGGCCTTTGGAACTACAGGTAGAACAGAAAACCATCAGTTTAATCTCACCAGCGTAACAGCTTTGGCAACATGCAGTGAGCACAACTTCTTATGTCCCTACAAATAGCAAGGCTGAAAGAAAAAAAAAATAGCACTATTCACAGATTCAATTAGAATTGTAAGACCATTTGGGAGTCAACTTGCAGCAAGGGCTCAGCATCACTTTGTTGCTATGAAACATTATCACATAGGAATAATCAGACATAAAAACCTGCAGCTGACTCACTCTCTGGCTGAAATTGTCTCAGCTGAGAAGGCCACTTTCAATTTGAAATTAATCAAGTAGCAATTCTGAACATGGCGCTGAAAGATGCCTCAAGCATCTCAAATGGGCAATGCTGACATGTCAGACAAGATCTCGGACCAGTGACAAAATCTGAACAGGTCCTCAAGTAACTATAATGTAACATGCAAGCAGACAGGTGGGAAGCTGAGACTTTTCACCCATGAATCTCAACAGAGCTGACCAGTGCTATCACGGGAATCTGAAAAGTCCAAGGACTTAAGGAAGAAATCATCTGTACCTGTGACTGGTCTGCTACTCATAAAAAGAAGGGGTAACATGGTACCAAAAATGACTGTGTCTCAGCTTCAAAACTCATTTTGTGAATGAAGGAAGCCTGTGAAGAGGCATTAGCCTCACTACAGGGATAACTTCTAGCAGTAGTGGTTTGGCCCTGCTGTGAACCAGGAGGATGGCATTACAGAAGTATGCACCCTGCAGACCTTGAGGCTTCAACCGGTCCTGGGTCTGCACAGATAGACTGATGAAAAGCAAACATTTATTTCCTGAATCTGTGGACCATTTGTATTCATTCATTTTCCTCATGATCAGACTGAAAAGCGATTCTCTCTCTTCTTTGAGTTAAGGAAATGCTGGAAATTTAAGTATTCTACAGTCCCTTTCCTTCAGCTTCTAGATGAAGCAAAAAAGGCACTTCTTTTTGTGCTAAATGTGGGTAAGAAGAGTTCTTCAGGAAAAACGAGAGAAGCATACAGAGAAAGACGAAAGGATGCAAATGTACAGGACTGAGCAAGCCTGACACACCAGGGCCAGGCTGTTGCTGCAGACAGAGCATGCCTTGGCATCAGCTGCGATACACCAGACTGTCAGCATCATTGCCCTGAACAGCAACGCCAACCTGCTCACCATCCCCAAGAGCTGCTCCCTCCAAAAGCGACGAGACGACTCCAAGGGTGCAGAGGAAGATGCTGATCTTTAAAAACAGGCAGTCCTGATAAACCAATGTTATTTCTGTCTTAAGAAGATACCCATTTATAAAAGTGAGATTACTGAAGATCATAGCCCTTCAAATCTTGTATCTGAACACAGACTCCCTCAACAGTCACGCCAATTTTAACCAGAAACAAACTAATAGCAGAGTGAACAGGCAAAACATGAACAAAATTTTTAGGGTTCAAAACGTTACTTTGCTGCAACCTTGGCTTTTCCCCTTAGAAGTCCTTTAAGGGCTGTTACTTGAGAGAAGAAATTCCTACAAGCTCTTGGCCCAGATTTTATCTTTTTCTTTTTTTATATCCTTGACCAAGTGTTCTCTGATAATCCAAACACACACATCCTTATGTATAATATTCCCCACATACTCAAAAAGGTAAAAAAAAAAAATACACATTGGGAGAACTTATTCTGGAATGTTTGAGGGATCTGTCAATATTTGAAATTGTGTGGGTTTCTGTGACATAACAATTAAAGGATTATCTTCTAACATAGTAAATTGTCACACAAAAATCCTAAAAGGTTAAAATCATGTCAGATAACAGGCTCATAAAATCAGTTTTGCTGCTTCACACTCTTTTCCTAACATCTCATCTAACATTTTTACTAGAAGAAATATCAGTTTGTCTCAAACATAGGAAAATTTTCTCAAACAGCATTCAAAAGTAAGACCTTCCAGCATGACATAAAAGTATTATGAGAAAAAAATTGAGTATATTTTTCCTTCAACCCAGAAGAACTTTACCTTTCTTTGGTAATACTGAATGGTTCTGGGTTAGACAAGACAACTTTGCTGTATACAGCAATTTAAAATCCATTTCTATGATGAATCATTTTAGCATCACAAATACCTAGCTCTCTCAAGCCAGAAACAATGTCTTCGCTAGTCAGCAGACATACAGGGTGAAATTACATTGTTTTGCTCACTTACAATGAGAACAAGCATATTACCCTGTCACCTCAAACCTGAAAAGCATCCACATCCTTTTCAAAATTATGCCAAACATAAACTAGAGAGGTACCAAACACTGAGCTGCTTCTGGTTTTATCCATGCAGGCAACGATTTTTTTTTATTGCCCACCTGATCTTTTAAAATCAGTTACAATGTCACAAACACTGTACCACTAAACACATTACACATCTATATCACTGTTATTTTATCCTGGTTCAGGTTTTTAGAAATTTGGAGGTTTTCCATTGCTGTTTTGTGGGGAAGGGACTTTGTTCTAAGCAACTGCATCTTTCCATGTTACATTTACTTGTTTTTGTCTAACTTCTCTCACACAGACAAAAAGGGTTAGTTAATAAGGTTCAAAACAAAAGCATTTGGGGACCACTGACATTCAAGATTCTTCTGAAGATGTAAGCCAGTCTTTAGCATCATTATTTTTCCAAGATGAACACTTAGACTTTGAAATGAGGTAAATTGTGAGAGTTTCTTTGACAACTTGGGTTGCCTGAAGCGAATACAAAACACGCTTTAGAATTCTAAAATAGAATTTCTAAAGGAAGGAATATCATTACAGAAAGGTTTACTTAATTTTACTGCTGTGAAACCAAGGGAGATACAACAGAGGTTAGTTTTACAACACAAACAAGATCCGGTGGCATTGATCAGAGACATGCTTTGTTACCCTGTTCTGTCAGGGGTTTGATTCCTTGATCTTATTAAAGACGTGCTTGGCTGTTAGTAGGGGTAATCTGTCTGACAATGCTTTGCTTTTGAGGGACACAAATTTCATTTATCCGTGGTTGGGTTAAAAGTTCACTTCTCTCTTTCTTTCCCTTCTTTTTATTCCCCACCATGACAGCAATTTTATCTTCACATGCTCTATTCAATTTTTTTGTCCTTTCTTTACTTTTTTAAAGCTGAAATTAAAATAAAGGTCAGCTGTATATATTTAAGTTCTCCTTCATACTTACAGAATATTGTCAAACTTGTTATCTCTAGGTGAACCTGCTGCTGCACAGTAAAACTAGTCTTTTGGGCACTGTCAGCAATGGGATATGCTTAACAGAGTGAATTACTGGGCTTCTCTGATGAATCTGGAACTTGCACAGCCAGTTCTCAGCATATTGCCTTTAAAAATGCACTCTAACGACTTTTGTTGTGGACCAAAGCTCCTAAGGTGCTATGCCTCCAGAGCCCTCAACTCTATAATCTGATGTGACGGTGAGAATACAGCCATTCACATAATTAATGTGCCACCTCTGCACAGACCACTCATTTGCATCCAACAGCAATCCTGGGCCATTCCAGACAGGAGACAGAAACAGTTTAGCATTTACGATTATTACAAGAATTATAAAGATTCAAGCATTAAGGAATTTCTATAAATAGGAAACCTAGAGTGATGGCTCACATTTTGTTTTGAAATGGTGTGTCTTCTCTTTCTAGACATTTGCCCAACAACAGCATTTAAAAAAAGGTTCATTTAAAACCACACAATTTTCTGAACATATAACGCTACTTGTAACATTACACATGGATCTGTTTTTCAGAACACGTACTTGTCTCTCTCAAATGAAAAGAATAAAGGGAAGACAACCATTATTTCCTTCAAATCTCATACATTTTTCTTTATATACAACATTCATAAACGTTTTCTGAAAGTAAGTCTGTTTAGACTGTGCCACTGGGAAGAAACTGGTATGAAGATCGGCAATCACTTGTTTTTTCCATAAGGCAATAAGGAGTTACAAAATCTGATTATGCCAATAAAAACTTCCAATTAAATATGAACGCTTAAAAATCATAATGCTGATCAAAGCTTTTAGTTGTTTTTAACGTTCTTTTTTCTTCTCATGCTATGAGACTATGGTCAATAGCTTCACACCTAACAGGTTAGAAATGCCAATCACGTCTGCTATCTGAAATGTGCGTGTTGTTACCCTCAGTCAATGATAGGTCTAGGAGAGACAACTGCACAAACTGCAGTACCTCTGTAGTGCACAGTATTTCTTCCTTATATGCAATTAGCAGCTTCCCACTGGACAATCTATTCTTCAGTGACCTGCATTAACTTCTGTTACAATTTTCTAAATAAAAGACCTTTACACGGAACAAAGTTACTTTACGAATTCTGCTTTCAAATAGTCACCTGCAAAGAAGAGCAACCCCTCTGAAAGTGCTTACAATTGAGCAATAATGTATTACAAAAACAAGGTTTTTAAATAGTCTGAAAGCATTTTGAAGAATACTAGCTTTGTTTTTATCTTTAATGACGGCCAACACAGTTTCCAATCATGAGGGGGTAGATTTGTGTTCCCTTGCTCACTAACTCTACTTCAGCTTAAATAGTGCAAACAGCCTTTGCTGCTTTAAGTCCATCAGCAGAGCATTCTTCCTGCACGGAAGAAAGCCATCTGAGAGCAGCAGCCTTCCCACCAAGTGTACGAAAAGTGCACAAGGGTGGGCCGTGTGCTGCATGAAGAAAAGTATGACTGACATAATACTCTAATCTGGTTCTGGGCAAGGCCATTTTAAAATCAGTCCAGCTAGATACCTGCATGTTTCTTGGTCGCAGTGATCACAGACTCATAGAATCATAGGCTGGAAAAGACCTCTAAGATCCTCAAGTCCAACTATCCACCCAACACCACCATGCCTACTAAACCATGTGCCAAAGTGCCACATCTACATGTTTTCTGAACACCTCC
>Ga0181612_136695_pt1 | contig 10563 bp, 5 predicted proteins | sample HoacroProtozoa21_FD_119630 | JGI IMG/M metagenome (GOLD analysis project Ga0181612, IMG submission 119630) | Hoatzin crop microbial communities from Cojedes, Venezuel. Combined Assembly of Gp0051906, Gp0051904, Gp0051908
GTCAATGGAGGTGGGATGATATACTGAGGAAAAATTTAAAAAACCAAAAGCACTTAAAAAAAACATTTTTTTTTTGGTTTTTTTTTTTTTTTTTTTTTTTTTTTTTTTAAGATATACCTCACACTAAAACCAGAACAAGTATTTCAGTAAATTTCTTGGAACTTGTGGAGTCCCTTCACCTGTGTGAGTGAACTGTCAAAGAAGTGTGCTTTACCTAGCTGTAGAACTGCATTTACACCTAAAATTTTTAATTTTTATGTTGTGCGATTCTACAGAAATGTCTTGATAAGGGATATGTGATTTCTGATGATGTTTCCTCTCTTCCTTCAGCAACCTCTTAATTGCTGGCTGTTCTGTTTGTTGAGATTTTCTGCTTTCTAAGAGTCATCAGATGTTTCCTTTCTTTTGCACTGAGGAGAAGTCTTGATTAGGGACATACAAAAAACTTTTATTTTAGGAATTACTGTGCTTAGGAATAATCAGTATTAATACAAATAATTCCATTTAATGAAACCTGTAGTAGACAATAGCAGGCACCAGTGGTTTTTTTTCAAATACCTGTTTTCGTTCTCTGGAAGTATGTGGATGTTTTTGTACAGCATATCAATGGCACATTCTTCAGTATTTTGCTTTTAGTTTTTGCTACTGTCTGTTCTCAATTAGAGTTATATTATCTATCTAATTTGATAACATCCTTATCTTGGCATGCAGAGTTTCTTATTCATACAGATGAAATACACCAGCACTGGTCCATTTTCTTTAAGAAATTTGGACAAAGGCTTTTAGGCTATGCCCATCTTTGAAAGATGTTTTCATCATTCATGTTTTGGGCTTTTTTCTACAGCAAGATGCCCAATTGCGTCTTGTCTTTGTCTCCCTTCTTTCACATTTCCATAGTAAAAGTCCACTTAGCATTATAATAATTGTATCTTCTCTTACAGCTCAGTAGGGAAAGACACAAGGAAACACTTGTTTTTTGGGTTTTGAACTCTAAATGTTTACTGTTTGCAAAAATATAGAATATATAGGAAGTTGGCCTTTATATCTGGGAAGCCTGATGTCACAGTGTATCTGAAAACCGGTGAAAGTTTGAAAGGCTTTATAAAAGGTTTAATAAATACTTTTTAAGTTAGGATAAATTTTATGCCTATATAGCTAACAGGTGTGGGTAGAATCCTGTGTATGTGATGATTTGGAGAACAGTTTGTCTGCTTGACATAGAACTGCACTGATGCTGTATGTCCCAGAAGGTTAGAAATCTTAACACTTTGACAAACCCCACGCGTACTTGCAGTTTGCAAGTTGTGCCAATAGTGTCTCATTGATGATGTTTTGACGTGAAATACCCCATCTAGATATTCAATCTTCATTGCACATAGTATCTGAAGAAAGGAGCTGTAAACACTGACCCTAGTAACGTAGCAGAGTAGAACCTCAGTCATGCTATGAAGCAAAACGCACTGACCAGGAGTCACTTCTAAGAGGCTCAGCAATGGAAAGTCTTTACAGAGGCTTGCTTGGCTTATTCTTCACTGGGTTTTTATTTTATGGCAAAAGTCAGGTGATCTGATTTTACCATTCTGAAGGTCAAAATATGGCGAAATTCCCATCAACCTAACATAGCTGGTCCCTGGAAAAGTGCAGGTGGAAAAAAGCCAGTGGATGGCTTCTGTACCCCTCCCACCTGCTTGCTGGTGTGGGAAGCTCTTGGGGACCTTGGAAATTTACTTCTACTTGGTGAAATGAATACAAAATTTTCTACTTGGCTACCAAATAACTTCAAATTCAGTAAGTTTAACTTAACAGTTAATTGCGCTTACGTTTAGGTGCACCAGTAAATGCATCAATATAAAGACACTAGACTCTGCATTCTTCAAAGGCCTTCTCTGTTGTCTCAATTAAAATGCAATCAATATAGTCTGAATTTCACTAGCTCGTATGCAATTTATCAGCCAATTGTGGACATACCTAGTCACTAATATGCTCTACTAGAATAATTATTTTCATGATTTCTCAACTTTAAACCTTTAAAATCCATACTGAAGTTTCATAGCAAGCCATCCTTTACACAAACAAACAAACAACCTAAAGGCTTCACTGAGAGTAAGCCCTGAGTAACTTCCTTTGCGGCTATGGTCACTATGATAGAAAAATGTCAGTAATATTTTGAAAACTCAAAGCTACAGGCACCCAGTACTACCAAACCTGCGTGCATGACTTAGTGCATGGATTTGACTGATGTGCAGGCTAACAAAATAATTCACTTCACTACTGATGATCATGGCTGTAGATATGGAAGAATGAGGATGTGGAAGAATACGGACTTCAACAGTATGCATAATTAAAATTGTGAATTCATGATCAGGGCACTATTCTCACTCCCTTCACTGAGGAACACTTCCCTGGGTGTTATTGATTCTTGGTTCAGGTTTTGGCTGCTTTGCACTGCTCTGTCGCTCTAATATCAAGTGCGCAAGGGGATTCTTTTGCGTAGAAGGATTACACAGCTAGTGCTAAATTCCCAAGAAACGTTTTGCCTCAGGTGTAAAGGTGTCACACCATTGGGGACACCTTTGTTGCTATTATAGTGCCAACAGACGACTGCACGGTCTTCAATACCTCTATGAAAATAGCATGGTTCTGTACTTTGGCCTACCCAGAGCGATGATATAAAAACAACATAATAATCCTTCTAAGATGAATGATTCAATGAATTCACAGAGCTGCTGGTCACAGTCCTGGGCAATTCGGAGCCTGCTGGGCTACCACTATACTCTTGGCCATTGTGCAGGAGCTGACACTGCTTTGGAGGTTCAAGAGTCCACCTGTTCACAACCTAAAAGGCATTTTGTTGCCTGTAAATTTTTATAAAATAATAGAGGTTTTTCTCTAGGGTAAAGCAAGATTAATTCCAGAAGAACAAAACTAAGCAGGTGAACGAATTATGTTTGCAAGGGCTAGAAAGGAAACATCAGTCTACTGAAAAATCCAGGAATACTAAATTGCAATTAGTAAAATTAATGCAGATGTCACTTATCTTGCTGACTGATAAGTATCTGCTTTCTTATTCACTCCCTGCTAGTCCATTTGAAAGTTGTCTTGCTGCTGCACTGATTTAATTCCTTTGGGGTGAGGTTTCAATATCCTTTCTCTTGTTTTAATGTCACCTTGCTGCATGACTGACCAAAAAGAAGATATCCAGTGAGAATGAGGATATGAGAACCTGGGCCTTAGTAATATGTTTTGTACAGAATGTAACTTTGAAAAGGACTATTTATAAAATATAAGATATTCTTTTTGTCTGTGATTTGTGGGATATCTCAAAGTAGAAAAACATGGGAAAGACTTTTTTTTTGAATACTGACAGTATTATTGACTACTGCACAGCAAACATCCAGTGGTCTGTGATTTCCTCTGTGGCATTTACTGCCAGCTTGCCAGAAGCTGCATCACAATTTTCAAAATATGTATTTTTCATTTTATAAAGCAGATTTCATAGGAATGCATTTGCTATTTTTTAAATCCTTTAATAGCAGATATGGCTAATCAAGGATGAAGAAAATCTCATAAATATGTGGTGGCCTATTTTATTCATTCATGGTAATATCTTACAAGGTACACTGCATGTTCCAGGGATTTACAGTGCTGACACTTTATTCCTTTCAATCAAAACATTTTAAACAAGTAAAGCAAATTTCCAGTTCATTGTATTTCTGAAAGTATTTTTTAAACTCTAGTCATGACTAATGTTCTGAACATGTTTTGTAAATGTTTTATGAATTTATTTTCTGAAATGATTGTGAAGTACATAATTAGATGTAATGTATACAAACAAGCAAGCTGTAACTGCTGAATGTTAAATAATTTCTCATTTTTTAGTTACACTTTTGACATTTGATTGACCTTTCCAAAAAGAAACAGTGCATGCATAAATGTTCTTAAAGTCTGCTTCTTGGTGTAATGATTTTTCTCAGCCTTGATTAAACTTAAAAAAGCATGGTTGGCACATTTTTATTTCCTTTTATATTTATGCTAATTAGTATAAGATTTGGGCTTTTTTCTTTTTTTTGGTCCTTGTTTATTCATTACTTAAAATGATGAGAGGAGAAAGACTTGCAAGTGAAGTCGAGGTCCATTCTTGCATACTGCTTCCACTGCTGGGTTGTGCCTGGGCCTTTCACTGAGCTCTGGGCAGGCACAGGAGTTGTGGAATTCACACTTATTCCAAACAAATCAGGTCTGGATTAGTAACATAATCCTCTCTTCCAGAAGTCAGGTACAGTAGCTGGGGTATGAGGAGAAAACACATTGCTATCGACAGTTGAGCTATCCAAGAGTGTTTTGCACATCAGTACAATGAGACTACGTATCTACAGGTTTGTAGGGGAACAGTATTGTCTAAGATATTTTTGGAAGTTATGTTATCAAGGTTAGTCATCTGACTCTTTCATCTCTCTCTCTGGATACTTTATGTTTTTATATTCTTACTGTCCTGCAAAGTTTTCGTCTTTCTAGAGGCAGTGAATAATGCAGCATCTCTGAGTATTGCTCCTAATCCTTACATGCTGTACGGGAATAAGTCATGTCCATTTGGCGGATTTTACATGAAGTGTCCCGGTTCCATAGGTAAATGTTTCCTAGACATGGATGTCAAGAAACGCCTTCTGATTCACAGTCTAGTTTGTACTCTTGAACCTTGCATCTTACAGTCTTTCTTCCACCCATCATCAAGATTGTCATTCTAGACAGTTTTATATTTCTCTGTAAATGTCAACTATAAAACCAGTTCAGGTAGCTCTTTACAGGTCAATGATTTTTCCATTTTTCTTTTGGTTTCTCAGTTGTTTTGTCTACCTGCAGCATAAACCTTATTTGAAATATAAACAACTTGAAGGTAGAAAACAGTCTTGTGAGTTGTATTCCATTTGATTGGTACAAAATAAGTAGAGAAACAGAAATCTTTAACTTTTCTGTTGTTGAAGAAAACAGAGCATGAGAGGATGGGAATGATCCTGTTGAATTGTTTTCAATGTTAGTTCCATTAGTGAAATGGCCAGCTAATTCTCTGCTGATACTTTCTCCTTTTTCCTGTTGGGTATCTGGTACTCGGAAAATATTTCAGTAAAACATCTCAAGAACTTTTTTATGGAGAACATAGGCTTTCCTGTAGTATATTTAAACTTTTCAAGCAATTCGCATACAAACATATATAATCAAAATGTGCATACTTTTATTTTCATCATGTTTTAATTTGGTGCTATGTTTATCTTAGCAAGTGACTAGAAATATAGTCTTTTTATTTTTATTTTTTTTTAGTTGTGAGCATTTTATGGCCAGTTTTGTTATGGAGGTTTTATGTTAACAAAATTTTTAAATACTCTTTCAAATATTTATTTTTACATTGGCCCAGATTACTAGGTTGTTTAATCCAAGCAATATGACAAAGTATTTACAGCGCCTTTAAGTGATCTCTCCAACAGAAGTGAAAGAACCTGGTGCTAATGCTCTGTGGTTAGGATATTTATGTGGAAATGGTGGAAGAGCTGGTTTATTGTTCTTTTTCAGAGGAGGCTTTACGTAATTTTGTCAATTTTTTATAATGTATGCTACAGAAAACATTTCTTGGAGGAGCCCTAGTTTCTCACAGTCTGCGTGCATTAAACAGAAGACTAGTCTAATCCCCGTCTAGCTGAATTAACCTGTCATTCTTCTATGCAAAATGCAAACCCTTTAAGAGGAGTTACTGATCCAGACATGCTTTATATTAGTCTATAGTCTCATCTTTCACATGGACCAGCAGTTCTGGTCTCATGATCTGAAAGTACCCTGAGCATTAGTGTCACATTTATAGCATGTTGCTCCCCTTTCTCATCCTGGTTTGGCTAAGACTATCTGGGAGCCAAGGGACATTTTATCTGGCACAAGATTTTGCAGTCTTTTCTTATGAAGAGTTTCTGTTTTCAAGAATTTTCATTTTGCTTTAAAAATTTCCTGGCTAAGTCTAATGTTACATTATTTAGAAATTCTTAAAAATTCTTTGAGTGGAAAAAAAATGTTTGTTGCATACGGTTACAACTGCGAATTAAGTGAGCTAGATGGTTATATCTGGACATAAAGATTTAAACTTGCCATCAGTGTGTAGTGGATGATTAATTCTAAAAGCTTTATCTCTTTTATTTCCCTCAACATATGTTTCATTTCTGCTCACAGGAAATTGATGTTCCAGAGGAAATTGGCACTGGAAGCATGAGGCTATCTAGAAACAAAGGCTACTTCAGCTGAGGAAAGCTAATCACCCGAGGTACTCTCTATTTTACACTAATTATAGAGAGGGCAGCCTTTGGCTGGGCTCTTAAGCAGATCATAACCTCTCTCTCTCTCTCGTGACTGTGAGAAAGAGAGGAAGACTAGGGTTCTGCAGACAAAAAATGTTTTACAAAAATGGTAAAATAAATGTGGCCAAACTTACCACATATACCCATCATCACAGAGTTAACATTTTGACACTAGTAATGCTTAAATGCTGTCTTGGTTTGTTTTTCTATGTGAAGTTTAGAGAGTTTTACCAAGTGGTTTGTTTTAAAATGTGTTTTATGTGTGAAGCTTAGCTGCATTTTTCACTCCTATAAATTACATTCTAAACCTACAGAGCATACTGCTGTGTGAAAAAAACCCCAATATTTTTCTGCGTGGGCATTTATGAAGATATTGTCTTGGTGTTACTGATGTATACTTAAGAATTATGTTGACTTGCTTAAAAATATATCAGTCTGCTTATTTGACTGTAATCATTACTGATCTTTGTCTCCTTTTTGGAGGGTGATGCAAGACCAAAATAATCACTTTCACTATCATATGTCAAGGTACAGGGATGTTCCAGTGGATCATCTGATTTTCTAGATAGATTCTACAAAAGGGAAGGTTCTGCCTGAATGTAAAGTTTCATAACATAGGAAATTGTGATTCTGTAAGATATTCTAGAAATAATTCTAAGTGTTGTGACTGAGACTGTTTAAAATATTAAAAAATATTGAATATCGTCAACATAGGAAGTTGTTTGCCTTGCTCTGCACACACAATGGATATTTTAAAGCTTCTATTCTGCAAATAGCTGGGATTGTAATTCTAACATATATCTAAAGGAAAAGTAAAGTGTGATTTTTTTTTTTTTTTTGAACATTCTTATATCTTTATTTAAAGTGTAGCTGTACCTACATAGCTATATTCATGTTACTTTACAGAAGATGAACAAAGTTATAGATGTATTCTTAATGCCTGTCCAGGTTTCTTAATTATTAAACCTAGATTTTATTTTTTTTTCAAATTGATAAATAACATTTTAAGGCATTAAATTGTATACCTGGCCACTTACAATAATTTTTGTCTGTCTCTCAGATAATTAGAAAGTCATTGTACTCCTCTTAGAAAAATCCAGCCTTTCTGAGCTGGAAAGTGAGGTGTGCAGAACAAACTACCCTGAAGGCATTAGAGCAAGTGATAACAGTGGGATGAACTGTACTCACAAAATCCCCTGGTATTATTCTTTATGTACTTTATTGGTTCACGTAAGGCCATATTTCCTGAGTTCTTTTTCACCTTAAAAAAACCCCAAACCAAACCCACAAAACCAAAAAGAAAGCCAAGCCAATTCCTTGATGCTGTGCAATTTAGCTGCTTTCTGTTTTCCTGAAAGGGGGAGATCCCCTCCCCTCTCGACTCCACTTCTTGCTTATCTTATACCTCCATTTAGGAAGCATTTGTAACAAGTATGACATATTGCTCCATTTTAAAATCAAGTGAAATTCAGTGAGCAAGAGGGGAACAGTCTTCATGCACTGACTGAAAAATTCTCTCCCAACTTGCTATTCTGGTGTTCTCTCTACTGAATTTGTGCTTTCACGCACATGTGGGCTAGACTTTAAAAAAATCTTTTTGAAATCCCTGAAGTCCTATGGCAGTATTAGCCTTATCAGTGAACTGTTTCAGGGACAAATGTTTAAAGTACCTCCCTTCATAAAAAGTACAGGGAGAAACAGCTCAGCTAAAAATCCACCTTTGGGCTCCAAGCAGATAGCAAGGAGCAATCAAAGCACAAGAGGACAAGCTTAGTCATTGCGGCCTGGTTCTTCAGTGATTTCCCTGTGGTCTATCACAACTCAATTTGGAGTCCCTAGGAACTACTGTGATTAATTTTTGGTCTTATGGACCCTGGGTTAACCACCCGCTTGCCTTTCGGCAGCCAGAGGTGTCCAACAAAGGCATCTGTAAAGAGCCCTGGCAATGGGAAGATGCATGCCCAAGGCTCCCAACAAATGTGGCAGCTCAGATGGAGAGCTAGCAGGCTCCCACTGGGGTTACTGGTACCCACTACTCAGTCACAGCTTAAAATTGCCTTTTCTAAGGAAAGCACTTTGATTTAGTGCATGCAACACACCCTCATACACTAGCAGAAGTAAACTGACATGTCACACGTAGGCTACAACAGCAGCACAAAGCATGGCTGCTCTTTCATCTTAGTATAAAATGCAGGTTGCCAGAGTCCTTCTGCCAAAGAAAAGGTAATTGATAACTGGTCAGCCAGCCTGCAAATTTTACCACAGCTTGTACAACTTCAAAAGTTTTCTTCATTTCTCTGTGTGGCGGCTGTCCGGTTTGCTGAGATTTGAGGAAAATAAGGACAAATTATTTCCTAGGTATTTATCTTTATATGATTTGTTTTACTTAAGTAATATTAGGGAGATATACAAGGGGATTGTGCAGGTGGTTGTGTGAAAAAATTAGATCCTTATTTTATGTGTGGCTTTTTTTTTTTGTTCCCTAGCTACACATCTATTTCACTTTTTGTGCCTGTGCTTTCAGACATCCGCTAAATTCAGCAGTTTTCTTTATGCATATAAATATAACTCAGAGTGGGATAGCAATTAATTTATATAGTGGGTAAGATGATTTGACACAAAGTTGCCCAGTGACAAGGAAAACATACATCCCTGGATAAAAGCTATGCAGCAAAGTGAAAGCATTCAGTTATTCGGTGTAACTACTGTCCTGAAGTCTTAGAACACTGCTCTGCTTATAGATCATGGCTGCTATAATACCCCTTGCCCTCTTTAGGTCCAAGCTATGTCAATTTTGTCATATGAAATCCTGTGTCATATCTGTTTGCAGTCCCACTCCACACATGATAAGAAATTTGTATCTTCTTTATGAGAAGTCTTTGAGTCTACATCTTTATTGTGATATATGGGTTTTGATGTTACTATGTGAGCAAAGCTCAAAGCTGACTCCTCAGGAAATTGTGGCCTTGCTTGTAAAGCAATTTGATACAAAACTAATGTAAAACTTATTATTTTATTCACTAGTTTTATGTAGCTGCCTGTTGGCTGGTCGGGATGAGATTAAATTGCTAGGTGAAAGTCCCATCAGTGTGAGTGATGGTAGTGTGCTGGATGTTGTCATTGCATGTATCTCTTCATCCTTAATGAATACCAGGATGAACTTTAAAGTCAGGTTCTAGTAAAGCAGTAGCCACAAGATAGGTGAGAAAGAACAACAAAAAAGGAGAAGACAGAAGAATAAAGTGCTTTTGTTAACACTGTTCAAGAATGTCAGAGGTGTTTTTCATTTGAAATGACAGGTTGGGAATCTGTAGTTTGTTGCTGACAAGCAGAATTGCAAGTGTTTTTAAACTAAGTAGATTTTGAAATTGTTGATTCTGTCTAAAACTCAGTCTGGTTTGTCTGTAGCACTGAATAAATTCATTATTTACTGTTAAAAACTGTGTTGACTGACAGTCTTATCTGAGGAAACTAAATCAGAGGAAGTGAGTGTTCCCCTTACCATCTGGCTTTTTAAATACTGAAAAGAAAAGAAAGTTAGAGCTACAATAAGTGCCCTGCAGGCAAAATCCAGCAGTTTTTTAGTGGCTCAGGGAATGGTAGGTGTAAGCTGAACTGTAGTGCACAGTATGAGAGAAGAATGGAAGGCTGAAGGTTAGCAATGGTGTTTTGTGACAATGCCTGTCTGACAGACACTTAGCGCAAATGAATAAGGTCATGGACCTAAAGGTCAGTTGAAATAGGAATGCCTGTATTTTCCTACCACTTGCTTGTATGAGATTTGGCATTTTAATTCTTCAGCAAAGATCTTTCTTCTAATCCAGCCTCCTAGCAGAAGGAGCTGCTAATAGTGAACATTTCTCTTTTTTTTTGATGTATATCTAATGGATATATTTATACATGTGTATCTGAATAAATGTTAATTTAAATATAAATTCCCGTAACTGTTAACTCGAATATAGCTTTAAATAGGACATATAATAAAATCATCAGAGATATTTATGTATATTTTTCAAAGGACAATCTTATGTTCTTTTGTTTGCCTAAATTGATTAGGAGACAAAGGAAAATGCCACATGGGTTCCTTTGAAAAAGGGTGTGTATTAGTTTATTGTTGTTACACTAATATTTATGTGATAACTTATTGACTTTAGTGTTCTTGGCAGAATGATGACAGAGATATTTTTATCTCTGCCTCCCACTGTGATCTTAGATTGCTGTGATCTTA
>Ga0181612_139732_pt1 | contig 10563 bp, 7 predicted proteins | sample HoacroProtozoa21_FD_119630 | JGI IMG/M metagenome (GOLD analysis project Ga0181612, IMG submission 119630) | Hoatzin crop microbial communities from Cojedes, Venezuel. Combined Assembly of Gp0051906, Gp0051904, Gp0051908
CAGCATGGTGATTATACCCTGACGAAGTCTGCAACGTGAACAGATCTGGTATAGCCTGCGTGCTTATGCAGTGGTGTTGACCAATGTACGTAGCACTGGAAATGGTTTGTAAATCCAGAGTCATTTCCCTATTGTGCCAGCTGTGGCTGGGCACCAGGAGCACCCAACACCACGTGCGTGCCTGGTGGGATGGAGGGTGAAGGCCTGACTCTTGTTCTGAGGTCGATAACACTTAGGGGTACGCTACGTAACGAAAAGCTCATCACCACACACATGAGGGAGCACGGCGGCAAAATGGCAATTGGGGAAATCCGGATAACCCCCTGCCCCACACCCCCCCAGGGCTGTCCCAGGAGACCCATCATCCTGCTGGTACCAGGGTGACTTTGACCCACTGAGTGAGAGGGAGCAGCTCTCCAGATCACCTTACAGATGGGGGTGGAAGGGTGTTACTAAAGGTATGGGACAGATCATCGATGCATGTGAGGAGAGAGCATTTGAGGTTTAGACAAGACTTATTACGGGATGTTTATGGGAGGAAATAAAGGAAGGGATCAAGACGGTTTGCAGAGCAAAAAGCATGGGAAAGTAGGTGGATAAAGGGAGGGCCAGGGGAGTCACAACTAGCTGCCAGAGAAACCGTAGGATCTGGGAGTCCACTGAGACCCCAAGTGTGCGTGTGTCTGTGCAGGAGACACACTGTCCTGCAAAAGGCCCTGGCCTCATGGGAGATGTAGTGATGGCTGACCCCTTCCCTGGCAGTCCTTGTCTAACGCGCTTCTTGAAAACTGAGGGAGAAGAAAGAAGAGCCATTAATGATGGAGCAGGTAAGACAGTGTGGGTAAATGCCTTCCCAACTCTGTTCAGACTTGTCCCTCCTTTTGCCTCTCGAAGGTGTTTGCTAATGGATTGTGGGTGACGGTGTATCTAAATAGCTAGTAGGATGACTCATTACATCTAAAGGGAGATGTGAACTGATTAAGTACTCCGAGCCAGAAGTTAAAAGTCTGTTTGCCCTGATGCTTTTGGTTTGAACTGGAAATTATGATTATCTGGATAAGAAAGCCAGTAAGTGTGGGCTTTACTGTCTCATTCTCTATTGTCTGCAGTAGTAGCAGTATTTTAAGTGGGTGCTGCTGAGTTCTTGCTGACATTTGTAGCTGTCTTTTGTACTCTGTGAGCGGAACAGAGGTCTCTGCTCCACGGATTAATAAATCCAAAGGGTTATTTTTCCAACCTAGAAGTGAGAAATAGTTGTTAGAACCGAATTCCTCCAGAATCTGTCTCGGATTTTCCCAACTTATAGAAATCATTTTGTCTGTTTAGATTCTGCTTTGTGTGAGAGATCTCCTGACTTTGAGGACCCTTCCCTCAAAATAATTCCTGAGTTTTGATTTGAGGCTTTATAAAATTCTGAGATTTAGAAATTCCAGAATTTTAAAGGAGCAGAGCAGTCAGAGTGGACTTGCTACCTGTCTGCATGGGCATAGCTCTCTCCTGCCCTAGTCATTATTGCAAAGAACTGGGAGGGCAGCAGTATTTCTCCTAGCGTGCCTGCAAAATAAGAACAGGTAGGCTCTTTATTTTTGTGAGTGACTGGCTCTAGTCCACTGAGTGAATTCTGGAGTGCCTCTTGTCTCTTCCAGCACGCAGGTCTACCCAAGACTTGCTCATAGCCACATTTTCCAGAATCCTTCCAGTCTACAAATTTTGAAAGGCTGTTATCGTTGGACTTCTGTTATCAGTGGAGAGCCTTTCATTATTCACAGGCCAAGTTTACTACTCAGAAGGGGTGTCTCCTGCTGCACGAACAACATTCTCAGGACTGTATTCAAACCACACTCTCCAAACTAGACAGCTACTTGGCAAGTTCCCCATTACAGTTCTGCCCCCTCCTCTTCTCTTCTCCCACAGTCCACCCCACACTTGCATGTACAAAAGATGAGCTCACTAAATCACACCCTTTTGTCACCTTTCCCACTTTCTTCAGAATTTTCTACTAAACACCCACTTATCTGCGGGGCACAAGTTTTGTTGTATTGATGTCTTCTTTATAAAAAACCCAAACAACCAGGTTGGGCTGCTAAACGGCAGCATTTTGTTCTGTGGTACATGGGGGTTCTGGTGATCGTTCATCTTGGGAGGCTCAAAAGTCTACTTCACTCACCCTCTGCTAAAATGAGCTATTTACAAAGTAGAGGTAGCAAATCACAGGTACTCAGCTGCTGCCTCTGGGAGCCCGGTGTGTTAAGACAAACAGATGACTACAGGAGACTGTGAAGTGCATCAGTTGAGAAGCGGCTGATCCCCCACCTCTGCCGCCCTTTGCCTCTAGGATGATGAGTTTGGGCAGAGGAGCAGGGCACACACCAAGTTATACAGTTACCTCTTAAATTACCTTGGGGTGCATTGCCAGGGCTCCTGAATTGAACCCCAAAGCAGGGAAGTAAAATGGACTGGACAGTGTGTTAATCATGCCAGTCTTTCCTGCGTGTCCTCTCCTGCTGTGCAAGCGTTTGATCCATTCTGGCTCATAAGAAACTGAATGTTCAATCTGATAGTGCGTATTTTGAGGCTTTTCTTCCTTCTTCTAGAGTCAGCGGGGCATTGGAAACAGAAACCTCACTCTGTTCCAACAGAGACCTAACCATTCGTTGAGACATTGGCTATTTTTTTATAATGGAAAGATTAACCAAAAGATTTTAAGCCTTCGAGTATTAAACCTCCCTTTGTCTTTCAGCTGAAGACTTCTTTTATTACTACAGCTAGTTGGCAATAGTCCACTTAAATGGCTTTTTATTAAAAGATTTCATGTTGAAACTGAAATTTTTTTGTGGAAACATGCCTGTTTTGATGAAGCTGTCGGCAAGAGAGGTTACGCTGGCTAACAGAAAGCTGAGGGGAGAAGGGGAGGAGGAGAGAGAAGTAGCCCCACAGACGTAAAGAGCCCAGTGGCTGGGGGACTCTCATCTAAGACACGATCACGAAGAAGATCCTCCTGAACTGCCTGATTCTTCAGGCCAGGCAGCGCTACACTCAGCCTCTGAAATCATAGGCGAGCGCCGTGGTCTATTCGGCCACTGGCTGCCCCAGAGAGGGGCTGCATAGCGTTGTTAGAGTTGATGCACATACATTTAGTTGGTGCATAAGCTTAAACCGGTGTTTTTCCACATCCCAGGCATATACTCTGATCATGAGGTTTTTGTGTCTCCTGCGGGAACATGATGGGCACCTTGTCTTTCTGACACACGGAAGCTTTGGACTCAATTGCCCTGGACAGCAGCACAAACATTCACTTTTAGTCATTACCTTGATGGTACTTGTCGAATGACTGTAGGTCTGTGCTGGGGAAAGAGGAAGAAAACACATGTGATTGATTGTCATTCTTCGGTGCAGCAACAGGACACAAGGACTTTCTGCAGCACATGGTTTACTCAGTTGCAGAGTGAGCACAATCTGGGACATTAGTCGGGGAAAGGGTTGAATCTCTGAGCGCTAAATAAATCTGATGGTTTTTCAAGATTTGTCTTTTCTGTAGTTTAACGTGCACTTACGTCATGCAGCACTGCTCACTGACCATAATAAAACCTAGATGTGCAACCTTGATGGGGTTTTTTGTAGGTTTTGGTTTTTTGTGGGTTTTTTTTAACTTCACTGAAAACAGTTAAACATGTCTGTCTTAGAAATGGCTGTTCTTGCTTGCTTGCTCTTTGACTGTATTTCAGCTTTATGGTCAATGTAGCCTTAATTCTGCCCGGGATCGCTGGCTGGGCGCGGAGGCACTATGTGATGTGCCACTGCGTGTTTGTGTGCACGGGTTTGACAGGCATGGGCTTTTCTGGAAATTTGTCTCTCTGTACCACACACATCTAAATGGCAAGGGGTGGTTGTTTACATCATTCATTCTCACAGCTTTATTTTTACGTGCGTAGCTGGTTCTTGTTATGAGGTTGAGTGATCTATTAGTTGCTCCTGTACAATTTCGGAGCTGAGCTTTCACTTTCGCCTAAGATAAAGGGGTTTTTAAGTGTACTTGTTTTGCAACCTGACTGAAGGAAAGACGTCAGTCTCTCAATATGGCTTTCAAGCTGCCATCTTACAGAACTTGTAGTGTTTTAAAACATTCCTGTGCTGCCTTGACACTGCCATGAAACTGCCGGTGTATACGACTGACAAGAAGCTGTTCCTCCCTAAGCAAATACCGCAGGTTGTGAATCCCTACATGAATGGCTTTACCTGCTGATGGAAAAGGTAGCAGTCTGAATCAAAACCAAGACATCATGATTCACATGAACACGTGTGATCCTGGCTACCATGTGAGTCTTCCCACTTTGCATACTAAATAGGCAGAGACTATTTTATTAGGAGAATACCTCATACTGACTCATGTTTAGAAAATATCCTGAACTGTGTTTGCATATGGGGAATGGAGGCTGGCATGTGACCAAACGCAGGCTGTGATGTGCTGGTAGCTCCCTTCCTCCTGCAGCCCTCCCTCTCTTTTTAGGGGTCAAAGCGGGGGCATAGCACAGGCACCCCATGGAGCGGGTGCTTCCTGCTGCATTTCGGGTGCTTGCGAGCCTGCGGGCCCGGCTGTGATGTACAGAGGCTGAGATGGCCATCGCAGGTGGCAGATTTGGGAGGCTGGAGAGGACAGCCAGCCCCTTGCACTGCCTGCTCCAGAAACCACAAAAACCAAAGAGGCCTCAAATAAAACAGTGTATTGGGGTAGCAAGAGGACAGGCAGCCCCTGCTGGGGGCAAGTAAGTTTCTCCCAGCTGGGATGCAAAATGCCTTGCTACGGCTGCTCCCCACCGATGTGCCGTGCCGTGCTGGGCAGTGATGCCTCCCTGTGCCCCCAGCCGCACCATGCCATGCTACCCCCACCGCCGGCACGCTAGAGGAGACGCTTTACTTACTTTCCTTGTGGGCGTATGTTTTTCTCCTGATGGGGATGTTCGTTTTCCACCTGGGATAAGGAAGTGAGGGTGGGCAGGTTAGGTCTGGCGCTGGTCAGTCCTCACTTCACTCCACCAAACCCCGGGCACCTGCGGACGCCATGGGACCCCCTCCACCAACTTCTCAGACAAGTCACTTCACGTAGCTCCTCCACCTCTGCCCTCTCAGCCTTCCCCCCGTCCTCCCGGGAGGCAGCCCCAGGCAGGCCATGGACTGAGGGATGGCAGGGGCAAGCTGGCAGCTGACAACAGGGCATTTAGCTGTTCCTGCAAAGTACAGCCTCCCTCCATCCGGGCAGCCCGGCAGTAGTTCAGCAAAGTTTATGCTTTAGAGGAGCAATCAACCTCTCTGGGCTTCTCCATGTTAAATACCTCCAGATGGGTGAGTGAGCAGCAAATATTGGGAAGAGACGGAAGAGAACCAGCCCCATACCCGCCCAGAATATTCACCTTAATCTGCCCTCTGGCATGTCTCGGTGAAAATCGAAAGGAAGAGAATCATGGCAACTGTGTTACCAGAACTGCAAACCCACGAGGTGAGTGCAGGGCAGCGGGCGGGCCAGTTCCTGACACATCTGATCTCTCACAGTTGAAATAATCTTTGCTGTTTCAAGCAGAACACTATACTTCCAAGTTTAAGTACTAAAATTATTGGGCAAATTTAAGATCCTTTAAATTAGTCCAGGTTGCTGTTACCAAGCTTTTTGGTAATAAAAGCGAGGCTCACTGGAGCATGCGCTAGTGCTTATAGTTTACAATTATGTGCATGTAAACTGCTTGTAGAGTAGTTCACAAATATTTGGCAATGTGATATTGATGTTTATATGTTAGGCTTACATGTATAATAAAAATGTACTAAGGGTCTGTCAAGCTGCCAAGCGGTATGGAGTTGGGAAATGTGCCCAACTTGCTGGGGGAGGTACATTATGTGTCAGCCTCTAATTGCGTGTTTCCATATTGTCTTTCTTCCCCAGGACTGGAGGTAAATAGATAATGTCACTGTTCTTTGTTGCTGTCGATACTTTGCTTGCTAAATGTGTGCTATTAGATCTGAGTCATTTCATCTATTACCCAAGTTTGACAACTGGCATGAAATAATTTCGTTCTGCACATGCCCCTGGTAGTCTTATCAGACTAGTAGAAATTTTTCCAAATATTAGTGAACATCCCAACTTCCTGGTTTAGTGGGAGAATTTAGATTGATTTTATTACAGCTTGGAATAAAGATAAAACTAATCCTACCTTGTTCCAGGTGGCCTACCTCATTTTCTTTGAATTGTATACAGTGTTTTGCCTACACCGAGCATAAACTTTAGCTTAATTGGAGATGCCAGTGTGAACACTTCACAAAATTTTGTCCTAGAAATCCTATGAGATGCACTTTAAATAAAATATGTATGTATATGTTCTGTGTATTTTAATATACATCATTCACATGTCAGGTATCATGACATTGATTTAAGTATTTTTGTTTTATGATCATCCATTTCTTTCTTTTTTTCTTGTTCATATTCAGTTGGCTTCTGATTTTTTAGTCCCTCTCTCATAAGGAAAAGTGATTCAGGTTTATGGGCTTGGATAGCTGTTCCCCTGGACTGTCAAAAGATAAATACTATATGTTTCTGTAGTAAAATGTGGCACAACCCTTAAATAAATTCTTCTGATTTAGTCAATAATGTGGAATCCTGTGGGAAAATAAGTGCTGTGGTCTGAGAATTGAAAGCATTTCTCAGCATCTGCGTGCATGCTACAGACGTGTTGGCTCCTTGCAGGCAGGTGCCCGGCAGTTAGAGGAGGAGAGCCCGACTTGCGTGTAGTTGGAGGGATTTTGGGGTGTTGGCTCTTACTGGGTTTTTTGGAGGCAATTATAAGTATAGCTTTATCAGTGAAAATGCTGGGAAATAGTTCTGGCCAGAAGTCTCAAAGGAGGAGAAATGTGACTCAACTGTTCAAATAAAAACAAAGGAAGAATTCATTTTCTCTGTTTCTGTAGTTTCACTTTGCTGTTTGCAGAGCAGTTGTATGAGCAGTTGTGTGGGCTCCAGGGGCTGTCGTGCTCGGGAAGTGGTCAAGCTAAATATGGAAATGCCGCTAAAAAATAGGCTCTCCAAATAGAACAGATGAAGTGGCAGACTTAGTAACATATAGGAAGAAGAAAAGAGGGTGAAGAAATTAAATGCAGAGGAGGCAGTGGGGTCTGTGGGTAAATGGTGGGGTCTCAAATCTTTCAGCTGCAGGTTGTGACGTTTTCTCCCAGCAGCTGGGGTATCAAGCCACCTGCTATTAAGAGTTTGTATTGGTGTTAGCATTGCTTTGAGCACCTGAAACTTCAAACCCATCAGCAAAAGCATCAAAAGACGAGGCGGTGGATGCCCTTTCTGTCCCCGAAGGGGGACTTACTGGGTGGAGGTAGTGGGACCTGGCTAATGTGGTCACACACACATCCATCGAGCCATCTTTGAAAAAGAGTCATGCCAGCCTCACCTACCCTCAGAAATACAGCACTCCTCTGATCCACAGTGGGACATGACAGCAGTAGCCTTCAGGAGGGAGGACTTCAGTGGACAGCTGCTGCAGCTGTTGTCTCCATCTAACCTGGTCTCCCTCAACCAGAGTATACTGGTCCAGAAATAGCCAGTTCATACCTGGCTCCTTAAACCCACCACCTCTGACACAAAACTGCCAAATCCTCAAAAAAAAAACCCATCAAACCAAGCAAAAAAAAAGTGCCATCCTTGCTAGGTAGCTGGCAGCTTGACAAAGAAAGCCCAACGCCCTGTGGCTTCAGGATGTTGTAACTCCTGATACTCCTGTAGTTGCCCCTGTGCCCTTCTGCCTGGGACCCTGCCAGCCACGGCTGGTCCTCACCTGTACCTGGGCTGATTCACCTCAAGGTGATGAATTTTTCCTGCCAGTCTCACTGGAGTGATAATCTGGGGTTACTTCCTCCACCTGGCTGCTGATTTTCCCAAGCCTTGTAGATACTCCTCCACTCGCAGGTGCCCATTTACTCGGGTTTTTTCCAGGTCTGTTTAAAGCTGCTCAGCAGAGATGCTGGCAGCTGGCTGGTGTGACTGCAAGAGCCTCATTGCTTAGGAATTTGGGTTTACAACAATATAAGCTGTGAATGTAGAACAAAATGCTCTGGGAAGGATTTTTGGAGGTGGGTACTTGCCTGGTGTCTAGGACAAGAAACAGTGGCACTCCTTGGGGAACCTTAGCGCAACCGCTATGGATTTGATCCCACAGCGGTCTCAAGCACCTTTGGGAACACAGGATCAGGTTGATCTGGATGGACTGATTGCTACGAGATACGTTTAAACTTTTATTTTGTAACCTGAGCTTTTCCTTTAGCCTGACTGTGAGCCCACCCTGCGCTGCGGAGCAGAGGAGCCCTTCCTAGCTTAGTCCGGGTTTCTGCCTCTCCTGCTGGCTGGCGAGCTGTGTCGGCCAGGGCTGGACCGGAGCTTTGCCAGGATGCTGAGTCACTGCACAGGAATGACAGTTTTCTGAAAAAAAAAAAAAAAACCAAACCAAAAACTCCACCCTTGTCATTTCTCCATCTCTCTGGACTTCTGCAAGGTCTGTGATATTTCAGAAAGAGCCAGCTTTATCAGCAACCAGGCAGCTATGACTGAGGAGTGATGTGCTAGACAAAACTCAGGAGAAAGGGGACTGCTAATAGACGGAGATGGAGCGAGATGGGTTGCAGTTGCTCTCTGTTCTGCAAGGGCAGCTAGCTAATGCTTTCCCTGTGTTACCTCTCCTGGCACTGGTTTGTTACAGAAGAGTTTCTGAAAGTGTGGAAAGCAGGTCATGGAGCTGCACAAGTGAAGGGTGTGGAGCTGCAGGAGCACAGGCTGTGGCACAGCACCGTGCCGGTGCCACCTGGTAAGGCGTTGGACTTTCCTCCCTTGCTCTCTGATGGGGGATATGGGTTTCACAGCTTTGCCAGCAGCTAGCAGGGAAAATCTGATTTACGAAAACCTTGCTCACAGTGTCCTGATTCCTTCTCCTGTAAAGCAGTTGGGAATGTTCTCAAAAGCAGCAGAAGTCACATCTGTAAGTGTGACACAGGCACTTAAAGCAATGGGGATTCCACAACTTTGGGAGATAGGATCCCACAGGCACGTGAGCTTGTTGCTGCTCTTTACTTCCACAGGTGAGGACCCACCTTTTTAACATGGGTTTTGCTGGCCTTGACTCAAACTGCTTCTGAGAGCAAGGCTCCATGCTTTGGGGACTTTTGTCCTCTTCCTCAAGGCCAGGTAAGGCTGTGAAGCCTTAGACCTCTGGCCACAGACCTGCAGGGAGGTGAGGGGTGCGCTCTCTTTGGAAACAAGCAGAACTTTTAATTTTGGCAGCTCAGTGCCTCATCTGATCTCCTTAAGACCAAGTAAGCAGTCAGGGTACAGTACTCAGAGGTTGCACAACTTTTTCTTTGATCTACCAAGAAGACAATGGGAAAGAGGAGGGATTTTCCTCTCTGTGGGTCTTCAAGGAAATCATCTGTCCACACAGTGGTTTTTTTTTGTGCGATTTCTACTAGAAGAGGTGTTACTGGAAAGCCCTGATGACCTTCCCTTGGAAGTACAAAGGCACAGACTGAGAGCTAGGACAGTATTTAGCAGAAGCAAGGCTGTTACACAAATAATCAGCAAACCAATGGCCAGAGGGGTTGGGTGCCCCAGGTGGGAGAGCCATTCAGCATCTGCTACTCCGAAGTGATGTTGCCTTTCCCAAGTGTGTTTTCCTATGCCTGTGGCTAGCCAGGCCAGGCAAACACGGCTGCGTACCACAACACGGCAAGGTTGGAGGGCAAGAGAGCCACACGCAGCTACGGCACCATGGTGGGATTCCCCAGCCCCAGTCGGGCTAGCCCTGGACACCCTGCGGGGCACAACCAGCTGCGGTGCTGGCTTTCACCAGTTTGTGTCCAGGGATCTGCCTCTCACCTTCCACCCTCTCATAATATTTAGGCACATGGGGTTGGGCCCTCTGCTTGAAAATCTCAGGTTGCTCTAAGATAGCGTATGAGCTGCTTCTTTCCCAGAGCAAACCTCCTGCCTTTTGCGTTAGTGTAAAGAGTCATTGCTTGAGACAGCACTTTTGGTAGGGAGAGTGGGGGTGTCATTACTATGATTTAAAGATTTCCAGCTATGTGACTTTATTTCTCTACTTTGTAACATGTTGCTTCAAGAGCCCAAGCTTTCCTGAATGTCCTGTTTGGACGGAATAAACTCAGAAATAGCCAAGAGCTTTACTACATCCAGGTTAAAGAGAAATGTCTAACATAATCTGCCCGCCTTTCTACGGGTGGCATTAAAGAGTGCCGTGCTGAACAGTGGTGAATCGGGCTGGAAATCCTCTCCCCAGGGTGGGCAGCACTGGCAGCCTGCTGGCTGTGGCAGAGGAGCAGCCTGGCCAGTGCCCAGCTGTGCCCGCGGTCCCTGCACCGAGCATCTAAGGCACAGACAGCACCGAAGACACCCTGCCTGTCCTAGGCGGCTCCTGCCAAGCAGCCTCCTCTATCTCCACAGCTCCTTAGCAGATCAGCTATTCCTACCCACTGTTCCACGTAACTATAGTATATTTTTGTATAGCG